>Ga0136637_1000228_pt1 | contig 12268 bp, 12 predicted proteins | sample AntDrymUQ8572106_2_FD_105497 | JGI IMG/M metagenome (GOLD analysis project Ga0136637, IMG submission 105497) | Polar desert sand microbial communities from Dry Valleys, Antarctica - metaG UQ857 (21.06) | ecosystem: Environmental > Terrestrial > Soil > Desert | place: Antarctica: Dry Valley... | reverse complement strand
CCGTGGATGGACCATGAACATCTTGGCCGCCGCGGCGTTGGTCCAGCCGCGGTCAACGACAAGCTGTGCCAGACGCAGTCGCGTGATGGGGGTGAGTGTGGCGTTAGCGTGGGACACGAGGGCACCTCCTGGTTGTGAAGCGGTGAATTCGACAGCTCCACTTCACAACCGGAGGCCTTCACCTGTCAGGCAGGCTCACCGCCAAGACCCGGGACAACCTCCCTGGACATCACACCTAGGCCGGGCGGATCTCGGATCCGGACCGCCAGCTTCGCGTCGCTCAGGCCGAGGCCGCACGAACCCTTGCCGACCTCGACCCCCTGGTGCGCGACCTGCTGTCGGTTGATGAGGCGCCACCGATGCCGTCCACACCGGCGGTCTCGACGTACCCACCTGGCGGCGGGACCAGGGCCGACTCCGCGACTCCTTTCGCCAACAGAGATGGGATCGGGGTCACCACGAACCTCCGCGCAGTCAGGCGGACGATCACCATCGTTGCGGTGGTGGCCGCCCTGGTCCTTGTCGTGATCGCCGCTGTGATCGCGGTCGGTGTGTTGGGCACGGTCCGCGACACGTCCATCTCGGGGCAGCAGCAGATCGGCACCGGCTCGGTCCCTCGACCGAAGGCCAAGCCGCGGCTGCTGACCGAGAAGGGCTTCGACAAGTTCCGCGCGGACCTGCGCGATCAGTTCAAGACCACCAAGGTCGCCCACGCGGTGTTCCGCTCCGACTACGCCTTCCTCGACGTACCGCTGCCGGGCAAGCGGCCCCTGCAGGAGTCTGTGACGTTCGACGGCTCCTTCGGCAAGCCGCTCAACCAGCGCGTACGCCCATCACCCGACGACCCGTTGATCGATCTTGCCGCCGTCGACAGCGGCATGCTCGTTCGGCTCGTCGACAGCGCTCCCAAGGACCTCGACGTGAAGAAGGCCGACCCGGAGAAGACCTACGTCATCTTCGACGTCTCCAGCGGCAAGCCCACCATCAGCGTCTACGCAGGAGACAAGTACGAGTCGGGCTACACCCGCTACACCATGACCGGTCGGGTGGTCATGCGCTACCCCATCCGCGGATAGAACAGGTGACGGGCGGGCACCGGCGGTAGGTGTCCGGGCCGCGATCATCGGCGGCTAGAGTCAGGCTGGTGGCCGTCGTCCTGTCGCTCCTGAGCGCCCTCGCGTACGGCGTCTCGGACTTCCTCGGCGGCGCGTTCTCCCGGCTGGCCTCAGCGTGGCAGGTCGCCGTCGTCGGTCAGGCCTCCTCAGCGTTCTTCGCCCTCCTCGGGGGACTGTGGCTCGGTGGCGACGCCGTGCGCGCGGACTGGCTCTGGGCAGCACTCGCAGGTGTCGGCGGCGGGCTCGGTGCGGCGTTCCTGTACCGCGGACTGGCGGCCGGCAAGATGAGTGTGATCGCGCCGATCTCCGCCGTGGGTTCGGCGCTTGTCCCGGTCGTCATCGGCTTCGCGCTCGGGGACCGACCGAGCGTCCTCGCCTGGGCGGGCATCCTGTGCGCGTTCCCCGCGATCTATCTTGTCTCCCGGCTGAGCGACGACCCTGCCGACGCCGCACGCTCCAGCGGCATCATGGACGGCGTGCTCGCCGGCATCGGGTTCGGGATGCTGTTCGTGGTGCTCGGACAGGTACGTCCCGAAGCCGGCCTGCTGCCGCTTGCTCTCACCCAGGCCGTGTCGGTGGTCGCGGTCGTGCTGACCGCGACCGCCCTCGGCGCCTGCTGGTGGCCCGGGCGCAGCCGCGCCTGGTACGCGGCGGCGCTCGGTCCGCTCGGCGCGATGGCCACCGGCGCCTTCTTGTACGCCACCCACTACGGCCTGTTGGCCGTCGTGTCGGTGATCGCCTCGTTGTACCCCGCTACCACCGTCCTTCTCGCGGCGGTGATCCTGCGAGAGAGGATCCACCGGGTACAAGGTGTCGGTCTGGCGCTCGCCGCCGCTGCCGTCGTCCTCGTCGCCGTGGGTTAGTCCCGGCCCTGGTGTGCGCGAAGACGCTGGCTGCCAGAGCCACCGCAGCCACCGAGCCGGCGTGGGACGGATGGGCAAGCCGATCCATCTCAGCGCTGCACGACGCGGGAGCAGAGTCTCATGAGTCAGTGGTCAGCGCAGCCTTCAGTGCCTTCGCAGAAGAGATGACACCGCGGTTACGCTCGGTGGCGCACCTTTCGGCCAACAGGCCTCCAATCTCGCGACAGCGGTCGACACCGCAGTCCAGGCGGACCTCCAGAGCGCCAGCGCCCAGCAGCCGGCCGAGACGTCTACCTCGAACCTCAGCTCTGTCGTGAGTCGTCCCATCAACGTTCCCTGAGTCCAAGCATTCCTTCCAACACGCGCGGAGATACCCATGCAGCCCTTTGACAAGCACCCGGCCAACGTCGACTCCCTGGAGTCGTGCGGTGGCGAGCTGGTCGCCGAAGGTGCGAACGGACTGCAAACCGGGACGAGGACGCGGAAGGCGTACCAACCGGCTATCGACAACATCGGCGGGACCTGTGCGCCGCTGTTGCAGGTGGCCGGCGAACCGGTGGACGAAGCCTCCGAAGCTGTCAACTCGTCGCTGATCTGGGCCGCGGTCGTCAGCCGCTACTGGGGCAAGCAGGTCAAGGCGTTCAACGCCAAGGTCGATGAGATCACCAGCGCCTTGGTTGCCCAAAGGCCAAACTTCGGCGTCGAAGTGCCGACGGGTCCTCCATCGCCCGGTGGTCCTCCCGACACCTCGACCGAGGACATCGCCGAGGCTATGGCTGCGGCCATCGCCGATGCCAAACACAAGTGGTATCAGGCATACACACAGTACATCGAAGACGGCGGACGTGGACAGCCAGGCGGGCCTTCTGGTCATGTCCGAGGCCGGCGAGTCCGTGGCCCTCGAGGCCATCACGCCGACCGAGATCTGGCAGCTGCTGACGATGATCCTGCCCGGCGACCCCGAGCTAGCCTTCGGTGGTGCCGCAGCCGCCGGCTGACGAAGCCGGTCAGGTAAATGTCAGGCCCAGCAGCGCGACGTTCAGCGAGACCACCAGCGCGACCACAACGCTGGCCGCCGCGGTAGTTCCTCCACGGTTGACGTGCTCACCCATCACGCTGCGCCGCGCCGTCAGCAGGACCAACGGGATCAAGGCGAACGGGATCCCGATCGAGAGCACCACCTGTGAGACGACGAGTGCGGCGCCGGGCTCGATGCCGATCGCGAGCACGACGAGCGCGGGGATCACGGTCACGACCCGGCGAACGAGCACCGGCACCCGGCGGTGCAACAACCCCTGCATCACCTCCGCCCCGGCCGCACAACCCACCGACGTCGACGCCAGACCGGAGACGAGAAGCGAGACCGCGAACAGCAGCGCGACGCCAAGGCCGAGCTCGCTGCCGAGCAGGCTGTGGACGCCCTCGAGGGTCTCGGTCCCCGGGAGTCCGGCGAGGCTCGTCGCCGCCACGAGGAGCAACGACAGGTTCAAGGCGCCGGCCAGGATGAGCGCGGCGACGACGTCGGTACGCGTGGCGGCCAGCAGCGTACGCACCGAGATGCCTTCGGACCGGCGGCCGAGTCGACCTGCGGTCAGTCCGGAGTGCAGGTAGATCACGTGCGGCATCACGGTCGCACCGATGATCGCCGAGGTGAGCAGGACGCTCCGCGAACCCTCGAAGCTGGGGATGAGTCCTCCCGCGACGTCACCGGCGGCCGGTGGGGCGACGAAGAGCCCGGCGGTGAACCCCAGGGCGATCAGGCCCAGCAAGGCGATGATGACCCGCTCCAAGGTGCTCTGGCCGCGCCAGTCGCCGAGCTTGAGGATAGCTATCGACACCACCGTGGTGATGAGTGCACCCATCAGCAGGGGGACGTCGAACAACAGGTACAGCGCCACCGCGCCGCCGACGATCTCCGCGAGGTCGGTAGCGATGGCCACCGCCTCGGCCTGCAGCCAGAAGGCGATCCGGAACGGGCCGGGCAGCGCCGCGCCCAGGTGGGACGCCAGCGACGTCCCCGTCACGATCCCGAGCTTTGCCGAGAGGTACTGCACGAGGACGGCCATCACGTTGGCGAGCACCACCACCCAGACCAGGGCGAAACCGAACTCCGACCCGGCGGTCACATTGGTGGCGACGTTGCCCGGATCGACATAGGCGACAGCAGCCACGAAGGCAGGACCCATCAGGGTCACCCGCTGCGGGACGGGAACCGCTCTCAACATGATCGCCCCACCCTAATCCCGCGCCGAACTGACCTGCACTCAAGGCACCCGTCAGGTGGTGTTCGTCGTCAACCGTCCTCCGGATGGCCGAGGCGTCCTCAGATCAGCCTCGAGCGAGGACCGACTGCAGCACCGAGGTGAAGAATCCGAGGCCGTCGGTGCCAGGCCCGCAGAGGTCCTCCACCGCGTGCTCGGGGTGCGGCATCAGCCCGACGACGTTGCCACGCGGGTTGGAGATGCCGGCAATCCCCCGGGCCGAGCCGTTGGGGTCGCTACCGAGGTAGCGCGCCACCACCCGACCCTCGGCCTCGAGCTCGTCGAGCGTCTCCTTCGCAGCGACGTACCCGCCCTCGCCATTCTTCAGCGGCACCAGAATCTGCTGTCCCGCGGTGTAAGAGGTCGTCCACACCGTAGAGGCGTTCTCGATGACCAGGCGTTGGTCCCGGCAGGTGAACCTCTGGTGGTCGTTGCGGATCAGCGCGCCGGGCAACAGGTGGGACTCGCAGAGGATCTGGAAGCCGTTGCAGATGCCGAGCACCGGCAGGCCGCCGTCGGCGGCTTCGACGACCTCGGACATCACCGGCGCGAACCGAGCAATGGCGCCGCACCGTAGGTAGTCTCCGTAGGAGAAACCGCCGGGCAGCACGACCGCGTCGACGCCCTGCAGGTCGTGGTCGCCGTGCCACAACGCCACCGGCTCGGCGCCGGCGAGGCGTACGGCGCGGAGGGCGTCCACGTCGTCGAGCGAACCCGGGAAGGTGACGACGCCGATGCGGGTACCGGCAGCGGTCACTGCTCGACCGTGACGGTGAAGTCCTCGATGACCGGGTTGGACAAGACCGTCTCGGCGACGCTGCGTACCTCGGCCAGCCGCTCCTCAGTGAGATCACCGTCCAGCGTCAGCTCGAACCGCTTGCCCTGACGGACCTCGGTGAACCCCTCGAAGCCCAGCCGCGGGAGAGCACCCTGCACGGCCTTGCCCTGGGGGTCCAAGATCTCTGGCTTCAGCATGACGTCCACGACGACGCGGGTCACTAGTTCAGCTCCCGCTTGAGGATCTTGCCGGTGCTGGTCATCGGCAGCTCGTCGCGGAACTCGACGCTGCGCGGATACTTGTGGGCGGCCATCTGCTCCTTGGCCCACGCGATCAGCTCGTCCTCGGTCGTGGCGTCGTCGGCATTCTTGATGACGTACGCCTTGACCTCCTCGCCGTGCGACTCGTGCGGCACGCCGACGACGGCCACCAGCGAGACCGCCGGATGGGCCATCATGACTTCCTCGACCTCGCGCGGGTAGACGTTGAAGCCACCGCGGATGATCATGTCCTTCGCACGGTCGACGATGTAGTAGAAGCCGTCCGCGTCCTTGCGCGCGAGGTCACCAGAACGGAACCAGCCGTCGTTCATGACCGCAGCCGTCGCGTCGGGTCGCTGATAGTAGCCCTTCATCACGTTGGGCCCCTTGATCGCGATCTCCCCGACGCCGCCTTCGTCGGTGAGCTCGTTCCACTCCTCATCGACAAGCCGCATCTGCACGTCCACGATCGGCAGTCCGATCGAGCCCTGGCGCGGCTCCTGCCCCCAGGGCGCGAAGGACGCGACCGGCGACGTCTCGGACAGCCCGTAGCCCTCGAGGATCTGCACGCCGAAGCGCTCCTTGAACTCGCCGATGATCTCCACCGGCAACGACGAGCCGCCCGCGACGCAGACCCGCAGGTTGGCAGCGAGCTGCTCGACGTCGACGGTGTCGTCGAGGGCGCCGAGCAGGCCCCAGTACATCGTCGGGACACCGCCGAAGAACGTGGCGTGCTCCTTCTGCATCAGCCCGAGCGCGGCCTTGGCCTCGAACCGAGGGAGCATCACAATGGTGCCGCCGAAGGCGAACGAGCCGTTCTGGATGACGGTCTGCCCGAAGGAGTGGAACAACGGCAGGACGCACAGGTACGTGTCCGGGTTGTGCGCATCGGCACCGAAGGAACTCTTGCCCGCCAACGCGTTGGAGTGCATGTTGGCGTGACTCAGCTCGGCTCCCTTGGGTTGTCCGGTCGTACCGCTGGTGTAGAGGATCACGGCCGTGTCGTTCTCATCGGTCTGCACCGTGTCGAACTGCGGCGACTGCCCGGCGATGGCGGCGCCGAAGGTCTCGGCGCCGTCGATCGGTGCCGGGGCGGCGGGGTCTGCGGTGATCAGGAAGAAGTCGTTGCAGCCGTCGGTCTGGGTGAAGCCGCCCCAGCCCTCCTGGCCCATGGGGAGGTCCGGCGGCCCCTCGAAGCAGAAGTACGCCTTGGCGTCGCTGTCGCTGAGGTGGTAGGCGATCTCGCGGGCCTTGAGCAGCACGTTGAGCGGGACGACGGTCGCGCCGGCCTTGAGGATGCCGAAGTAGATGATCGAGAAGAACGGCAGGTTGGGACAGGAGAGGGCCACCGTGTCTCCGCGGGCGATGCCGCGCGAGAGCAGGAGGTTCGCCACCTGCTGCGCGCCACCGTCGACCTGGGCGTAGGTGAGCCGGGTGTCGCCGAGCACGACGGCGGTGCGGTCGGGGAAGCTACGGGCGGAGTCTTCGAGCAGCACAGACAGGTTGAGCACGGGCATCTCCTCAGGCGGCGCGCGTGGACGTGCGCGAATCGTACCCCCGGGTAGGTGTGCTTGCTAAGGGGCTCGGGGCGAGGCGACCAACGTCTCACCGGTCAGCAGCTCGTATGCGCGGACGTACCGCTCGCGGGTCCTGGTCACGATCTCGGCGGGGAGTGCGGGCGGCGGGTCTTCGCTGTGACGGTCCCACCCGCTGGCCGGCGAGGTCAGCCAGTCACGCACGAACTGCTTGTCGTACGACGGTTGCGGCCGGCCCGGCTGCCAGGTCTCGGCCGGCCAGAAGCGGGAGGAGTCCGGCGTGAGCACCTCGTCGGCCAGCACGATCGTGCCGTCGGGGCGACGCCCGAACTCGAGTTTGGTGTCGGCGAGGATGATGCCGCGTTCGCGGGCGACCTCCTCGGCCCGGTCGTAGACCGCCAGCGTGAGCCGCCGCAGCTCGGCGGCAACGTCCGCGCCGACCGTCTCGACCACCGCGCCGTACGAGACGTTCTCATCGTGTGCGCCCGCCTCGGCCTTGGTCGCCGGCGTGAAGATCGACTGCGGCAGTCGGTCTCCGTCGACGAGCCCCGCAGGAAGCTGCTGCCCGCAGACGGCGCCGGTACGGCCGTAGTCCTGCAGGCCGGACCCGGCGAGGTAGCCGCGAGCCACGCACTCGACCGCGAACATGTCCAGGCGTTCACAGACCAGGGCGCGACCCGCCACAGCGTCCGGCACGTCGGTCGACAGGACGTGGTTGGGCACGAGGTCGGCCAGCTGCTCGAACCACCACAGCGACATCGCCGTGAGGATCTTCCCCTTGTCCGCGATTCCGGGCTCGAGTGAGAAGTCGTACGCCGAGATCCGGTCCGTGGCCACCATCAGCATCGTGCCGTCGGGCAAGGTGTAAAGGTCACGCACCTTGCCCGAGCAGAGTGCCGTCGCACCGGGTATCTCATAGGAGACGGAGGCGTCTGTCACCTACGACACCCTAGCGACGGCGCGCTCAGCAGCCGCAGCTGTAGTAGGTCACGTCCCAGTGGTTGCCGTTCTCGAGCACGTAGACGTTGCCCGAGGGCGCGGTGTAGATCGGCCCGTCACCGCGGTTGCCCGAGTAGCGGAAGTTGTTGCGGATGTAGCTGCCCAAGCAGCTGTACGGCGAAAAGTCCAGCTTGTAGCCGTTGAAGTGGCTGTAGGTTCCGCCGGCGTGCCCGACCTCGGTGCCGCCGGTGATGTTGATCGTGCAGTCGCTCGAGCGTTTGAGCGTCACCGCTCCCTGCATTGTGCGAACCGGGGCTGGTGAGCTCTTGAAGGAAGTCATGGCAGGTGCCTACCCCGTCAGCCACTCCCTCAAACCTCCGCAGGTCCTGGGGCTCCGCTCGGCGTCAGAGGATGTCGCCCGGGCTGTACGCGGCGGCGTCAGGGTGCTTGGCGACAACGCCGGCGACAGTGGCGACGACCTCGGCGACCTGGGCGGTGGCGGCACCTGTGAAGGCGAGGGGCTCGGCGAGAAGTGCTTCGAGTTCGGTCTGGCTGAGCCCGAGCCGTTCGTCGGCGGCCAGCCTGGCGAAGAGGTCGTTGCGGGCAGCTCCGGACCCACGCATGGCGAGGGCGACCGCGACGGCGTGCTCCTTGATCGCCTCGTGGGCGGCTTCGCGACCGACGCCTGCCCGCACGGCAGCCATCAGCACCTTGGTGGTGGCCAGGAACGGCAGGTGGCGGTCGAGCTCGCGGTGGACGACGGCGGGGAACGTCCCGAACTCGTCGAGCACCGTCAGGAACGTCTCGAAGAGGCCGTCGGCGGCGAGGAACGCGTCGGGCAGCGCGACCCGGCGTACCACGGAGTCGGAGACGTCGCCCTCGTTCCACTGGTCGCCCGCGAGCTCGCCGAGCATCGACAGGTTGCCCCGCAGTACGACGGCAAGCCCGTTGACGCGTTCGCACGAGCGGGTGTTCATCTTGTGCGGCATGGCACTGGAGCCGACCTGGCCGGCCCTGAACCCCTCGGTGACCAGCTCGTTGCCGGCCATCAGCCTGATCGTGGTCGCGAGGTTGGACGGCGCGGCAGCGAGCTGTACGAGGGCCGACACCGCGTCGTAGTCGAGCGAGCGGGGATAGATCTGGCCGACGCTGGCGAGAACGCGGCCGAAGCCGAGGTGCGTCGCGACCCGCTGCTCGAGCTCAGCGAGCCGGCCGCGGTCACCGCCGAGCAGATCGAGCATGTCCTGGGCGGTGCCGACTGGCCCCTTGATCCCGCGCAGCGGGTATCGACTGATGAGGTCATCGACCCTGTCGACGGCAACCAAGAGCTCATCTGCGACCGACGCGAACCGCTTGCCGAGCGTTGTCGCCTGCGCGGGTACGTTGTGGCTGCGGCCGGCGAGCACGAGCGTCTCGTGCTCGCTGGCAAGGCGAGCGAGCCGCGCCAGAGCGGCGACCGCTCGGTCGCGGACGAGCTCGAGGGAGGCACGGACCTGCAGCTGTTCGACGTTCTCGGTCAGGTCCCGGGACGTCATGCCCTTGTGGATGTGCTCGTGCCCGGCGAGCGCACAGAACTCCTCGATCCGCGCCTTGACGTCGTGACGGGTGACCCGCTCCCGGGAGGCGATCGACTGCAGGTCGACGTCGTCGACGACTGCCTCGTACGCCTCGACGACACCGTCGGGCACCTCGATGCCGAGCTCGCGCTGGGCCCGGAGCACCGCGAGCCACAGTCGCCGCTCGAGCACGATCTTGTGCTCCGGCGACCACAGGTGCGCGAGCTCGGCGCAGGCGTAGCGGTGCGCGAGGACGTTGGGGATCACCGCACCATTGTCCCCGATCACCGGCGCCACGTGCACCAGCGGTTGCGCGCGGCGCTCAGCCGCGGGTCGGCAGCAGCGGTCGGCCGTCGCGCTTCTTGACGGCCAGACACGCGAGGGTCTCCCAGATCAGGCGGTGCGCGTTGTTCGTCGTCAGGTCCGCGTGGTCGTACGGGGGGCTGACCTCGGTGATGTCGAAGGCGACGACGTTGGTCTCGAGTGCGATCTGGCGTACCACGCGCAGGAGGTCGATCGGCGCGAAGCCGCCGGGCTCGGGCGTCCCGGTGCCCGGCGCGAAACCCGGGTCGAGCACGTCGACGTCGATGGAGATGTAGATGGCGTCGTTGCGCTCCAGCGCCTCGGCGATCACATCGGTGATGACGGCCTTGGCCCCCCGCTCCCAGATCTCCTGCATGGTGTGGTGGCGCATCCCCTGCTCACGCATCCACGCTTGGACGTCGGCCGGCGGCCAGTAACCGCGCAGACCGACCTGGATGAAGTCGCGGCCGGCGATCGCGCCCGACTCGATGAGACGGCGCATCGGGGTGCCGTGGCTGGCAAGGTTGCCGTCGAGGATGTCGGCGGTGTCGGCGTGTGCGTCGAAGTGGATCATGCCGACGGTGCCGTAGCCGTAGTGGTCCGCGACCGCGGTCGCGGCCGGCCAGGTGATCGAGTGGTCGCCGCCGATGACGATCGGGATGATGTCCCGCGAGACGATCTCGTGGACGCGTTGGTGCACAGCGACGCGGGAGGCGTCCCACATCCCGTGGGAGACGATCGCGTCGCCGAAGTCGACGACGTCGAGGTGGTCGAAGATCTCGACCTCGAGATCGAGGTGGTAGGCACCGGGGTCGTACGCGGCGGCGCGCAGCGCACGGGGGCCGAAGCGAGCACCCGGCCGGTTCGTGGTGTTGTCGTCCCACGGTGCACCAACCACCGCGACGTCGGGTTTCCACGCGTCGAGCTGTTCGGGCTCGGTGAGCAACGGCCGCATCCCGAAGGTGGGCACGCCCATGTACGACGGGGCGTCGAGCTGCTCGCGCATGCCCGGCGGTACGTGCCGTTCGTGGTCTTCAGCCATGGCTCCTCCAGATGTTCGAGCGGCTGCACCGGCTCAGCCGGCGGCGGCCTCCGCGGCGATGTCAGTACGGAACTGTGACCCGTCGATGCCGATCTGCGCCACACCGTCGTACGCACGCTGGCGCGCCTGAGGCAGATCGGCGCCGACGGCGGTGATCGTCAACACGCGGCCGCCGGCGGTGACGAGGTCACCGGATGCGTCCCAGGCGGTGCCGGCGTGGATGACGTCGACGCCCTCGATCGCCTGGGCGGTCTCCACGCCGGTGATCCGGTCGCCGGTGCGGGGCGAGGCGGGGTAGCCGTGTGCGGCGACGACAACGGTGACGGCAGCACCGTCGCGCCACACCGGAAGCCCCACCTCGCCGAGGGTACCGGTCGCAGCGCCGTGCAGGAGAGCCGCGAGCGAGCTGTCCAGCAGGGGAAGCAGCGCCTGGGTCTCGGGATCACCGAACCGGGCGTTGAACTCCACGACGCGGACCCCGCGTGAGGTCAGAGCCAGACCGGCGTAGAGAAGACCCGCGAATGGTGTGTCCTGGCGTGCCATCGCCTCGACGGTCGGCTGCAGGACCCGGCGTGCCACGTCGACGACGAGGTCATCGGGCGCCCACGGCAGCGGGGAGTACGCGCCCATCCCGCCCGTGTTGGGGCCGGTGTCGCCGTCGTACGCCCGCTTGAAGTCCTGGGCGGGTTGCAGCGGGAGCACGGTGACGCCGTCGGTGATGGCGAACAACGACACCTCAGGACCGTCGAGAAACTCCTCGACGACGACGCGGCCGCAGCCGGCGGCGTGCGCGAGCGCCGCGTCCCGGTCGTCGGTGACGATCACCCCCTTGCCTGCAGCCAGACCATCGGCCTTGACGACGTAGGGAGCACCGAAGGCGTCCAGTGCGGCGGCGACCTCTGCGGGGTTGTCGCACACGTGGGCCATCGCCGTCGGCACCTCGGCGGCAGCCATGACCTGCTTGGCGTACGACTTCGAGCCCTCCAGCTGCGCCGCTCGCGCGCTCGGCCCGAAGCATGCGATGCCGCGCGCGCGTACGGCGTCGGCGACACCTGCGACCAGCGGTCCCTCGGGGCCGATGACGACGAGGTCGACCCCGAGGTCGACGGCACGCGCGGCCACGGCCGCACCGTCCAGGGGATCGGTGTCGTGCAGGGTGGCCACCGCGGACATGCCTGGATTGCCGGGGGCTGCATGGACCTGCGTGACAATCCCATCGCGCGCGAGGGCCAAGGCAAGGGCGTGCTCGCGCCCACCCGAGCCGATGACGAGGGTCTTCACGGGTCGAGCCTAGTGCGACCGGGACCGCAGGCGGCTCAGAGCAGGTCGTGCACGACGACCGTGTGATCACGGTCGGGTCCGACACCGATCGCCGAGATGCGGGCGCCGGACATCTTTTCGACGGCCGTGACGTACGCCTGCGCGTTCTTGGGCAGGTCCTCGAACGTCCGCGCGGCGGAGATGTCGTCGGTCCACCCCGGCAGCTCCTCATAGATCGGCACGGCGTGGTGGAAGTCGCTCTGGCTCAGCGGCATCTCGTCGTGACGGACGCCGGCGACGTCGTAGGCGACACACACCGGCACCTTCTCCAAGCCGGTGAGCACGTCGAGCTTGGT
>Ga0136637_1000227_pt1 | contig 12270 bp, 9 predicted proteins | sample AntDrymUQ8572106_2_FD_105497 | JGI IMG/M metagenome (GOLD analysis project Ga0136637, IMG submission 105497) | Polar desert sand microbial communities from Dry Valleys, Antarctica - metaG UQ857 (21.06) | ecosystem: Environmental > Terrestrial > Soil > Desert | place: Antarctica: Dry Valley... | reverse complement strand
GCGACCGACCAGACCGCACGGAAACGGCACAAGTCGGGCGCCCGGTAACGCCGTGATCGGCGGGGACCGCCCGTGGCGGGAATCCATCCGGCAATGCCGGATGTGGCGGTAAGCCGCGGTCGCAGGCGTCCGATATCGAAGCGGCGCCGGCTTTTACGCGTCGCACTGCCCGGCGCGTCGCACGAGTCACGGCACTCCCGCGAGTGAGAGGCGGGCCCGGCCGACGGCGTCAAGCGTCTCGCAGACCGAACGACGACCGGGTGCCGCAGGAGGAACAACGACCCGGGTGCGCATGGCGACGGGCCGCGAGCCAGCCCGGTCTGCATGCGTAGGAAGGACGCCGCGCCGCCAGCGCCCCCTGCGAGCAGGCGCCGGCGGCGACGACCCGGTCGCCCGTCAGCGCGACGGCCGCACCGATCGCCACCGCGGCCGCGGGACCGGCTCCGAGCTGGGCCAGCGCCAGCCACTGCCGGCGGCGGACGCCGTCGGCCGAGCCCTGGACCAGCGGGCCGAACAGGTCAGCGACGCCAGCAAACCTCGGAGATCTCGCGCAGCCGCGGACGTGAACATCGGGAGAGCCCTCGGACGCGCTCGAACCCTCCGGCGGTCTCCGACACCACCCCGTCCACACCAAGGCCGGCCACGCGCCCACCCAGCCATGTGAGTCATCCGGTGCACCGGGCCCCGACCATCCGGCCGTGACAGGCCCCACCCATTTCCTCAACCGGGTCTGCTCGGAAGACGGGCCTCGACACACGATCAGGTCAACAAGCCCAAGGCTCTGCGGCTATCCGTCACCGTCGAGGCCCCTCCCGAGGTCACGCTACGTGACCAACCACCCCACATGGGGAGGCACCTCAATCAATACATGCGGTTGTGCGGATTCTGGCAGGCCGGGAAGACCGCTCCTCTCACTTCCCGAGCCGAGAACACGAGTTCTATTCTCGTCGCCCGCTCTCTGGACAGTTTTGGTCATGGGATGCGCCCGAAGCCTGACCGAAGCGACGGCTCCTCGAGGCGAGTGTTCCCGGCGCGTAGCGGGAAGGAACATGGAGTCCGGCCACTTACGAGGTGAGCCCATGAAGATTCAAGTCCAGGGCGCGGTTCGCGTCGAGGTGTCCGAGTTCTTCCGCCCGGCGATCGTGCCCGGCGACGACGTCCCCGAGCTGCAGCTCCTCGTCGGCGGCACGTGGCGAACGGCAGCGAAGGGCGACGTGTTCGACGTCCACTCTCCCATCGACGGGAGCGTGATCGCCCGGGCCGCCAAGGCGTCGGCAGACGACGTCGAGGAGGCGATCGCCGCGGCCCGGCAGGCCCGCGCCGACTTCCGGTCCACGCCGGCCGCCACCCGTCTGGAGATCTGCGCCCGTGCCGCCTCGATCCTCGCCGAACACGCAGACACCTTCGCCGGCGCCATCGTCGCCGATCTGGGCAAGACGTCCGAGCAGGCGGCGTCAGAGGTCAAGGCCACCCGGGAGCGACTGGGACTCGTCCGGGAAGAGGTCCGGAAGATCTTCGGGGAGTACATACCGGGCGACTGGATGGACGACAGCGTGGGCAAGTCCGCCGTCGTGCTGCGGGAGCCGGTCGGAACGGTGGCCGCCTTCGGCCCGTTCAACTACCCGCTGTACCTCATCGCGTCGAAGATCATTCCGGCACTGGCGGCGGGGAACACGGTCGTCGCCAAGGCGCCGTCCGAGGCGCCGATACCTCTCGTGCTGTTCGCTCGCGTCTTTGAAGAGGCGGGGCTACCGGAGGGCGTGCTGAACGTCATCACCGGCCCAGGCAGCGAGATCGGCGACCTGCTCGCCTCCCACGCCGACATATCGATGATCTCCTTCACCGGCTCCACGGCGGTCGGCCGCAGCATCGCCGCCGGCGCGGGTCCCAAGCCCATGCATCTGGAGCTGGGTGGAAACGCAGCCGGCATCGTCCTGGCCGACGCCGACCTCGACGTCGCCATCGAGAAGACGGTGCTGGGCGCGTTCAAGAACGCGGGCCAGCGCTGCGACGCCATCAGCCGGGTCCTCGTGGAACAGCCCGTGTACGAGGAGTACGTGGAGCGGGCCCTGAAGGAAGCCGAGCGCTGGACGGTCGGAGACCCCAGGGCCGAGACGACGAAGGTCGGTCCCCTGGTCAACGAGAAGGCGGCGACGTACGTGCACGAACTTGTCGACGACGCCGTCAGCAAGGGGGCGCGGCTGCTCACCGGGGGTGGTGTCCACGACGCCTATCACGAGCCCACCGTCCTGGCCGACGTCCCCCTGGACGCGGACATCGTGTGGGAGGAGACCTTCGGCCCCGTGCTCACAGTGCTGCCCGTCGCCGATCTGGACACGGCGATCGAGCTGGCGAACCGCTCCCGCTACGGGCTGGACTCGGCCGTGTTCACCTCCAACCTCGAGAGCGCCTGGCGCACGGCCCGGGCCCTGGAGTGCGGTCAGGTGACGATCAACGACGCACCCGCCCACGGGGTCGGCCACTTTCCCTTCGGCGGTCGCAAGCCGGACTCCGGCATCGGCCGGGAGGGGCTGGGCTACTCCATCGACGAGTGCACCGTCCTCAAGACGGTCGTCATGCCGGTGTAGACGGTTCCTCGAGAGCGACTCACAGCATCTCCAGCGGTTCCGGCCCTGTCGGCGGCGGAAAGGCGACGTCGAATTCGCCCAAGTCTTCGTCGGTCAGTTCAACCTGGCCCGCAACGCGCTGAGCTCGTCGTCGCAGCGCGGGGTTGCTGGGGAGTGTCGCGTTTTCGGACCGTGGTTCGGACCGTCGCTAGTCGCGCTCCGGGATGTTGTCGGCGAACTGGGCGAACTCCTGCTCGCCCTCCTCGATCGGCTCGTACTCGTTGATCTTGTCGATCGACTTCCCCATCGCCGCATCCGTCTCGCGCTCGACGATGATCTCCACGAGGGCGGGCACACCCGTCTCCTCGCTGGCCTGGATGGCCCACTCGATGGCGGGGCGGATCTCGTCGGGCCTGGTGATTCGGCGGCCGAGCGCGCCCATCGCCTCCATGAGCCCAACGTGGTCCATGCCGAGGGCGCCGTTCGGGCCTTCGTAGGCGATGTCCACGCCGAAGTTCATGTCGTACTGGTACTTCTCCGGCTGGCGGATGAGGCTCATGTACCCGTTGTTGAGCATGACCAAGACGTACGGGATCCGGTACTGGACGGCGACGGCGACCTCCTCCATCAGGAACCCGAACGAGTAGTCGCCGACGACCCCGACCACCAGGTTGTCGGGGCGGCCGAGCTTGGCTCCGATGCAGGCCGGCACCTCCCAGCCGAGCGGGCCGGCTTGCCCGCAGCAGAGGTAGTGGCGGGGCTTGTAGGTCTTCTGGAACTGCCCGCTCCAAATTTGGTAGAGGCCGATGGCGGTGACGATGATCTCGTCGCCGTCGAAGATCTCATTCATCTCCTTGAAGACTCTCTGCGGCTTGATCGGGACGTCGTCGAAGTCCATCTTGCGCAGCAGCGTCGAGCGCAACTCGTAGAGCCGTTCCACCCACTGTCGCGGCTCACGCGCCGGGGTCTTCTCGCGAGCGGCTTCGAGAAGCGCCTCGAGCGCCAGCTTGGCGTCGGCGACGATGCCGAGGTGCGGGCGGAAGACCCGGCCGATCTGGCCGGGCTCGATATCGATGTGGACGAAGGTCCGGTCTCCCCGGTACACATCGATGTCACCGGTGTGCCGCTCGGCGAACCGGGCCCCGACGGCGAGCACGAAGTCGCTCTCCAGGAACAGCTGGTTGGCGAAGCGCTGGCTGGTCTGGATCCCGACGATCCCCGCGAACAGCGGATGGTCCTCAGGGATCGAGCCCTTGGCCATGTACGTGGGGGTGACCGGCACCTGCAGGTACTCGGCCAGCTCCATGAGCTCGTCCGACGCCTCGGAGATGATGACCCCGCCCCCGGGCATGATCATCGGCCGCTCGGCGGCGAGGAGCATCTCCATGGCCTTGTCGATGGCGGTGCGGCTGGGTGATGGGGGCTCGACCGGCAGGCGTTGGTCGAGGGAGAGCTCGTACTCGATCTCCTGGTCCTTGGTCACGTCGAGGGGAAGGTCGATCAGCACCGGCCCGGGCCGTCCGGAGCGGGCGATGCGGAATGCCTCGCGGAACACCCAGGGGATCTGGGCCGTCTCCTTGACCTGCACCGACCACTTGGTGACGGGCTTGGCGATCTCGACGATGTCGACGGCCTGGAAGGCCTCCTTGTGGAGCAGGTGGGTGGGGGCCTGGCCGGTGATGCAGATGATGGGGACGGAGTCGGCCATCGCGGTGTAGAGGCCGGTGATCATGTTGGTGCCCGCCGGCCCGGACGTGCCGATGCACACCCCCACGCCGCCGGTCACCCGGGACAGCGCATCGGCGGCATGGGTACCGCCCTCCTCGTGGCGCACGATGATGTGGCGGATCTTCTCGGACTTGCTCAGCGCCTGGTAGAGGGGGAGGATCGCCGCCCCGGGGATGCCGAAGACGAACTCGACCCCCTCGTCTTCCATGATCTGGACGGCCGCCTCCATGACCTTGATCCGGTCGAGGCGGTTCGAGTTTCCTGTTTCGTCCGTCACCCCTACGCGAGCCCCTCGGTCTCGGCGCCGATCTGGTGGCCAGCCGCGTCCTCGATCACGCTGAGCATCGCCGAGTGGTCGAGGTCGCCCCGTCCCTTGACCGCCAGCTCCTGCAGCATCTGGTCGACCAGAGCGGTCACCGGCAACGGCACGCCGACCTCCCGGGCGGTGGCCAGGGCGATCCCGAGATCCTTGTGGTGCAGCCCCACGCGGAAGCCAGGGTCGAAGTCGTGCTCGAGGAACTTGTCCCGCTTCTGTTCCATCACCTTGGTGCCGGCCAGACCACCCGAGACCGCCTCGATGATCTTGGCCGGGTCGACGCCTGCCTTCGACCCGAGCACCAGCGCTTCGCTCACTCCCTCGAGGACGATGCCGACGATGATCTGGTTGCAGGCCTTGACGATCTGGCCCGACCCGGCCTCGCCGACGTGCACCGGAGTGCCCATGGCCTCGAACACCGGCTTGGCCCGCTCGAAGTCCTGCTCGTCGCCACCGACCATGATGGACAGCTCCCCGGCAATGGCGCCCGGCTCACCACCGCTGATGGGGGCATCGAGCATCTTGACGCCGCGCTCGCTCGCCTCCCGGGCGAGCTCCTTGGTCACGAGCGGGGAGATGGTGCTCATGTCGATCAGCAGGGCGCCCTCGCCGGCGCCGCCGAGCAGGCCCTCGTCGCCTCGGTACACCTCCTCGACCTCGGGGGAGTTCGGGAGACAGGTGATGACGACGCTGCACGCCTCGGCCACGGCCTTGTAGCTGTCGGCTCCCTCGGCTCCCTCGCCCTTCAGCTCGTCGGCCGCGCCGCTGCTGTTGTAGACGACGAGCTCGTGGCCCGCCTTGATGAGGTTCTTGGCCATGGGCTTGCCCATGATCCCGAGCCCAATGAATCCCACCTTCTCCTCGGCCACTCGGTCCTCCTCCTAGAGATTCAGGTCCTCCGCTCCCACGTCGCCGCCCCGCTTGTCCTCGGGCAGCCACGCCAAGCTCTCCTCGGTGGTCTCCGTCGTCGGCTTGTACTCGAGGCCCACCCAGCCGTCGTAGTGCAGCTCCTCGAGGGCGGCGAAGATGTAGCGGTAGTTGAGCTCGCCCGAGCCCGGCTCCCCCCGGTCGGGCGAGTCCGCCACCTGGATGTGGTCGATGCCGCCTATGCGGTCCCGCATGGTGGCAACGACGTTCCCCTCCACGCGCTGCATGTGGTAGGCGTCGTACTGCAGCTTGACGTTGTCCCGGCCCACCCGCTCGACGAAGTCAGCCGCGGCATTCGTGGTGGCGAGCAGGTACGGGCCGTTCTCGAACGTGTTGACCGCCTCGATCATGATCTCGATGCCGTCGCCGGCGGCCTGATCGGCGGCCCAGCCGACGTTGTCGGCCGCCAGCTCGAGCTGCTCGGCAGTATCGACTTCGTCGAGCTCGAGGCCCACCAGAGCATTCAGCCGGGGGCATCCCAGGCTGCGAGCCAGCTCGAGGGCCACGGGCACGTTGTCCCGGAACTCCTGCTGGCGCCCGGGATCGCTCAACAACCCTCGGTCGCCTCCCGGCATGTCTCCGGCGTCGAAGTTGAACAGCGCGACCTGGAGGCCCGCGTCCTTGACCGCGGCGTCCACGCGACCCAGGTCCTCTCCCGACGGCCACCAGAACTCGACGGCGGCGAAGCCGGCCTCAGCGGCGCGCCCGAAGCGGTCCAGGAAGTCGACTTCCTTGAACAGCATCGACAGGTTGGGGCAAAATCGCACGTCGCGGCACCACCAAACAGAGACCCGTGTGGACGCCGAAGCCTAGGTTGGGCGGTCCACCGAGTCAACGTCCAGAACCAGCACGCCGAGGGGCTCACGGCCGCAGCGTCCGATGGTTGCGTCACCCTGGTGCGGCGAGGGTACCGTAGGTGGACTATGATCGACGACCGGTTGGTCGAGCGTTTCCGGCACATCTGCGGGCCCGAACACGTCCTGACCGACAGGCACGAGCTGCGGACCTACGAGTCCGACGGCCTCAGGCACTACCGGACGCCTGCCGCCCTCGCCGTGCTGCCCGGCTCGGCCGACGAGGTTCGCCAGATCGTGCTGGCCTGCCACGGGGCGAAGGTGCCGTGGGTGGCGAGGGGTGCCGGTACGGGGCTCTCCGGTGGTGCCATTCCCGTGGAGGACGGCGTCCTCGTCGTGCTCACGCGCCTCAACCGCATTCTCGAAGTCGATCTCGACAACCAACGTGTCGTCGTGGAGCCCTGCGTCACGAACGCGGCGATCTCGAAGGCGGTCGGGCCGACTCACTTCTACCCCCCGGACCCCTCGAGTCAGGTGGTCTCCACCATCGGTGGGAACGTGGCCGAGAACGCCGGGGGCCTCCACTGCTTCAAGTACGGCTTCACCACCAACTACGTCACCGGGCTGGAAATCGTGCTCTCCGACGGAGAGGTGGCGACGCTCGGAGGGAAAGAGCTCGACCGGCCGGGCTATGACCTGGTCGGCACCTTCGTCGGCTCGGAAGGAACGCTCGGCATCGCGACCAGGATCACCCTACGCGTGACTCCTGAGGCCGAGGGCCACAGGACCATGGTCGGGTACTTCGACAGCATCGAGCAGGCGGGCCAGGCGGTCACCGACATCGTCGGCGCAGGCATGGTTCCTGCGGCCATCGAAATTATGGACAAGCTGACCATCGAGGCCACCGAGAACTGGACGCACGCCGGCTACCCCGTCGACGTGGGTGCCGCCCTCATCGTGGAGCTCGACGGATCGGAGGCCGAGTGCGATGCCCGCTTCGACGACGTCATGGAGATCTATGAGCGCAATGGCGCCACCGGCACGCGGGTGGCCGAGGACGAAGACGAGCGGGCGCTGATCTGGAAAGCGCGCAAGGCCGCCTTCGCCGCCATGGGCTACGTCTCGCCGTACTACTACGTCCAGGACAGCGTCATCCCCCGCACCCGGCTGGCCGAGGTGCTGAAGCGGATCGACGGGCTCTCACGGGACTACGGGTTCAAGGTCGCCAACGTCTTCCACGCCGGAGACGGGAACCTTCATCCCCTCGTCTGCTACGACGCCCGGAAGGAAGGGGAGCTGGAGAGAGCGGAGGAGCTGTCGGGGAAGATCGTGCTCGCCTGCGTCGAGGCGGGCGGCTCCATCACCGGCGAGCACGGCGTGGGGCTCGACAAGAAGCAGCTCATGACCGCCATGTTCTCCGAGCAGGACCTCCAGGCCTTCCAGCGGCTGCGCTGCGCCTTCGACCCCGACCAGCTGGCCAACCCCGGGAAGGTCATGCCCACACCGAGGTTGTGTGGCGAGGTCCCCGGCCCCTACCGGAAGCATCCCCTCGAGCAAGCGGGCGTCGCCGAGAGGTTCTGATGGACCCAGCCATGAGTCCTCGCCGAGAAGCACCGTCGTCGCCCGACGAGGCGGGTGAAATGATGCGGGCGGCCGGGGCCGAGGGGCGACGGGTACGGATACGTGGCGGAGGCACCAAGTGGTCGTGGGGCCGGCCGGCCGAGCCGCCGGAGGTCGACGTGTCGACCGAGCGCCTCGACCGCGTGGTCGAGCACAACGAGGGCGATCTCACGGCGGTGTTCGAGGCCGGCCTGCCCTTCGCCCGGGCGCAGGAGGCTCTGGCGAACGCCGGCCAGATGGTCGCCCTCGATCCTCCGTTCGGCCTGCCCGGCGAAGGTGATCGGGCCACCATCGGCGGAGTGGTCGCCACGGGCGACTCCGGCCCCCTGCGCCACCGCTATGGAGCGCCACGCGACCTGATTCTCGGCATCACCGTGGCGCTGTCCGACGGAACCGTCGCCAGAGCAGGGGGCAAGGTGATCAAGAACGTGGCCGGCTACGACCTGGCCAAGCTCTTCACCGGCTCGTTCGGGACGCTCGGCCTCATCGTCGAAGTCGTGATGCGACTTCACCCCCGGCCCCCCGAGACGGTGACCGCGGTGGGGGTCTCGGGCGACCCCGATGCCCTGGGGGAGGCGGCATCGGCCGTCGCCCACTCCCCGTTCGGACCGGAGTGCCTCGATGTCTCCTGGGACGGGGGGCATGGAGAGGTCATGGCCCGCTTCGTCGGGGCCGCGCCCGAGGCCGGGGCGAGAGAGGTGGTGAAGCTCCTGGAAAGGGCGGGCCTCGACGCCCGTCTGGCCGCCGACGACGACGACCGCTGGAACCGGCAACGGGCCCGCCAACGGTCGGCCGACGGTGCCGTCGTACGGGTGTCCGGGCTGGCTTCGGAGCTTCCCAAGGTGCTGCGGTCGGCCCGGGAGGTCGGTGCCTCGCTCGTAGGTCGCGCCGGCCTCGGGCTCTCGTGGATGACCCTCGGCGAGGGAGACGTCCCCGAGCTGGTCTCCAACATCGAGGAGGTGCGCCGGCGGCTGCATCCCTTCCCGTGCGTCGTGCTCGACGCGCCGGCGGAGGTGCGGGAGAAGGTCGAAGTGTGGGGGGACGACGGTGCCCTGCCGTTGATGCGAAGGGTCAAGGCCCGTTTCGACGGCCCCGGAGTGTGCAATCCCGGGATCTTCGTAGGAGGTATCTGATGGCGAAGGCTGGGGCGTTCGACGAGCACCGGCCGCCGGCCAAGGAGCTGGTGGACGTCTGCGTGCATTGCGGGTTCTGCCTGCCGACCTGTCCGACGTACCTGCTGAGGAACGAGGAGATGGACTCGCCGAGAGGCCGCATCGTGTTGATGAACGTGGCCTTGGAGGAGGAGGAGGAGGCCGGCCAGCTGTCAGACGCCATGGTCACGCACTGGGACCGCTGCCTCGGCTGCATGGCGTGCGTCACCGCCTGCCCCTCGGGCGTCCGCTACGACAAGCTGATCGAGGCGACGAGGCCCCAGATCGAAAGGAACTACAAGCGGCCCCTGCGTGACCGAGCCTTCCGTCGCTTCGCGTTCGAGACCTTCACCCATCCCGGCCGGCTGCGGGCGCTTGTGCCGCTGATGGTGGTGGCACGAAAGGTGGGATTGACGCGGGCCGCGAACGGGTGGCTCACGCGCTTTCCTCGGATCCGGGCCCTGCAGTCACTCCTCCCCGACGTGGGCATCAAGGCCGCGGCCGCTCGGTTGCCGGAGATGACGCCCGCCCACGGAGAGCGCCGAGGACGCGTCGGCATGCTGCTTGGCTGCGTGCAGCGGGTGTTCTTCGACGACGTGAACCAGGCGACGGCGCGGGTGCTCGCCGCCGAGGGGTTCGACGTGTTCGCGCCGAGGAACGTGCGGTGCTGCGGCGCGCTGATGCTCCACTCGGGCTGCGAGCCGGAGGCTCTCGACCTGGCCAAGAAAATGATCGGGGCATTCGAGGAGTGCGACTACGTGGCCGTCAACGCCGCTGGCTGTGGCTCGTCGATGAAGGAGTACGGCGACCTCTTATCGGATGACGAGGAGTGGGCGGAGCGGGCGAAGAGTTTCTCGGACAAGGTTCGAGACGTGTCCAAGCTGCTGGCCGAGTCCGAGCCGGTGGCGACACGTCATCCCGTCCGGCTCAAGGTCGCGTATCACGACGCCTGCCACCTCGCCCACGCCCAGCAGGTCAGGTCCGAGCCGCGCCGGCTGCTGGGAGCGATCCCGGAGCTCGAGCTGATCGAACCGGCGGAGTGGGAGATCTGCTGCGGCTCTGCGGGCATTCATAACCTGCTGCAGCCGGACACGGGACAGGCGCTGGGCCGGAGGAAGGCCGAGAATCTGCTGGCCACGGGTGCCGAAGCCGTGGCATCAGGAAACCCCGGCTGCACCCTGCAGATCGCCGCCCACCTCCGCGAGCAGGGCCGGCCCCTGCCGGTCTACCACCCTATGGAATTGCTCGACCGGTCCATCCGCAATGCCGGCCGGCCCTGACTGCGACGGTCAGGCTTCGGTTCTCTCCGGCGGGGGACCGGCGTCCGGCTCCTCCTTCGGCAGATCTTCGGCGGCCGGCTCGACCTTCGGGGTCTGGCGCTGCGCTTGCTCCTCGGTGGGCTGGTCCCCGTTCACGTCGGCATTCTACGAGTGGCGTCGGGGTCCGGTAGGAATTCGTCGAGTCGTGGATCGGCCAGGCAGGACGGTCCGGTCTCAGCGAACCGAACGACGATGTCAGCGTGCTCAGCCGAGGCCGGCACCCATGTGTCCATTCCTGGCCCGAGCACTTCGTCCCAGAACTGCTGCATCTCCTCCGGGGAGAACGCTCCTCCGGTCTCCTCGCGCAATTTCGTTTCACGAGCGAAGCGACGTTCGCGGGCGACGTCTGTCGGAACGTCGAGATGGAGGTGCCAGTCGAGAAAGGGGAGGATGCGTCCATAGCCCTGACCGTCGTACCCGAGGATCCACCCGTCGAACAGCACCACGTCGGGGGCGTCTTCGAGGCGCTCGTCGGTGCTTCGGTCGTCTCGGGAGGGGTCGAATCGCGGTAGGGACAGTGGCCGCGACCCGTTCCGAATGGCGGTAAGGGTCTGCACCATCAGATCGATGTCGTGCGACCCGGGCGCAGCACGCCAGGCGATCCCGCGACCTTCCCGCTCCCGGCGGGAGAGGTAGAAGTCGTCCATCGAGAGGGCAACGGCGCGCATCCCTACCTTCGCCAACGAGCGCGACACTGCGCTCGCGACCGTTGACTTCCCTGCTCCTACGGGGCCGGAAAGCGCGAACAGCCGAGGGCGGGAGGCCCGGATCAACTGGACCACGGGTGCGACGCAGCAGGCGCGCATGAGCGACCAGGAGTCCTCGGGCGAGTCTCCGGGAGGACCGATCACTTCGTCGGCCGCGGTCTGGCCGAGCGCGATCCACTGCTCCGTCCGATCGGACTTCACGTCATCGTGTCGGGTGCATGACCCTGTCGCTCGAAAGGCGCTCGCGCTCACTCATGCTCCGCTGAGCGTACGCCGCGACGGCTGGATGGGCTACGGACGACGCGCACAGACCACGAGTAGCTCAGCCCCGCCATCCGACGAGTCAGGTGCCGTCCTCGGTGAGAGGCTTGCGGCGCTCCACCTCCTCGTCGGTCGGCCCGGCGAAGGCGAAGAGCCGTGCTGAATGTCGCCGGCTCGCCTGTAGGTCGCCATGACGACGCCTGTGCTCGAGGTCGTCATGTCGACAAGCAGGACCCTCAGCTGGCCCGCATCTACTACGTGCAGGGTTCTGGATAACAAACACATCGCGTGGGTCGGCTCCCCGAGCAACCGAGATGCTCGCCTTCGCCTTCGCCTGCGTCGCCCCGTCGAAGTGTCGGACAGTACCGAGCGATTCTGCCCAGGCTTGTTGGAGTCCACAGAGGAGCCAGGCCGCGGTGGTCTTTCCGAGCTGGGGATCTCGGTCACGCATAGCGGCACGTACGAGCGCAACGCTCTTACCCCAACGTTTACCTGACCGGAGCGCCAGAGCTGTCCCCGATCGCCGGCCGTGAGACACAGCCCCGGACCTGTGGCCGGCGCTGTTACGCATGCTCGACGATCCGCCGAGGGAGCCCGAGAGGTCGCCCATAACGACGATCCTGGAGCCGTCGTCGATGGACGCAAATTGCCGGATGTAGCGCTTCCCACCGCGACTCCAACCCGTCCGGTAACGCGCGCTCATCTTGGTCGATGCCGCCACTTCCGGCAACCTTGGCGGCGGCGCCCGAGAACCGGCGTTCCCATGCGGCCGGTGCGCCCGATAACGCTCACGCCGGCATCGGGATCCCGCTTGCCGAACTAGCGCTCAAGTGCCGCTTGCGCGCATCCGGATGCGGGGCTGCCATCGCACAACACCGCG
>Ga0136637_1000225_pt1 | contig 12297 bp, 11 predicted proteins | sample AntDrymUQ8572106_2_FD_105497 | JGI IMG/M metagenome (GOLD analysis project Ga0136637, IMG submission 105497) | Polar desert sand microbial communities from Dry Valleys, Antarctica - metaG UQ857 (21.06) | ecosystem: Environmental > Terrestrial > Soil > Desert | place: Antarctica: Dry Valley... | reverse complement strand
GCTCGGGTGAACGGGGACGGTGGCGAGGCGGCCCGTGAGGTTGTTGCGCACGCCAGCGCATTCGCCCGCTTCCGCGTGCAGCACCACATCGAGTGCTCGGACCTGAGCAGCGCCGAAGCAAAGGACCGCCTCGTCGCCGAGGTGCGCGACATCTTCACCGGCATCCCGCCAAGCGCGGTCCGTGAGGATCTGATCGCGCTGGTAGCCAAGCACCTGGGCCTGGAGGCGGCGCTGGTGGGCTCGTGGATGGCGACGCGCGACAGCGAGCCAGTGGTCAGCCCGTGAGCGTTTGATCGAGCGGAGCCACGCTCGGTGGAGGGCAATTCGGGACATGACCTACTGGAACGGTGCGTCGCTAACTCCGAGGCGGCGGCGGCGCTGCCTTCCGGCTCGGCGCGCCGCCGGCCAGCCGCACGCCACGCGCGGCGATATCGACGCAATCTCCAGGCTCGCCGTCGCCGTGAAGGCGGCACAGACTAAGAACATCTCGGCTCGACCGCGTTCTCCCAGAGCCCCTGTCCCGGAAGCTCGCCACCTACAACGCAGGCCGGACGCTCCCAGAGACGTCGGTACCCATTCTCCTGCCCGGCACACCACGGCCCGGGACCTGGCTCGGGCCTCGGGCCTCGGGCCTCGGGCCTCGGATGGTCACCTGGTCCCCCGCGTGCGTCGGGTGCTCAACTGCGACGATATGGGTGAAGCGCAGAGTGGTCCACTGCCCCGGTGACGACGAGGTGGTCGTACATCAGCCGTGCGGCCTCCTCCTCGTCTTGGCGCGTGATGGCTTCGAAGATCAATCGGTGGGTGGTCAACGAGCGTGGCGGCTGATCGGTGCGCTGAAGCGAGGCGCGGGCGATCCGGCGGATCGTCGGCTCCAATCGCAGCAGCAGGTCGGCGAGCACCGGGTTTCCGGTGGCCGCCACGACGCCGGCGTGGAAGCGCTCGTCACCGGCGTCGCCGTTGCCGCCACTGTCGATCTCCTGCTCCATGGCAGCGATCGAGCGAGCCAGGTCAGCCAGATGGGTTGCGGTGCGATGTCGAGCAGCGAGCCGAGCGGCGTGGCTCTCGAGTCCCTCGCGAACCTCGCTGACCGCCGGTAGCATCGGGTCGTCACCGACCGATTCCAGAGGGATAGGCGGGATCACATCGTCAACGGGGCGCAGCAGATACACGCCCGTTCCGTGGCGGATCTCCACGAGTCCCATCACCCGCAGAACGGTCAGCGCTTGCCGGACGGAGGTTCGACTGACACTCAGGCGCGCGGCTAGGTCGCGCTCACCCGGCAGGCGGTCTCCGGGCACGAGATGTCCGGCCTCGATCAGAGAGCGCAGCTGCTCGGTGACCTGCTCGTAGATCGGCCTGCGGCGGATCGGCTCAAGCGGCGGCGCGGTCTCACCCACCGCGCGAAGTCTACGTTGCCCGTCCCCGCCATGTGTGGACCAGTGGTCCAACCACAGGCGGCTAAGTTTGGACTCGGGTCTATATCGTCGCCGCCGACGCGCTGAGAGGGTGGGGCTCGATCGTCTTGGAACCCCCTCCTGCATGCTGACCAATACGCCACAGATCACCATCGCGAGCTGCGAGAGGCCCGTTGAAACCCCTCGAGGTGCTCACGACACGACGCTGACGGCTTACGCCTTCGACGGCTTGGCGACCGATGCGGCGCTGGCCATTCTCGGCGTACGCCTGCTCGCGATTCGGCTTGTCTTTCCCGATAAGCGACCGAAGCGTTGTTGTGCGGGTCATTCGCCAGCGTTCATCGCGATCAATCCGGGCGACCCGGCCGTGAGCCTGGCTCATCAAACGCTCGCGGCGCTCGCCCCAGGACGTGTGGTGCCGGGCATCGGGCTTCGCGCACTCGCGGGAGGGCTGGTCGCGCTGCCCGGCTTTGAGTTGGAGATTGCGCCAGCCGTCGAGCTGGGCCCCGGACTCGAGTACGTCGTCGTCATGACACTGGCCGACGCCGCTCGCGGCCTCGTGCACGCGGGTGAGGCTGACGCGATGGAGCCCAGGACGATCGTGATCGTGCGGGGGGATGAACCGCTTCCCGCACCCTGGCAGGCGGCCTCTGCTTCCGGGGAGAACGCAGCTCTTGACGCCGGGCTGGATTGGCTTGTCGCGCGAGACGTGACCGCATGAGCGAGACGCTGCTGCTGACCCACGGCTGCTCGCTGTCGAACCTCCCGCTGTTCGTGGCGGCGAGCGCCGGACTGTTCGCCTCAGAGCAACTCGATGTCGACGTGCAGCGCTATGACGAGCTGTCGGCCACCGCCGGCGCACTCGCTTCGGGGGCTGCCGAGTTGGGGACAGCCGCCTTCACGCAGCCCCTGATCGATGCCGCGTGCGCCAACCCCCCACGGCTGGTAGCCGGCAGCGGCCTGATGGGGATCGCGTTGCTCGCTCACCGCGAGTTTGCCAGCGTTGCCGACCTCGCAGGGCACGCGATCGGAACCTTCGTCAAGGATCCGCTCGAGGTCCTGTTGCACGACGCGCTGCACGCCGCGCAGCTCAGCGCCGCGGATGTCGACATCCGCGCCTTCGATCGGATCGACGATGCCACGGCTGCCTGGCGGGAGGGTGAGATCGCCGCCGTCACGCTCGCCGAGCCGCACGCGACGCGTCTGCGTGACGCGGGAGCGATCGAGCTCTCCGATGGCCGCGAGCTGTGGGGCGATCCGTTTCCCGACACGGTCCTGGTCGCGTCCGAGCGGCTGGTTACCGAGCGCCCCGACCAGGTGCGCGCGGCGATCCGCGCGATGCTCGCGGCGCAGACGCAGATCCACGCCGCTCCCGCAGCGGCGGTCGCGATGGCCATGGAGCACTTCCCCGGGTTCTCGGCCGCAGAGCTGGCCCGCGCGGCGACTCGGCAGCCGCCGTGCATCGACATTCGTGGCCTTGTCCCCGCCGTGCTTGGCCGCTGGCCCACGCTGCAGATGCTGGGCCACGTCTCGCACAGGTCCGCGCCAACGGACGCCGTGCAACTAGATCTTCTACGCGGCGAGTTACAGCGCGCCGATTTCTCTGCGGCGCCCGATCTTGAACTGACCCCCAAGGAGTCGTGACATGAGCCTAGATCCGCCCTCTGCCAGCAGTTCTACGTCAGCGTCCGAGCTGAGCCGCCGCATGTTCGTGGGGCGCGGCCTGGGGATCGGCATCGCGGTTGGAGTTCCGTCGTGGGTGCTCGCCGCGTGCGGCGACAGCTCGGGTGGCGCAGGTGCGTCATCCGGCGCGCTGACTGTGAAGGCCACCCATGGCACGGGGCTGTGCAACCTCGGCATCTTCTTGGAGAAGGAGCGTGGCCTGGCCAAGCCCGAGGTGAACCTGAAGTTCGTCATCACGCCCACCAACGCGGACATCGCGACGCTGTTCGGCGCCGGACAAGTAGACGCGTCGCTGATCCCCTACTCAAACTTCATGACCCTGTATGACGCTGGTGCGCCGGTGAGCATCGTTGCTGGCGGCGGAGTCGAGGGTTGCGTTGTATGCGCTCAGCCGGGGATCTCGAACGCGGCGGCACTCCGGGGCAAGACGCTGGGCACGTTCCAAGCCGACACGCTAGAGATGCTCGCTTTCGACTATCTCCAAGCGAACGACTTGGACTTCAATGATGTCAAAGTCAAGTACTTCGGGACCTCGCCCGAACTGGCCTCCGCCTTCATCGCAGGCAAAATCGATTCCATCAGCCACATCGAGCCCTATGCCACCCAGGCGCTGCGCGCGGTCAAGGGCTCCGTGAAGCTCACCGACGGCGTCGACGTCTACATGCCCGGCTACACGGACTGCGTGCTCGCCGTTCGAAAGCCCCTCATCGATGAGCACCCGGATGCCGTCAAGGCACTGATCAAGGGCCTCATGGTCGCCCAGCAGCAGTCCGAGAAGGACCGCGAGGCCGCCGTGAAGCTCACGACCGGCACCTACTACAAAGCGAGCGTTGCTGACGTGCTCGATGCATCCAAGAAACAGCCCAACGTGGTTGATCAGCGCCGCAACACGCAGTTCATGCTCGACCGCGCCGAGAACCTCAAGAAGCTCGGCTATATCAAGAAGCTACCCGGCAAGGATGCCTTTGACTACACGCTGCTCGAGCAGGTCATCAGCGACGAGTCCGAGCTGTACGCATCGCTGAAGCTCAGGTACGCCTGATGGCATTGTCTGACCGCACCATCAAGCGGGCCGCGCCGCAGTCGCCGACACCGCTGGCTCCGAGCGGTATGAGCGACCACGCCATCCTGCCACACGCAACGCCCCGCACGACGCGGCTGAAGCTCAGGCACCGGCTCGCCACCGCGGGCTGGGGCATGGCTTCGGTTGGGCTGTTCGCAGGCCTGTGGGAGCTCGGCTGGCTGGTCGGCCTGCTCGATCCGCTGCTGCTGCCGCCACCGCACATCTTCCTGCGCGACTTCGCCAGCCAGGCGCAGTTCTTTGACACCGACAAGATCGGGGTCAACGCGAACACACCAGCCCTCGCCGTGCTGACCACCGTCCTCGCAACAAGCCTGCGGGTTCTGGCCGGACTCACGCTGGCGTTCGCGTGCAGCTTGGCGATGGGGATCCTCGTCTCCTACATCAAGCTCGCCGGGCGACTGCTGCTGCCGACGCTGACTCTGCTGGCGCCGATTTCCCCGGTGGCATGGCTGCCAGTAGCGATCTTCATCTTCGGCATCGGCAACGGACCCGCCGTCTTCATGGTCTTCATCGGCGTGTTCTTCATCATGACGATGGCCACCGTCACCCAGATCACCAGCGTGCCATCAACCTATCTCGACGTCGCGCGCACCATGGGAGCTACCCGCGGGCAGACCCTGCGACGCGTGGTCCTGCCCGCGATCCTGCCCGGCCTCTTCGTCGTGCTACGCCTCAACCTCTTCGCCGCATGGATCATCGTCTTGATCGCCGAGGCGGTCGGCGTCGGCAGCGGCCTCGGACAGGTCGTGATCCTGGCCCGCAACACCTTCAACTCAAGCCTCGTGTTCTTCACGATGACGCTCATCGGGATCACCGGCTTCCTATTTGACAGCGGCCTCCGACTCATCCAGCGCAAGGTGCTGTGGTGGGAGCCCGCCGGGGGAAGGCTGGGCGCATGACTGCCGCCACGACAGGAACCCGCTCGCTGCGCGCACGCGGGGTCGGCAAGGTGTGGGCAGCCGGCACGCCCCGCGCCGTCCACGCCCTCAAGGACATGGACCTCGACGTTGCGCCGGGAGAGTTCGTCGTGCTCATCGGCCCGAGTGGTTGCGGCAAGAGCACGCTGCTGTCGCTCGTGGCGGGGCTTGAACCGATCACGGCAGGATTGCTTGAGCATGCCGGCAAGCCGGTCGGACCGCCGGGTCCCGACCGCTGCATGATCTTTCAGCAGGCTTCGCTGTACCCATGGCTGACCGTCGCCGACAACGTGACGTTCGGGCCTCGGTTGCGGGGGATGCCGAGGGACGAGCGTCGCGTGCTCGCGCTGCGCCTGCTGCGCAGCGTGGGCTTGGCCGACGCGATTGACATGCGACCCGGAGAGCTCTCAGGCGGCATGCGACAGCGCGTAGCGATCGCTCGTGCGTTGGCAATGGCGCCGCAGATCTTGCTCATGGATGAGCCCTTCGCGGCACTTGACGTGCAGACGCGTTCCAAGCTGCAGGACCACGTCATCGCTGTGTGGCGCGAAAGCGGCGCCTCGGTGCTCTTTGTCACCCATCACATCGACGAGGCAATCGCCTTGGCCGACCGCATCGTCGTGTTCACCGCGGCCCCGGGACAGATCAAGGAGATCGTTCCTGTCGCGCTCGCACGACCGCGCAACCCGCGCGACCCTGCGGTGCACGACATCCACGACCGTTTGGTGGACCTGCTGCGCGACGAGGTCGACCGCGCCTTCGCACAGCAGGAGCGCCTGGGCAAATGAGCGCGCTCACTGTACGGGTCGCAGCGGCTCAGCTGCCAGCATGCAGCATCGACCTCGAGCGCAACGCCCGCGAGGCCGAGGACGCGGTTCGCGCCGCTGCGAACAAGGGCGCCGCGCTCGTCGTGCTACCCGAGCTCACGACACTGCCCTACTTCTGCGCGCATGATCCCGCGCCCTACCGCGACTGGGCGCAGGCGTCCGACGGCCCCCTCGCGCGGCGCTTCAGCACGCTGGCTGCGGAGCTCGGCGTGTCGATTCTCCTCGGGTTCTTCGAGATAGATCGCGTCCACGGCACCCATCACAACGCTGCGATCGTCCTGGCCCCAAATGGCGCGACCGCGGTCGCCATTGACCGCAATGGCGCGGCGTATGACACAGACCGCAAGCTGCATCTACCCGTCGGAGACGAACCGCCCCCTGGATTTGACGAGCCCGCGCACTTCACACCGGGGAGGGCGCTCGGCGTGCACGAGGTGGCGGGCATGCGGATCGGATGCTTGATCTGTTATGACCGGCGCTTCCCAGAGTGCTGGCGCGAACTGCGTGCGCAAGCAGCGCAACTCGTCGCGGTTCCCGTCGCCGGCACCGGGGGCGATCCTCCCGGATTCTTCCTCGCGGAACTGCGCACCCACGCGCGGGAGAACGGCCTTGTCGTCGTCTGCGCCAACAAGGTCGGGACCGAATCGGTGGGCGGCACGGCGACCGAAAGCCTCGGCTCATCGTGCATCGTCGGAGCAGACGGCGAGATCCTCGCTCACCGCCCGGCCGACGCAGGCCCTGGCCTGGTGCTCGCGGACATCGACCTCGGGGCCGTCGCTGAGGTGCGCGCCCGTCTGCGCTACTTCGAGCACCGGCGCACCGACATCTTCGGTGGCCCGCTTGCGGTCGACACGGACGTCGTGGCGCAAACGGTGATCGCATGAGAACGCTGATCCGTAACTGCACCGTCGTCGCGATGGACGATGTCCACGGCGCGGATCCCTTCGTCGCCGACGTGCTGCTGGAGGGTGAACGCATCGCCGCTGTCGGCCAAGCCCTGGATCCCGGTCCCGTCGACGAACTGATCGACGGCCGCGATCGACTGGTCATGCCCGGGATGGTCAACGCACACGTGCACTCTTGGGAGGCGCTGTTTCGCGGCCGCTACGACAACCTGCCGCTCGAGCTGTGGATGCTGCTGGCGTACCCGCTGATCGGGCTGGAGCCGCTGGCGCCGGAGATGATCCGGCTTCGCACGATGCTCGTCGGCATCGAGTCACTCAAGAACGGCGTCACGTGCCTCCAGGACGACGTCATCGAATCGCCGCAACAGAGCATGGAAGCACTGGATGCCGTTTTCGGCGGCTATGGCGAGGTCGGAATCCGCGCGAACTGCTCGGGCAACATGGTCGACCGAGTCTTCACCGACACGATCCCTTATGCGAACGACGTGCTACCCCGCGAGCTGCTGGAGCGCGTTCGCGCGTTGCCGGTGCCGACCGCCGACGAGTACCTGGCGTTCGCACGAGAGGCGCTGGCCAGGTTTGACGATCCAGGTGGGCGGCTGCGTTACGTCATCGCACCATCCGGTCCGCAGCGCTGCAGCGATGAACTGCTCGGTGCCTCCGCGGAGCTTGCCCGCGCTCACGACCGTGCGCTGCACATCCACGTGCTCGAGACGAAAGTCCAGGCTGTGACGGGACGCGAGTTCTACGGACGGACGCTCGTGGAGCATCTTGACAGCCTCGACGTCCTCTGCGAGCAGGCCACGCTGGCGCACGGCATCTGGCTCACGGAATCCGACATCGAGCGCGTGGCGGCGACCGGCACGACGATCGCACACAACGCAATCTCAAACCAGAAGCTCGGGGCCGGCATCGCGCCGCTGCGAGCGCTGCTTGACGCCGGGGTCAACGTGGCGCTTGGAACCGACGGGTTGTGCAGCAATGACAGCGCGCGGATGTTCGACGTCATGAAGGCCGCCGCCCTGCTGCACAAGGTCACCACCCCGGATTTCACGACGTGGCCGAGCGCCTCGGAGATCCTGTGGGCTGCAACGCGTGCGGGCGCGCGCAGCGTGCGCTTGGAGGGGGAGATCGGAGCCGTCAGCCCCGGGCATCGCGCCGACCTCGTGCTGATCGACATGCGCACGGTGAACTTCACACCACGCAACGATCTGCGCAATCATCTCGTGTACTGCGAGAACGGCGCATCGATCGAGCGTGTGTTCGTCGACGGGCGCACGGTGGTGCGCGACGGGTACTGCACAGAGGTCGACGAGGAGGCCGTATTGGCCGAGGTTCGTGCGCTGGCACCCGCGATTCTTGCCAAACACGAGCGAATCGAGGAGCTCAACCGTGTGTTCACGCCACATTTCACGGCGATTCACCACCGCTGCTGCGCACAGCCACTCAGTATCAACCGCTATGCGGGCGACGAGCGCGGCTGGCTGGATCACTCGCCTACAGAGGTGATGTGATGTCGGCCCCGATTGCGGCTGTGGGCGACACACGCCTCGACTCGTGGATCGAGCAGCTCGCGACGTTCAACTCGGACCCCGCCGCTGGCGGCATCACACGCGAGGTCTACGGACCCGAGTACCGCAGCGCTTCGCGCTACATCAGCTCACTGATGCAGGAGGCCGGCATGGAGGTTCGCGTCGATTCGGTCGGCAACCTCTACGGTCTGTGGGAAGGCAGCGATCCCGATGCGCCGCGGGTGCTGACCGGTTCGCATTTTGACACCACGCTGAACGCCGGCAAGTACGATGGCGTTGTCGGTGTCCTCGGGGCCATCGAAGCCGTGCGCCGGCTACGCGCCGACAGCCTCGCGCCGCGACGTGGCGTCGAAGTCGTCGCCTTCGCCGGGGAGGAACCACGCTTCGGGGTCGGTTGTATCGGCAGCCTCGCGGCGGTGGGGCAACTGACTCGCGCAGATCTCGACCGGCTCTGCGACCGTGATGGTGTTTCCGTGGCGCAGGCGATGGCGGAGGCCGACCTTGATCCCGACCGCGTTGCCGAGTCGCAGCTGCAGTCCGGGCGGTATGCCGCGTTTCTGGAGCTGCACATCGAGCAGGGAGCTGTGCTGGAGTCCGCGAAGAAGTCGGTGGGTGTGGTGACCCACATTGCCGCGCCGCATGACCTACGCGTCGTGCTGCGCGGTGCGCCCATGCATGCGGGCGCCACCCCGATGGACCTGCGTCGCGACGCGCTGGCGGGCGCCGCCGAGGCGATGGTCGAGCTCGAGCGTCTGGCGCGCAACAGCAGGAGCGGAGCGACGGTCGCCACCGTCGGCGTGCTGCGCGTCGCGCCCGGCGCGATCAACGTCATCCCGGGTGAGGTCGAGATGGACGTAGACGTGCGCGACAGCGAGGAGACCGCCCGAACCGAAGTGGTCGAGGAGTTCCTCGCCGTCACCGCTGCGATCGCCGCCCGCCGCGGCCTCGAGCTCAGCCACGAAATTATTGTCAGGCGCAACCCAGCCGCATGCGATGAGCGCATCGTCGAAGCGACGCGACGCGCCTGCACGACGCTCGGCATCCCGTTCATGAAGCTCGCCAGCGGCGCCTATCACGACGCGATGGTGCTCAGCGCGCTCGTGCCGATGGGAATGATCTTCATCCCGAGCGTGGGAGGACTCAGCCACAGCCCGCACGAGTACACGCAGCCCGACGACATCGCGCGCGGCATCGACGTGCTGGCCCTTACCCTGACCGATCTCGCGGCATGACGGCACGCGGATTCGAGCCAGCGCGATGAGACAGCTCGTCAGGGGCGGCCGTGTCATCACCGCAGAAACCGATTCGGTGGCCGATGTTCTGATCGACGGCGAGCGCATCGTCGCAGTCGGGCCCACCGATGACGTGAAGGTGGATCGCATCCTCGACGCGCGCGGATGCTACGTCCTGCCAGGCGGTGTGGATCCCCATACGCACCTGGACATGCCATGGGGTGAGACCAACACCTGCGACGACTTCAGCTCTGGTACGACGGCCGCGACCTGCGGCGGCACCACGACGATCGTGGACTTCTGCGTGCAGCAGCCCGGCCAGCGCATCAGCGAAGCGCTCGAGCAATGGCACGCGAAGCTCGCGGCCACGCCACCTGTTGCCGACGTCGGCTTTCACATCGCCGTGACCGACCTCGACACGCCCGGGGCGGAGGCCGAGCTCGCCGAAGCCGTCTCTCGCGGCGTCTCCTCGTTCAAGCTCTTCATGGCGTACAAGGGGTCGCTCATGGTCGACGACGAGACGCTGTTTCGCACCATGCGCGTGGCAGCCGACCACTCCGCTCTCGTGCTCGTGCACGCTGAGAACGGCGGAGTCGTGGAGGTGCTCGTGCGGGAGGCGCTCGCCGCCGGGCACGTCGAGCCGCGCTGGCACGGCCTCACGCGCCCGCCGGCCGTGGAGGCCGAGGCGACCGCCCGAGCGATCGCGCTCGCGGCGATCGCCGGCTGCGACCTGTACGTCGTCCACGTCTCCTGTGCGCAGGCGCTGGAACCAGTGGCGGCTACCCGTCGTGCCGGACAGCGGGTATGGGGGGAGACTTGTCCCCAGTACCTCTTCGTGGACGAGTCGGCGCTCGATGCACCAGGCTTCGAGGGCGCCAAGGCCGTTTTCACGCCCCCGCCGCGAGCGTCCGAGCACCAGGAACACCTGTGGCGAGCACTCGTCGACGACGACCTGTGCGTCGTCTCCACAGACCACTGCCCATGGACGTTCGCCGAGCAGAAGACCCTCGGCCGCGACGACTTCTCACGCATTCCCAACGGCGCGCCCGGCATCGAGTACCGGCTGGCGCTCCTGCACGAGTTCGGCGTTCGCACCGGGCGTTTCGACCTGCGGCGGCTCGTCGCGCTGGTGGCGACCAACCCAGCCAAGCTCTTCGGCATGTACCCGCGCAAGGGAACGCTCGCTGCGGGCAGCGATGCCGACCTCGTCATCTTCGACCCCGAGCTCGAACACGTGTGCAGCGCCGCTACCGGCCACTCACGCGTCGACTACTGCCTGTACGAGGGGATCACGGTGCATGGTATGCCGCGCACCGTCCTCGTGCGGGGCCGCATGGTGGTCGATGATGGTGTGCCGGTGCAGGGCGCACGCCACGGACGGTACGTCGCGCGAGGAGCGGCGCAATGGTCGTGAGACCGCTGACGCTTGCCGGTCACGTCGCAGCGCGTTGACGATGGATCTTCGTGGCCGCCGAGGGTCGTCGTGGACGCTGCTGACACCGTCCAACCAGTACGCAAGCCGCCTTCCCGGACTGCGCGGCGCCGTCATCTTCAAGCTCATCACCCCGCGCTTCGCGGGTGCGCGCTTTGCCGAGTACCTGGTCGAACTCGATGCGGGCGGCGGCTCGGACATGCCGTTCCTGGGCCACGAGCATTTCCTCTACGTTCTCGACGGGGATGTCCACGTGCTGGATGGGGAGCACGAGCTGTCGATGGGGCCCGGCGGCTTCGCTTACGTACCGCCAGACGCGGCTCTCGGCTTTCGCGCAGCGGAGCACGGCGCTGCGAGATTTCTCTGGCTCAAACGACGATATGAGGCCTGGCCAGGAATAGCAGTCCCTGCGCTGACCAGCGGCCACCGGACAGACGCGCCGTTGGAGACACTCCCGATCCCGGGTCTGACACGACGAGAGCTGATCGCGCCCGACGACGCGGCGTTCGACTTCAACATGAGCCTGTTGTGCTTCGCGCCCGGCGCGGCGCTTGACCGCGTCGAGATTCACGACGAGGAGCACGGGCTATACATGACACGCGGCGCGGGACGCTATTACCTCGACGGAGAGCACCACGACGTCCGTGAGGGCGACTTCATCTATATGGCGCCCTACTGCCCGCAGTCTTTCCAAGCGACGGGCACCGAGCCCGCCGAATACCTTCTGTACAAGGACGTCTTCCGCGACGGCTTCTGATACTCAACGAAGCCGCCGGCCGGGACCGCCTAGAGGCTATCCTGGCCGGACCGCCTCGAGTCGCGAGCAGACGCGGGTCGGCGAACGGGTCGCGCCCTCTTCACCAGTCGGGCCGGTGTGCTGGTTGCGTGACGGCACTTCGTGGACATCCAGGTATGGCGCGCGCTGCCGGTCCCCGTGGAGTCGCCGCGGCGTCGGCAGCGTCGGGCGTGATGGTTGTCGCGCTCGTGCTCCTCCGCAATCCCGACGCCGTCGGCGAGTCAGCGCGCTCGGCTGGCCGCCGGTGGCTGGGGCTGCTCCTGGTCTCGGGTCCTCTGGCCTACTGCCTCCCTTTCCTTGACGCCATGGATCGCTCGCGAGCATGGTCGGACAACGCCCGGCGACGAGGCCCGGGTTCCGCAGTTGGCGGGCACACGGCGATGATTCTGCGGTGAGAACCCCAGCGTTTCCGGGCTTTTCGGGCTCTCGGCTCCCGGAATCGGTCTGAAAACGTGGGCACACGCTTACGAG
>Ga0136637_1000224_pt1 | contig 12301 bp, 13 predicted proteins | sample AntDrymUQ8572106_2_FD_105497 | JGI IMG/M metagenome (GOLD analysis project Ga0136637, IMG submission 105497) | Polar desert sand microbial communities from Dry Valleys, Antarctica - metaG UQ857 (21.06) | ecosystem: Environmental > Terrestrial > Soil > Desert | place: Antarctica: Dry Valley... | reverse complement strand
GCCGTCGAGCGCGGCGACCAGCGCGGCACGGGGGTCGGGCCGCTCCAGGTGGTGGCGACCGCGGCGGTGAGGGCGAGGACCAGCACCACCAGCGCCACGAGCGATCTGCGCAACGCTCATCCTCATGCGGCTCGGCGGCGGGCTCGACGCCGTTGCGGCGCCGTTCACCTGCACCTGAGACACTACGGCGCGTGCAGACTCAGCGACGCATTGCGGCGGCGGGCGCGGTCGTGTGGCGCAAGTCCAAACGCGCCTCCGGTCGCATGCTGTCGGGGTTCGGCCAGCTGGAGCTGCTGTTGGTGCACCGTCCGAAGTACGACGACTGGACATTCCCCAAGGGCAAGGCCGACGCCGGTGAGGAGCTGCCGGCTACCGCTGTCCGAGAGGTGCGGGAGGAGACCGGCGCGCAGGTGCGCTTGGGCGTGCCGCTGCTCGAGCTCTCCTACGCGACCAGCCAGGGCACCAAGGACGTGACGTACTGGTCGGCGCGGGTCACCGGCGGTGTCGACGCCACCGACTACGCCGCCAACGTCGAGGTCGACGAGGTCCGATGGGTAGGCGCTCCCTCAGTCACAGACCTGCTGACGTACGAGCGCGACCGAGAGGTCCTCCAGGCGTTCGCGCAGGCCCTCGCCGGCGGTGCGCACAAGACGCGCACGCTGGTCATCGTCCGGCACGCCGAGGCGGAGGACCGCGAGGACTGGAGCGGTGATGACGTACATCGCCCGCTGTCCCGTGCGGGCAGGGAGCGCGCCGGCGCCCTCGTCGCGATGTTCGCAGCGTACGGCGTCGAGCACCTCGTCAGCAGCGACACGGCACGGTGCGTGAGTACCATCGAGCCGTACGCCGAGAAGGCGGCGACCTACATCGCGCTGGACTCCAGGTTGACCCAGAAGCCGGCGAAGGAGCCCCCCAGGTCTGCGGTGGCACGGGCGGTCGACGCACTGCTCGAGCACAAGCCGCCGGTGCTGGCGTGCTCGAACCGGCCGGTGCTGCCGTCGGTGTTCGAGGCGCTCAGGTTGCCCGATACCGAGCTCCAGACCGGCGAGCTGGCGGTGGTGCACCACCGTCGGGGGGAGGTCGTCGCCGTCGAGGTCCATCGCGCGCCCTGAACCACCAGGTGGGGCTACGGCAGGAACAGCTGGGCCACGCCGTACGTCCCGGCGGCGGCGAGGGCAGCGGCAGGGATGGTCACGATCCACGCGATGATGATGCTTCGCGCGACCCCCCATCGGACGGCGCTCAACCTTTTGGTCGCACCTGCACCCATGACGGACGAGGTGATCGTGTGGGTGGTCGAGACCGGCGCCGACAGACCGATCGCCATCACGTACAGCACGGTCGCCGCGACTGCCTCGGAGGCGAAGCCTTTGGGCGGGTCGAGGTCGATGATGCGGCGGCCGAGGGTCCGCATGATGCGCCACCCACCGGAGTACGTACCGAGGGAGATGGCGGCCGCGGCGGAGAGCTTGACCCAGAACGGGATTCCGTCTTCTTGGGAGTAGCGCCCGCTGGCCAGGAGTGCGAGAAAGATGACGCCCATCGTCTTCTGAGCGTCTTGCAGGCCGTGCCCGAGCGCCATGGCCGCCGCCGAGACGGTCTGCGCCATCCGGAAGCCTCGTCCGACGCGTCCGGGGTTGGTCTTGCGGAAGATCCACATGATCGCGGTCATCAGAGCGAAAGCGCCGAGGAAGCCGACCAGCGGCGACACAATCATCGGGATGACGACCTTTTCGACGATCGCGTCCCACTTGACCGTGCTGGAGGAGGCGACGCCGGCGCCGACGAGGCCGCCGATCAGAGCGTGTGAGGAGGACGACGGCAGTCCGTAGTACCAGGTGAAGAGGTTCCAGGCGATGGCGCCGACGAGCGCACCGAGGACGACGGTGAGGCCGTGGGCGCCTTCGCCGTCCAGCCCGACGAGGATCCCGCCGACGGTGTCGGCGACCTCCGTACCCAAGAAGGCGCCGACGAAGTTCATCACCGCAGCCATCACGAGTGCCACGCGCGGGGTCAGCGCGCGGGTGGACACCGAGGTGGCGATGGCGTTGGCGGCGTCGTGGAAGCCGTTGGTGTAGTCGAAGATCAGCGCGATCGCGACGACCGCAATGACCAAGGCGAGGCCGAGGTCCACTCTCAGGACTCCTTGACCGCTATTTGCTCGACGGTGTTGGCGACGGACTCGAGAGCGTCGATGGCGTGCTCGAGGGAGTCGACGATGTCCTTGAGCTTGAGCACCTCGAGGGCCTTGTAGGACCCGCCGAAGAGCTTGGCGACTATCCGCCGGTAGCTGCGGTCACCCTGGTTCTCGAGCCGGTTGATCTCGATCCAGTACTCCTCGAGGTTCTTCATCGTCCGCAGACGCGGCATGGCGTCCGCGGTCAGCGCGGTGGCGCGCTGCAGAACCTCGACCTGTGTGGCAACCTCCGCGGGCAGCTCGCCGATCTCGTACAGCCCGATCAGGTCGACGGTCTCTTCCATGAAGTCCATGACGTCATCGAGGTTGCTGGCGAGCCGATAGATGTCCTCGCGGTCGAAGGGCGTCACGAACGTGCTGTTGACCCGCTTGATGATCGCGTGTGTGGTCTCGTCGGCCTGGTGTTCGGCCTCGCGCATCTTCTCGCCGATCGAGGCGCGGTCGGCGCTCACGTCGAGCATCTCGGCCAGTAGTGCAGCTCCGTCGACCAGGTGTGCGGCGGCCTCGGCGAACAGATCGTAGAACGTTGACTCAACCGGACGGATACTAAACCGCACGACTAACTCCCGTCGGATGGGGCATGGCCGAGACCATGCTAGGGGGTGAACGGGCTCAGCGTAGGAGATGGCCGCCACTTACCCGAGGGCGGCAGGTGCTCAGGCGACGCCGAGGATACGGTCGATCTCGTCCTGCGGCAGCTCGCCATCGGATTCGGACGCGGCAATCATGAGGTTGCTCGTCATCTCGATCTCGTCGAGTGCGTCCTCGTCCCGAAGGCGGGCGTCGAGCGGCTCAGGCATGGTCGCGGCCTCCTGTGATCGCTCTGGTACAGACTGGGCACGAGCCAGCCTACGGCCGGGGTGTCAGGGCGTCTTGGTAACGCCGAGATCACGGAAGCGTACGCCGCCGCGGGGTCACTGCCGCGTTCTGGAGTGCTGCCTCGGTGACGACCCGCGACCGGTACGGGTCGACGGTCCCGCAGGAGTCTCTCAGGTAGCGGTCGAGAGTGTCCCGCGGGACCGTCGAAGAAACCGTTCCTCGGTCTGCGATGATGGGAAGCGGGTCGAGGCGTCCACCGTTTACCCGGGCCTCGGGCCTCTAGCTCAATTGGCAGAGCAGCGGACTTTTAATCCGCGGGTTGTGGGTTCGAGTCCCACGGGGCCCACTGGCTTTGACAGGGAGGATTGTCGCGTACGAGTGGCGGAGGTCGTTGGCCAAGGAGCGGCTGGAGCGCGAGCAGCAGGCTTCCGGCGGCGACGGAACACCGCCACGCTGAGTCGGACGCCGAGACCAAACACGAACAGGCCCGCGCCGACGGCCACCGGCGTGACCCAGGGCTGCTGCTGAGTGCTGTCGCCGGCGAGCAACGGCGCCGCGTGGAATATGACGGCTGTGATCGTCACGGCCAGAGCCGTCACATAGCCAACCGCCGCGCTGGCGGTCAGTCCCACCGCCAGGACCAGCCACCGCACCCAGGTGGGCCAAGGGTTCCTAGCACGGTTCGACACGTCGTTCACTGCTGGTCCCCCCACCCGTGATTCACACCTCTGGATCGACTCCAAGGTCAGATGACTCTAACCCACAGGTATAGAAGTCCCCGTCGCGGTCGGCGAGCCCGGCCCGTGCGTGGCAAGTCCGTCTTCGATCGACTCCTGGCACTGTGAGACGTCCGCAACGAGGTCTACGGTGGCAGCCATGACCGACAGCGACTACCCCTGGGAACCCCCCTTCGCCGGCACCGAGGCCGAGCACGTCGTCGGTGCGCTCGGCCGCCTGCGCGCGACCTTCCGCTGGAAGACCGACGACCTCGACGCGGCCGGGCTGCAGACCCGCATCGGCGCCTCCTCGCTGACCCTCGGCGGCCTGCTCAAGCATCTCGCTGCCCAGGAGGACTACGCCTTCACCACCAAAGTTGACGGGGGAGCCGCTCGGCCCGCCGTGGGACGCCGCCGACTGGGACGGTGACAACGACTGGGAGGTTGCCTCCGCCGCCGACGACACCCCCGAACAGCTCTACGCGCTCTGGGACGGCGCCGTCGAACGGTCCCGCGCGAGGCTCGACGCTGCCTTGGCCGACGGCGGGATGGACCAGCTCATCCCGTCTCCGGTTCCGACGGTCGCCATGCCAACCTGCGCCGGCTCCTGTGTGACCTCCTCGAGGAGTACGGCCGACACACTGGGCATGCCGACCTGCTCCGCGAGGCAGTGGACGGCCGGGTCGGTGAAGACCCTCCGGCTGGATGGCACACCTGAGACAACCCGGTGTCGTCGTCAGGGCTTACCAAGACCTCGAACCACGCGGGTACCGTCCGAGACCATCACGCGCATCGTGAGCCGTCCTTCACCGATGTTGCCATGATGGGTCGGTATCGGCGGAGGATCTCGACCGGAACGGCGGAGAGCAGATGGTGGTTCGATTCGTGCAGTGGACGATGGACGTGCAAGACGTCGAGCTGATGGCCCGCTTCTGGTCCGAAGCGCTCGGCTACAGCGTGGACACCGGCGCGGACGGCAACGCCAAGCTCTACCCGCCACAGGACGCCGCGCCCGACGTACCCACCGTGTGGCTGCAGGCCACAGCCGGGCCCAAGCGCGAGAAGAACCGTGACCACCCCGACCTGCGCCCGAGCGAGGGCGACGTCGACGCGGAGGTCGAACGGCTGGTCGCACTCGGCGCCAGGCACGTCGATGTCGGACAGAGCGACGACGACGCGCTCGTCGTGTTGGCGGACCCCGAGGGCAACGAGTTCTGCGTCCTCAAGCGTGAGCCGCGTTCGGAGTAGCCGACCCAGCGCCTGCTTGCGGCAGCACCGACGTCGACGCCGTCCCATGTTTGTCCTGGTGTGCCACAATGACCGCGGCGGGACGGCGCGGACGCGCTCGAGATCTGCACGACGAGAGAACGGATGCGACGTGGACCTTTCCGATCGTCTAGAACCAGTGCTTGCCGTCGCTCGGGAGTCGGCCCACCAGGTGGACACCGAAGCGAGCTTCCCCGCCGACGCCGTGGCGGCCCTGCGTAGCTCGGGCCTGCTCGGGCTGTGCCTCCCGGAGGAGGTCGGCGGCTTGGGCGCAGGTCCGCAGGACCTCGTCGAGGTGACCAGCTCCCTCGCCGGTGCCTGTGGGTCGACCGCGATGATCTACCTGATGCACGTGAGCGCCGCGATGACCGTCGCAGCCGCGCCGCCGCCAGGGTTGCCGGACCTGTTGCCCGCTCTTGCGACCGGCGACATGTTGGCCTCCCTGGCCTTCTCCGAGGCGGGTTCTCGTTCACACTTCTGGGCACCGATCTCCAAGTCGCGGCATAACGGTGCCGGTGTGATTCTCGATGCCGGCAAGAGCTGGGTCACCTCGGCCGGTCACGCCGACGTCTACGTGGTGTCGACGCTCAACGCCGACGCCGACACGGTCGACATCTTCGCCGTCCCCGCAGACACGACGGGAGTGACCGTCGCTGGTGACTGGCGCGGGATGGGTTTCCGCGGAAACGCCTCCAACCCCATGCACTTCGCGGTCGAGGTGCCCGAGAGTCACCGCATCGGCCCAGCCGGTGGCGGGTTCGACCTGATGCTGCAGACCGTGATGCCGTGGTTCAACCTCGGGAACGCCTCGGTCTCGATCGGACTGTCCCAGGCGGCTGTGGACGCGGCCATCAGGCACACCAGCGCCGCCCGCCTGGAGCATCTCGACCAGAGCCTGTCGGCCCTGCCGACCATCCGGACGCAGCTGTCGAAGATGTCCATCGACCTGGCGTGTACGAGGTCCTACGTCGAGCAGTCCGCCGGTCGCTTGGCGCAACCTGCCGACGACACGGTGCTGCACGTCCTCAGCGTCAAGGCGGCCGCCAACGACGCTGCCCTGCGCATCACCGATGCCGCGATGCGCGTCTGCGGCGGCGCAGCCTTCTCCAAGCACCTCCAGGTCGACAGGTACTTTCGCGATGCCCGAGCCGGTTCGGTGATGGCACCGACCGCCGACGCGCTCTACGACTTCTACGGCAAGGCAATCACCGGTCAACCCGTGTTCGGATGAGAGGAAGACCCTAGTGAGCGAGCCATTGATGGTCGGGGCCGTGGCATACACCCCCAACGTCGTACCGATCTGGGAAGGCATGCGCGACTACTTCGCAGACACCGGGTCGGAGATGGACTTCGTGCTGTTCTCCAACTACGGCCGCCAGGTCGACGCACTGCTGGCTGGCACCATCGACGTGGCCTGGAACACCAACCTCGCCTGGGTACGCACCGTCGCCCAGACGGACGGGCAGTGTCGTGCGCTCGCCATGCGGGACACCGACACAGTCTTCAAGACTGTCTTCGTCACCCGGTCGGGCGGCGGGCTCGATGGACTCGACAGCCTCGAGGGCAGACGGTTGGCGCTGGGCTCCCAGGACTCCGCCCAAGCGGCCATCCTGCCGGTGTACTTCCTCGATCACGAGGGACCAGGCGCTGAGTCGGTCGAGCTGGTGCGGATCAACAGCGACGTGGGCAAGCACGGCGACACCGGCCGAAGCGAGCTCGACGCCCTGCGTGCCGTGCTGGACGAGACCGCCGATGCCGCCGCGATCGGCATCAACACCTGGGAGTCGATCGGCCGTGAGGAGCTGATGCCGGGGGCGTTCGAAGCCTTCTGGGAGTCACCGACCTACAGCCACTGCAACTTCTCCGCACTTCCCCAGGTGCCGGAGGAGCGTACGGGGCCATGGCTCGAGCACCTGCTCGCCATGGACTGGGACAACCCCGACCACCGTCCGATCCTGGAGTTGGAAGGGCTGCGGCAATGGGTCTCGCCGCAGCTCGATGGGTACGCCTCCCTCTTCGAAGCGGTAAAGGAGCAAAGGATTCCTGCCCGATGGTGAACCACGGACTGGTACTGGACCTGGTCGAGCGTGTCGGTGCCGTGGCACGGCACGGCACCGTCTCCGTCCCGCTCGGCATGGGCGACCCCGAAGAGCTGGGAGCGACGGTAGAAGCGTGGTGCGCTCGAACGGGCAACGAGCTCGTCGATGTCGAGGGAGGCGTCGCCACCGTCCGCAAGGGTCGGAGTCCTGATCCGATCGCCGAGCTGCCGGCCGACATGGTGCCGGGGACCCGGCTGTGGATGTACACCAACTTCGACTGCAACCTCGCCTGCGACTACTGCTGCGTGCGCTCCTCGCCCCAGACTGCGCGCAGGGCGCTCGGTGCCGACCGTGTGCGCCAGCTGGCAACCGAAGCCGTGGACGCCGGGGTCTCCGAGCTCATCCTCACCGGAGGCGAACCGTTCCTGCTCCCGGACATCGATGAGCTCGTCGCCGCTTGCACCGCGGTCCTGCCGACCACGCTGCTGACCAATGGAATGCTGTTCCGCGGCCGCCGGCTGGAGGCACTCCGCAGGATGGACCGCAACCGGTTGGCGTTGCAGATCAGCCTCGACTCCGCCACCGCCGAGCAGCACGACGAGCACCGAGGAGCCGGCTCCTGGGACAAGGCCGTCGCGGGCATCCACATCGCACGCGAGGAAGGCTTCCGGGTACGGGTCGCGGCGACGCTTCCGTACGAGCAGAGCCATCAGCTGGCGCCGTTCCACGCTTTCCTGGACTCCCTCGGGGTCGCCCCCGAGGACCAGGTCATCCGCGCCCTCGCGCACCGCGGCGTCGCCGATCACGGCATCGAGCTGACCCTCGAGTCGCTGATCCCCGAGGTCACCGTGACCGCAGACGGGGTCTACTGGCACCCGGTCAGCGCCGATCACGAGGACCAGCTCGTCACGCACGACATCTTCCCTCTGCAGGACGCCATCACCGAGGTACGGCGACGGTTCACCGAGATCCGCGCACGTTCGACCGCCGCCGCCCAGTGGTTCCCCTGCGCCTGAGGCGACATGCCCAACCCCCGCGTAACGTCATCCAAAGTGAGCGCTATAGCGACCGATGTGGATGACGCAAGGCTGGGTCAGTCGTACGCGGCAACGCTCGTCCCAAGCAACCGCGGGCGAGACGTGAGGTGACCCGGCCGCGGCCCAGGCCGATCTCGACGAGATCGTCGAAGACCCCTTGGTCAGCAGCGGCTGCGCGCACGCCGGCTCCGGTCACCGGTGGCACCGCGGCGAGCCGGGACAGTGCAGCCGTGTGGCGCAGGTGCGCGGCGAGCAGCGACCGGACCGCCGCGCGGTGGCGCGCGCCGGCCTCGGCGAGGGACCCCCTCGTGGCGCATACGTCCGCCGCCGCGCAGCCGGCGAGGACGCCAGTGGTGACGGCGTAGTAGAGCCCCTCACCGGTCAGCGGGTTGATCAGGCCGGCGGCGTCACCGGCGAGCAAGATCGGTCCGTCCGGCTGCTGCCACCGCCACGACGACAGCGGCAGGTGGTGCCCCCGCCACGCCGTGCCACCCGCGGCGGAGCCGGGCAGCAGGTCCTCGAGCTGCTCGAGCATCAGCTCCCGCGTGGCCGACGTGCGCCTGGTGGTCAGCAGCTCGCCGTACCCGACGTTGGCCATGCCGTCGCCGCGGTCGAACGACCACGCGTAGGACGGCTGGCGGCTGCGCCCGAACGCGATCACCTGTCGGCCACGGCGTTCTGCTGACGTCGGCGCGTACCCGCGGATCGCCAGCGCCTGGCGCCGCGACGCCGCGAGCCCGACCGTGCGGCGCAACAACGAGTACGCCCCGTCGGCGCCGATCACGACCCGCGCCTCGATGTCTGCGTCGAGGACGACGGACCGCTGCCCTGCGTGGACATCACGCACGCGGTGGCGTCGGAGCGTCGCGCCAGCACGTACGGCAGCCTGGACCAGCCGCGCGTCGAAGACCTCGCGCGGGACGACATACGCCGCTCGGCGCATCGGCCTGCGCACGACCTCGGCGCCGTGCACGAGCTCCAGCTCTCGCACCGGGACGCAGTCGTCCAGAAGCCCCGTGAGACCGACGCCCGCGAGAACGTCGAGCACGTGTGGCGCAATGCCGTCACCACAGGCCTTGTCCCGCGGGAAATCGGCCCGATCGAGCAGCAGGACGCGCAGGTCCGGGCGGGCGGACAATGCGCCGAGGGCCGCCGCCGCCCCGGCGGGTCCGGCACCGACGATCGCGAGGTCCCACACAAGCGCAAGTGTGCGGGGGTACCGTCGTCGGCGCGACCCCGGAGGCGCTCAGCCGGCGAGGGTGAGCATGAGCACGTCGACGAGGGCGATCGCGATGGCGCCACGCATCGGCGTGCGGCCACTGCCGAGCAGGGTCCCCACGGCGAGGACGACAACCAGCGCCAAGCCCACCCACGCGACGAGCGGCGCCGCGCCAGGCGGCCCCAGCGCGGCGGCCACCGATGCCGCCACCAGGACGAGTGTGGCGCCCAGCAGCGACCAACGCCGCCCCAGCACATGTGGCAGTCCCCGCACACCCGTCGCCGCGTCGTCGTCGAGGTCGGGAATCACATTGACCAGGTGAGCACCGACGCCGAGCAGGGCCCCCGCCGCCGTCATCCACACCGGCGCCACCACTGGCTGGTCGAGCGCGAGCGTCACGACCGACGGCAGCGACCCGAACGCGACGGCGTACGGCAGCCATGACAGCACGGTGCGCTTGAGGCCGAGGTTGTACGCCAACCCCGAACCGACGAGCAGCACCAGATGCACCGCACCCGACCACAGACCGCACAGCAGCGACGCGACGACGCACACGAGAGCGGCGCCGGTGAGGGCAATGTGGACGGTGCGGGCCGACAACGCGCCGGTCGCGAGCGGCTTGTCACCGCGCTCGACCTGACGGTCCCGCGCGACGTCGAGAAGGTCGTTCGACCAGCCGATGACCAGCTGTCCGCTCAGCACGGCAATGACCAGCAAGGCGAGCGTGGCCGGCTCGTTGCCGACGCTGGCGGCAAGGACACCGGCGAGCACCGTGACCGCGACGGTGGGTTCGAGATGGCAGGCGCGCAGCAACAGGACCGTCGTCGCAGACTTGGACACGACAACACAGTAGAGCCCGCTTACCCTCAGGTCATGACGCAGATCCTCGCCGTCCGCGGCGCGCTGCCCGCGCACAGGTACACCCAGGCCGAGGTGACGGCCGGGTTGGCCGACATGATGTCGGCCGGCGAGGGGCTCGACCGCCTGCTGCTCGAACGCTTCCACGCCAATGCCGGGGTGAGGACGCGCCACCTCGCGCTGCCGCTGGAGCGCTACGGCGAGCTCGGGGACTTCGGGCAGGCCAACGACGTGTTCATCGAGGCCGGCACCGACCTCGGCGCCCAGGCGCTCACCGACGCGCTCAAGGCGGTGGACCTGACGCCCCACGACGTCGACCTGATCATCTCCACCACGATCACCGGCCTGGCAGTGCCGTCGATCGAGGCCAGGGTCGGTGCCAAGATCGGCCTGCGGCCCGACGTCAAACGCGTACCGATCGTCGGCCTCGGCTGCCTCGCGGGCGCCGCCGGCCTCGCCCGCCTGCACGACTACCTGATCGGGCACACCGACGAGGTGGCGGTGCTGCTGTCGGTCGAGCTGTGCTCTCTCACCGTGCAGCGCGACGACGCCTCCGTGCCGAACCTGGTGGCCAGCGGACTGTTCGGCGACGGTGCGGCCGCCGTGGTCGCCGTCGGCGACGACCACCGTACGGTCGCCGATGCCTCACCGGACGATCCCCCGCACCCCACCGTCGTGGACAGCCGCAGCCGCATGTACGCCGACACCGAGCGGGCGATGGGCTGGGACGTCGGCGCGTCCGGTCTGCGGATCGTGCTCGGGGCCGAGGTGCCGGCACTCGTGCGCGACCACGTCGGCGACGACGTCGACGCCTTCCTGGAGTCCCACGACCTCACCCGCGGCGACATCGGGTGGTGGGTCTGTCATCCCGGTGGGCCGAAGGTCCTGCAGGCGATGCAGGACACGCTCGGCCTGCAGCGCGAGGCGCTGGCCGTAACCTGGGAGTCGCTGGACCGGATCGGCAACCTGTCCTCGGCCTCGGTGCTCCACGTCCTCGAGGACACGCTGCGTGACCGGCCTCCCGCTCCTGGCTCGTACGGCGTCGCGATGGCGATGGGCCCCGGGTTCTGCCTCGAGCTCGTGCTGCTGAGAGCCTGACGCCGTGCCCGTGAGCCTGGTGCTGTTCACCGCCCTCATTGCCGCCGTCGCGCTGGAGCGCCTCGCCGAGCTCGTCGTCTCACGGCGCAACGCCGAGTGGAGCCTGTCCCGCGACGGCGTGGAGCGCGGGCGCGGCCACTACCCGGCGATGGTTGTGCTGCACACCGCGCTGCTGGCCGGTGCCCTGGTCGAGGTGTGGGTCTGGCGGCCGGCCTTCGTCCCCGCGCTCGGATGGACGATGCTCGCGCTCGTCGTGGCTTCGCAGGCGCTGCGCTGGTGGTGCATCGCCACGCTCGGCCCGCAGTGGAACACCCGCGTGATCGTCGTGCCGGACCTGCCCCTGGTCGCCGGCGGTCCGTACCGGTGGTTCAGCCACCCCAACTACGTCGCCGTCGTCGTCGAGGGCCTCGCACTGCCGCTGGTGCACTCCGCGTGGGTCACCGCGGTCGTGTTCACGGTGCTGAACGCTGCGCTGCTGAGCGTACGGATCCGGGTCGAGAACGCCGCGCTGACCGCGGTACCGTGCGTGCCGCCGACCGGGCGCGGACCTGCGGCGCCCGCCAGCCACGAGCAGGCCTGATGCGCGACCTGGTGATCGCCGGCGGTGGACCGGTCGGGCTCGCCACCGCGCTGTACGCCACCCGCGCCGGACTGGACGTCGTCGTGCACGAGCCGCGCGTCGGCATCATCGACAAGGCGTGCGGCGAGGGCCTGATGCCCGGCGCAGTCCGCGCACTCGCCGATCTGGGAATCGACCCGCCGGGTCAGAACCTCGCCGGCATCCGCTACCTCGACGGCGACACCACTGTGGAGGCCGCCTTCGCGGACGGCCCCGGCAGAGGGGTCCGGCGCACCGCACTGCACGATGCCCTGCGCACAGCGGTCGCCGCGGCCGGCGTACCGGTCGAGCAGCGCCCGGTCACCGCCATCACCCAGGCAGACGACCACGTCGTCGTCGACGGCATCCCGGTCCGATATCTCGTCGCCGCCGACGGCCTGCACTCCCCGACCCGCCGCGCGCTCGGCCTCGAGACGACGGCATCCGGACGCCG
>Ga0136637_1000221_pt1 | contig 12325 bp, 8 predicted proteins | sample AntDrymUQ8572106_2_FD_105497 | JGI IMG/M metagenome (GOLD analysis project Ga0136637, IMG submission 105497) | Polar desert sand microbial communities from Dry Valleys, Antarctica - metaG UQ857 (21.06) | ecosystem: Environmental > Terrestrial > Soil > Desert | place: Antarctica: Dry Valley... | reverse complement strand
GCCCGGACGATCCGCAAGCACCGCGACGGGATCCTCGCCGCAATCCGGCTCGGGCTCTCCAACGGCCGGCTCGAAGGACTCAACTCGCGGGTGCGGCTGATCAGCCACCGCAGCTTCGGCTTCTGCCCGAGCCGGTGGTCGAGATAGGGGCTCGGCGCTCGGCGCGCGCCACCGGGGGCTCCTCCTCCTTACCCGTGGCGGAGAGGCGCGCGCCGAGCCCCTCGCGGAAGTCCTCGTCCTCGTAGGCTCCCTCGGCTTCCTCGAGCTCGGTGCGCGTGAGCTGCGCCGGTAACTCGAAGGCACGGGCTCGAGCCGCAATCTCCTTCGCCGCTTCGGCGGTTTCACCGCTGGCGGCGAGCAGGGCTTCGTAGTCAGTCGTCCGGATCGTGGGCGACCACGGTCAGCGGCACCGTCGCCGCCGCCAGCGCGTCGAATCTTTCGTCACCCAGGCCTCCGAGGAAGCGCTCGAGTCCGTCGAGCCAGAGCACAGCGTGCGAAGCATGCGGCTCGAGCGGCGGATCGAGCGCCAGCAGCTCGCCCAGAGCGTCGCCGTCCGTGGGGGCGATCAATCGCGCATCGCGAAGCGCTCTGCCCGCGCACTCGAGCGCCGTGCGTGACTTCCCGGCGCGTGGCGGGCCAAAGACCAGCACGAAGGGCGACTCTTTGAGCGCTTCCTCGAGACGATCGTCAAGCTGACGCCGGACGTAGGGTGCGGCGATCGGCGGTCGGAGGGCTCGGCGCCGTGGAAACACCCCCAGCCGGTAGGGATCGGCGTCACCTACGAGCGGGAGCGGCCAGCAGCGCAGCATCTCGCTGAGCTGCGCCTCGCGCGAAGCTTGGCCTGATGCTCGCGTCTCCTCACGCGCCCCCGCTCGAGCGCGAGGGTCGCCAGGGCCACCGAGGCAATGAGTAGCGCCGTTACCGCCGGCCGCGGGTCGAACGCTCCCACGATCTGTTGAAGCACCTGCAGGATCCCGACGGTGACCGCGGCGGTGGCCAGGGTCGCCGCGCCGGCGCGCGCAGCAGGAACCCTCGCCCGTCGACTCACAGCCGAAGCTTCCCGTCAATTGCTCAACGTGTCAAGGGCAGCAGGGGCAGGGCCGAACCCATCTGCTGTCTGCTCCTACGGCCCTTCGGGACCCGCGCCGATCGGATTAAGCTCGTTCACAAAACGCAGGAGGTCACTCATGAAGAATGTTCCGGGACTTGCCGCGGGAAGGGTCGGGACCCAGCCCGGCTTCTTCGACAGAAACGAATTCTTGTCGCCCTCCAGCAGGCCGACGAATACCTCGCTGACGATCCGGCTGCCGACCTCGCCGAGGTGTTTCCCACCGCTCTGGAGCTCCGCCTCCTTAAGCACGTAGTACCAGAGCGGCGTGCGCTCGTGGAAGCTGTGCTCGCGCAGTCGTGGCCCGTCGTCGCCGCCGGCGACCTGGTCGGGGGCGAGGGGCGTGAGCCCCATCTTTCCTGCCACGTCCTGGCCGCTCGCCAGTCCCACCCTAGATCCGCGCAGCAGGTTCCGCACCGGCAGGGAGACCGGCGGCGCGGTCGCCACCTGAGGCGGAAGCCCGTGAAGCTCGGGGATGAGCTTCGCGTCGATCCGGCGGGTGAGGTTCACGAGCTCTGGGCGACCGAGATCGAAGAACCGCCGCCAGTCGATGACCCAGTTCGTCGGCAGGGTCAGGTGCGCCCCCGGGGGGAGGAAGCCGCCCCCGCCCGTGAAGGAGAAGAGCAGGGCGAGCGTCCCGTCGGTCACCGCGGGAGGCCCGCCGGAGTTGAAGACCCGGTTGAAGTCGTAGCTCTGGCGAATCATGCTGTGACCGAAGCGGTAGGCCGCGGCCGAGAACTCGAGGGGCATGAAGGGAGTTCCGTTGAAGGGCTTCTCTTCGAAGCGGTAGAAGCGCCGGCCGTTATCGCGGACGTCGCCCAGCACCGCCGGGTCGACGATCTTCGGCAGGAAGTCGTTGAGGACCATCCACTGGTAGTGCCAGCGCACGAGGCGCCTTGCCGCGTGGAAGGAGGTCGGCTCCTCGTCCTCCTCGGCCTGGTTGTATTTGTAGTGCGGTCTCCCGCGGGGCGGCTCGTCGCGCTCGAGGCGACCGGAGGTGGCCTCGTCCATCACCCGGTTGTGGAACTTCAGGAAGGCCAGGTGGGTCTGGGCGACGATGGTGTTCTCGTCGTTGCGGTCGTCGCCGATGACCGCTCGGCGATCGGGGCCGCGCGGAAGATCGTTCAGCATGGAGGGCAACGCCCCACCCGGAGCCTGGGCATCGAGCGGACTCGTTCGGCCAATGCGGAAGCGGGCCCGGGAGGGGGGCAGCTCGGGGTCGTAGAGCTGATCGCTCCTGGCCGGGCCGAGGCCGTAGAGGCTGTCGAGGTCGAGCGTCGGCGTCCGCTGCTGCTCGATCTCGGCCAGGTCGTTCAGAAGGGGGAAGTCCTGGGTTCCGTCGTGGGTGATGTCGTGGTCGACGAACTGGCCGAGGTAGGTAAAGCCAGCCGCGATGCCCGAGTTGTTTAGCGCCGGATCCCCGGGGTTGACCTCGCGCATCCCCCGGCCAAGCTCGTCGAGCGCGTCGTCGGGGGGGCGAAAAGGCTCCAGGTCGGGGAACATCTTCCCGAACCTGTTGGGGCCGAGGAAATTGTTCTCCGCGACAAGGCGCGCGGCCTCTGAGCCGTCCCCGCCGCTCGCCACAAGATCATCGAAGGCTGAGAGGTCCAAATGCTCGGCGCCGATCAGTAGGTCAGCGTCCCCGTGGCCTCCCTTCATGTCGCCTCCTTGTTCAGTATCGTCTCGATCGGACGACCTTGAGGGCGGACTGTACTCCGATGCTCCTACCGATGCAAGCTCGAAAGCTGGGTCCGTCTATAGAGGTCGCAACCCTCGAGTTCACCCGAGCGGCTCGTGTTCCAGCGGATCGTCGATCCAACGCACCCGGACGCCGTGGCCCGCGATGACGAGCGCCGCCGCGCCGCTCACCCCGGGAGCTGCCCGCTGACCGAAACGACGCCTCGGGAGGCAGCACCCCTCTGTGCGCCGCCCTCAGACCCGACCTGGCGGAAGGCCCTTCCCGCGCAGCGCGCGACTGGCCGCGAAGATCTCCTGGGTCAGCTCGGTCTGGGCCCGCACTGGGGTCGTCGGGGTCCGAAACCCGACGAGCCGTCGGCGCCCGAGGAGCCGCCAGAGCGGTGGCCCGGCGACTCGCCGCAGGGTGTGCAGCACCCGCCCGAGCGCGCCCACCACGTCGATCGTCTCGTTCGCGGCATTGGCGGCGAGTGGGTTCTCGAGCGCTCTTCGCAGGCCCTCGGCCCGCCACGCGACGATGCGCTCGCGCACTCGGTCGGGCACCGCGACGGGCGGGCGCTCTCCCTCCTCGAGGGCGACCGATAGATCCTGCGCGGCGGCCACGCGAGCGCCCATGTCCCGCGCGAGCGCGTCGGCCTCGCGCGGGCAGAAGAGCCTGAGGACGGTCCTGATTATCGAGGTGTGGTCGAGCGTCTCGTGGCAGACGCTCCCCGGCGCGACCTTGGGGGACGCGATGAGGGCGGGCACCCGCGGCCCGTAGCGGCGGCAGCCCGGGTGGTCGTCCTCGGCCGGACCGGGCTCGACGTGGTCGTAGAAGCCGCCGTGTTCGTCGTAGGTGACGAGCAGCAGGGTGCGCTCCCACAGCTCGCTGCCGGCAAGCGCCGTGTAGACCTTGAGGACCAGCTCCTGGCCGGCGAGGATGTCGGCGGGGGGATGATCGTCCGAGGCGCCCGCTGTCCCGCCGAGGTCGACGAAGTTCGGGTCTATCCAGGCCAGGCTGGGCAATTGGCCGGAGGCCACGTCGCGGAAGAAGGTCCTCGGCTCGAGGATCGATGGGCGCTCGAAGGGAGCGAAGCCATCGTCGGGCCCGAGGCGGTAGCGGTCGTCGACGAGCCGGAGGGTCGCGGGGTCGTGCGCGTACCAGCGCCAGGTGATCCCTCGCTCCTCGAGGAAGCGGACGAAGGAGCGTCGCGAGTAGAGCGGAGGCATCGCGTTCTCGCGCTCGCCGTCCGAGCCGCCGGTGAGCGCGTAGAGGCGGTTCGGCCAGGTCGCCCCGGCAACCGAGCAGAACCAGCGGTCGCAAACGCAGAAGTGCTCGGCCAGGAAGTCGTAGACCGGCAACTGCTCGCCGTCGTGATAGGCGAGGACGACTCCCTTGTCGGCCGCATTTGGATGCGTGCGGGCGTAGTTGCGCACGTAGCCCTCTGCTCCTCCGGCGATCTGCTGGTCGACCGCCCAGCCGTCGTGGGCAGGATCCTCGGCCTTGGTTAGGGCCGTCCGCCCGAGGGGGCGCGGCGAGTACTCCTCTCCATCGACCACGGCTCGACGATCGAGCTGCACCCCGTCGATGTCGGCTCGCCCGCGCCCGCCCTCTGATACGGGCAGGGAGAGGTAGCCGAGCATGTGATCGAAGGAGCGATTCTCGAGCATGACCACCACGAAGTGGTCGATGCCGTCGAGGACGCCCGTGGGCCGCGCGCCGCCCGCGATCCCCCGCACCCGGCGGCTGAAAGACCTCAGAGGCGCCGGGGTCATCCGGGCGAGCAAGTCCGCTCCCTCATGCGGGCCCCCCGGCCCCAACCTTGGCGTCTTGAACGCGCGCCACGTGGATGCTCTGCTCTCGCGTCAAGGTTCCGGTGGCGGCTCTCGCTGCTCGTCAGGCCGAGGACGAAGGCTAGGCGAGGGCGAGCGTCAGCGCTCCGCCGGCGATGATCACCTGACGGCGGGGGGTTTTCTATGCCATGCCGCCGCTCGTCCCACCGTTCGTCGGGGCCGACCTGTTCGAGGTTTTCTAGGCCTCTACGACACACACCGCTGCCGCTCGGGCTCGTGCGAGCCGGGCTTGACCGTGGCTTCGAGGCTGATCCGGACTCGCTGCGCGAGCTGGCCGCCGAACTCGATCGGCTGACCTCCGATCGTGATGTCGCCGACCACGTAGCCACGGTCCTCAGGCACCTCGTAGGCGGCTCGGACCACGTGCTGTGGGTCGCCGCGCTCGATCGTCCAGTAGTCCGCCGGGTTGGCACCGTCGGGCGTGGCCATTCCGCCAGTGGTGAGCCCGTCGATGTAGAGGCCCGCCGGGTCGCTGAGCGTGATCTCCGCTCCCGAGGCGGCGGCGCTGTTGACCGCCGACGCGATCTGGGGATCACTGTTCCGGAGGGGGCTTCCCAGCCCGCCGCACTCCACGAGTCGCATCCTGTCCGATATGGGATCTCCGTTGTCCTCCATTCGGAGAATCGTGGCCTCCGCCGCGAGCTTGACCGCCGCCCCGAGGGAGTTGCTGCCCTGGATAAGGTGGGCGGGGCGACCCTGCGTGGAGCTGTTCCATTGGTTGGCCGGGAGGTACGCGCCGTCTTGCTCCAGGCCGGCGGGGTCGATCTCCGGGTCGACAAGCTGCTGGTATAGCTCGACGAGCTCATCGCGGTCGTTCTCGAACAGGTGCTCCCAGTACTCGGGGACCTCGGTGGTAAACGTGACGCGCGTAATCTTGCCCACGTCGTTCTTCTCGATCGTCCACTCGCAGTACTCGTCCTGAACTCCGCGCGAGCCGTCGGCCGACTTGAGACGCTCCTCGTCGCTGCCCTCCAGGCTCGCCGGGAACGCGCTCCAAACGATCGAAGCAACCTTGGCGTCGTCAGGCGTATCGTCAGACACCGGATCATAGAACTGGGGGAACGCCGCGGCGAACTCGCCGAAGACGCCGGCGAGGCGGGCGCTCCAGTCGTCGGGCGCGGGGTCCGAGACGCCACCGGGAGCGCTGAATCGCGGCAGCAAGGCGACGGCTAGATCACGCTCCCGTCTCCCTGCATTGACCTGGGGGCGGTCGGGACGTTCGTGCGGGCGAACAACAGCGGGTTTTCGAAGATCGGCATCTTGCGAACCTGCTCTCGGCGCGTCTCGGCCAACTGGAAGTAGGCGTCGAAGCCCGCCTGATCCCCCAATCTCTCGGTCACGGCCGCATAGTAGTCGGCGAGGAGTCCGTTGAACGTCGAGTCGAAGTCCTCTCCGACGTTCCAGCGTTCTGCGAACCCACGTTCCGGGCTCTCCTCGGGTGAGCCCTCGGCGGCTGCCAGGATGGCGTCTGCCATCTCCTGCGAGAAGGAGGTCTGGCCGTCGCTGACGGCGGCGCTCCCGGGAACGTGGGCGAGCAGCCTCGCGCGGCGAGCCGAGAAGACGGGATTGGGAAAGTCGGTCATCAGCAGGCAGGCGGCCAGGCGCCTGCTGACGAGCCCGCTCCGCATCGCCTCAACGAGGACGACCTGGTCCTCGAAGGCGCGCTCCGGAACGACAAAGGCAAAATGCGTGTCGCCGTCGCGGACGAACCCCTCGCCGTCGGTGAGCTTGGCCTCGAAGGTCCGCAAGCTCGACGCGTAGATGTTCCCCGCCACCGCGAACGGCGGTGGGCCGTCGAGCCCGACCGCCGCGAATCCGTCGGCATCGACGAAGAACGTGCCTGGCAGGTCGAACGCGTCAGAGGAACCGGCCGCCGCCCGGCTCTCCGTGCGACTCGAGAACAGGTTGACGGTGGGGGTGGAGAGCAGCTGCTCCATGATCCGCCCCGGGTCTCTGATCGCGCCGCCGTTCTCCGTTAGCGCCTGGAAGCGGGCCCGCGCCCAGCGCTCCATCCCCGGCTTGGCCACCGCGAGCTCGCACGTCAGCGCTCCCCCCGGCTCCTTGTCCGTGAACCACGGATGCTCGCAACGGTCGTCATCGTCTGCGAAGGCCGTCGCGAAGATGTTGGCATTCGGCGAGTGCCAGTTTATCCAGGGCAGCTTCAGCTCCTTCATCAGGAACGCGCCGCTCGTGTGGCTTTCAAACGGTCCCTTGCCCTGGGTCGGATCGGAGAGCGCGTGTCGTGCGTTTCCCGCAAAGACCCACGCGGGGTCGTCGCCGACCGCCCGGTAGTAGTTGAAGCCGCCGGCCCGCCGGTCCCAGGCCATCAGCTCAATGTCCTTCTGATCCGGGTGGAAGACGCTGAGCAAGATGTCGGGGCCATCGGGCGGTCCGTTCGCCGTTGCGCCGCGGGTGATGATGAAGCGCAGACCTCGCCCGAGTGTCGTCGTGTTCTCCTCGACCGCGATTTGGCTGCCTTCGCCGACCAAGAAAGACATCTGGTCCTTCAGCGGGTCGCCCTCCGCCGTGGCCTCGTCAATCGCCGCCAAGCACTCCGCCGCGGTTTGCGGGAACTTCCCTTGAAGGAGGACGAGCGTGGCGAACGGGTCCCCGAGCTCCTGCTCGGCCTGCTCGGGGCTCATGGCACTCGGCTGTGAGTCTTCGCCGACCACGAACCTATGGACCCGTTCAGGGTCGAGCGCGCCATCCAACCGGCTAAAGACCCCGCAGGTTTCGTCAGTGGCCATGCTCCACTCCGATTCGCTCGAGCGAAGCCTAACGACGGCTTGCGTGGCAGTCAAGGAGACCCGCCCCAGTCGGCTGGCGGTGGCGCAGCGCCGACGGCATCGGGGTCCAGCGGTGGGGCGGGTGTGGGTGGGGCTTCTGGGCCGAGGGAGCGCGGCCAGTGTCGCCCGCCGCTCACGCGAGCCACGACGGCGGCTGGGGCAGGTCGATAGAGGTGAGCTAGGCGGGTGACGTCTCGCTCAAACCAATCCTCCGTCCAGGCCTGATAGGCGCTGGCGCCGCTGCGCTCCTCTGCCCCGTCGAGTACGCCGTCGGCGATCAGCCGGCCGGCGAGCAGCCCCGACATGAGCGCCCGCAGCACGCCGTGCGACGACGCCGGATCGACGACCGTCGCGGCGTCGCCGACCGCGTAGTAGCCGGGGCCGGCGGAGGGGGCCAGCGCGCGCCAGCCGACCTCGGCACCCGTCGCCGGGCCCGGCTCGAGCCCCCGTAACTCCTGCGGGAGCCAATCTGCCGGAGGCGGCGAGCCGGTCAGGTTCAGTCGGGTCCACTGGTAGACGCCGGGACGCACGTGCGCGGTCCAGGTCCAGCCGCTTTGGTCGCTGAGGAAGGCGGGCGCCTCATCGCGCTCGGCGCAGCGGCCTCGCACGTAGCCGTAGCGGGCGATGAGCCGCGGGGAGCGCCGACGGAGCGACAGCCCGAGCCGCCGCGCGAGCCAGTGCTGAGACCCCGCGGCGTCGACGACGATGCGAGCGCGGATGTCGCCGGCGCTGGTGCGGAGTCCGGTGACCCGACATCCGCTCAGGCGTGGCTCGAGCGCTCGGCAGGGCTGAAGCGTCTCCGCGCCGAGCTCGCTGGCGCGCTCGAGCAGGATCGCGTCGAGGTCCGCTCGCCAGGCCTGAAAGCCGCGCCACGGCCCGTTCGCGTCAGACCCGTAGGGCTCAAAGCGCCGACACTCCGGCGACCCTACCCAGATTCCCTCGTGGCGCAGGAAGCCCGCCTCTCGCACTCGATCCCAGACGCCGATCCGCTCGAGCACGGGCTCGGCGCCGGGATGCAGAGTCTCCCCGACGCGCTCGCGTGGGAAGCACCGCAGCTCGCAGAGGAGGACGCGCAGGCCCCGCTGCGCGCAGGCGATCGCGGCGCTCGCGCCGGCGGGGCCGGCGCCCACTACCGCGACGTCGGTGGCTAGAGCGGCCGCACCGCGCGCCAGGAGTCGCTCCCGTGCCGTAGGAGCACGCGCGGCAGCGCGCCCACCAGAACTGTGGCCCGCTCGCCGAGCTCGACGCGCACCTTCCGGTGGTCGCCGGCATCGGTCTTCTCGGAGAGCCGGCGCGCGAAGGCGAACCGAAAGCGCAGTCCGCGAAGGCGCGCTCCTGCCTCGCGCTCGGCCGCCATGAGGTCCTGATCGTCGTCCGCGACCCTGCGGAAGGACACGAGCGTCCAGCCGCCGTCCTCTTGCACGGTCGCGCCCAAGGACGCGTAGGCGCGCGCCATCGCGAGTACGCGCGCGACAAACTTCACTCGGCCCGACCCTGCCGGTGAGCGCGAGCGAGAAGCTCCCCTCGAGCGCTGAGCGCACGTAGTCGACGTGGTCGAAGCTCGCGTACTCGAGCGCCGAGCCGTCCTCGCTCGGGCGCGGCCCGGGCACTCCGTCCCAGGGCAGCTCGCCGGTCGAGCCGAGCTCCTCGTCGGTGAGCGGCGTGGTCGTGGGGAACGACCGCGAGAAGCTGCGCCCCGAGTCGGGTGCCGCCGCGGGCCAGAAAGCGCTCAGGGCGGCACACAGCTTGGCGTCCTCGGGAAACGGGCTCCCGAGCCCGTAGGTGGCGAGGTGGGCCACGCCATCCGTGCGGTCTCGGCTCGTGTCCCAGCCCGGCGCGAAAACGCCCGCCGCGCCGTCCGGCAGGTGGGGATGACGCGCGACGAAGGAGCGGCCGATGGGTCGCTGGGCGGGCGGTCCGACGGCCGGCAGCGAGACGATCGCCGTGATCGTGTCGTCGTCGGTCCGAAAGCCGGCGCCTTGGAGCTGGAGGTTGGCCACCAGGCGCTCGTCGGACAGCGCCAGGGGCCTCGTCCCCCAGACGCGCTCTCGGATCTCGGCGGGAAGGCGCTGCAGCCACCACTCGACGAGCTCGCGCTGCTCGGTGCTCGGGTAGAAGTCGGGTGCCGTGACGAGCGAGTAGGCGGGCAGGGAGCGCGGGAGCTCGACGGCGAGCTCCGGGCAGAGGGCCTCCACCCAGCCGTCGCCGGTGAAGTCGACGTAGTGGCGCGCGCGATAGCCGCCTGCTCTCACCCGATCCACCACGTTGGGGTCGTCGTTCAGGTCGACCTCCTCCCCGTCGGGGCCGACCAGCTGGCGCACGTGCACGAACTCGGGCGCGTGGCGAAAGTCGTCATCGGAGGGAACCAGCATGCTTGGACCGAGGCCGTGCTGGGGATTCGGCGGTACGGCGAAGGTCACGGGCTCGCCGCCCCGCTCGGCTGGCTCGACGAGGCGCTCGTGGACGACCGGCTCCAGGACCCCCGGCCCATCGCCCGGACGCTGGGAGAACGCGGCGATCCCCGCGCTGAAGCGAAACGGGGGCTGGTCGAGCTCCGCGTCCGGGACCCCGGTGTCGTGGCCGTGGCGGCGCAGCTCGCGGTGGACGCGGCATAGCTTCTCGTTCAGGTGGTGGGCCTCGAGCTCGACCGACAGCTCGAGGCCGCGCAGGCATTCGTGCCCCGAGAAGAGCTTGTGCAGCGGCACCCAGAAGCGCCGCGACCCGTCCCCCGGTCCAGTCCCATCCAAGAACTCGCGCAGGCTGAAGTTCATCGGCCCGAAGAGCTCCTCGCGGCCTCGCAGGCGGACCGCTACATAGGCCGCGTACCGGGCCGGCAGGACGCCGAAGGCGTGTGGATCGCCCTCGATGAAGGGCAGGAACCCCCGCCGGCCCGGGTCGTACTGCGGCTCCGCGGTGCCCACCCGTGCGACGCCCGTGCGCGCCAAAGAGAGATCGGCGTGGCGGCGGTGGACCGTCTCGTGGCCCGGACGGTACTCGCTCGAGAACACCGCGATCGCGAGCGGGGCGCCGGGAAAGCGTGCCGCGAGCTCGTCGAGCGAAGGGGGCGAGATCCCGAAGACTAGATCCTCGACAAGGCTGAGCTCCGCCAGCGTGGGGAACGTCCCGAGCGCCTGCCCGTCCACGCCGGCGAGGACAGTCGGGGAGGCGAGCGCGTGGTAAAGCAGGCTGCGGGCGGGACGACCTGGTTCGATCGCCCGCGCGCCCTCGGCGGCGAAGTCGTCAAAGCCCGGCAAGCCACGGTCGATCCCGGGAAGCTCGCGCAACAGCTCCGCGCGCAGGTCCTCGGCGCGGAGATCGAGACCGTGGCGGGCGAAGAGCTCGCCCCAGCCCGCCGGCGCGAGCCGCTCGCAGACCGCGCGTACCTCGTCGATCAGCGCCATGGCGTCAGCCCCCCACGGCTCGCGACGTGGCGAGTGCGAGCCAACTGGCGACCGCGGTGTGCTCGTCGGGTAGCAGGCCGTCGATGTAGAGCTCGAGCGTGATCTCCCAGCCTCCCGTCTCTGCCGGCCATGTGGCCTGCTCCACGGAAGCACCGTCTGGGCGAGAAGAATCAAGCATTGGGCACGAGCCAGATGGCCGAGGCACTAACGAGGCCCGTCACGGCGCCAACGAGCTCCGTGCGGTTGAACTCGCCGGTCACGGCCCAGTGGATGGCCACACCCACCACTGTCAGCAGGACAGGCGCTACAGCCTTGGCAAAGCGCCGTAGCCCATGCGAGCCGTTGCGTACGGCGTAGGCAAGGATCGCCGAGAGAAGTCCAGCGATCGCCGTGGCGATCTCCGTCTCGTCGAAGGTCCCGCTCGACAACCACTCGAGCAAGACCACGATTACCGTCAGCACGGCCGGCGTGACGGCTTTGGCGAAGGGCCTCAGGCTCGCGGGCAAAGCGACATCCTCATATTTCTGCCAACCAGTCCCGGATTAGGCCGGACTCTGGACGCGGCCTTCATGTGCGCCGGTCGCAACCAGCCGCCGTGGTCGCGCTACGGGGAGCGCGACCACCGGGTTTCCCGTCCGATCCGTCCTGGAGCGCAGGTCTTCGCTCTGGTCAGCTTCCCAGCGCCGCCCAAGTGTTGGGGCCGACGACTCCGTCGACCACTAGCCCGAAGTCGGTTTGGAAGTCCTTGACCGCCTTCTCGGTCTTCGACCCAAAATCGCCGTCGACGGCATCGGAGCTATAGCCGAAATCTGTCAAAATCTGCTGCAGCATCCTGACCGCGTCGCCCTTCGAGCCCTTCTTGACCGTCGGCGGGTTCAGTCGCGCCCAGGTCTTGGGGCCGACGATTCCGTCGGCCGTCAGGCCGCGGTCTGACTGGTACCACTTGACCGCCTTGAACATCTTCGGGCCAAAGATACCGTCGACGGGGCCAGGGTCATAGAACCGCGATTTGAGGGCGTTCTGGGCCTTCCTGACTGCGTCGCCCTTCGAGCCCTTCTTGATAACGGGTTCAGCCATTATGCCTTCTCCACATCTCAATTGCGATCCAGGCCACCTTAAGTATACCATAATACTTCATCCTGCTCGGCCTCCACGGCTAGTTCACGGAAATCGGTAAGCGCCCCGACGGCGACTCGATGCCCTTTATCCCCCAACTCCCCGAGCGCCTCGACGACCTCCAACGCGCAGATCGAAAGCGGTTTCTTGGGTTACGTTTGGCTGACTGACAGAAGCCGGTAGCTCGATCGACACCCGGCGACCCACTACGGGTGCCCACGCCCAGCCGCTCGGCGACCGACTGCTGCGCGAGGCCCCAGGGGGCTGGGCGGACCCCGTTCTTCGGTCCACCGACTGTGAGAGTCGGGTGGATGTAGAGGTCCGCAGGCTAGGTCGGCTGCCGGACGGATCAGCCCCGCGCAGCGAGCCCGGAGGGCGAGTGGGCG
>Ga0136637_1000220_pt1 | contig 12330 bp, 13 predicted proteins | sample AntDrymUQ8572106_2_FD_105497 | JGI IMG/M metagenome (GOLD analysis project Ga0136637, IMG submission 105497) | Polar desert sand microbial communities from Dry Valleys, Antarctica - metaG UQ857 (21.06) | ecosystem: Environmental > Terrestrial > Soil > Desert | place: Antarctica: Dry Valley... | reverse complement strand
CGTCGAGGGGTTCGGGACGGTGATGTTCTGCCACGGCACGCCTCGCGACGACGACGAGGTGGTGCTCGTCGACACCCGCCTCGAACGCTGGGCCGAGGTGTTCGAGGATCTGTCCGACGATGTCCAGACGGTCGTTTGCGGTCACACCCACATGCCGTTCGTACGACTGGTGGACCGCCGTCTTGTTATCAACCCGGGCAGTCTCGGCATGCCGTACGGCCGCGCGGGTGGTTCGTGGGCGCTGCTCGCGGAGGGAAACGTGACGCTGGGGCACACGCCCATCGACGTCCGGGCGGTGTGCGAGGAGGTCGCCCAGCAGTCGACGTACCCGGGTGTGCGGGAGTGGGTCGAGTACTTCGTCACGTCGGCGTCGAGCGACGCCGAGGCGCTGAGAACCTTTGCGCCGCGGGACGGCCGAGAAACCACCTGACGCCCTTCCATCGTTGAGCCTTACACCGGAGCGGTTGGGACTTACCGATCCGGCGCGACACGCCGCCGTGTGAAGGGACGTGCGTAAGTGCCAGCGGGGGAGCCCGAGCCGCCCGGCTGCGGCGCCTCTCAGCCGCTGGCCGTACGTTCGGCGTCCGCCTTGGCATCGGCGACGGGCGCCATCAGGTGCGAGATCTCGTGGCGATCGGGCGCGCCCGGGAGACCCCAACCCGGCTCGTACCCGAACACCTCACGCATCGGCACCGAACTGTTGTTGCCGCTGACGATCTCGACATCGTCGGCGGTGATCAACGCCGGGTGCGCCACCCCGCAGGCCTCGGAGATCTTGAGCAGGTCGCGGCGCAGCGTACGCAGGTAGTTGGCGGCGCGCACCGACTTCAGGTCGGGGTCCAGGCCGTGGATCAGCCACGGGTCCTGGGTCGCGACGCCAGTGGGGCAGCGGTCGGTGTGGCACCGTTGCGCCTGGATGCAGCCGACCGCGAGCATCGCCTCGCGTGCGACGTTGACCATGTCGCATCCGAGGGCGAACCCGACGACGGCGTTGTCCGGCAGGCCGAGCTTGCCCGAGCCGATGAACGTCACGTCGTCGGCGATCCCGGCCGCGGCGAACTTCGCGTAGACCCGGGAGAACCCGACCCGGAACGGCAGCGACACCGAGTCGCTGAAGATCAGCGGCGCGGCGCCGGTGCCCCCCTCGCCGCCGTCGATGGTCACGAAGTCGACGCCGCGGTCGGTCCCGGCCATCTGCTCGACGAGGCTCTCCCAGAAGTGCAGATCACCGACGGCGGACTTGATGCCGACCGGCAGGCCGGTCTCGGTGGCGATTAGCTCCACCCAGTCGAGCATGCTGTCGACGTCGTGGAACGCCGTGTGCCGTGAGGGGCTCGCACAGTCCTGACCGACAGGGATACCGCGGATGTCCGCGATCTCCTGGGTCACCTTGGCGCCGGGCAGCAGGCCGCCGAGCCCCGGTTTGGCACCTTGGCTGAGCTTGACCTCGATCGCCTTGACCGGCGCGGAGGCGACCACGTCCTTGAGCCTGGCGAGGTCGAACTCGCCGTGCTCGTCGCGGCACCCGAAGTACGCCGTCCCGAGCTGCAGCACGAGGTCTCCGCCGTGGCGGTGGTGAGGCGACAGGCCGCCCTCGCCGGTGTTGTGCAGACAGCCGGCGAGGGCGACGCCACGGTTGAGCGCCTCGATCGCCGGCGGCGACAGGGACCCGAAGCTCATGGCCGAGACGTTCACGACGGACGCGGGACGGAACGCCTTGGACCGCCCGCGAGCAGCGCCCAGCACCTTGGCGGATGGGATCGGGGCACCGTCGGCCTCATGCGCCGACTTGGTCGACGCCGGGAAGTCCGAAAAGGTCCGGTGCTTGATGATCGGGTAGCCCTCGGTGAACTCCATGTCGTTGTCGGTACCGAAGCCGAAGTAGTTGTTCTGCAGCTTTGCCGAGGCGTACACCCACCGGCGCTGGTCTCGGCTGAACGGCCGTTCCTCGTCGTTGCCGGTGGTGATGTACTGCCGCAGCTCCGGGCCGATCGACTCCAGCATGTAGCGGCCGTGGCCGATGACCGGGAAGTTGCGCAGCAGCGCGTGCCGCTTCTGTCTCAGGTCGTGAGCCGCCACCGCACCGGCGGCAGCGATCGGCAGGGCAGCAAGGGCGTGGGTCCACTTCATACGGTCAGTCTGCTCCGAACCCGCAGGCACTGCACGGGCGCAGGTGCGCAACGCATCGCTAGTCGGGAGGCTGGCGCAGGCGCTTGGTCTCCCCGCGGCGCTTCTTGTCCTCGATCCGGCGACGCTGGGACCCCTTGGTGGGTCTGGTCGGTCGACGCTTGCGTACCGGCCGCGTTGCCTCGGTGACAAGAGCGGTGAGCCGTTCGCGGGCGGCGTCGCGGTTGCGCAGCTGGGAGCGGTGTTCGGATGCGGTGACGGTGAGCACGCCGTCGGTGAGCCGCGCTTCCAGTCGCGCCAGCGCTCGCTCGCGCTGTGCAGGTGTGAGCGCTGCGGTGTGCGCGAGGTCCCAGACGAGCTCGACCCGTGAGTCGCTGGTATTGACGCTCTGCCCGCCCGGCCCCGACGAGCGGGAGAACCGCCAGGTCAGCTCCGCGTCGGGAATCTCCACGACCCGCAGGGTACGCGCCGTCGGTAGCGCGCGGGGGTGACCCGGTCGTACGCCGGTCGCTATCGTGGAGGCGAAAGGGACAGCCGTCGCCACCGGGCCACCGGGTCCGACCGAAGGAAAGCATGCCCGCACCGAGACCTCGAAGCCACGGCGACGTCCCGCACCGGTCCGACGTCCGGCGGTGGCGCCAGCACCTTGCCGACGAGCGGTCCGAGGCTGCCGTCTACCGGGATCTCGCCGAACGCCGCGCCGGCGAGGAGAAGGCGATCCTGCTCGCGCTCGCCGAAGCCGAGGGACGCCACGAGGCGCACTGGCGACGCCTGCTGGGCGACCACGTCGGCAAGCCGCGGCGGACCGACCTGCGCACGCGGGTGCTGACCTTCCTCGCCCGACGGTTCGGCTCTGTGTTCGTCCTCGCCCTCGCCCAGCGCGCCGAGTCGCGCTCACCGTACGAGGACGACTCCGACGCCACGTCGACGATGGCTGCAGACGAGCGCATCCACGAGGAAGTCGTACGCGGCCTGGCGATCCGCGGGCGCAACCGGCTCTCAGGGTCGTTCCGGGCGGCGGTGTTCGGCGCCAACGACGGACTGGTCAGCAATCTCGCGCTGGTGCTCGGGATCAGCGCCAGCGGGGCGTCGCAGCAGATCATCTTGATCACCGGTCTGGCCGGACTGCTGGCCGGCGCACTGTCCATGGGCGCTGGGGAGTACGTCTCGGTGCGGTCTCAACGTGAGCTGTTGGAGGCGTCCAGCTCCACCCCCCCGAGCGGTGCAGCCCTGGCGCACCTGGACATCGACGCCAACGAGCTGGCGCTGGTGTTCCGCGCCCGCGGCATGAGCGCCGAGGAAGCCGAGCTCGAGGCGACCGAGACGCTGCGACGGCAGGAATTCGCGAGCGCCGGTGCGGCGGCGGTGGCAGCCGAAGCCGACGTGCAGGAGGCGATCGGCACCGGCTTGCGCGCCGCGGTCTCGAGCTTCGTGTTCTTCGCCTCCGGCGCGCTGATATCGGTCCTGCCCTACCTGCTCGGGCTCGACGGAGCCGCCGCCGTGATCGTCGCCTCGGTGCTCGTGGGCCTGGCGCTGCTGGGCACCGGCGCCGTCGTCGGCCTGCTGTCCGGCGGTCCGCCGCTCAAGCGCGCGCTGCGTCAGCTCGCCATCGGATTCGGCGCCGCCGCGACGACGTACTCGCTGGGCCTGTTGATCGGCTCCGGCACGCTCTGAAGCCGGCCGGCAGCTTACAGCAGCCGCACGCACCGGCTGCGAGACTGTACCCATGCCGGTCGTCGTCATGGGGTGGATCAGCCTCGTTCTCGTCATCGACGCCGACGGCACTCTGTCTACGCAGCGGCTGCTCGGGGCGGCGACGTGGCTGCTGCTCCTGGTGGTCTGCGCGCGCGAGACGCCGTTGGTACGCGCCGCGGTCGTCGTCGTCGTCGTCTTCGCGACGCTGGTGGAGTACACCTTCTCGCCGCTGCTCGAGGTGTACGTCTACCGCTTCGACAACGTGCCTGCGTACGTGCCCCCCGGTCACGGCCTCGTCTACCTCGCGGCGTTCGCCATCGGCCGTACGCCGTGGGTTCGGGCACACCTGCGCGGCTGCGTTGCCGCGGCCGCGTCGGTCGGTGCGGCGTGGGCGTCCTGGGGGTTGTTCGGCAGCGATCGCGTCGACGTCCTGGGTGCTTTCTGGTTCGCGTGCCTGTTGGGGTTCTTGCTGTGGGGCCCCAATCGGGGTCTGTACGTCGGCGCGTTCGTCGTGGTGTCGTACCTCGAGCTGCTGGGGACGGCGCTCGGCAACTGGGAGTGGCAGCGCCACGACCCGACGGGTCTGATCCCGATCGGCAACCCGCCGTCCGGGGCGGCGGGAGGGTACGGCTGGTTCGACCTCGCCGCGGTGTTGCTCGCGCCGGTGCTCCTTGCCCTGGTCGCGCGGGCGCGATCTCGCTCCGGCCGCGAGTTGGCACGAAATTGAGGGTGTGAGGGCCTCCGCACCCTCAATTTCGTCCCAACCGGCAGGGCAGGCAAGCAGCGGCGACCACCAAACGAGTGCTTGACAGTCGCGCCTTTCGAGTTGCATACTCTCCAACATGTCTTTGGAGGTAGCGGCCCTGCGAGCCCTCGCCCATCCCGTCAGGTTGCAGATGCTCTCGCTACTCACCGGAGCGGCCATGAGCGCCGCCGAGCTCGCGCGGGAGCTCCACATCACTCAGGCCAACGCGTCGTACCACCTGCGCAAGCTGGCCGCCGCCGGCGAGGTTGTCGAGGCCGGTGATGAGCGGATCCGCGGCGGAGTCGCCAAACGCTACCGCTACCAGTGGGACGATCCGCCTGACTACAAGGGGTCGAGGGAGCAGGAGCAGCGCTTGTACGTCCAGGCGATGGCCCACCAGCTGGTCCAGCGCCATCTGGCGCGCAAGGCGGCGACGCGGCGCAATCTCACCGACGCCGAGCTGTGGGTCGAACCGGTGGTGTGGCAGCAGGTACTCGGGCAGGTCGAGGCGGCATCCCTGGCGCTGCACCGGGCCGCGCGTCCGGTACGCAGCGAGGGCACGATCCGCGTCAACATGACCGCGGCGCTGTTCCAGATGACCGACGCGCCGCACGCGGGCCGCGAGAGAGACGAGAACGACGCGTGATCATGATCCCCGCGCCGTTGCGACAACCGGCCTTCCGCTGGTTCTTCGCCGGCCGCACGATGTCGTTCCTCGGCAGCTCGATGGTGCCGGTCGCGCTGGCGTTCGCGGTCCTCGACCTCAGCAACTCCGCCGCCGCGCTAGGGATCGTCCTCGCCGCGCGCAGCATCCCCCAGGTCGCGTTCATGCTGCTCGGCGGCGTGATCTCGGACCGCGTCTCGCGCAGCACGGTCATGGTGGTCTCCAACGCGCTCTCGGGTGTGTCGCAGTGCTTGGCGGCCACCTTGTTGATCACCGGCAATGCCGAGGTCTGGAGCCTGGCGGCTATCGAGGCGGTCAATGGCACCGTCGCGGCGTTCACCTTCCCCGCGATGACCAGCGTCGTACCCATGGTGGTCGAGCGCGATCAGCTGCAGCAGAGCAACGCCTTGTTGAACTTCACCCGCAACGGCACGTTCATCGCCGGTCCCAGCATCGCCGCCGGCATCGTCGTCACCGTCGGCTCGGGGTGGGCGATCGCCGTCGACGGCATCAGCTTCCTGATCTCCGCGGTCTGCATGAGCCGGTTGCACCTGCCGCGGATGGCCAGAGCGGAGGCGACGTCAATCATCCACGACCTTCGCGAGGGCTGGACGGCGTTCGTCGGCCGGACGTGGGTATGGGTCATCGTGGCCGTCTTCGGCGTGATGAACATGGTCCACGCGGGGGTGATGTTCACCCTGGGACCCGTCATCGCCAAGGACACCTTCGGCGAAGGCGGCTGGGGTCTCATCCTGAGCGCGGAAGCCGTCGGGTTCTTCCTGATGACGTTGGTGCTGATGAAGGCGACGCTGAGGTTTCCCCTGCGCGCCGGCATGATCGGCATGGTGGCGCTCGGCCTTCCGATGTTGGTCCTCGGCATCGCCCCGGAGGTCGTGCCGCTGGTGGCGCTGAGCTTCCTCGGCGGCGCCGGTGTGGAGGTCTTCGACATCGGCTGGTCCACCGCGCTGCAGGAGCAGATCCCGTTGGAGGTGCTGAGCCGCGTGTCGTCGTACGACGCGCTCGGCTCGTTCATCGCCATCCCCATCGGGCAGCTGCTCGCCGGCCCGCTCGCGCAAGCGTTCGGCGAGCGTGACGTCGCGATCGCCGGCGCCGTCGTGTACTTCGTGTGTGTCGCTCTCGCACTCGCGTCGCGTTCGGTGCGAAACCTCGAGCGGTTGCCAGCCGGCGCCGCTCCGCCCACCTAGTCATCACGGTCGGGCCGGCGGTGCTTGTCGAGCTGGCGGACGTTGTCGACCGGCGCGGCCCGCACGGGCCACGGCGAGGAGCCGTCGGTGTCGGGGAAGTGGCCGAGGTAGGCCATCGCCGCATCGTGCAGGTGGGTGTTGGACGCCAGCGCGTTGCGACCCCATGGGCCGTCCCGACCGTCCAGCCCCGAGAAGGAACCCCCGGCCTCGCGGACGATCACGTCCAGTGCGGCCATGTCCCACACAGCCAGCTCGGGTTCGGCGGCGATGTCGACGGCGCCCTCGGCGAGCAGCATGTACGACCAGAAGTCACCGAACCCCCGGGTGCGCCAGCACCGGCGCATCAACGCGACCACTTGGTCGAGCTTGCCGATGTGCTCCCAGTCGCCGAGTGAGCTGTATGCGAACAGCGCGTCAGCGATGTCGTCGACCTTGGACACCCGGCACGGCTTCGCGTTCATCAACGACTTGCCGGTGAACGCGCCACCTCCCTTGGAGGCCCACCAGCGCCGCCCGAGTGCCGGCGCGGACACGCAGGACGCGACGACCTCCTCGCCGTCGGCGAGCGCGATCAGTGTCGCCCACACCGGAACGCCGCGGACGTAGTTCGCCGTGCCGTCGATCGGGTCGATGATCCAGCGTCGCTCACTGTCCTCGATCGACCCCGACGCCGAGCCGCGCTCCTCACCGAGCACCGCGTCGCGGGTACGGGCGCTCTTGAGCGTTCGGCGGATGGTCTCCTCCACCCCGGTGTCGGCGTCGGTCACGTACGTCATGTCCGGCTTGGTGGAGACCTGCAGGTCGACGGCGTGGAACCTCTCCATCGACAGCGCGTCGGCATTGTCGGCCAACACGTGCGCGAGGCGAAGATCATCGTTGTACGAGTGCGGCATGCCCATAGGCTAGTGGTCGCGGTGGTTGGGATTGCTGCCGCGATCACCCGACGGGGGTGGTGGCCGCCTCCGATGAAGGAGCGTCATGTTCGCCGACTTCGACGGCCTGCCGTTGCACCCGCTGGTGATTCACGTCGTCGTGGTCTTCGCGCCGCTCGCCACGATGCTCGCCGTAGCCCATCTCGTGCCGGCGTGGCGTCCGGTGCTGCGCTGGCTGGTGGCGGGTACGGCCTCGATCGCCGCGGTCTCGGCCTTCGTCGCCAAGGAGAGCGGCGAGACACTGAAGGACGTGATCGAGGACCAGCTGGAGAGCGGTCCGGCCGGTCGCCTCGTCGAGGAGCATGAAGAGCTCGGGGAAAAGCTGTTCATCGCGCTGCTCGTGTTCGCCGCGCTCGCCCTGGTCGTCCTCGCCGTACGCGCCCTCCATGAGGGCGTCCTCGGCCACATCGCCGCGATCGTGCTGGTCCTTGCCGGTATCGTCGTTGGAGTGCTCACCTTCCAGACCGGCGAGAAGGGGTCCGACGCGGTGTGGAACCCCACCGGTGAAGTCGACTACTCAGGCGAGTCGGACTGACCTGAGGCAGGCATGACGTCGTCACCTGCCCTTGCGAAGACGGCGGCAAGGCTCGCCGGGGCGGGCTGTGTGTTCGCTGCCGAAGAGGCGCGCTTGCTCATCGACAACGCCGACGGGCCGGACGAGCTCGCTGCCCTCGTCTCCAGGCGGGTGTTCGGGGAGCCACTCGAGCACATCCTCGGCTGGGTGGAGTTCGACGGGCTGCACCTGCGGGTCGGCCCTGGCACGTTCGTCCCGCGACAGCGCTCGCTCTTCGTGGCCGCGCTGGCCGTCGCCGAGGCGCGGAGCCGCAACGGCTGCCTGGTCCTGGAGATGTGCAGCGGTGTCGCACCGATCGCCGCCGTCGTCGCGCGGGACGTGCCCGGCGCCCGGGTGGTTGCCAGCGACAGGGGTGCCAGCGCCGAGTACGCGCGAGCGAACGTCCCGGCAGCGGCGGTGTACGTCGGCGACCTCTTCGAAGCGCTGCCGGACGAGCTGCGAGGCACCGTCGGTGTCCTGGCGGCCGTTCCGCCGTACGTTCCAGATGACGCCGCTGGCCAGCTACCCAGGGAGGCGCGCGAATTCGAACCGTCCGAGGCGTTGCTCGGCGGACACGACGGGCTCGCGATCGTCAGGAGGATTCTCTGCGATGCCCCCGGGTGGCTCGATGACGCGAGTGTGGTGCTGCTGGAGATGCACCGCTCCCAGACTGCCGCGGCAGCGGTCGAAGCGGCTGCCTGCGGTTTCAGCGCCGAGGCGGTTGCGTCGCCAGACGAACAGACTGCCGTGCTGCGCTGCACCGCGCCGTCTCAGTAGTCGGGGGCGTCGCGGCTCTGCAGAAGCCGGCGGAAGGAGTCGACGCGCGCCTGCTCGACCCGGCCGGCGGTGACCGCCAGGTCGAGCGCGCACTCGGGCTCGGACTCCGCATGGGTGCACCCGCGCGGGCAGTCCATGCTGGCGTCCTGCAGGTCGCCGAAGGCGCGGATCAGTTTGTCGGGTTGGACATGGGCCAGTCCGAACGACCGGATGCCGGGTGTGTCGACGATCCAACCGCCGCCTGGCAGCCGCAGCGCGAGCGCCGACGTGGAGGTGTGGCGGCCGCGTCCGGTGATCGCGTTGACGTGGCTCGTCGTGCGCTCGGCATCGGGGACGAGGGCGTTGACAAGAGTGGACTTGCCGACGCCGCTGTGACCGACCAGGACGCTCGTACGGTCCCGCAGCTGGTCCCGCACGTCATCGAGAGCCGAGCCGGCGGGCTCGTCGTGCCTGGTGACGACGACGACCACGTCGAGGGGCTGCAGCAACGACACCATCTCGGCCGGGTCGGCCAAGTCAGCCTTGGTCAGGAACACCACCGGGTCGATCCCCGCGTCGAACGCCGCCACCAGGCATCTGTCGATCAGCCCCACCCGTGGCGGCGGGTCTGCGAGCGAGGTCACCACGACGAGCTGGTCGGCGTTCGCCACGATCACCCGCTCGACGGGGTCGTCGTCATCGGCGGTGCGCCGCAGCACGGTACGCCGGGGCTGGACCTCAGCTATCCGGGCCAGGGTGTCGTTGGTGCCGCTGACGTCACCGACCACGCGGACCTCGTCGCCGACGACCACCGCCTGGCGTCCGAGCGAACGCGACTTCATCGTCGTCACCACGCGTTCGTCGGCACCGTCGCCGACGAGGACGGTGTAGCGCCCGCGGTCGATGGTCACCACCCGACCGACGGGTGCGTCGTCGTAGCTCGGGCGGTCCTTGGTACGCGGGCGGGTGCGCCGGCGGGGTCGGTCGTACTTCGCCTGGTCGTCGTACCTCGAGCTCACGCGACGACGTCCGTCCAGGCAGCGGCGAAATCTGGGAAGGTCTTGGCGGTCGTCGCGACGTCGACGACTCGGACGCCGCTGACTGCGAGGCCGAGCACCGCCGCGGCGTGCGCCATGCGGTGATCGGCGTACGTCTGCAGGATGGCGCTGTGCAGCGGGCGAGGTGTGATCAGGAGCCCGTCCTCGGTATCCACGACGTCACACCCGACTCGCCCGAGCTCGGCGGTGATCGCAGCCAGTCGGTCGGTCTCGTGGCCACGCAGATGTCCGACGCCGGTGAGCTGCGACGGGCTGTCGGCCATGGCGCAGACGGCGGCCACCACCGGCGTCAGCTCACCCTCGTCGTGCAGGTCGACCTGGATGCCGGTGAGCCGGTCACCGGCGGTGACGACGAGGTCGCCGCCGTCCCGGCTGACGTCGGCGCCGAAGAGCGCGGCGATCTCACGCCAGCGGTCGCCGGCCTGGTCGGTGCGCTCGGGCCAGTGGCGGATCCGTACGGTGCCGCCGGTGACGAGCGCGGCCGCCACGAAGGCGCCGGCATTGGACAGGTCGGCCTCGATCAAGGTGTCTAGCGCAGCGATGGGGCCGGCGCCGACCACCCAGCGGTTCGGCTCCGTCTCGTCCACCTCGACACCGCGGGCCTGCAGCTGGGTGACGGTCATGTCGATGTGCGGCGTCGACGGCACCGGCTTGCCGACGTGGCGGACGTCGACGCCCTTGGCGTACCGCGCCCCGGCCAGCAACAAGGCGGAGACGAACTGGCTCGAGGCCGACGCGTCGATGGTGACCACGCCGCCGTCGACGTTTCCGTCGCCGTGGACTGTGAACGGCAGCGACCCGCGGCCACCGTCATCGATGACCACGCCCAGGTCTTGCAACGCGGAGATGACGGTCCCCATCGGTCGCTCGCGGGCGCGTTCGTCACCGTCGAGTCGCGTGCTGCCGCCGGACAGTGCGGCTACCGGCGGTACGAAGCGCATCACGGTACCGGCCAGGCCGCAGTCGATGTCGACGCTGCCCACCTGTGACCCCCATCGCGCGGGCGTGACCACCCAGTCGCCTTCGCGGTCCTCGATGCCGACGCCGAGCGCCCGCAGCGCGCGCATCATCAGCTCGGTGTCTCGCGAGCGCAGCGGCAACCGTACGGTCGACGCCCCCTCGGCCAGTGCGGCCAGGATCAACGCCCGGTTGGTCAACGACTTGGAGCCTGGGAGCACCACCTGCGCGTCCAAGGGGGAGGAGCGGTGCGGCGCGGACCAGAGTGGAGAGGACATCGTCCCGAGCCTATCGGGACCGGTGCGTCAGGGGAGCAGGTTGTCCACCGCGTGGGCGACCCGGCCGCCTGCATCGACGGCCCTGTCCTTGGCGCGGCGCGGCAGTAACTTCTTCTTGGGGTCGGGGTCGAGGCTCGCCATCAACAGGCCACCGATCATCGACACGTTCTTGAAGAAGTGCACCTGCTGGTTCTGTCGCGCACTGGGATCGGACTCGTTCCAGAACGCGTGCCCAGCGAGCGTCGTCGGCACGAGGCTCCCGGCGAGCACGAGCGTGGAGAGGCGGGGGAACCGCCCGGTGGCGAGCATGGCGCCCCCGACGACGTGGATGACACCGTCGAGGCGTACGTACCCGGCGGTGTCCGAGGGCAGCGGCACCTGCGGGGCGGCGCGCTGGATGAGTGGGCCGAGCTTGTCGCTCACCGGCTTGGCCGTGGGCGCCATGGCTGCGGCATTGCGGATGGCGTTGACGCCTCCGGCGATGAACATCGAGGCGAGCATTGGGCGGGCGACGATACGAAGCAGAGTCATGGGTCATTCTTACCCTGGATCGTCCGTACGCGCACCAGGCAGCTTCCGCCGGGGTCGTGTGGCAGGCTTGAGCCGTGTGTGGGCGTTACGCGACGAGCAAGGCCTCCGGTGACCTGAGCCGGGAGTTTGACGTCGACCCCGCGCACGCGGTCGCGGACCTCGAGGCCGACTACAACGTCGCCCCCACCAAGCAGGTCCCGGTCGTGCTCTCGCGTCCACCGAGGGGTGAGCAGCAGGCATCACCGCAGCGGCAGCTGCGGCTCCTGAAGTGGGGCCTGGTCCCGAGCTGGGCCAAGGACCCGGCGATCGGCAACAAGATGATCAACGCCCGGATGGAGACCATCGCGGACAAGCCGTCCTTCCGCAAGGCGTTCGCGACGCGGCGCGCACTCGTACCCGCCGACGGCTACTACGAGTGGTACGCCACCGACCAGGTCGGCCCGCGTGGCAAGCCGGTGAAGCAGCCGTTCTTCATCCGTCCCAAGGACGGCGGTGTGCTGGCCATGGCCGGTCTGTACGAGCTGTGGCGCGAAAAGGTGGCCGACGACTGGTTGTGGACCTTCACAGTCATCACGACCAGCGCCGAGGACACACTTGGACACATCCACGACCGCATGCCGGTGCTGGTGGAGCCCGAGCACTACGACGAGTGGCTGGACCCGCGGATCAGCGACCCAGAGCAGCTGCTGGGACTCCTCGTGCCCGCGGCGCCGGGGAAGCTGGACGCCTATCCGGTCTCGACCGCGGTCAACAACGTCAAGAACGGTGGATCCGAGCTGGTCCAACCGATAGAGCTGCAGGCCTGACGTGGTGGTCGACCGGCGGACCT
>Ga0136637_1000219_pt1 | contig 12353 bp, 18 predicted proteins | sample AntDrymUQ8572106_2_FD_105497 | JGI IMG/M metagenome (GOLD analysis project Ga0136637, IMG submission 105497) | Polar desert sand microbial communities from Dry Valleys, Antarctica - metaG UQ857 (21.06) | ecosystem: Environmental > Terrestrial > Soil > Desert | place: Antarctica: Dry Valley... | reverse complement strand
GAAAAATGGAATTGGTGAAAAAGGATTGCCGAATTTAATTGAGTTTTTGAAAACTTGCGAGCGATTGAAATTCGACGGTTTGATGATTATTCCGCCGTTTTTTGAAGATATAGAAAAGGCACGCCCCTTTTTTCGACGACTTCGGGAAATCCGCGATGAGTTTTTACCGAACGCCGAACTTTCGATGGGAATGAGCCACGATTTTGAAATTGCTATCGAAGAAGGCGCAACGCTGGTGCGAGTCGGCACGGCGATTTTCGGACAAAGAAACGGAACGCCGTCATCTTGACGGCAAAGATTGCGCGAGCAATCTAAAACTTTTCGCTAACCGATAAGATTGAATTTTATCGAAAATTTTATTCGCGCCACCTGCGCTCATTGCCGCCCGCGATGACGGCGTTCCAAAAATATGCTCTCAACATTTTATCCAATAATCCAAACCGTCGTTATCTACGCAATGTTGGCGTTTGTCATTACATTGATTTTGCGCTTGATTTTCAATTATTCAGACCCGAATCCGTTCGGCAGCGTCGGCAGATTTTCTTATTTACTCAAAAAATTAACTGACCGCTTTGTTTATCCGGCGGCGCGGCTTTTGGCGCAGTTTCGCGTGGACACGCGGCTTGCGCCGCTGGTGACGATTTTTATATCCGTCGTGCTGGCTTATTTTGCATTGGGAATTATCAGCAACACATTTTTTATTGTTGACGGTTTGTCGGCGGCGATTAAGGCAAACAACGCTAAAGCGTTAATCGGTTTTGTGCTTTACGGCTTGCTCAGCATTTATATTTTATTTATTTTTATCCGCTTTATTTCGTCGTGGTTTGTTTTTACGCGCAACACTTTTCTCGGTTTTGTTCAGCGCGTAACCGACCCGATTTTGATTCCGGCGCGGCGTTTAATTCCAACCATCGGAATGTTCGATATTTCGGCAATGCTGGTTTTGCTTCTTTTGGGGTTTTTGCAAACGATAATTTTGAGAACCTTCGTTTATTAGTGATTCAATTCATAGAAAAAGCGGGCAGTTTAACTTTCAATGTGCGCGTTGTTCCGCGAGCGTCGAAAAGCGGAATTGTCGGCGAAATGGACGGCGCGTTGAAAGTTAGAATCGCATCGCCTCCGGTTGACGGCGCGGCGAATGAAGAATTGATAAAAATTTTGTCGAAAAAGTTTGGCGTGGCGAAAAGCGCGGTTGAGATATTGAGCGGGCAAACCTCAAAGCAGAAGCAAGTCCGAGTAGGCGGAATAAATCACGCTGATTTATTGAATTTAGTCAGCGTTTAATCTAACGTTCGGTCAATTATCTTTCGCAGCAGAAGATAGCCGAACCACAAAAGGAAAAACGCGACGACGGTAAGCGAAGTGATAATTGCGCCGCCGTAAATTTCGTCAATCAGAAAAGTTCCGTTGACCCGAAAATTCAGAATCTGCCAGAGACAAAGCACATCGGCAGCCAAAGCCAAGATACAGATAATAAAAACCGTCAATTCTTTTTGCATAAAAAATCTCCTTTTTCCGCCATTGATTAAAACAGAGGAAAATTAAGAAGATGTAACGGCAAGATGAAAAAAATGTAAAAGAATCGAAAAGAATCGGGTTGCGCGAGCAAATTTTTGCGTGTTATATTTGCCTCTTTCAACAAATTAAAAAACAGGAAGTTAAAAAATGTCTGGACATTCCAAGTGGCACACAATTAAGCACAAAAAAGGCGCGACCGACGCAAAGCGGGGCAAAATTTTTACTAAATTGATTAAAGAAATCACGGTTGCGGCGCGGACGGGCGGCAGCGGCGACGTTGACGCAAACGCGCGACTCAGAAAAGCCGTAACCGACGCGAAGGCGCAGAATATGCCGAACGACACGATTGACCGCGCCATTAAACGCGGCACGGGCGAACTCGAAGGCGTTAATTACGAGGAAATCACATACGAAGGCTACGGTGTCGGCGGCGTGGCAATTTTAATCGAAACAATGACTGACAACCGCAACCGGACGGTTGCCGAGCTTCGCCATCTGCTCTCGAAAAACGGCGGCAACTTGGGCGAAGCCGGCTCGGTCGCGTGGATGTTTGATAAAAAAGGTTTGGTTATCGTTGATAAAGCAGCGAAAACGGAAGACGAGCTATTTGAAATCGCCATCGAAGCGGGCGCGGACGACGTGCAGGACGAAGGCGACGTTTTTGAAATCTACACCGCGCCCGAAAATTATGAAGCCGTTGACGTAGCGATAAAAGCGGCAGGTATAGAACCGCAAGCGTCGGAAATTTCGATGATTCCGCAAAACTATATCAAACTCGAAGGCGACGAAGCGAAACGAATGCTCAAACTTTACGAAGCCGTTGACGACAACGACGACGTGCAAAACATCTACGCGAATTTCGATATTGACGAAAGCGAGATGGAATAAAATAAAGTCAAAAGTAAAAAGGCAAAAGCAAGGAATCGTCCTTACTTTTGCCTTTTTACTTTTTGGTTGATTCTAATTATCTTTAATCTCGGTTGTAGACGAAACCCTGCGTGCGCACGTTTCGCAGAACCCGCCGATGTAGACGGTCGCCGTTATTTCCTTCGCGCCTTCCGCGTCAACTTTGATGGTCGGCGTTCCTTGTCCTTCGATGATTTTTCCCGCTGAAACATACCAATTGTATGAAAGTCCGTCAATATCATCGTCTCCCGCTTTTGCCTCGAAAGTTAAAATGGATTTTTGATTGGTTACAATCTCAGGTGCAATAATGTCCAAAGTTGGGCAAATGCACGGTCCGAGAGTATAGATTTTGGGAATTTCCGCGCCTTGCGGAACAAGAATAAGATTAATTACATAAGTATGATTATAGTTCGGGTTTTTTGAATCACTCAAATACCTGACGCGGCTTTCCATCTCGGCATCTGCCACAAATAATTTAATCTTCTTGCCTAATTTAGTATTCACCGGAACATTTATAAACCCTTTGGTAGTTGCCGGTTCTTTCTCTAAACGGCTGATAAATTCACCCAAAACTTTGGTTAATTTATGAATTTCCGTTTCATCCGATTTTTCACCGACCCGTGCAATCTCTACAACTCGCGGTTTTTCCTCCTGCGCGTGGATTGCTGAAGCGAAGGCGCATAAGCAGATAAACAGAAAAAAGATTTTGGAAACAAGGATTGCTTTCATAAATTTTTATTTTACGCTTTCGGATGCGCTCGGTCATACACTTCAATCAATTTTTCCATCGAAACGTGCGTGTAAATCTGCGTCGTCGAAAGCCGCGCGTGTCCTAATAATTCTTGGATGTCGCGCAAATCAGCTCCGGAATCGAGCAGATGGGTCGCAAAAGAATGTCGCAGAGAATGCGGCGAAATGTCGCGGTGAATGTCGGTGCAAAGTTTAATATATTTATCAACCATTCGACCGACCGACCGAGTCGTGATGCGCGTGCCTTGATAGTTGAGAAAAACGGCTTGATCGTCGCGTTCGGCAGGCGGACAATTGGCGAGAAAATCGGCTCGCGCTTCGTTCAGATAAAACATCAAGGCTTGCAGAGAAGGCTCGCCGAACGGTAAGATGCGCTGCTTTTTTCTTTTGCCGGTGACGCGAACCAGTTTTTCGCGGAAGTCAATATCTTTTAAATTTAAATTGACGAGTTCGCCGACGCGCATTCCCGTCGCGTAAAGAAATTCTAAAATCGCACGGTCGCGCTTGCCCAAATCAGTTTCCAAATCAGGCGTTTCGATAAATCTAACCGCATCTTCCATCGAAAGATGAGTGGGAAGTTTGCGTTCGATTTTAGGCGTGGCGACGAGTTTGGCGGGATTATTATCGAGAATGCCTTCGCGGACGAGAAATTGAAAAAACGTACGAAGGGAAGCGAGTTTGCGGGCAATCGAAGTTTTCTTTTTGTTCAATCCGTGCAGATTCGCCATCCATTCACGGATTGTTAAATGGTCAATGTCTTTGACAAGGATTTGCTCGCGCGTGCCAATAGGTTTCGGCGGCGCGATGTGGTCGTGAAACTGCTCCAAATCGCTCGAATAATTCCGCAGAGTGTGTTGGCTGACGTTGCGCTCGTAGCGCAGATGTTGGAGAAATTGATTTAAATATTCTTCAAGCATAGATTTATGCTACCAAGGATTGATAAATAACCGGACGATATTTCGGTTCGGGAATTGGTTTGCCCTCCGCTAAAGCGGTTTCAAGCCACGCTCGTTTCGCCGTTTCGACTTCCTTTAACGCTTCGGAAGGTGTTTCGCCGAAAGCCGAGCAAAACTCTAAATCGGGAATGTCGGCGATATAGCCGCCATCGTCCTCGCTGTAAAAAATATTGATATGGTAATCGCGTTTCATTTTTCTTTTAACTCCAAATCGTATCTTTCAACTAATTTTAAAAACTGTTTTACCTGATAAGATTTAGCTTGTCCATTGACGTTTTGCAAATTAACGATTTCCCTCATTTCGGGATGTGTAAAAATGTGATGACCGCCTGAAATTCTCGAAAGTTTGAAACCGAACACCTCAACCAAACTTCTTACTTCAAGAAACCGGACGTTGTTCGGATTATTCAAAATCTTTTGTAGAACTTTTCGCTTTTTCATTCAAGGCTTCGACACGTAATAACCTTTTCTGGTTCTGACCGTCAAATTTTCACGCCCTTTAACTTTAAGAGAAATTGTGCGAAATTCATTGCGAATTTTTGAATCGGCTTCCGGGTAATAATCCAAAATATAGGCTTGCGAAAGCTCGGAGGAGATTTGATTAAAAGCCTGGTCAAGTTCGCGCTCGTCAATCGGCGAATAAACCGCGCCGCCCGTCTGCATTGCTATTTCCTGCATTCGACGCTCTGCCGCCAATGCGCGAATGTTGGCGTTGCCGCCGCGCCCGCCGGTGCGTTTGAAATTCTCGAATTCGGTTGTTTTAACAACGTAAATTTGGCAATTCGCAGCTTGCACGGCGCGGACGGTTTCTTCAAAAGTCGAGTCGGAAATCGTATCGTCGCCGTCGGAAACAATCACGATAACGCGCCGCCCTTCAACTTCTCTAAGATAATTCGCCGCTTTGATAATCGCGTCGAGCAGTGCGGTCGCGCCTTCCGGCTGCGGAAAGTTTTCGATTGCGCTCGTCAGCAGCGAAATGTTTTTCGTCAAAGGCTGTTCAAGGCGCGAAACGGTCGAAACTGAATAAATCGCGGCTAAATCTTTTTCGGGACGAATGACGCGCTTGAAAAATCTGACGGCGGCTTTTTTTTCAAACTCACGCGCCACCGTTACGCTCGAACTGTTATCGAAAAGCAAAGCAAGGCGCACGGGCGTTTCCGAGCGCGAAAGGTCGCTGATTTCCGCCGCCTTGCCGTCAATCAAAAGCTCAAAATCTTCCAATTTGAGATTCGTTACTGCTTTGCCTGTCTGGTCAATCACGGAAACGGGAATCGGCACGAGCGCGGATTCAACGCGGATTATATCGCCGTCGTCTTCGTCAATTTTCGGGGTTGGAGTCGGTGTATTTTTTGGTTTTGAAGTTTCGGAAACGGTTTCAGTCGGCAGATAAATAATGCGCGGGCGCGGCGTCGGAGTCGGCGTTTCAGACGGTTTGATGCGCCCCGATTGCGCGAAGGTAATAGAGGTAAAGATAAAAAATAAAATTGTGAGCGAGATTTTACAAAACATTATCTTTACAGTTGAGGTTTTACAAAACTCGCCGTTTTCTTTTCCGGCTCGCAGGCTTCGACGGTTTTGCTTACCACTTTATCGGCTTTCTTTTCTTCGGCAGGCAAACCTAGTTTTTCACGCACGAACTTTTCGGCTTCGGCTTCAATTAATTCGCCGTTGACGACGAAAGTTTTTTCCGTTAAAACTTCGCCTTTCTTCATCAATTTCGACGGCTCAAGAAAGACGTTCCAAGGCGAACCCCAATTGCGCGTGTCGCCGACTGCTGTGCGATAATCGTAGTGCAAGGTTTTCTGTCTCGCGTCTTTTGAATCCGATTCATAAACGACGGGAAAAGTGATTTTAAAGGTGTCGAGATTGGTTTTCATCGCATCAACCGTGTCGTATTCGCCAACACCGATAACGTCGAAACCGTTTGCCTTGTATTTCTCGTAGAGTTTTTGGGCGAACGGTGCTTCGTGTTTCCAATTCGGACACCACGGCGCGAAATAGACAACCATTACAAGTTTTTTCTTGTTGGCAAACTCGCGCAGATTTACCGGTTTATCGTCGCGGATTGATTTATAAGTCCAATCTTTGTATTTGATTTCCTTTTCCTGAAACGGTGCCTGTTCAGTCTGCGCCGAAGCAAATGTCAAACCGAATAACATAATTGCTAAAGCTAAAAATGTTTTCATAATTTTTATTCCTTTTATTGAAAGACTAACTTTTCAGATGCCGAATGACAAGAGGAAGTTGGCAGCAGCAGAAGGCAGTAGCAGGGACGACTTGACTGCCAACTGCTACTGCCTTCTGCTTAGTTTTTCCAACCAATAAATGCAATTCAAGTAAATTCCCGTCAGCGCGGAAAGGCAAGCAAGAAGTGAAAAGACAATCAAAAGCGCAACTTGCCACGAACCCGCGAAGTAGTAAAAATGCGCCTGTCGGAAAAAACGCGTGGCGAGCGACGGCGGCGGCGTGATTAAAACTTCGCCGGTTTCCGCATCAACCAGAATCGAATCCATTCCCATTCCGCCGACGGCTTGATAATACGGTTTGCCGTCGCGCATCAGCAAAGTCAAAGCGGTCGTCGGCAAAGTTCTGCCTGCCAAGCCGTGCGCTTTGTTTATTGCTTCAACGGGTGCGATTTTCACTTTCGCGTTATCAATCGTGTCAACTTTATTGCCCTCGACCGTGTTCGGCAAAGCATACAGAAAACCGCTTAATGCCCACGCTAAAACTGGAATCGAAACGAATAAGCCGAGCCAGAGATGCAGTTGATAAATTAATTTTTGCATAAAATTTTAACCACCGATGCACACAGATTAACACAGATAAGAATCTGATAATTACTGTTCAATTGGTTTTTATCTGCGTTTATCTGTGCTAATCTGTGGTTAAAATTCTTTCATAATTAAAAAGTAAATATAAAATAAATGAGCAATAAAACAACCGTATCCGATATTTTCCGACGCGCTTTGGAAATGAGAAAAGCCAATCCAAATGCGTCTTACAAAGACGTAAAATCGCAAATCGTCAGCGAATTTTCTGGCAAACCGTTTCCACTACCTGCATTTTTGACAATTCCCGAGTATGACAACATCGCGCCGGAAGAAGATTGGACGGCTGGACTTCCGATTGTTCTGCGCGGAATTCAAACCGAAGATTGGGCGGAAATCGCGCACGGCATCATTATTAGTCTTGAACAGGTCGAGAATTTTCCGAAGGAATCTATGCGCGAAGATGCGCCGGAAAAAGAATGGCGCAATCGGCACAAAGGCATCGCCGAAGCCGAAGCGAAGAATCTTGATAAATGGATGCCGGAGGATTTGATGAATATGGCACGGAAAAACGTTAAAAACAAGGTATGAAATCCGAAGCGATTGTTGTTTTAATGACAACTCCGAACATCGAAGAAGCAGACGCTTTAGCCAGAAAAATCATCGAAGCAAAACTTGCCGCCTGTGTTCAAGTTCTCCCACCAATGAAATCTTTTTACGTTTGGGAAAATGAAATCCAAGTTGATTCCGAACATTTGCTTTTAATCAAAACTTTGTCCGTAAATTTTACAGAATTGAAAGAGTTTATCCAAGCTAATCACAGTTACGACGTGCCGGAAATAATTGCTCTAAAGGCAAGCGATGTGGCGGAAAATTATTTTGATTGGATGAAGAATTATTTGCAATAAAACATTATTTCTTGTCAAATCCACAGCATTTCACGATAAAATCAACAGTATCTTTGGGTGAATCGGTCAAGTGTATTAAACCTAAATCTTCCGGGTTAATATTTTTTTCGTTAAGCATCGTCGAAGTCAGCCACGCGAGAAGACCTTTCCAGTAAGACGAACCAAACAACACAACGGGAAAGTTGCGAATCTTTCTAGTTTGAATCAAGGTCAACGCCTCGAAAAGCTCGTCAAGCGTGCCGAAACCGCCGGGGAAAATAACATATGCATTGCTGTATTTGATGAACATCGTCTTACGGACAAAGAAATATTTGAATGTCAGAGATTTGTTTTGATACCGATTGGCAGCCTGCTCGAACGGTAATTCGATATTGCAGCCGACGGAAATCTTCCCCGCCTCAAACGCCCCGCGATTTGCCGCTTCCATAATGCCGGGTCCGCCGCCGGTGATAATTTCAAAACCGGCTTCGGCTAACAGTTTGCCAGTTTCCACCGCCGCCCGGTAATATTCGCTGCCCTCGCCGGTTCGCGCCGAACCGAACACCGAAACGCCGTGCGTGATTGTCGCCAAACTGTCAAAGCCGCCGACAAACTCACCCAAAATTCTAAAGACACGCCACGAATCTGAACTTTTAAAAATGTCGTCCGGTTCGGGCGAGCGCAGAAGAATTTCATCTTCGGTAGTTTGCCAATAAGAATTTTTTTCTAATGCCTTTGCTTCGGCAATCGTTTCAGGTTCAATTAACTTGATTTGTTCGGTCGTTTTGATTTTTTTAGTTTTACGCTTAGCTTTGTTCGTTTTCAGTTGTGCCATTTCAATTTTGGATTTTAGATTTTGGATTTTGGATTAGAAGAGAATAAACGGAATGCTAATTTTTGGATAATTGAACTGTTATAGAATTTAACCTTCAATCAATTTTAATTATCAATGTTCTAATTCAATCCAAAATCCAAAATCCAAAATCCAAAATCGTTAGATTCCGATGATATTAAATCCGCAGTCAACATAGATTGTTTCGCCTGTGATTGCCGATGATAAATCGCTGACTAAAAAGAGAGCGGTGTTGCCGACTTCGCGGGCTTCGACGTTTCTTCTCAAGGGAGATTTTTCGGCGATATGTCTGAGCATCGCGCCCATATTTTTCACTCCGCGAGCCGACAAAGTGTTAATCGGTCCCGCGCTGACGGCATTGACGCGGATGTTTTGCTTGCCCAAATCTTCCGCCAAATATCTGACGCTTGCTTCGAGCGCGGATTTTGCCACGCCCATCACGTTATAGTTTTGCACGACCTTTTCCGCGCCATAATAAGTCATCGTAACAATACTGCCGCCGTCCTTCATTAACGGCGCGGCGGCGCGTGCGAGTTGCGGCAGGGAAAACGCGCTGATTTCAAGCGCCGTCACGAACGCTTCACGCGAAGTCATCAAAAATTCGCCTTCGAGCGCTTCTTTCGGCGCGAATGCAATTGAATGAATCAGAAAATCGAGTTTGCCGAATTGCTTTTCAACTGTTTGAAAAGCCGCGTCAACTTCAGCTTGATTCGTCACATCGCACGGAACGACAAGTGCGCCGTCCAAATTGGCGGTTAATTTCTCGACGTTTTCTTTCAACCGCTCACCTTGATAAGTAAATGCGAGTCTCGCGCCTTTTTCCACACAGGCTTGAGCGCACGCCCACGCGATTGAACGCTGATTGGCGACGCCAAAAATCATTCCGACTTTGTTTTCGAGCATAATTCTTTAGAAAGGGGAAAAGTTTAAAAGGGAAAAAGTGAAAAAGCAAGTTTGCTGGTGAAATAGTCCATATCAAATGACGACAAAAACTATTTCACTTTTAGCCTTTTAAACTTTTTCCCTTTTCACGCCGACGTTGCGCGTTCAAACGGAATCTCCTCAAAATGCGTGATTCGTTTGAACAGCCTGAAACGCTCATTGATTTCCTCTTGCGTCAGTTGGTCAATTCGTTCCGTTCCAAATTCTTCGACATTGAACGAAGCCATCACGGTTCCATAAACCATCGCTCGTCTCAACGAATCTTCGGTAATTTCGACTTGGCTGGCGAGATAACCCATAAAGCCGCCGGCGAAAGTGTCGCCCGCGCCGGTCGGATCAAAAACCGATTCGAGCGGAAAGGCAGGAATCGCAAAATAATTTCCCCGCGTGAAAAGTGCCGCGCCGTATTCGCCGCGTTTGATAACTAACGCCCGCAAATCACCCGTTTCCATCAATTTTTTCGCGGCTTTGTGAATGTTCGGTTCATCGGCTAATTGTCTGGCTTCGGCATCGTTGATGATGACGCAATCGACGACCTTTAATGTTTCTATAACTGCATCTTTCATCGAATCAATCCAAAAATTCATCGTATCCATTGCGACGAATTCAGCATCTTGGCATTGCTCGCGCACTTCTTTTTGCAGCATCGGCAAGATATTCGCCAAAAAAAGCAAACGCGAGTTTTTTGATTTTTCCGAAGGTTTCGGCTGAAAAGTTTCAAACACATTAAGCTGCGTCTCTAGCGTGTGCGCCGTATTCAAATCATAATCGTAGCGCCCGCTCCAAAAAAAGGTTTTACCATCTTTGACGACTTCGATGTCATCAGTATTAATTTTATGACGCTTGAAAACCGCCCATTCAGCGTTAGTAAAATCATTGCCAACCACGCCGATGACGCGCACGTTTGTAAAAAAACTTGCCGACAGCGCAAAATGCGTTCCCGCACCGCCGAGCATTTTGTCGCGCTTGCCGAAGGGCGTTTCCACCGCGTCAAACGCCACCGAACCTACAACTGTTAAAGACATATTCCGTTAATTTTCCTTTGATATAAGTTTTGGATAGAGATAAGAAATTTTAAACCACAGATTAACACAGAGATGCACACAGATAAAAATTCGGATGAATCGTGTTGATTTTAGCTTGAATATATTTTTATTGAGGGTTTAGAATTTTTTCAAATGCGCCACGGCGGATTTTGGCGATTTTCGCCCGCAAAATAAAGACAAATTCGATTTCCGCTTGGGTCTTTGAGATAGCTTTCGCGCCACAGCCAGGTTTGGTCTGTCGGTTCGAATTCAAATTGCAAACCTGCTTGTTTTAACTCTTCTGCCTTCGCGTCCAAATTTTCACATTCAAAATAAATGATTGTTTCGGACGCAATCGGTTTTTCGGTGTGATGAACGGAAAAGGTCGAATCGCCGTTGGGACACTCAAAACGCGCATAACGCGGAACTGAATCAACAATCAGCATCAGTCCGAATTTTTTGTAAAATTCAACTGACGCGGCGACATCGTTTGAAAAAACGGTAACTTGATTTAAGTTCATTTCTTCGCTTCGAGCGTTTTTAAAGTCTTTTCAGCTTCTGCCTTAAATGCGCTTTGCGGATATTTTTCGACAATCTGCACGAGATATGCCGCCGCGTCTTCGCGCAATTTTTCGGGCGCAAATTTTTTCTTTTCGTCTTCAGATTTCGTATCAATTTTTTGCTTGCCTTTATTTTCCGAAAGGTAAAAACTGCTCATTCCCGCTAGATAAAGAAACTCGTCCATTTTTGAAAATTCCGGGTAAGCGGCGAAGGTTTCTTCAAAGCGCATCAAGACGGCTTTGTAAGCCTTTTTCGTTTTGAAGTATTGTTGAGCGACTTCTAAATTGTGGCTCGCATCGGCTTCCAAAATCGGGTCGCGCTGAATTTGCGGCTCGATTTGCTTTTGCGCAAAAGCCGTATTGCCGAAGACGAATAAACTGAAAAATGTAAATGCCAAAACTAAAAAATTTCTTTTCATAACGCTTGTAAAGATGTCTGGAAACTGTAAAAAGTTTTCCCGCCGACTATTTCGCCGCGTATTTTCCGATAATCGCCTCAAGTTTTTTGGCGGTTTCTGCACTCCAATGTTCGGGCTGGGTAAAAATCGCGTTTCTCGTTGCGCCTGCAAATGGATTCGGCGTTCCTTTCGTCGCAACTCTTTTTACGGCTTCTTTCAAAACAAGTTGCGCGTTTCGCACATTTTTGTGCAGATACTCGACGACCATATCAATCGAAACCGCGTCGTGTTCTTCGTGCCAGCAATCATAATCGGTAACTAACGCCAGAGTTGCATAAGCGATTTCGGCTTCGCGGGCAAGTTTTGCTTCCTGCAAATTTGTCATCCCGATAATGTCCATTCCCCACGAGCGATAGACGTTTGATTCGGCTTTGGTCGAAAACGCCGGACCTTCCATACAAAGATAAGTGCCGCCGCGATGAACTTTCAAATTTTCTACGCTGCGGCACGACGCTTCCAAAATATCGCCGAGTTCCGCGCAAACCGGATGCGAAAAAGTGATGTGTCCGACAATTCCGTTGCCAAAAAATGTTGATTCTTCAGCGCGGGCGCGGGTGCGGTCAAAAAACTGATCGGGAATGCAAAAATCCGTCGGCGCGTATTGTTTCTGCAAACTTCCGACCGCCGAAACCGACAAAATATAATCCACGCCCAAAAGTTTCATCGCGTAGATATTGGCGCGAAAGGGAAGTTCGGTCGGCGTTAATTTGTGTCCGCGCCCGTGTCTGGG
>Ga0136637_1000218_pt1 | contig 12379 bp, 10 predicted proteins | sample AntDrymUQ8572106_2_FD_105497 | JGI IMG/M metagenome (GOLD analysis project Ga0136637, IMG submission 105497) | Polar desert sand microbial communities from Dry Valleys, Antarctica - metaG UQ857 (21.06) | ecosystem: Environmental > Terrestrial > Soil > Desert | place: Antarctica: Dry Valley... | reverse complement strand
CAACGCCGTCGAGGGCTCGGGGAAACTCCGCGGCGCCGGTGGGACGATGAGGGCCAGACACGTGACGATGAACGTCACCGCGACAATCGGGAACCATCGGGCGCGCAACGCGCGGCCGTAACCAATCGATCCCACAGCTGTCCCTCAGATAGACCGAGAGTCCATCATCGCAGGACAGGGGCGCCGAGCGCGCGTTGCCCGCCTGGCCTGGTGTCGCTCGCAGCGAGGCCGCTTGCACGGTGGGCGTCATCGATCGCGTTGACCAACCGGAACAGCCGGTCCCTCGCTGCCTCGCTCTCGCGCAGGTCGACCAGCCCCCGGAGGTCCTCCAGCTCACGGTTGAGCATGTCCAGCGATGGACGGGCCGGTACGAGGCGCGCGATCGACGGGTGCGGCGTGGCGTGCACCTGCTCCGAGGGCGAGTGCAGCTCCTCCTCCGTCTTCTCACCGGCCCGGGCGCCGGTGATCACGAGCTCGATCTCGTGCTCGGCGTATCCCGAGAGCCTGATCATCTGGTGAGCCAGGTCGACGATCCGGACCTGCTCGCCCATCTCCAGCATGAACAGGTCGTTGTCGCCGGTGAACACGGCCGCCTGCAAGACGAGCTGCACGGCTTCTTCGATGCTCATGAAGAACCGGGTCATCCCCGAATCTGTGATCGTCACCGGCCCGCCCGAGGCGATCTGGCGCTCGAACGTCGGGACGACGCTGCCCCGGCTGCCCAAGACGTTCCCGAACCGAACCGCGCAGTAGCGACCGCGGGACCGCGACCGCGCCGCAATGAGCTGTTCGGCCAGTCGCTTGGTCGCTCCCAGGACGTTCTTCGGACGTACCGCCTTGTCCGTCGAGATGAAGACGAACCGCTCGGTCCCACTGTCCGCGGCGGCATCGAGGACGTTGAGGGTGCCGAACACGTTCGTGGTGATCGCCTCGATCGGGAACCGCTCGAGGATCGGTACGTGCTTGTGCGCCGCGGCGTGGAAGACGAGGTCCGGGCGGTACGTCGCGAAGAGCTGCGTCATCACCTCGCGGTCTCGGATGTCGGCGAGCACCTGGACGCATGCCGCTCCCAGCTCGTCGCCGACGCTCGCGCTCACGTCGTGGAGATGTGTCTCGTCGTGGTCGAGAAGCACGAGTCGAGTGGGGTGGAACCTGGCCACCTGCCGCGCGATCTCCGACCCGATCGAGCCACCCGCACCGGTCAGCAGCACGGTGCGATCCTTGACGAGCTCGCTCACACCCGCCAGGTCGGTATCGACCTGCGTGCGGCCGAGCAGGTCTTCGATACGCGCCTTTCGGACCTGTCGCCGGGGGGACACGCCGGAGATCAGCTCATGCACGCCGGGAACGATCTTCAGGGGAACCCCGATGCGTTCGGCTGCCTCGGCGGCACGCTGGACGAGCTCCGGCCCGGCTGACGGAACCGCCAGGACGACCTGGTTGACGACCAGGTCGGCTGCGAGTGCGGGCAGGTCGTCCAGCCCGCCGAGAATCGGGACTCCCTTGATGGTCCGCCCGCGCAGCTGCAGGTCGTCGTCGAGGATCGCGACCGGGGCGCTGCCGCCCTGCGGGTTGGCGAGCAGGTCCCGCACCAGGGTCGCGCCCGTGCGTCCGGCACCGATCACGACGAGACGCGTTCCAGGCGCCGTACGGCTCCCGCGTTGCCACGCGAACAACCGGGAGCGGAACCGCGTCATGCCGGTCAGGAGCGTGGCGACGGTGGGGCCGAGGATGACGACCGAGACCGGCAACCGGCCAAAGGCGAACGACGCCGCAGCCAGCACAGCGATCGCCGCGCACCCGGCCAGGATCATCCGCCGAGCCTCGTCGATACCCGCCTGGCGCCACAGCAGGCCATAGAGACCGAGCGCAGCGTTGCAGATCAGATGGACGACGGACGCGATCAGGACGACACGCGGAAGCGGCTGGAGCCAAGATCCCAGGCGGTCGGTCGTGATGAAGAAGACGAGCAGGTAGGACGCCACCATGAGCGCGGCATCGGTGGCCGCGAAGGCGTAGTCGGCCCGGATCGCTGCCAGATTCCTGGACAGCTTGGTGCCGTAGCGCCGGCCGATCGACATTGCGCTTGTCCCCCTGTGTCCGTGCCGCGAATCGCTGGCAGACTCTCCTCGGTGCTCGTCCCCGTCGCAGAGCCGCACGCCGACAGTAGTCGTGGCGACTCCGCGCGTCACGTGGTTGGTGTTTTGCCCAGCCAGCCAGCAACGATGCGCGGACGGCTCGATTGGCTCTCACAGGCACAGCAGGTGGAGAGAAGGGAGGAGGAGGGCATCCGCGTTCTTCAGCTCATCAAGTGCTTGGACCATGGTGGGGCCGAACGTCTCGTGACGACGATGGTCACTCGCGGTGACCGGAGCCGGATCCGCTACGAGGTTGCCTTCGTCCGCTCCGACATGGGCGGGCTCGTCGGCGAGCTCCGGCGTTCGGGGGTCCCGGTGCACGACCTGGGAGCGACGGGTGACTTCGACCTCGCCTGGCTCTGGCGGCTGCGACAGCTGCTCGTGAAGCGCCGTTTCGACATCGTGCATGCGCACCTGCCGTACGCGGCCGGCCTGGGTCGGGTCGCTGTACGGACGATGCATCCTGGACGCCGACCGCGCTTCGTCTACACGGAGCACTCGCTGTGGGACCGGAACACGCTCGTGACCCGCGTCCTCGGACGCGCGACGAGCAGGTGGGACGATGCGAGCATCGCGGTCGCCGAGAGCAACCGTGCCGCCCTGCCGCGCAGCATCCGGCAGCGGACCCGCGTCATCGTGCACGGGATCGACCTCGCGCAGACAGTCGCCGACGCGACGCGGGGTCCGTCGATTCGAACCGAGCTCGGTGTCCCGCCGGATCATCTGATCGTCGTGAGCGTGGCCAACTTGCGGCTGCAAAAGGCGTACCCGGTCCTGCTCGCCGCCGCTCGCAGCTTGGTCGACGCGGGTGTTCCGGTCACGTTCCTGGCAGCCGGGTCCGGCCCGATGGAGGCGGAACTGCGCGCCCAGCACCGGCGACTCGCGCTCGGCGATCGGTTTCGGTTCCTCGGCCAGCGAGCCGACGCGCCAGCACTCATCGCCGCGAGTGACGTCCTCGTGCTGCCGTCGGACTTCGAGTGCATGCCGGTTGTGGTGATGGAAGCGTTCGCGCTCGGGACCGTTGTGGTGGCCACTTCGGTCGGCGACGTACCACTGGTCGTGGAGGATCAAGTCAACGGGCTCCTCGTCCCCCCCGGCCGTGCCGACCTCCTCACGGCCGCACTGCGCCGGGTGCTCGCGGATCCCGATCTCCGGGCCGCGCTGGCCGCGGCCGGCGCCCTGGCGGCCGGACGCTTCGACGTGCGACGTACCGATGCCGAGGTCACCAAGGTGTACAACGAGGTTCTTGCGCGATGACCCGTCAACCGCTGGTGCTGCACGTCACCACGACCTCGATGAGCCTCGAGCTGCTGCTCGGGCCGCAGTTGCAGGGATTCCGGGACGCTGGCTTTCGAGTCGTCACCGCCTCCGCGCCGGGTCCCGAGGTTGACCAGCTCCGCGAGCGAGGGATCGAGCACCACCCGCTGCGCCATGCGACGCGATCGATGGCGCCGCACCGGGACCTGCTGGCACTCGGCGAGCTGCACTCGTTGTTCCGGCGCCTGCGACCTGACATCGTGCACACCCACAATCCGAAGCCGGGCTTGTACGGGCGGCTGGCGGCTGCGGCGGCGCGGGTCCCGGTCGTCGTCAACACCGTGCACGGTCTGTACGCGCAGCCCGGCGATTCTTGGCGGCGCAGGGGCCTGGTCTACACCCTGGAACGCGCGGCAGCCGCGTGCTCGGACGCCGAGCTCGTCCAGAACGAAGAAGACGTGGAGGTGCTCGCTCGGCTACGGGTCCCGCGCCGGCGCTTGGTCCTGCTGGGCAACGGCGTCGACCTGGCCCGCTTCGACCCGTCGCGTGTGCCCGTTGCGGACGTCCGGAGTTTTCGCGCTGAGATGGGCCTCGGTCCAGACGAGCTCGTGGTGTGCGTTGTGGGTCGGCTGGTGTGGGAAAAGGGCTACCGCGAGGTGTTCGCTGCCGCGCGATCCCTGCGGGCACGCGGCGCACGTCTGAGATGGCTCGTCGTCGGTCCTCCCGACCCGGCCAAGTCCGACGGTGTCGACGAGGCGAGCCGACGCGACGCCGAACGCGACGGAGTCACGTTCCTCGGGTTTCGTAGCGACATGCCGGTGATCTATGCCGCGTCCGACCTCTTCGTTCTCGCCTCGTACCGAGAGGGCTTCCCTCGCGCGGCGATGGAGGCGGCGGCGATGGGCCTACCCATCGTCGCCACCGACGTCAGGGGCTGTCGCCAGGTCGTCCAGCAAGGCATCACCGGACTGCTCGTGCCGGCACGTGACCAGGATGCACTGGTGCAGGCGATCTCGACCCTCGCCGGTGCATCGCCGGACAGCCAGGCGACGATGCGCGCGTCGGCACGGTTGAAGGCGCGACGCGAGTTCGACCAGCGGCAGGTCATCGAGACGACGCTGTCGGTCTACCGGCGCCTGCTGGCTGAGCACGCCCGTGCCTGACATCACCATCACACCCGGCGATGCAGGCGATGCCGATGCGGTCGCTCGGCTGCACGCCCAGCAGCTCGCCGACTCCTTCCTGGCCACGCTCGGCGAGCGCTTCCTCCGAGTTCTCTACCGGCGAATCGCGCGGGACCCGGCGTCGACGCTGCTGGTCGCCCGCCGCGGTTCTGACGTCATCGGGTTCATCGCGGGAACCGAGAACACGAAACAGCTCTACCGCGACTTCATCCGGCGCGACGCTGTCCGCGCCGTGGCGGCGGCTGGTCCGGGTCTCGTTCGGCATCCACGCGCCACCTTGGAAACGCTGCGCTACGACGCTGCGGCGGGGTCTTCTTTCGACTTGCCGGAAGCGGAGCTGTTGGCGCTCGCGGTGCGTCCGTCGGCCCGGGGTCAGGGGGTAGGCGCCCGCTTGGTGGCTGCCCTGCAGGATGACTTCGGCATGCGCGGGGTGTCGCGCTCCAGCGTGACGGTAGCGGCCGACAACGCTGCGGCTCTCGCCCTGTATCTCCGCTGTGGCTACGTACGGGCGGCCCGCATCGAGGTGCATCGCGGCCGCGCCTCAGAGGTGCTGGTGTGGGGTTGAGTTCCGCCGGTGCCGGCATGGTCGCCGCCGCCGTCACCCTCCTGGCGACACCTCTGGTCATGGTCTTGGCGCGCCGCGCCGGCGTTCTCGACCGACCCGGTCCGCTCAAGCCGCATGCTGCACCCGTTCCATACCTGGGTGGGCTTGCCATCTTCTGCGGGGTCGCGGTGGCCCTGGTCGGGACGCCGCGTCCCGCGGTGCTCGTGCCGCTCGCGGGTGCGCTGGCCCTCGGCCTGCTGGACGACATCACATCGCTCCCTGTGCTGCCAAGGTTTCTCGCAGAGGCGGGCATCGGAGCCGGCGTCGCGTGGAGCGTCGGCCTGGAGCTGTCCTTGGCAAGCGCGGTGGTGGTCGTCGCGACCGTCGTACTGGTCAACGCGGTGAATTTCGTCGACGGCATCGACGCGTTGGCGGCAGGTGCCTGTCTCGTGACGTTTCTCGGCTTCGCCGTGGTGCTCGACGTCGGACGGGCCCCGGTCGCGGCGGCGTTCGCCGGCGCCGCTGCCGGATTCCTGGTTTTCAACCGACCACCTGCCCGGATCTACCTGGGCGACGCCGGATCGTACCTGCTGGGTACATCGCTGGCTCTCCTGGCCGCGGCCTATGTGGTCGACGGTCACGCCACTTGGGCAGGAGCGGGACCGGACCTCGCGGTGACGATCGCGCTGATCGGCTATCCGATCGTCGAGGTCGTGAGCACGGTCGCTCGCCGGTTGATCGGCCGGCTACCGTTGTTCGCCGGCGATCGCGACCATGTGTACGACCGGATGGTCCGGCGCGGGTTCTCCCCCGGAAGCACGGTTGCGCTGCTTCTCGGTGCGCAGTCGGTGGTCGTCGCGTCTGCAGTTGCCGCCGATGCGCTCGCGGGAATGGTGGCTGGCGTCGCCGTGGTTTCGCTCGTCGCCGCCGCGACTGTCCTTGCCTCGTTGGGCTCACTCGTCGGCCCTCGACCATGACGAGGACTCGCGGGTCCCCAGTGGTCGGACCGCGCCGCCCAGCGCTCTGACTCGGCGTCGTGGCCTCGGCGCGGCCGCGAGCCTGGAGAGTTCCTCGACCCATCGTGCTGTACAGGCGCCAAGGGAGAACAAGCGCTCGCACCGCGCCCGCGCTGACGCCCCCATTGCGGCCCGAAGGACGGGGGCGCGCAGCAACTCCTCGGCCGCGTCGGCAAGCCCCGCGACATCTTCCACCGGGATGACGCGGCCAGTCTCCCTGTCCACCACGACATCGCGAACACCCGGGACGTCGGTGGCGACCACTGGCACGCCGGCAAGTCCTGCTTCGATCAGCACGCCGGGCATCCCCTCACCTTCGGCGATGCTGGGGAACAGGAACACGTCGGCCGCGCTCAAGAACGATGCCACGTCGTTGCGACGCCCCAACAGCGCCACGCCGGCCGCCGCCGCCGGCTGAGCGAGCGTGTCCTCGAGCGGGCCGTCACCCACCATGACGGCGTCGACGGGACAGCCCCGCCCGCGGAGCACCGACACAACCTTGACGAACACCTCAGGCCGTTTGGTCGCGGTCAGGTGACCGACGAAGAGGAGCACTGGATCCGCGTCTCCAGGCGCGTGCGGGGCCCCTGCGAAGGCGCTCGGATCACGTCCGTTGGGGATCACCTGCAGGCGATCCCAACCGACCCCGAACAGGTCGTGAAGCTGCTGAGCGACCGCGTTCGACACTGCGATCACCAGATCAGCCCGTCCGAGCAAAGCCCGATGCAGCGCGTGGCTCGTCCCATGCTGCGCCTTCGCGGAGACGACGCCGATCGAGTGGCACACGACCTGCCGGTTGCGGCCCCGCGCGAACACGGCGTACTTCAGCGACTCGGCACCGTGAGCCACGATGACATCCGGCCGGGTCCTGCGGACGAGCCGCCAGAGTCGCCACACCGCCCGAGGGTCAAGGCCCGCGGCGTGCAGTCGTCCGGACGGCACGCCCAGCTCGTGCTCGGCGAACACCGCCACCCGCCGGCCGGCGAACAGCACCGCGATCTCGTGCTCGTCGCCGGCAACACGGTTCGCGCTGTCGACCAGGGCACGCGCATAGACCTGAGCGCCACGAGCCAGGTCGGTGGGTACGACATGGAGGACGTGCAGCGCGACCTCCTCGACAGCTCGGCCGGATGAGGCGGTTCGTTCCCGCCGATCGTGGCCGGATGCAGGGCACTCTCCCATGGCAGACTCTGAGCCGGGTACGCACCGCCGGCGGAACAGGGGACTGCATGTCGATGAACCTGGGGCCGCAATTGATCGGGACGTCACTGGCCCACGCTGGCTTGATCGCCGGGCTGCTCCTGGCGGTGACGGTTCCACTGGCGCTGCGGGCCGGTCAACGGGAAGCCCAACCATGGCTGCCCGCTCTCCTCATGGGCAGCCTGCTGCTGCACTTCCTCGGCTCGGCCCTTCAAATCGTGGTCGTCAGGGCCGCCTACGCCAATGTGGCCGACTTCCACGGCTACAACCGGCGAGGGGCGGACCTCGCGGACGCCTGGAACAACGGAACGTTCGACCTGTCCGGTCTGCTGATACCGGGCACCGGCACGATAGACGTCATCACCGGTGTCGTCTACACCCTCACCGGCGTGGACCAGCTCGGCGGGTTCTTCGTCTTCTCGTGGCTCGGGTTCCTCGGCCTGGTGGCCTTTTACCGCGCGTTTCGGCTCGCCATGCCGACGGCGCAGCACGGCCGCTACGCCGCCGTGATCTTCTTGCTGCCCTCCCTGTTCTACTGGCCGTCGGTGGCGGGCAAGGAGGCGGTGATGATGCTGGCCCTCGGCTTGATGGTTCTCGGGGCGGCCCTCGTGTTCAACAGTCGATGGTCCGGCGTCTTTCCCATGGCTGCAGGCACCGTGCTCGGAGGTCTCATCCGCCCGCACGAGGTGGCGCTGCTGTTCGGGGCATTCGGGGCGGCTGTCCTGACGCGGCGGGCTGTGCGTCACTCGCTCATCACTCCGGTTCGTTGGATCGTCACGCTCCTCGTCGTCGGCCTGTTCGGCGCTGTACTCGCGAAGGTCACCGCCGACTTCCTCGGGTTGTCGACGTTCAGCGCGACTGGGCTCGTCGAGACGATCAACGACACGAACGAGGCGCTTCAGAGCGGGGAGGCTGACTCCAGCTATGCGCCGTGGAACGCCTCGCCGTTGTACTTCCCGTACGACGTGTACCTGGTGCTCTTCAAACCGCTGCCTTTCGAGGTTCGATCGGCGACGCAGGCGTTCGCGGCGGTCGAGAATCTTACGATCATGGCGCTGATCGCCGCGTCATGGCGAAGCCTCGTCGCGGTTCCGAGACAGCTTCGCCAGTCGCCCTTCCTCGTCATGTGCCTGCTCTACTCCATCGGTTTCTTGTATGTCTTCTCTGCGCTCGGAAACGTCGGGCTGCTCGCGCGTGAGCGCACGCTCCTCTTTCCCATGCTCTTCGTGCTGTTCACGCTCGCCACGACGACGGCCGGCCGGGCGAACTCCATCGGGGGCGGTTCGACCGGTGGGCGCAGCTGGAGCGTGCCCGCGGTGCTGACGTCAGCGCCCTCCCCGCGCTCGACCTACGAATCCGTCGACGCGGTCTCACCGCCGAGGGGGTAGCCCCACGCATGCACCAGCGTTCGCAGCTCGGACGAGAAGAGCGCGGCCGCAGGCAGGTGGCGCGGCTCATGGATGCGTCCCGACCGGATCCGCTCGCCCCAGTCGCCCAGGCCGGCGCGCATCGCACCATGGTCGAACCGTCCGTACTCCAGCATGGCCGGCTCCCACGCGATCCCCAAGCTCGCGCACAGATCGCGGAGCACGATCGCTGGCGACGCCACGAGTGTTTCGTACCGGACGAGGTGTGTCGTGAGCTGTTCGCGCGCTGTCTCGACCGCCACGGCGTAGCCGAGCACCTCGCGCTCCACTTTCTCGATGGGCATCTCCGGACGAGCCCGAGCAAGCGAGTCCACGATTGCGGCGGGGTGGCGGAGCAGGACGATGAACCGTGCCGCTGGCCAGCACTCGACGATGCGCTCCCACATGAACACGTTGGCTGGTGTCTTGTCGACGATGACCGACTTGCCGCTGCGTCGGAGCTCGCGGTCGAGCAGGCGGTCCCACAGAAGATGTTCGAGCTCGCGCTGATCCAACCCGAGGGCCGCCATGGCCGGCTCCCCCAAGGCCTTGGGCACCTGGACCCGCAGGGTGCGCAGGTGCAGCTCGTGCGGCGCATGGACACCGGAGTGGCTGTTCAGCAGGACCCGGAGCAAGGTCGAACCCGACCGCAGGCTGCTGAGCACGAACACAGGTGAGCGCACGAGCCGATCGGAGCGCCCGGGCAGTTCACCAGCCCCCGCGTCCTCACCGGGCACGTGGCCTCCATCCGCCGAGACCGGTGAATATAGTCCCGCTCGTTCCAGCGGCGTCGTCAGGCTCGCCAACATGGCGGGCCAGCGACGGCTCATAGGTTGGTACTCAGGGTCGTAAGGTCACCGTAAGTCGATCATCCCGCCCGCGGGTCGCCGGCAGAGGGCAGGGTAGAGACATGGAGGTGCGCACCGGTCGCGGCGGTCATGCCGTTCCCAGACCAGGGGGCATCGAGGACTACGGGTTTCTCTCCGACTCCAGGTCTGCTGCCCTCGTGTCGAGGCAGGGCTCCATCGACTGGTGGTGCCCGGCCCGGTTCGACGCGCCGTCGGTGTTCGCGCGGCTCCTCGACGACGACGCAGGGCACTGGTTGATCGCCCCCGTCGATGCATCGACTGTGACGCGCGGCTACGTCGGCGACACCCTCGTGATCCGCACCGTGTTCAACACCGCCGGCGGAGCGGTCGCCGTGACCGACGCGCTCGCGATGGAGCCGGGCGCTCGAGGCCACGACATCGGCTACTGCTCGCCGCGCACGATCGTTCGGCTCGTCGAGGGCATCCGTGGTTCGGTTCAGGTCCGTACCGAGTTCGCACCGCGCACCGAGTACGGCCGGGTGACGCCGCACCTCGTCGAGCGCGAAGGAGCGCTCGAGGCGATCGGCGGCCAGGTCACACTCACGCTGCGGACCAAGGTCGGCCTCGTCGTCGACGGCCAGGGCGCCCGCGCCACGGCCGTGTTCGACGTCGCCGAGGGCGACGTCGTCGGCTTCGAGCTGTCCTACCGCGGCACGTTCGACGACGACGAGCCGCCCACGCTCGACCCGGCCACCGCGGTCGGGGACACCATCGAGGCCTGGACGTCATGGATCGATCTCCACCAGGAGTACGAGGGCGAGCACCGCGATCTCGTCCGGCGCAGCTCGCTCGTCCTGCAGGGGCTCACCTACCAGCGCAGCGGGGCCGTCGTCGCAGCGGCGACCACGTCGCTGCCCGAGAAACTCGGGGGCGACCTGAACTACGACTACCGCTACTCGTGGCTCCGCGACTTCGCGTTCACGATGCGGTCGCTGTGGATCGCGGCCTGCCCGGACGAGAGCGACCGGTTGCTGCAATCCGTCGCCAGCTCGGTCGGCCAGGTCGGGCCGCACCCGGTGCCGGTGATGTACGGCATCGAGGGCGAGCGCCAGCTGGTGGAGCACGAGCTCGAGCACCTCGACGGGTTCGCCGGCAGCCGCCCGGTCCGGGTCGGCAACGCCGCCTGGCAGCAGCGCCAGCACGACGTCCTCGGTGAGGTGCTCGACGCGGCCTTCCTCCTGAAGGACACCATCGCCGACCTCGGTCCGCAGACCCGCGCACTCCTGGTCGGGCTGGCGAACAAGGCGGTCGACAGCTGGCCGGAGCCCGATGCCGGCATGTGGGAAGCCCGCGACACCGAGCGGCACTACCTCTCGTCGAAGGTCATGTGCTGGGTGGCGACCGACCGCGCGATCGCGCTCGCCGACGCCCTCGAGGCGACCGACGACGACGTCGAGCGCTGGACCGAGGCTCGGGAAGAGATCCGGGCGGCGGTGCTCGACCGTGGCTGGAACGACGGGGTCGGCGCGTACACGGGCTCGTTCGACTCGGCAGAGCTCGATGCCTCGGTCCTCGTCATGCCGCTGGTCGGGTTCCTCCCGGCGACCGACGAGCGCATGCGCCGGACCATGGACGTGATCGAGGAGCGGCTCGGCAACGACGGGTTGATCAAGCGCTGGGACGAGGACGCCGGCGCGTTCGTGCTGTGCAGCTTCTGGCTCGTCGAGTGTCTGGTCATGGCCGGCGAGATCGACCGGGCCCGGACGATCTTCGACCACGTCATCCCGTACGCGAACGATCTCGGCCTGTTCGCCGAGCAGCTCGACCTCCAGACCGGCGTCCAGCTCGGCAACACGCCCCAGGCGCTGAGCCACATCGGCGTGATCAACGCTGCTTGGCGGCTGGACGAGTACGGCAAGGACCTTCCGACGACCCCGAGGACAGACCATGACTGACGTCGTAGCAAGCCAGCCGGGACGCTTGGCCGGCCGGATCGCAATGATCACCGGCTCGGACTCGGGCATCGGGCAGGGCACCGCCGTCGAGATGGCGAAGGAGGGCGCCGACATCGTCGTGCACTACTTCGAGGACCGGGCCGGTGCAGAGGCCACCAAGTCGAGGGTCGAGGAGTTCGGGCGTCGGGCCGTCGTCGTGCAGGCCGACATCAGCGACGAGCACGCGGTCGAGTCGATGTTCGACCAGGCGCTGGATGCGTTCGGGACCGTGGACATCCTGATGAACAACGCGGGTGTGGACGCATCGGGTACGAACGTCGCCGAGTTCGACACGAAGACCTGGGACAAGGCGATCCGGACCAACGTGTACGGCACGTTCTTCTGCTGCCGGCGCTTCATCCAGCTCAGGATCAAGGCCGGCGGAGGCGGAAAGATCATCAACGTGACGTCGGTGCACCAGACGATCCCCCGGGCCGGGGCGGCGGACTACGACGTGAGCAAGGGCGCCATCGCGAACCTGACCACGACGCTCGCACTCGAACTGGCCGAGCACAAGATCAACGTCAACAACCTCGCACCCGGGATGGTCCTCACGCCGTTCAACCAGGAAGCCGTCGACGACCCGAAGGTCCGCGAGGAGCAGGTGCAGAGCATCCCGTGGAAACGGGCGGCCGAGCCGAGCGAGATGGGTCGGCTCGCGGTGTTCCTGGCCAGCGACGACGCCGACTACGTCACCGGCGCCACCTACGTCATGGACGGCGGGCTCATGCAGAACCAGGGGCAGGGCGCCTAACCCGGCAGACTCGTAATACATCCGTAATGTGGCGTAAGACATCCTTAAGGGACGCTGCGTCCAGTCGAACTGATACT
>Ga0136637_1000210_pt1 | contig 12501 bp, 9 predicted proteins | sample AntDrymUQ8572106_2_FD_105497 | JGI IMG/M metagenome (GOLD analysis project Ga0136637, IMG submission 105497) | Polar desert sand microbial communities from Dry Valleys, Antarctica - metaG UQ857 (21.06) | ecosystem: Environmental > Terrestrial > Soil > Desert | place: Antarctica: Dry Valley... | reverse complement strand
TCAACCTTGTCGCCGCCCGGCGCTCCGTATCCTCAGACGGTGCCCTTGGACCCCCTCGCGATCGCCCACGTCACGCCCTATCCGTGGGGCGGTGGCGCGCACGACATCACGACCTACGTCGAGCGGGCGTGCGACGAGCTCGCGCGGCGCGGACATCGCGTGCTGATCGTCGCGCCGTCGCGCTCCAGCGAGGCTGTGCGTGAGACGCGGCTGGCGATCCGCGCCGCGCAGGACGCACCCGACACGCTGCTGCCTGCGCCCGGCGCGGCGCCGCGGATATTGGCGGTCGGCGACGCGCTGCCCGACCTGCCCGGCGCGCGCGGCCGCACGCCGGCCCTGCCTGTCGACGTCTCGCGCACGATCGAGGATCTGCTGACGATCGTGCCGCTCGACGTCTGCCATGTCCACGAGCCGTTCGCACCGTCGACGTCGAGCGCCGCACTGCGCCATTCGCGCGCGCTGAACGTCGGCACGTTCCACATGCCGACCGAGCGCCTGCTGTCGACGCAGGTCGCGCGCAAGGTCGTCGAGCTCGTGCTCGGGCGCCTCGATGCGCGCACGGCGAGCTTCGCGGCGACGCGCGATCTCATGCAGCGCTTCTTTCCGGCGGACTACCGCGTGGTGCTGCCCGGCAGCGACGCGCCGGTGGCGCGCGAGAGCGGTTTCGCCGTCCGGTCATCCCAGGCGACGACCTCCCGGCGACGTCACACGCGGATCGTGTTCGTCGACCACGAGGAGCGGCCCGCGCTGCGCCTCTTTCTGCGCGCGCTGCGGCGCCTGGATCCGGAGGGCGACTGGACGGTGACGATCGTCAGCGCGCGCGGGCCCTCGAGCAGCACGCCGCTCCGCGCAGATCTAGAGCAGCGCGTGCGCTATCTCACGCCCGATGAGGTGCAGACGGACGACGCGCTCGCGCGGGCCGACGTGCTCGTCGCCGCATCGGAGGGCGCCGCGCCGGCCCCGACGCTGCTGCTGCGCGCGCTCAACGCCGGCGCCGTGCCGCTTGCGTCGCGGCTGTCGGTCTACGAGGAGGTGCTCGACGAGGGCCAGCGGGGGCTGCTGTTCGAGCCACGCGACGTCGAGACGCTGGCCGCGCAGCTCACGCGGCTGATCGACGGGCCCGCACTGCGCGAGCGCCTGCGCGCGCAGGCCGCACCGCTGCGCGCCGAGCTGACGTGGCCGCGCGTCGTTGACGACCTCGAGGACGTCTACGCCGGCCTCGTCGCCCGCCGCCACCCGCTGCGAGGCAACCCCGAGCTGGCGACGCGCCTGCGTGGACGGCCCCGGATCGACGTCGATCTGCACATGCACACCGATCACTCGCACGACTGCGCGACACCGGTCGAGGTGCTGCTGGCGACCGCGCGCGAGCAGGGCCTCGGCGCGATCGCGGTGACCGACCACAACGTGATCACCGGCGCGTACGAGGCGCGTGACAAGGCGGCCGAGTACGGCGTCAAGGTGATCGTCGCCGAGGAGGTCAAGACCGCCGACCAGGGCGAGGTCATCGGTCTGTTCATCGAGCAGAAGATCGAGCGCGGGATGACGCTTGCGGAGACGATCGCCGAGATCAAGCGCCAGGGCGGCCTCGTCTACGTGCCCCATCCGTTTGATCGCATGCACTCCGTGCCCGACTACGAGCATCTGCTGGCGATCGTCGACGACATCGACGCGATCGAGGTCTACAACCCGCGCGTGGCGATCGGCTCGTTCAACGAGGAAGCACAGCGCTTCGCCGCCAAGTACCGCATCCTCGCGGGCGCGGGATCCGATTCGCATGTCGCTCCCGGGCTCGGTTCGGTGCGGGTGCGGATGGCCGATTTCGACGGGCCGCAGGAGTTCCTCGAGGCGCTGCGCGAGGCCGTGATCACGACGCAGCCGTCGTCGCTGCTGTACGTTCAGGCGCTGAAGTTCCTCGAGACGAAGGCCACGCCGCCCGGGGCCCGCCGCGCGGTCCGCGAGCGGCGCGTGCGGCGCGCGACGCGCAAGTCGTGATGCACGCGCAGGGTCGCCCGTTGCAACCGTCGAAACCACGGGCAGCTATGCCACCGGTCACCGACGATGAGATACGAGAGAAGTACCTGGAGCGCGCGATTCGCGAGCTCAACACGCTGACGCGCGAACTGCAGGAGTGCTCGCAGTGCCCGCGCGGCCATCTCATGCCGGTGCTCGGCTCGGGCCACCCGCAGGCCGACGTCTTCCTGCTCAAGCATGCACCGATGCCGCCCGAGATCGAGGAGGGCGTCGCCTTCTACGGCCGCGCCGGGGCCGCGCTGATGAAGGCCTTCAAGCGCCTGGCGATCGATCCGATGACCGTCTACGGGACGCTCTGCGTCAAGTGCCCGGTGAGCGACACGTCGCTCGCCGATCCGGCCTGCGTCGCGCGCGTCGCAGAGGAGCTTGCGATCGTGCAGCCGAAGATCGTCGTCGTCATGGGGGAGGATGCGCTCGGGGTGCTCAACGACCTCGACCTCGCGCTGGCCCACCCGGTCGTCGCCGTGCCCGGTGGGGTGCAGCGCCTGACGCCTTCGATCGAGGCGCTCTACGTGCCGAGCATCGATGAGGCGCTCGACGAGGAGGGCGCCAAGCGCGCGTTCTGGTCGGCGTTCCGGGTGCTCGGCGAGTGGCACGCGGACCTGCCCCCGTATTGAGCTCGGAATCCGGCCAGGGCTGGCAGGGCCTGAGCCCGGGCACGCTGTCGATCGCCGTCCCGATCGCGGTCTTCGTCTACTTCACGATCGTCGAGTGGCTGCCCGAGCTGCCCTACGGCGACATCACCGTGCTCGTCGCCGGCGGCATCGGGATGCTGATGATCGCGGCGGCCACACTGTCGCTCGTGCCCGCACGCGACACGACGATCGGCCCGCTGCTGATCCTGCTCGGTGCCGGCCTGCTCGTCGCGGCGCTGAACGTCGCCGGCGTCGGCGCGGTGGCGAACGTCTTCGAGGCGCTGCTGGCTGGTGGCGTCGGCCTGCTGTTCGCGCGCGCCCTGTCGACGCCGATCATCGCGATCGCCGTCCCGATCTTCGTCGCCGCGATCGACATCTGGTCGGTGGCGAGCGGGCCCTCGTCGCGCGTGCTCGACGGACCGGCCGACGCGACCGACGCGCTCAGCTTCGACCTGCCGATGTGGGGCAACATGGGCAGCGTCGGCCGCCTCGGCCTGTCGGACGCCGTCTTCCTGTCGATGTTCGCGACGTGGGCCTGGCGCTATGGCTTTCGCCGTGGCGCGACGCTCGCGGGACTGTCGCTCGGGTTGCTGGCCTCGCTCGTGCTCGGGTTGGTGTTCGACCGGGCGATCCCCGCGCTGCCCTTGATCGCTGCGGGCTATCTGCTGCCGAACCTCGATCGCATCGCGGCGGTGCTGCGACTCGATCCGGGGAACGCCGGAAAGGTGTGACGCGCTTAGACTCGCGCTCGCTGCGCCGCCGCCCGGAACCGTCCGAATGCCTCGTCGCCCTTGCCCTGAGCGCCGACATTGCGGTCTTGGTGCGGGGCTTGAGAGGATGCCCCCGTGCGTGAGAAAGAGCGCGACGGGGATCCACTCGGCCTGGATGCGGAGGCGATGAGGGCCTACGGCTACCGCACGGTCGACATGCTCGTGCAGCGCCTGACCGACCCCTCGATCCCGCCGCTGCAACGCGCGTCGCCGGCCGAGATGCGCGAGCGGCTCGGCGGGCCACCGCCCACCGCCGGGCAGGACTTCGACGCGATCCTCGAGCGCCTGGATCGCGACGTGCTGCCCTTCATGAGCCGCGGCGACCATCCGGGCTTTCTGGCGTTCATCCCCTTCTGCGGAACGTGGCCCGGGGCGCTTGGCGACTTCATCGCCAGCGCCTGCAACATCTACGCGGGCTCGTGGATGGAGTCCGCCGGGCCGACCCAGCTCGAGCTCGACGTGCTCGGCTGGTTCAAGCAGTGGATCGGCTATCCATCAGACGCAGGCGGCGTACTGGTCGGGGGCGGCTCGGCCGCCAACCTGACGGCGCTGGCGTGCGCGCGTGAAGCGATCGCCGGCCAGATGTCCGACGACCTCGTCGGCTACGTCTCCGACCAGGCGCACTCGTCGCTGGCGCGCGCGGCGCGCGTGCTCGGCTTTCGCCCCGAGCAGCTGCGCGTGCTGCCCAGCGACGCCGAGTTTCGCCTCGCCCCCCGCGCGCTCGCCGCCGCGATGGACGCCGACCTGCGCGCCGGTCGCAAGCCGATCTTCGTCTCGGCCACCGCCGGCACGACGAACACCGGCGCGATCGACCCGCTGGGAGCGCTCGCGGAGCTGTGTCGCGCGCGCAGCGTCTGGCTGCACGTCGACGCGGCCTACGGCGGCTTCTCGACGCTGACCGAGCGAGGCCGCGAGCTGCTGGCCGGCATCGAGATGGCGGACTCCGTCACGCTCGATCCGCACAAGTGGCTCTACCAGCCCTACGAGTGCGGCGCCCTGCTCGTGCGCGACGATCACGCACTGCGCACGGCGTTTCAGATGACGCCCGACTACCTGCAGGACTCCTTCGCCGGCGACGAGGTCAACCTCTCCGACCGCGGCGTGCAGCTCACGCGCAGCTCGCGCGCGATAAAGGTCTGGGTTTCGCTGCAGTACTTCGGCGTCGATGCCTTCGCGGCGGCGATCGACCGCTCGCTCGATCTCGCCCAGCGCGTCTGTGAGCGCGTCGAGAACAGCGACGCGCTCGAGCTGATGGCGCCGCCGTCGCTCGGCGTGGTCTGCTTCCGGCGCCTCTTCCCCGACGCGGCCGACGGGGACGAGGTCGACGGGCACAACGCCGGCCTCGTCGTCGCGCTCGAGCGCAGCGGGCTCGGGCTCGTCTCCTCGACGATCGTGCGCGGCCGCTACGCGCTGCGCGTGTGCGTGCTCAACCACACGACGGGCGCGGACGACATCGAGCGCCTGATGGACTTCTTCGAGACCGCCGAGCCGGCGACCGTCGGCGAGCCGGGCGCGGCGACCGACGTCTATCAGCGCGATCATCAGATCCGTGCGACGCCGATGCGCCGGCGCACGGCACAGGACGGCGAGCGCGGCGTGCCGGTCACGGCGATCGCCGGGCTTGAGCTGTTCGAGCAGCTCAGCAGCGGCGACCTCGAACAGATCGCGGCGCTGGCGCGGATCGGCGAGCACGCGGCGGACACGGCGGTCGTTCATCAGGGGGACGCGTCGCTGGACTTCTACGTGATCCTCGAAGGCCGCGTCGAGGTGCGCGTCGACGACGAGCCGGCCGAGCTTTCCGACGGCGAGTTCTTCGGTGAGCTCGCCGCGCTGGACTGGGGCTATCCGCGCACGGCCTCCGTGCACACGCTGAAGGCGACGAAGCTGCTCGAGTTTCCGAACGGCTCGATGAACGAGCTCGCCCGCGACCACCCGCTGATCGCACTTCGCATCCGCCGCGTCGGCCTGCAGCGGCGCCACCGGGACATCGGCGGCTGATCGCGCGGTGCGACAGCGATGTTCGGCAACCCGGACCTGCGCCGGATCGCTGGCCTATGCGGGCTTCAACGCCGCCGAGTGACAGCGGTTTTCAGTCCTCCGCCAGCACATAGGCGAAGATCAGCGGCGCCACGATCGTGGCGTCGCTCTCGATCACGAAGCGCGGGGTGCCGATCGACAGCTTCTCCCACGTGATCTTCTCGCTGGGCACGGCGCCGGAGTACGAGCCGTAGCTCGTCGTCGAGTCTGAGATCTGACAGAAGTAGCTCCACAGCGGCGTGTCGGCGAGCTCCATGTCCTGGCGCAGCATCGGCACGACGCAGATCGGAAAGTCGCCGGCGATGCCGCCGCCGATCTGAAAGAAGCCGATCTCGCGCTGCGCCGACTGCGTCCGGTACCAGTCGGTCAGGGCCATCATGTACTCGATCCCCGTGCGCACGGTGTGGACGTCGGAGATCGTTCCGCTCAGGCAGTGCGAGGTGAAGATGTTGCCGCTCGTGGAGTCCTCCCAGCCGGGCACGAAGATCGGCAGGTCCTTCTCGCACGCCGCCACGAGCCAGGAATCGGCGGGGTCGATCTGGTGGTGCTCGTCGAGGCTGCCGCTGCGCAGGATGCGGTACAGGAACTCGTGCGGAAAGAGCCGCTCGCCGGCTTTGTCGGCGCGCGTCCACTCGTCGAGGATCGCGTCCTCGATGCGGCGGATCGCCTCCTCCTCGGGGATGCAGGTGTCGGTGACGCGGTTGAGATGGCGCTCGAGCAGCGCCTGCTCGTCCTGCGGGGTCAGCTCGCGATAGTTGGGCACGCGCACGTAGTGGTCGTGGGCGACGAGGTTGTAGACGTCCTCCTCGAGGTTGGCGCCCGTGCAGCAGATCCCGTGAACCTTGTCCGCGCGGATCATCTCGGCCAGCGAGATGCCGAGCTCGGCCGTGCTCATCGCGCCGGCGAGCGTGACGAACATGCCACCACCACCGGCGATCAGCTTCGTGTAGCCCTCGGCCGCGTCGATCAGCGCCGCGGAGTTGAAGTGGCGGTAGTGATGGCGGATGAACCGCTTGACCTCGTGCGCGTGCTGCATCGCGGCTCAGCCTCCGTTCAGGGCGTACGTGATGGTCTTGTAGACGAGCTTGGCGACGGCAAAGTCCGCGGCGTGCAGGCCCGGCTGCGGCGCCAGCTCGACGCAGTCCACGCCGATGATCGCGGCGCTCTGCGCCGTCGTGCGGATGATGTCGAGCGCCTCCGTCCAGGAGAGCCCGTCCGGCTCCGGCGTGCCGGTCGCGGGTACGACGGCGGGATCGAGACCGTCGACGTCGATCGTCAGATGCACGCGCCGGCCGCCCAACCGCTCGCGCAGCTCCGCCCGCCAGCCGCCGGCATGGACCTCCTCGGCGTAGAAGACCCGCACGCGCTCGCCGTGCTCGCGCGCGTACGCGACCTCGTCGGCGCTGACCGAGCGCACGCCGAGCTGCAGCACCTGTTCGACGCGCGGGTCGTCGAGCATCCGCCGCGCCACGCAGGCGTGGCTGAACGCCGAGCCGTCGTAGGAGTCGCGCAGATCGCAGTGTGCGTCGATCTGCACGACGCTGATCGGACCGGGGTGGGCGTCCAGCAGGCCGCGGCTGACGCCGGCGCTGATCGTGTGCTCGCCGCCGAGCGCGACGACGAGCTTGCCGCTCGATGCGGCCTGCGCCACCGCGGCCGCGATCAGCGCGACGGCCGCCTCGGGTTCAGCGGCGTCCAGTTCGAGCGGATCGAGCGTGTGGACGCCGTAGTCCAGCACCGGCTCGCCGTCGTGCTCGCGGTCGTAGAGCTCGACCTGCTGAGAGGCCGCGATGATCGCGGCCGGGCCGCGGGCGGTGGCGCCGCCGAAGCTGACCGTCGCCTCGAGCGGGAGCGGCAGCACGAGCACGCGTGCGCGATCGAAGCTCGATAGCGGCTCGTCGATGCCGAGGAAGTTGTCGGCGGTCACGGGTGCAGGATCTTCGTTCACCGACACCCCCAGACACAAGATGAGGGTAGGTCCCTCATGCGCTCTGGACGGGACGAGGCGAGAGTACGAGCTACACAAGCACCCGTCCACGAGGAGAGATGAGATGCCAACTTCAAAGATCAGGTCGGCTGTGGCGTTCGCCTGCGCGTTGGGCTTCGCCCTCGTCGCCGTTCCGCAGGCCGCGGCGAAGGTCTACTGGACCAACAACACCACCAACACCATCGGTGCCGCCAACCTGGCCGGCACGGACGTCAACCAGAGCCTGATCGTCGCGGGCGGCGGTCCATATGGGCTGGCGGTCCGAGACTCGGTCCTGTACTGGAGCAACAACTCCTCGATCGGTCGAGCCGACATCTTTGGTCCGATGTTCAGCCAAAACTTCATCACGGCCACTAACCCGCGCGGGGTGGCGATCGATGGCAACTACGTCTACTGGGCCACCGACACCGCCGGCGTCGACACGATCGCGCGGGCCAATCTCGACGGCACCGGGACCAACCAGAACTTCATCACCGGCGTGGACGACCCGGAGGGTGTGGCGGTCGACGGCGGCCACATCTACTGGGCGAACTCCGGCCTCGCAAGAATCGGGCGCGCCAACCTCGACGGCACCAGCAAGAACCAGAACTTCATCACGACCGGCGGCGGACCGTTCGGGGTGGCTGTCGACGGCGGCCACATCTACTGGGCCAACCTCTTCAACGACACGATCGCGCGCGCCAACCTCGATGGCACGAACGTGAACCAGAGCTTCATCACCGGTGCCAGCAGCCCTCGAGGCGTGGCTGTCGATGGCCAGCACGTCTACTGGGGCAACACCGGCCCGAACACGATCGGGCGCGCCAACCTCGACGGCAGTGGCGTGAACCAGAGCCTTATCGCCACGGCAAATTTCCCGTATGGGGTGGCGGTCACGCCGCTCGATACGGGGATCACCCAGGGCCCCTCGGGCACGATCACGTCATCCGCCGCGACGTTCGCCTTCGCCGCGAGCGAGCCGGCCGGCTTCGAATGCCGGCTCGACACGCAGCCGCTTGCCGCCTGTGGCTCGCAGACGACCTACAGCAGCCTGGCCAACGGCCCGCATGTCCTACAGGTGCGCGCTCGCGACTCGGCCGGCAACGTCGACCCCACCCCGGCCGCCCGCGCGTTCGTCGTCAACGCACCCGTCGTCAACGCACCCGATACGACCAAGCCGAAACTGACCAACCTGAAGCTGTCGCGAACAAGGTTCAGCGCTGCGGCCAGCGGCTCCGCCCTCGCCAAGGCAACGGCGAAGAGCGGCGTGAAGGTCAGCTATACGCTGACCGAAGTGGCTGACGTCAGGTTCACGGTCGAGCGCCGCAAGGCAGGGCGCGTGGTCAACGGCAAATGCCGCGCGCGCACGAACGCCAACGAGCGGCGCAAGAAGTGCGACCTGAAGCTGAAGGGCAGCGCCACGCACAAGGGCAAGCTGGGCAAGAACAGCCTGCGCTTCCGCGGCCGCCTCAACGGGCGCCGGATCAGCCGCGGCAACTACTACCTGATCGCCACCGCGAAGGACGCCGCCGGCAACACTGCGAGCCGCAAGAAGGTGAAGTTCACGATCGTCAAGCGCTGAACGACAGCGGACCCACCCGGCCCTGCAGTGCCCGGCAGGGCAGCGGGGCCGCGTGGCCCGTGCCCGTCTGCGTCCAAGCGTTTTGCTTGCTCGTCACGCGCGCCTCGAGCAGCTTGAGATCGCGGAGGATGTTGCGCCCCCGGCGGCCGCAGCCGATCTGGACGACGTGGGGGGCGGGCTTACGGCGCCGACCCTAACGCCCGCCCCACAACGACGACGGCGCGCATGTCCAAGGACAATGCGCGCCGCCGACTGCCTTCCGTGGTTTCTGCGAACTGCTCTAGGTGTAAGACCCGAGGAGGTTGTTCCGCTCGTGGAGGCGAGCGATGGGCGGCTTGTGGCCGATGGCGCCGTGTGGTCGTTGGCGATTGTAGAAGTCCAGCCAGCCGGAGAGCGCGGCGATGCGTTCGCGGCTGTCGCGGTAGATCGCGGCGTAGGCCCAGCCGCCGAGCATCGTGCGGATGAAGCGCTCGGCCTTGCCGTTGGTCTGCGGGCGATAGGGCCTGGTGCGTAGGTGGCGGATGCCGAGCGTGCGGCACGCGATCGCGTGAACGGTCGAGCGGTACGCCGAGCCGTTGTCGGTGATCAGCTGCTCGACCGTCATGCCGTAGCTTGAGAAATGCTCGACCGCTCGACGCAAGAACGCGATCGCGGTGACGGCTTTCTCGTCGCCGAGGACTTCGACGTACGCCAGGCGGGTGGCGTCGTCGATCGCGACGTGCACGAACTCCCAGCCGACGGTCTTGCGGCGAGCTCCTTCGGCGTCGGTGCGCGAGCCGGTGTAGCGCCCGCGCTTACCGCTCACGCGGTGCCCCGCGCCGTCGTGGATGCGCCCGAGCTTCTTGACGTCGATGTGGATCAGCTCGCCTGGCCGCTCACGCTCATAGCGCACCGCCGGCTCCAGGCCGAGCCGGCCGAGCTTGCCCATCCCGATCTTCGTCAGGATCCCCGACACGGTCGAGTGCGCCATGCAGAGCACCTCGGCGATCTCCGCGCCCGTCATCCGCAACCTGCGCAGCGCGGCGATCGCTTCGATGCGGCGTTCCTCGGTGCGGTTGGCGACACGCGCCGGAGCTGAGGATCGATCAACCAGGCCCGCGGGCCCCTCGGCGCGGTAGCGCGACAGCCACTTGCGCGCGGTGCGGTCACTGACTCCGGCCGCCTCGGCGGCCTGCGTCAGCGACCACCCCGCGACCTGCACACGACCCACGAGCAGCTCGCGGCCCTTGACGCTGAGCTTGGCGTTAGCGTGCAACCTCATCCGGTGTCCTCCTTGGGACTGGTGGCTTTGACACCAACCAGCCTCCAAGGAGGCCCGGATGAACAACGTCCTCAGGAACTACATCTAGCCCTGCTTCTTCTCGTCAGCCACGGCCTGCTGGTTGTCCTCGGACTTGCTGTCGTCGGCCTTCGGAGCCTTGCGGACGACCATCTCGCAGCCGCCCTTGGGGTCAGCGGCCGTCGCGCCGATGATCACGTCGACGTGGTCGAGCAGCGCGCGGTCGTTGCCGCCGGCGCAGCTGATGCGGTCGACCTCGCCGTCACGGGTGCGGATGACGTCATCGCCCTCGCCGCCGTTGATCGTGTCGCCGACCTGGTCGACGCCAGGGCCGCCTGCAACATCGCCGCGGGCCTGTGCCCACAGGGTGTCGTTGCCGTCGCCGCCGTTCGTGACGTCAACGCCGAGGTTGGCGAAGATCGTGTCGTTGCCGGCGCCACCCCCTTGGGTGTCGTTTCCGGTTCCGCCGGCCATGTGGTCGTTGCCGCTCTCGCCGAAGGACGTGTCGTCGCCGTTGCCGCCGCGGATGCGGTCGCGCGAGTCGCCGCCGCGCAGCGTGTCGTTGCCGTTGGCGCCGAAGATGCGATCGAACGAGGTCAGGTCGCCGGTGTTGTTGGCGTCACCGGTGATCGCGTCGTCGCCATTACCGCCGTTGAGCCAGTCGTTGCCCTGGACGCCCGTGATGACGTCGTTGCCCTTGCCGCCGAAGACGCGGTCGTTGCCGGTGCCGCCGGTGATGACGTCGATGCCGTTGCCGCCGAAGACGCGGTCGTTGCCGGTGCCGCCGGTGATCGCGTCGTTGCCGCCGCGGCCGTGGATGCGGTCGTTGCCGCCGTTGCCGTCCATCGTGTCGGCGAAGTTCGTGCCGCGCAAGCGCTCGCTCTGTGGACCACCGACGAAGTTGGCTGCAAGCGCGCTGGCCGGGACCAACAGGCCCACCGACACGACTGCTCCTACAAGACTGGTCTTCGAAAGATGCATACCGCTCTCCTCATTCGGGGTCCTGTTCCTGCACTGTGTGCCCCTGGGAGGGGAGGGTGTATGGCGCTCTCACCCACCTCTCACCACCCGTGAGAACTTCGTGAGATCGGGGGCCGGTGGGGCAGGCGGCGCACGCACTGCGTCATGGTGTTCGCAATGCACGGCAACCTGTCCCGTCCGCTCCTCGCATCGCTGCTGGTGTTCGTCCTCGCGGTCGCCGGAGCGACGGCAGCGCAGACGGGCACGCAGGGCGCCGACCGGATCGTCGGCGGCGCCGGCGCCGACAACATCTCCGGCCTCGGCGGCAACGACACGCTCGAGGGCCGCAACGGCAACGATCGCCTGAAGGGCGGCGCCGGCGCCGACCGGCTCGTGGGTGGCGCCGGCAACGACGTGCTCCTCGGCGGCCCGGGCAACGACCTGCTGTTCGGCGACAGCGGCAACGACACGATCGGCGGCGGCGACGGCGACGACGAGGTGCAGGGCGGCGCCGGCTCGGACGTCCTGAGCGGCGACGCCGGCGACGACGTCGTCACCGGCGGCTTTGACCCGGACCGCATGTTCGGCGGCACGGGCAACGACGAGCTCAACGCCACCGGCGGGGGCGCGGACACGATCGACTGCGGCCCCGGCTTTGATCGCGTCTTCATGGACCGCAGCGACCGCGCCGTGAACTGCGAGTCGATCGGCTGACGACGCGTGCGGCGCCGGCTGGCCGCGCGGCCGCGGAGGTGCTGGACTACCGGCGGCGCATGTTCGTCCGCCAGGCCACCACACACGACGCCGAGGGCTTCGCCGCCGGTGCTGCGCAGCTCTGAGCTGAGTGTGGCCTCAAAGGCGCCTTCTGAACGGTGTCGTTACATAACATTATCGAGCACTCAAGATTGGGCCCCTGCGCGACCCAAATCCGCCGCTCTCGGTCGTGACGCGAAGCCCGCTACGCACGCGTCCATCGGGCGCCCCAGCGCTACGACGACGCCGACCGCGCGCGGATCCTCGAGCTGCTCACGCAGCTCGGGCTGTCTAGCGGCGCGTGCCTACCGAGAGCAGGTACTCCTGCTCGAAGCGCGCCGGCGACTCGCCGCTGCCCCATTCGTCACAGAACGCCGTCATTGCCGCGTCGAAGTCGGCCTCGAGCCCGTTCTTCACCGCGTTCTTGCGCGCCGCGATCGTCGGCCCGTAGTAGCTCTTGAAGTGCTCGCCCCAGTCGCCGGGTC
>Ga0136637_1000209_pt1 | contig 12507 bp, 10 predicted proteins | sample AntDrymUQ8572106_2_FD_105497 | JGI IMG/M metagenome (GOLD analysis project Ga0136637, IMG submission 105497) | Polar desert sand microbial communities from Dry Valleys, Antarctica - metaG UQ857 (21.06) | ecosystem: Environmental > Terrestrial > Soil > Desert | place: Antarctica: Dry Valley... | reverse complement strand
TCGCGAGCACGAACGCCACGGCCGCGAGCAACGCCGCCCATCTCGCACGGGCCCTGCGCACGCAGGTCTACCCCGCCCTCTGACCTCAGGCGGCGCGCACCGGTCGCTCACAGGGCGTAGAGGATCACCGGCAGGGCCGCCAGGGCGATACCGAGGCACAGCAGCGCCGAGTCCTCGACAGTCCACACCACCGGCTCGGCCCACGTACGACGGTGAGCGTCAGCAAACCCCCTGGCGTCCATCGCGATCGACATCTGCGTCGCGCCGCGCAACGCCGACACCAGCAACGCGAAGGTCAGGCTCGCGGCGTACCCGAACGTCCTGACCGGGTTGCGGGACGGACCGAAACCGCGCGCACGGCGAGCACGGTCCAGCTGCTGCCACGTCTGCCCGAGCTGGTCGAACCGTTGCAGGGCGGCCGAGGTAGCGACCACGAAACGTGCCGGCAACCCAAGCCGCTGACCGAGCTCGTCGGCGAGCCGGCTCGGGTCCACGTACACCGCGAGCACTGCTCCCGGCAGCGCCAGCACCAGGACGCGTACACCCGCCGTCAGCGCCGTGTCGACCTCGTGGCCACCGAGCAGCCAGGTCGAGTAGACCACCATGACGCTCGCCAGCATGACGACGCCGAGCCGGCCGAGCGCTGGACGAAGCGACGGCAGCAGCACGACACCGGCGAGCAGGTACGCGCCCAGCGCGACCAGGCCGATCGGCAACGACCGCACCGCGAACGAGCCAGGCACGACGAGGAGGCCCGCCGCGAGCAGCACGAGCGGGTTGGCGCGCAGGACCGCACCCCGAAGCTGGTGCTGGCGCGCCTCGGGCCGGGTCATCGAATGGCCACCCGTCCACGCTCCAGCGTGACCTCGTGGTCGCTGGCAGCGGCCAGGGCAGGGTCGTGGGAGGCGACGCCCACCGCCGCCCCGGCACGGGCAGCCGACATCGCCCAGCCCACCACCGCCGCCCACGTGTCGCGGTCCTGACCGACGGTCGGCTCGTCGAGCAGCAGCACCGGCGGCCGATGCGCCAGCGCCGCGACGATTGCGAGCCTGCGTTGCTCCCCTCCGGACAGCTGGTACGGGTTGGCGTCGGCGAGGTGGGAGAGCCCGACGGCCTCGAGGGTCTCGCCGACGTCGACCTCGACGCCGAGCCGATTGGCCGTGACGACGACCTCGTGGCAGACCCGAGAGGTGAGGAAGCCGTGCTCGGCATTCTGGGGCACCCACCCGACCTGTGCCGCCCGATCCCGTGGTCGCCACCGGTGCCAGGCTGGTTCGGGGGCGACGACCCGTCCGGCAACGGGCACCAGCAGACCGGCCAGGGCGGCGGCGAGGGTAGATTTGCCGGCTCCCGACGGCCCCGTGAACGCCGTTACCGCTGCACCGGCAAGCTCCGCGTCGACACCTCGCAGTGCGGGGGTCGTGACCGGTCCGCGCATGGTACGCGTACGCAGCTCGACGGCCAGGCTTTCGGCGCGCAACGGCAGCGGGGCGTGCCGCGGGCGCACCAACGTGGCTGGCAGGTCCAGCGGAGTCGGCGCCGGCAGGCCGGGCATCCAGACGCCGTCGCCTGCCAGCGCGGCGGGGTCCATGCACGCCAGCTCTTGCGGCGACGTGTCGGCGGTGATGTGCCCATCGGCACCGAGCACGACCACGCGGTCGACGTGCGCCAACCACGGGGCGACATGGTGCTCCACGACCAAGAGGCTCGCACCCGTCTGCGCCACGACCGCGAGGACTGCGCGGCGTACCCCCTCGGCGTTTGCCGCATCGAGCATCGAGGTGGGCTCGTCCAGCAGGAGCAGGCCCGGCTCGAGCGCGAGCACGCCGGCGAGCGCAAGTCGCTGCAGCTCGCCGCCGGACAACGCCTGGGTGGGGTGCTCCAACGCGTACGGCATCCCGATCGCCGCCAACGACTCCCGTACGCGCCGCCAGATCTCTTCGCGTGCCATTGCGGCGTTCTCCGGGCCGAAGGCGACATCACGTCCGATGCGTGCCGCCACGACCGCGTCTCCTGGATTCTGCAGCAGCAGCCCGATCCGGGCGTCGACCTCGACAGCACCGGAGACCTCACCGGGAACTGACGCGCCGAGCACCCCCGCCAGCGCCCGCAGGATCGTCGACTTGCCCGAGCCGCTCGGCCCGGTCAGGAGCAGCCGCTCCCCCGGCTCGATGGCAAGGTCCAGCCCGGTGAGTACCGGCGCACGCCGTCCGAGCGGCTGCCACCCGAAGCCGCGCAGAGCAGCTCGTGCGGGTGTCAAGAAGCGTGGCGCTGGTGGTGCTCTCGCCCCGGTCCGAACGCGTCGAGCGCTCCGGTCCTCGCGAGACCGCGGACCAGCACCCACCCACCGAGGCCGGCGACCAGCGCCCCAGACAGCGCGAAGAATCCCAGGTGCGCCAAACGGTAGCCAAGATCCCAGTCGGGGTAGTAGGAGTACCACTCGTACACCGATTCGAAGACGCCGGCGCACGCCCCGGCGAGCATCGCGACGACAAGGCCGAACCGGCGGTACAGCAGGACCGCGAGGACCAGCTCGACACCGAGGCCCTCCAGCAGCCCGGACACCAGGACCGAGAAGCCCCACTGGTTGCCCAGCATGCCCGAGACGAACGCGGCGATGACCTCGGTCGCCACAGCCGCACCCGGACGTCGTACCACCAGTCCCCCGACGACGCCGGCGATCAGCCACGGACCCCCCAGCAGACCGCCGCTGGGCGGAAAGGCGAAGACGGAGATGTTGGCGATGAGCAGGTAGAGCTGGTTCCAGCCCCAAAAGGCGACGCCGAACGCGACACCCAAGGTGGCAGCGGTGACGATGTCGATGGTGCGGTACGCCATCAGTCCACCGGGTGCGGTGGTGGTGGAGGTGGACGCGGATGGGTGGCTCATGCCGGACTCCCTTCGCCGGTACTAACCGGAGCAGGTTCTAGGGTCTGCGGCGGATCCGCACTCTCAGCGCCCGTCGTGACGGCGCTCCCCTGTCGTGGACCTCCAGCCTACACGCCGAACCGGCGTCAGGCGACCTGCCGACCAGCCGCCCAGGTGGACGCGACGAGCGGCACCCCCGGGCGGTAGGCCAGGTGCAGGTACGTCGGCGCCTCGAGGACGGCGAAGTCGGCGCGTGCACCGACGGTGAGGTGGCCGACGTCGCCCCGGGCCAGCGACGCGGCACCGCCCCGGGTCGCCGACCACATCGCCTCAGCAGGGGTCATCTGCATCTCGCGCACGGCCAGCGCGATGCACAGCGGCATCGAGCTCGTATAGCTGCTGCCGGGGTTGCAGTCGGTCGCAAGTGCGACCGTCACGCCGGCGTCCAGGAGCCGTCGCGCATCGGGGTACGGCGAGCGCGTGGAGAACTCCACTCCTGGCAACAGTCCCGCGACCACGCCCGAAGCGGCCAGCGCGTCGACGTCGGCGTCGGTGAGGTAGGTGCAGTGGTCGACCGCCGCGGCGCCCAGCTCGCAGGCCAGCTGCACGCCGGGCCCGTGGCCGAGCTGGTTGGCGTGCAGGCGCATGCCGAGACCAACCGCGCGACCGGCCTCGAGCACGGTGCGGGCTTGATCGACGTCGAACGCCCCGACCTCGCAGAACGCGTCGATCCACCGCGCATGCGCGGCGCATGCGGTCAGCATCGGCCCCGTCACCAGGTCGACGTACGCGGCGGGGTCGTCGGCGTACTCCTGCGGCACGACGTGGGCACCGAGGAACGTGGTCTCGCGCGTCACTGCCGCCGCCAGGGCGAGGGCGCGGGCCTCGTCGGCGACCGTGAGGCCGTAACCGCTCTTGATCTCAACGGTCGTCGTACCCTGCCGCGCCATCTCCGCGACGTGGCGTGACAGCTGGGCGGCGAGCTGCTCGTCACCGGCCGCACGGGTCGCGGCGACCGTCGCCCGGATCCCGCCGGCGGAGTATGTCTCGCCCGCCATGCGCGCCGCGAACTCCGCGGACCGGTCACCGGCGAAGACGAGGTGGCTGTGGGAGTCCACGAAGCCGGGGATCACACTGCGGCCGGCGGCGTCGACTGCTTGGTCGGCTGCCGGGGCACCGACGGCGTCTCCTACCCACCGGACCGTGCCGGCGTCAACGACGAACGCCGCGCCGCGGAGCACGCCGAGCGGCGAGCCGTCACCGACCTGTGGATCGCCGGTGACCAGCTCGCCGATCCCGGTCACCAGAAGGCTCATCGGGCACGTCTCCAGCACTCGTCGATCGCGGCAGCCAGCTCGGCCGGGACGTCCTCGCCCGAGGCGTACGTCCCGTCCGAGACGAGCCGCTCGCCGGCAACCACCACGTCCCGTACGTCGGCAGCCCCGGCGGCGAAGACGAGCGCGTCCAGTCCCACGGGTGCTCCGGCCAGGCGTACCGAGTCCCAGGCGACGTGCACCAGGTCGGCGCGCGCACCGGGCTCGATGGTCCCGGCACCGCCGAAGCCCAACGAGGCGTGTGCGGTGCCCGTACCGGCTGCCAGCAGCGCGGGCGCGGGCCACGAGCTGCGGCGCCCCGAGACGAGCCGCTCGTCGAGCTCCACCGCACGCATCTCCTCGAGCAGGTCGACGACGGCGTGGCTATCGGTGCCGAGGGTCAGGCGAGCACCGCCGGCGCGCAGCGCCACCGACGGGCCGACACCGTCAGCGAGGTCGCGCTCGGTGGTGGGACAGAAGCAGACGTACGCGCCCGCGGCACCCAAGATCGTGACGTCGCCGTCGGTGAGGTGGGTGGCATGCACCGCAGTCGTGGCGGGGCCCCAGACACCCGCCGCGGCCAGCAGCGCCGTCGGTGTCGTGCCGTGCCGCGCCAGGCACGCAGCGTTCTCGGCCGGCTGCTCGGACAGGTGGACGTGCAGCGGTGCCTCGTGCTCGCGCGCCCAGTCGGCGACGACTGGCAACTGGTCGGCCGGCACGGCGCGTACCGAGTGGATCGCGGCCCCGATCGTGACATCGGAGGCACCGGCGTAGCGAGCGTGCAGGGCCGAGACGCGAGCAGCCCACCGATCGGCGTCACCATCGCTGAAGCGGCGTTGGACGGCGGTCGGGGGTTCGTCGAAGCCGGCCGCGAGGTAGCAGGTGTCCAGCAGTGCGATGGTGATGCCAGCGTCGCGGGCGGCCTCGACCAATGCCTCGGCCATCGCGTTCGGGTCGTCGTACGGGGTGCCGTCCGGGCCGTGATGCAGGTAGTGGAACTCCCCGACGCAGGTGATGCCGGCCAGAGCCATCTCGCGGTACACCGCCCGAGCCAGGCGGTGCATGAGCTCGGGATCGAGCACGGCGGCGAGCGCGTACATCTGCTCGCGCCACGACCAGAAGCTGTCACCGCCGTTGGTCCGTCCGCGCAGGGCTCGGTGGAAGGCATGGCTGTGGCAGTTGGCGAGCCCGCCGACGACGAGGCCGTCGAGGACGGTCAACCCTGCCGCTGGGACGGCGCCCGCATCGACGCCGGTGATCCGGCCCGCGGCGACATCGACCCGCACGGCCCGCTCGATCCTCAGATCGGCGCCGACTGCCGCGTGGGCACACCAGAAGCCGGTCACGCCGCGGCCAGGTGCGCCAGGACGTCGGCCAGCGCGCGTACTCCGGCGAGACAGTCGTCCGGGTCGGCATGCTCGTACGGCGAGTGCGACACCCCGGTCGGGTTGCGGACGAAGAGCATCACGGTCGGCACACCGTGCTGCGACAGCACACCGGCATCGTGCCCCGCGCCCGTCGGCAGCACCGGCGCCCCGCCGAGCAGGGCGGCGGCGGCGTCGCGCAGCGCGGTGTCGAAGGAGACCGCAGCGCTGACGGACTCGGGAGTGACGTCCAGTCCGGTGCCGTCGCGGCGACTCATCCCGCGCGCCTGGAGGGTGATGGCCTCTACGAGGGCGACGAGGCTCGCCTCGTCGGGGGCACGCGCATCCAGCCAGGCGCGTACCGACGACGGGATCGCGTTGGTGCCTCCGGGCAGCACCTCGACCCGCCCGAAGGTCGCCCGCGCACCCGCCTCGCGCGCGTGTTCGTCGGCTGCCAGCACCGCCGCGGCGAAGGCGAGCATCGGGTCGCGCCGGTCCTGCATCAGCGTCGTGCCGGCGTGGTTGGCCTCGCCGGTGAATTCGAGGCGGAAGCGCCCGTGCGGCCAGATCGCCGACGCGACCCCGACGGCAGCGTCCATGTCGGCGAGTCCGCGACCCTGCTCGACGTGCAGCTCCACGAAGGCGCTGACCCGATCCAGGATGTCGGGGCGGGCGCGGACAGCGGCGAGGTCGCGGCCGCGCGCACTGAGGACCTCGGCGAGGCTCAACCCGTCGCGGTCGCGCATACCGAGCGCGGCATCGGGCGCGAGCGAGCCGGTCATCAGCCGAGAGCCCGCGCACGCGATGCCGAAGCGCGAGCCTTCCTCGTCGCTGAAACCGGCCACGACGACCGGGCGGTCGAGCCGCACGCCGCGCTCGGCCAGCAGATCCAGCGCGGCGAACGCACTCACCACGCCGAGCGGGCCGTCGTAGGCGCCGCCGTCGGGCACCGAGTCCAGGTGCGACCCGACGAGCACGGCGTCGCCGCGCCCCGCCAGCTCTGCGTCCGCGGGCCAGGCGAGCTGGTTGCCGTTGCCGTCGTCGGTGAGCTCCAAGCCCCGCGCGGCGGCCTCTCCCGCGAACCACTCCCGCAGCAGGAGGTCTGCGTCGCTCCACGCGTACCGGTGGTAGCCGCCGGTGGACCTGTCCCGTCCGATCGGCTCCAGCTCGTCCCACATGCGGACGAACTCCCGCTCATGTGCACGCCCGGACTGCCCGTGCGTCTCCGGCTGCGGGTCCATAGAGCCATGATGGCGCAGACTGGCCCCGTGGCCGAGTTCAGCGATGTCGTACGTCGAAGGCGGATGGTTCGCGCCTACCGCGATGACCCCGTTCATCCGGGCGTCGTGGACCGACTGCTCGAGCACGCGGTCCACGCCCCCAGCGCAGGATTCAGCCAGGGCTGGGCGTTCCTCCTGCTCGACGGCGACGAGGATCGCGACCGGTTCTGGCACGCGGCCTCCCCCGCCCCACAGGAGCCAACGGAGGCCGACATAGAGTCGCGCTGGCTGCGCGGAATGCGCGCGGCTCCGGTGTTGATCGTGCCGTTGGCCAGCAAGGACGCCTACCTCGACCGGTACGCAGAGCCGGACAAGGGCTGGACCGATCGCGACGAGTCCCGGTGGCCCGTGCCGTACTGGGACATCGACACGGGCATGGCATCGCTGCTGATCCTGCTCAGCGCGGTCGACCAGGGGCTCGCGGCCTGCTTCTTCGGCATTCCGCCCGAGCGGCTCGACGCGTTTCGGGCCGCGTTCGGCGTGCCGCCGACGCACCACCCGATCGGCGCCATCACCGTCGGGTACGCCGCACCCGACCACGTACCGTCCTCGCGCCGGCGTGGACGCAAGCCGGTGGACGACGTCGTCCACCGAGGCCGCTGGTAGGCGGATCGACGCCACGGAACGGTAACCCAGGTTTACACCGCAGCCTCCGGGGTTCAGACTTCACCCATGCGCCGACCCTGCTCCTGGCGGTGGCCGGCGTGCTGCCGCTGAGCCTCTCCCTGCCCAGCCCCGCAGCAGCGGACACACCCGGGCCGGCGCATGGACCGGCGCAACAGTCGTTCATCCCCGCGCTGCTGCTCAGCGTGCTGCAGCCCGACCTCGCCCCGCCTGGCACCAACAACTTCCGGTGCCGACCCACCGCACGCCACCCGCGGCCGATCGTGCTCGTCCACGGCACCGGGGCCAACGCATACGACAGCTGGGCGGGCTGGTCGGGAAGACTGAGGTCCGACGGTTACTGCGTGTTCGCGCTCAACTACGGCGGGCAGCGCGGGACGGCCTTTCGCGGCCTGACCGGCATTGCGGACTCGGCCCGCGAGCTCGACCGCTTCGTCGACAAGGTGCTCGACCGGACGCGTGCACCGAAGGTGGACCTGGTGGGGCACTCCCAGGGCGCGATGATGCCGCGCTACTACCTGAAGAACCTCGGCGGCGGTTCGAAGGTACGCAGCCTCACCGGCCTAGCTCCGTCCAACTACGGGACCGACGCCAACGGCACGTTCCCGCTGCTCAAGGTCATCTCGTCGTTGCTGCCCGTCGGCAGCGCGGTGCTGGACCTGTCGTGCAAGGCCTGCAAGCAGCAGCGGGAGGGGGTCGCGGTTCCTGCGGCGCCTCAACGCCGGCGGCGACACGGTCAGCGGCGTGCGGTACACGGTGGTCGCGACCGAGTTCGACGAGGTCGTCACCCCGTACACCAACGGTTTCCTGCGCGACCAGCGCGACGCTGCCAAGCGAGTCCGCAACATCACGATCCAGGACATCTGCAAGGACAACCGCGTCGAACACCTCGGGATCGTGTACGACCCGGTCGCGCTGCGCCTGGTCCGCAACGCTCTGGACCCTTCCACCGCGAAGCGTCCCAACTGTGAGACCTCGCTGCTCCCGCCTCTGCTCTAGGCTCCCAGGCGGGCGACCATGGCCGCTGTCACCGCCGCGACCAGCGCGGGCGTGGCTTTCTTGAGCCGAGCACTCGCAGCCCCGACCCGTTGCCGTGGGTGGTCTCAGGGAGGATGTGTCCATGACCCCCGTGCGCACACCCGACCCGAACCCAGGCTGGCTGTCCGACCACGAGCTCGACGAGGTACGCGCCCGTGTGCCGATGCTCTACGTCGAAGCCGTTCCCGTCCGCGTCGAGCCGTCCGGCCGGGTGATGGAGATAGGTCTGCTCCTGCGCGCGTCGTCGGCGGGGGCGATGAGCCGTACTCTCGTCGCCGGCCGGGTCATGCACGGCGAGCAGGTACGCGACGCGCTGATGCGGCACCTGGAGAAGGACCTCGGACCCAATGCGTTCCCCCAGCTGCCGACCAGCACGGTGCCGTTCGCGGTGACGGAGTACTTCCCGTGGCCGGGCGTCACCACCTTCTCCGACACCCGCCAGCACGCGGTGTCGCTGGCCTACGTGGTGCCGGTCACCGGTGAGTGCCAGCCGCGCCAGGACGCGCTCGAGCTGACCTGGCTGTCACCGCAGGATGCGGCGAGCCCTGCGATCACCGCGGAGCTCGAAGGTGGTCGCGGAGCGCTGCTGCGTCAGGGCCTCGCCTCCGTCGGCTGCCTGCCGTAGCCGGGCGCTACCTCCGCCCCTGTCGTCCCTGCCCCGTGCCGGTCACACGCGTACCAGGTTCTCCTGGTACGGCATCAGTGCACCGGGGTTGCAACCTAGGAGAAGTGCGCTCGTACCAGGAGAACCTGGTGCAGCTGGGGCGGACCGGCTCAGGACTGCCGCATGGGAATCGGTATGTCGTGGTCGGCGGCGACCTCCTCGGCGCGCTCGTACCCTGCGTCGACGTGGCGGATGACACCCGTGGCGGGGTCGTTGGTCAGCACCCGCTCGGCCTTCTGCGCCGCCAGCTCGGTGCCGTCGACGACGACCACCTGGCCGGCGTGGATGGAGCGGCCGATGCCCACCCCGCCGCCGTGATGGATCGAGACCCAGGTCGCGCCCGAGGCGACGTTGACCATGGCGTTGAGAAGGGGCCAGTCCGCGATCGCGTCGGAGCCGTCGAGCATGGCCTCGGTCTCGCGGTACGGCGAGGCGACCGACCCGCAGTCGAGGTGGTCGCGCCCGATGACCAGCGGTGCGTCGACCTTCCCGCGGGCGACGAGGTCGTTGAATACGAGTCCCGCCTCGTGCCGTTCACCGTGGCCGAGCCAGCAGATCCGCGCCGGCAGGCCCTGGAACTGCACCTGGTCCTGCGCCTTGCCGATCCAGCGGGCCAGACGTGCGTTGTCGGGGAACAGGTCGAGCACGGCCTTGTCGGTGGCGTCGATGTCGGCTGGGTTGCCCGACAGCGCGGCCCAGCGGAACGGTCCCTTGCCCTCGCAGAACAGCGGGCGGATGTACGCCGGCACAAAACCTGGATAGTCGAACGCGCGACCGAACCCGCCGGCAGCCGCCTCGGCGCGCAGTGAGTTGCCGTAGTCGAAGACCTCGGCGCCGGCGTCGAGAAAGCCCACCATCGCCTCGCAGTGCCGCACCATCGACGCGCGGGCGCGGTCGGTGAACGCCGCTGGGTCCTTCTCCCGCTCAGCCACCCAGTCCTCGAACGCCACCTCACTGGGCAGGTAGTACAGCGGGTCGTGGGCGCTGGTCTGGTCGGTGACGACGTCGACGGGCGCGCCGGCGGCGAGCAGTTCGGCGAACATGTCGGCGGCGTTGCCCAACACCCCGATCGACAGTGGCCGCCGCTCTGCCTTGGCCCCCTCGGCCAGGCGCATCGCCTCGGCCAGCGAGTCGGCCTGCACGTCGAGGTAGCGGTGCTCGATCCGCCGGCCGATGCGCGACTGGTCGACCTCCACGCACACGCACACGCCGTCGTTCATCGTCACGGCGAGCGGCTGGGCTCCACCCATCCCGCCGAGCCCGGCGGTCAGCGTGATGGTGCCGGCGAGCGTGCCGTCATGCGCCTGGCCGTCGGCGTTGTTGCCAAGCTCGCCGGCGAGCTTGGCGGCCACGGCGCCGAACGTCTCGTACGTCCCCTGCAGGATGCCCTGGGTACCGATGTAGATCCAGGACCCGGCGGTCATCTGGCCGAACATCGTCAGGCCGGCCGCCTCGAGGCGCCGGAACTCCGGCCAAGTGGCCCAGTCGCCGACAAGGTTGGAGTTGGCGATCAGCACCCGCGGTGCCCACTCGTGGGTACGCATGACGCCGACGGGCCGCCCGGACTGGACCAGCAGCGTCTCGTCGACGGCGAGCTCGCGCAGCGTACGTACCATCGCGTCGTACGAGGGCCAGTCCCGGGCCGCCTTGCCCGAGCCGCCATAGACGACGAGCTCCTCGGGGTGCTCGGCGACGTCAGGGTCGAGGTTGTTCATGAGCATCCGCATCGGTGCCTCGGTCTGCCAGCTGCGGGCGCTCAGGGCGGTGCCGTGCGGGGCGCGGATCGCGGGTCTTGTCATCGCAGCTCTCCGGTGACGGTCTCGGCGGCGGCACGGATGGCGCCGGTTCGGACGAGGTCGAACGCGACCTCGATCTCGGGGGCGAGGTACCGGTCGGGACCCGGGCCTGGCACGTGTTCGCGCAGCGCGCCGATGACGGCAGCGGTGGGCGGCGCGGGTCGCAGCGGACGGCGCAGGTCGATGCCACGCGCGGCGGTGAGGAGCTCGATTGCAAGCACGTGGGCCAGCCCGTCGACGGACCGGCGGAGCTTGCGGGCGGCCGACCAGCCCATCGAGACGTGGTCCTCCTGCATGGCGCTGGACGGGATCGAGTCGACACTGGCCGGGGCGGCGAGGCGCTTGAGCTCGGAGACGATCGCGGCCTGGGTGTACTGCGCGATCATGTGGCCGGAGTCGACACCGGGGTCGTCGGCCAGGAATGCCGGCAGCCCGTGGTTGCGGGCGACGTCCAGGAATCGGTCCGTGCGGCGTTCGGAGATGCTCGCGAGATCCGCCACCGGGATCGCCAGTAAGTCCAGCGCGTAAGCCACCGGGGCGCCGTGGAAGTTGCCATTGGACTCTACGCGGCCGTCCTCGAGCACCACCGGATTGTCGACGGCACTGGCGAGCTCGCGCTCGGCGACGGTGGTGCAGTGGGTCGCGGTGTCGCGAGCGGCGCCGTGCACCTGCGGGGCGCACCGCAGCGAGTATGCGTCCTGTACGCGCGGGTCCTCCGGTCCGCGATGGCTGTGCACAATTGCCGAGCCAGCCAGGACCGCACGCATGTTCGCCGCGGAGTCAGCTTGTCCGGGGTGCGGGCGCAGCGCCTGCAGGTCCGCGGCGAGCACGCGATCCGTACCGAGCAGTCCCTCGATGTTCATGGCCGCAGCAACGTCGGCGGTGGTGACCAGGAGCCGTAGGTCCGCCAGGGCGAGCACCAGCATGCCGAGCATGCCGTCGGTGCCGTTGATGAGCGCGAGTCCTTCCTTCTCCTGCAGCTCCACCGGGGTCAGACCGTGCGCCGAAAGCGCCTCGGCAGCCGGCCGCGGGTCGGTCTCGCCGGCGACGTACACCTCGCCCTCACCCATCAGCGCCAACGCACAGTGCGCCAGCGGCGCGAGGTCACCCGAGCAGCCGAGGCTGCCGTACTCGTGCACGGCCGGCGTGATCTGGGCGTTCAGGAGTCCGGCGAGGGACTGCGCGGTGGACACGCGAACGCCGGTGTGACCGGTGGCGAGAGTCGCGAGACGCAGCAACATCGTGGCGCGTACCACCTCGCGCTCGACGTGTGCCCCTGCGCCTGCGGCATGCGAACGCACCAGGCTCCGCTGCAGCTGCCCGCGCTTGCTCGGGTCGATGTGGGTCGTCGCGAGGGACCCGAAGCCGGTGGACACGCCGTACGCCGGCTGACTAGACGCCGCCAGCTTGTCGATGGTGTGGCGTGCCTGCTCGATCGCCACCACCGCGTCGGGATCCAGCGCCACCTCGACGCCGTCGCGAGCCACCGACACGACCTCGTCCGGTCGCAGCGGTGTGCCGCCGACGGTGATGGTTGCCGGTGTGCTCGCCGGTGTGCTC
>Ga0136637_1000208_pt1 | contig 12510 bp, 11 predicted proteins | sample AntDrymUQ8572106_2_FD_105497 | JGI IMG/M metagenome (GOLD analysis project Ga0136637, IMG submission 105497) | Polar desert sand microbial communities from Dry Valleys, Antarctica - metaG UQ857 (21.06) | ecosystem: Environmental > Terrestrial > Soil > Desert | place: Antarctica: Dry Valley... | reverse complement strand
TTCGGGTCGGTCACCAACCAGGACATCGCCGACGCGATCGAAGAGGCGCGCGGCGTCAAGGTCGACAAGCGCAGAATCCATCTCGAGGAGCCGATCAAGAACGTCGGCACCTACGTCGTCGTCGTCGAGGTCGCCGAGGGCGTCACCGCGTCGGTCAAGACGCTGGTCGTCGAACGAAAGTAGTTCGCCTGCCGCTCGCTGCCGTCGCGGACACGATCTGGAGCATCGTCGGGGTCGGCGGTGGAATCGCCTCGATCGCGTTTCTCGCCTGGTTCGCAGGTCGCGGGCACGCCGACCGCGACGAGGAGGACGCCGCGCGCGAGTTCTACGACCGCCACGGTCGCTGGCCCGACGAGGGCTGACCGGCCGATCGGCGGCGGGCGCGATGCCCGCTCTCGCTCACAGGCGGCGCGTGGGCTCCGTCGGCGTCACGGCGTCCGGCGCCGCGCCGTGGTCGCCGGGGTGCCCGACGACCGGACCCGCGCCGCGGGCGCCCGGCTCGTGCACCACAGGAGCGCCCGCCGCGGGCCCCGACGCGCGCCCGAAGCGCCCCCCGGAGCCGTGCGAGCCCGGGCCGTCGGCGCCATGATCGCCGGGTGCGAACGCCACGGAGATGCGCGCGACGGACATGAGGGCGCCGGCCGCCATCAGCACCGACGCGGCAAGGGCGAGCCACAGGCCCGTATCCGGATCGCCGTCGACGCTGCCGCGTACCAGCGGCGGCGGATTGAGCAGCGCGTAGAGCACGATCACGAGCGACGCGACCGCGGGCACGAGCAACCAGCTCGACGGCCGGTACGGACCGAAGCCCAGCCGGCCGGCGCCCGCGACGAGCGCGGCGATTGCCAGCAGCGCGAGCACGAGATCCCAGACCTCGAAGGCCTCCCATGCGTCGACCTCCGGCTGATACCACGTCAGCCACAGGCTGATGAAGAGCAGGATCGCGCCGAGGCCGATCAGCAGCATGCCGGCCTCGAGGTTCCTGGCGGCGTGAGGCTGGCTTGCTGGACCGGCGATCGGCATGCGGGCTCCCTCGTGTCGTTCGCTACGAACGCTGGGCTGATACCCGCCGCGGCCGGGCTGCAACCGCGAACGGGCCGGCCGGCGCCATCCGACGAATGAGCGAACATGCGTTCGTCGTGAGAGATTTCATCGCAAGGTCCGCCCGCTTCGCCGTCCCGCACCCGGAAGGGCGGCTCGCGGCGCCTAGGCTGCTGACCTCGTGAGCACGTACCCGGAGTCCATCCCGCGCCCGCCCGCCCAGATCGCGACGGGCGTCGCGCCGCCGCACTCGCTGGAGGCCGAGCAGTCGGTGCTCGGCGGCATCCTGCTGTCGGACAAGGCCATGTACGGGCTCGTCATCGAGGAGGGCCTGAAGCCCGCGGACTTCTACCGCGACCGCCACCGGGTCATCTACGAGGCGATGCTGGCGCTGTACCGCGAGAGCGAGCCGATCGACGTCCTGACGGTCTCCGAGCACCTGCGCACGGCCGGCAGGCTCGAGGAGGCCGGCGGCAAGGCGTCGATCGACGAGCTGACCGGCGGCGTTCCCGGCCTCGGAGCGATCCGCCGCTACGCGCAGATCGTGCGCGAGCACGCGCTCATGCGCAGGCTGCTGAGCACGACCTACGAGATCCAGGCGTCTGTCCTGAACCACCAGGGCAGCCCGCGCGACCTCGTCGAGCAGGCCGAGCGGGCGATGCTCGAGGTCGCCCACGACGACCGCCAGAAGGACTTCCGCACGATCGACGAGATCCTCGACGACGAGCTGAAGAAGATGGAGAAGCTCTCGCGCGAGGGCACGTCGCTGACCGGAACCCCCTCCGGCTTCCGCGACCTCGACGAGATCACGGGAGGCTTTCAGCCGGGCAACCTCATCGTCATCGCAGCGAGGCCGGCGATGGGCAAGTGTCTCAAGGGATCGTCCCTTGTCTATGACTCATGGACTGGCGCAAGGCGGCGCCTGGACGAGTTGGTCGCCCTGCACGAGTCCGGGGAGGAGATGTGGGTCGCGTCGCTCGGCGCTGACCTGCGCCTGCGCCGGGCGCGGGTCTCCGCGACATTCCGCAATGGAGTCCGCCCGCTGTTGCGCGTGACGACGCGCCTTGGGCGGCGCGCGGAGCTGACAGCCAACCATCCTCTGTTGACGCTCGACGGCTGGAAGCGTGTCGACGAGCTCGAGCCTGGATCGAGGGTCGGCGTGCCCCGATGCCTGCCGGCGGGCGAGCAGATGACGATCATGCCCGACCATGAGATCGTCCTGCTTGCCGGTCTCGTCGCTGACGGAGGACTGACCCAGGCGACGCCGCGGTTCACCTTCGCGGAGCAGTCAGTCGTCGGCGAAGCGATGCGCTTCGCGACAGAGGCGATCGGGGCACGCTGGCACGCTGCGCGAAAGTCATCGTCGGACCCGAACATCGAAGCCTGCCTGAGCGGCGATAGGAGCCCGAACGCCAACCCTGTCACCGAGCTCTGCCGTCGCCACGGCATCTGGGGTAAGCGCTCGGTGAACAAGTTCGTGCCTGACGCGATCTTCGGGCTCGACGACCGCGACATCGCCCGCTTTCTCGGGATTCTGTTCGCCTGTGACGGCCACGTATACGCCGGTGATCGCCTGCGCCAGGTCGGCTACTCGACGATCAGCGAGCGGCTCGCGCGCGATGTTCAGCACCTGCTCCTGCGATTGGGCATCGTCGCGTGCATCCGCACGCTCGAGCGCCCCGTCCACGAGTCAACGGAGAAGGTCGCTCACGAGGTGCGCGTCACGCGACAGGACGACATCGAGCGGTTCTGCAACCTCGTGGACGTCTGCGGCAGGGCGCCGCAAGCCGGTCGTGCGCCGGCGGGCCTGAAGGCCGCTACTCGGGCAACCAACGTCGACACCCTGCCGCCGGCGATTTGGGAACGGGTGCTCGCGGTCACGGCAGATCGCCCATCGAGCGAGCTCAGTCGGGCGGGGCATCCTTCGAACCACAACTGGCATGCGCGCACACGCGGCCTCTCGCGTCCGCAGCTGCAGAAGATCGCAGACGACGAGCTCGGCCATCTCGCGACCTCCGACCTGTGGTGGGACGAGATCGTGTCGATCGAGCCGGCCGGAGAGGAAGAGACGTTCGACCTCACCGTGCCTGTGCACCACAACTTCGTGGCGGACGATCTCGTCGTCCATAACTCGGCCCTCGTCACGAACATCGCCGAGAACGCCGCGATCGACCACGGACGCCCCGTGGCGCTGTTCAGCCTGGAGATGTCCGAGACCGAGCTCGCGCAGCGCTTCGTCGCGTCCCAGGGACGCATCAAGGGCGACGAACTGCGCAAGGGCCGGGTGCCCGACGGCAAGTGGCCGAAGATCCTCGAGGCCTCGGCGAAGCTCGCCGCCGCGCCGCTGTACATCGACGACTCGTCGGACGTCGGCATCATCGAGATCCGGGCCAAGGCGCGGCGCCTGCATCAGCAGCAGCCGCTCGGGCTGATCATCATCGACTACCTCCAGCTCATGCGCCCCGACGGCCGGGTCGAGTCGCGCGTGCAGCAGGTCGGCGAGATGAGCCGCGGGCTGAAGATCCTCGCCCGCGAGCTGAACGTGCCCGTGATCGCCCTGTCGCAGCTCTCGCGCGCGGTCGAGACCCGCGCGACGACGCTCGAGAGCAAGCGTCCGCTGCTCTCGGACCTGCGCGAGAGCGGGTCGATCGAGCAGGACGCAGACCTCGTGGCGTTCATCTTCCGCGAGGAGTACTACGACAAGGACACCGAGCGGGCCGGGATCGCGGACATCATCATCGCCAAGCACCGCAACGGCGCGATCGGCGAGGTCGAGCTGACGTTCGCCAAGGAGTATCCGAAGTTCCTCAACTACACCTCGCCCGACCGCTACGCATAGGCCCGAACCTCCGAACCCATGCCACCCGCCCCCGTGACCATCCCCGAGACCTGCCCGCTGCGCCTCTGCGACGGCAGCGGCTTCGTCGTCGACGAGCTGACGAACACCGCGACCGACTGCGACTGCCGCGCGCAGCGCATCAGCCGCGCGCGGGCGCGTTCGCTCAGCGGCGTGATCCCGCGCAAGTACCGCGGCGTGTCGTTCGACCGCCCGCCCGTGACGGAGATCGCTCCGCCGGTGACCGCGGCGGTCAGGCGCTACGTCGCCCGCATCGACGAGCAGCTCGACGGCGGGCGCGGACTGTGGTTCTTCGGCTCGGTGGGCACCGGCAAGACGACCCTCGCGATGCTCGTCTCGCGCCACGCGATCGAGGCCGGGCGCAGCGTGGCGATCTATTCGCTGCCGCGGCTGCTGGCGCAGATCCGCACGACGTTCGACGACGACCGCGGCAACTCCTACGACGACCTGCTCGATCGCCTGGCCGCCGTCGACCTGCTGCACGTCGACGACGTCGGAGCTGAGAAGACGAGCCCATGGGTGCTCGAGCAGCTCTACGCGATCGTCAACGCGCGCTATGAGAACGAGCGCTCGATCATCATCACGACGAACCTCGAACGCGACGAGCTCGCTGAGCAGATCAACGAGCGCACGGTCTCGCGGCTGGAGGAGATGTGCGAGGTTCTGCCGCTGTGGGGCGCCGACGCGCGCCAGCAGCGCCACGAGACGCGCTCGGCGTCATGACGAGCGCTCGCCGCGACGCCTAGACTCAGGTCTATGCCCGGAATCTGCATCGTCGGCGCCCAGTGGGGCGACGAAGGCAAGGGAAAGGTCGTCGACCTGCTCGCCGAGCGGGCCGATGCGATCGTGCGCTTTCAGGGCGGCAACAACGCCGGCCATACGATCATCCGCGACGGCGAGGTCTTCAAGTTCCACCTGATCCCGTCGGGGATCCTGTATCCGGGCAAGCGTTGCATCATCGGCAACGGGGTCGTCGTCGACCCGCACGTGCTGACCGACGAGCTCGACGCGCTGAAGGCGCGCAAGATCGACACGAGCGGGCTGCGCATCTCGGCCAACGCCCACGTGATCATGCCCTACCACCTGCTGCTGGACACCGCGGGCGAGACGAAGCTCGGCAAGCTGCAGATCGGCACGACACGCCGCGGCATCGGCCCGGCGTACGCGGACAAGGCGGCGCGCCTGGGCATCCGCATGCAGGACCTGCTCGACGAGAAGATCCTCAAGAAGAAGATCACCGCCGCGCTGGACCCCAAGCGGCTGAGCCTGCGCCCGTACGTCAAGGATCCGTCGCTGGACCTGCAGTCGATGACCGAGGCCTACCTCACCTACGGCCACCGGCTCGAGCGCCATATCGCCGACACCGCACGGATCGTGTGGGATGCGTTGGACGCCGATCGCCTCGTCCTCTACGAGGGCGCGCAGGGCGCGCTGCTGGACATCGACCACGGCACGTATCCGTTTGTCACGTCCTCCAACCCGATCGCCGGCGCGGCATGCGTCGGCGCCGGCGTCGGTCCGAAGGACATCAACGAGGTCTGGGGCATCGCCAAGGCCTACGTCACGCGCGTCGGCGCGGGGCCCTTCCCGACCGAGCTCGACGACGAGATCGGCGAGGAGATCCGCCGCCGCGGCGGCGAGTTCGGCACGACGACGGGGCGCGCGCGGCGCACGGGCTGGCTGGACATCCCCGCGCTGCGCTATGCCTCGCGCATCAACGGCCTCACGTCGCTGGCGATGACGAAGCTCGACGTGCTGTCGGGCTTCGAGAAGATCAAGGTCTGCATGACCTACAGCGGCCCCGACGGCGCGGAGTTCTCCGACTTCCCCTACCACCAGTCGGTGCTGCACCACGCGCGCGGCGAGTACATCGAGCTCGACGGCTGGACGGAGGACATCACGGAGTGCCGTTCGCCCTCCGACCTCCCGCGCGCGGCGGTCGACTACCTGGCCTTCGTCGCCGAGCAGCTGAAGGTGCCGATCGTGCTCGTCGGCGTCGGGCCCGGTCGCGATCAGGTGATCTGGATGCAGGAATCGGCGCAGCTCGCCGCCGTCGCCTGACGCGCCAGCCGCTTCAGCTCCAGTGCTCGAGCAGGTCCTCGTCGGGCACGTCGCGCACGACCCGCGCGGGCACGCCCATGACGACCTTGCGCGCGGGGACATCGCTCGTCACGACCGCGCCCGCGGCGACGAACGCCTCCTCGCCGATCTCCACGCCGGGCAGCAGGACCGCGCCGCCGCCGACCCGGCAGGCGCGCCGCAGCGTGGCGCCGCGCATCGGCGTCCCCGGTGCGAGTCGTGCCATCGTGTCGTCGTTCGTCGTCATCGCGCACGGGCCCAGGAAGACGTCGTCCTCGACGACGCTGTAGGCCGTCACGTAGACCTGTGACTGGATCCGCACGCGTGCGCCGACGCTGACGTCGTTGTCGACGCCGCTGGCGCGTCCGACGACCGTGTCGGGGCCGATCGTCGCGCGCTCGCGGACGTGGGCCTGGTCGCCGATGATCGAGCGCGCGCCGACGTGCGAGCCGGCGAAGACGATCGCGTGCGCACACACGACGGCGCCGTCCTCGAGCACGAGCGGCGGCAGGTCGCCGCGTTCCGCGGTCGACCGCCGCGACAGGCTCGGCGGCTTGCCCAGCACGGCGCCGTCCTGGATCGTGCAGTCGTCGCCGATGATCACGTGGTCGTGGATGACGACGTGCGCGCCGAAGACGACGTTGCGACCGACCGACGCGGTCGGGCTGAGGACGAGCCCGGGGGCGTCGGTCGGGCTCAGGACGTGCCCGGGTGCGCGCGAGGGACCGGTCATCGCGCTCGCAGCCTAGCCATCGCGCGCACGACCCGCTGTCCGGCGCGGCCATCGCCGTAGAGCGCGGGCCGCTGGGCCGGCAGCGGGCGCTCCAGCGCGGCGCGCGCCGCACCGGCGTCGAGGTCGACGAGCACGTTCCAGCCCGCCTGCACCGTCTCGGTCCACTCCGTCGTGTCGCGCAGCGTCACGCAGGGCACGCCCGCCAGGTACGCCTCCTTCTGCACCCCGCCGGAGTCCGTCAGCACCGCGCGCGCGCGGGTCAGCAGCGAGGTGAACGCGAGGTAGCCCAGCGGCGCCAGCACGATCGCGCCGGCGGCGAGGCGGTCGAGCAGGCGGGCGGCCTGCAGGCGCGCCCGCGTGCGCGGGTGCAGCGGCAGCACGACCGGCGCGTCGAGCGACAGCAGCAGCTCGACGAGCAGCTCCAGGCGCGCCGGGTCGTCGACGTTGCCCGGGCGGTGCGCGGTCGCGAGCAGGTAGCCGCCCGCGCTCACGCCGGCCTCGAGCAGCGGGCCGTCGTCGGCGCGGGCGCGCGGTGCCAGCAGCGCCGCCACGTCGGTCATGACGTCTCCGACGACCTCGACCTCGCCGGCGATCCCCTCGCGCTCGAGGTTCGCCGCGGCGCCGGCGGACGGCACGAGCAGCAGGTCGGCGAGGTGGTCGGTCAGCACGCGGTTGAGCTCCTCGGGCATCGCGCGGTCATACGAGCGCATGCCGGCCTCGACGTGAGCGAGGGGGATCCGCAGCTGCGCCGCCGCGAGCGCGGCGGCCAGCGTGCTGTTCGTGTCGCCGTAGACGAGCACGGCGTCGGGCGCGTGCTCGCGCAGCAGCTCGCCGAGCGCCGCGAGCATGCGCGCCGTCTGCTCGGTGTTCGACCCGCCGCCGAGCCCGAGCTGGACGTCGGGTCGCGGCAGCGCCAGCTCCTCGAAGAAGATCGCCGACAGCTCGTCGTCGTAGTGCTGTCCGGTGTGCACGAGCAGCTCCTCGTGCTTGGCGCGCAGCGGCCCCGAGACGGCGGCGGCCTTGACGAACTGCGGCCGGTTGCCGACGACCGTGAGGACCTTCACGACAGCGCGGCGCGGATGTGCTCGTGCACGCGCTGCGCGGCGGCCACCGCGACCGGCCCGGGAGCCGCGTCGATCCGCCGGCCGTCGATCGACCGCACGGGCTGGACCTCGCGCAGCGACGATGCCAGGAAGGCCTCGTCGATCGCGCGCAGGTCGTCGACCGTCGTGACCCGCTCGCGCGCGTCGGTGACCGCCAGCAGCACGCGCCGGCTGATCGAGTCGAGGATTCGATCAGACAGCGGCGGCGTGCGCAGGGCGCCGTCGAGGACGTAGAAGAACGAGGTCGTGGGCCCTTCGAGCACACGGCCGTGCGGGGTGACGAGCAGCGCCTCGTCGGCGCCGGCTTCGATCGCCAGCCGCGTCGCGAGCATGTTCGCGCCGTAGGACAGCGACTTGACGCCGTCGAGGATCCGCGTCGGCGCGTAGGTGATCGTCTGCAGCGCGATCGTCTCAGGGAAGACCTTCAGCGCCTCGAGCAGCCCGATGCGCCGGCCGCCGCGCGTGACGACGAGGCGCAGCGCGGCGTCGGGCGCGCCGGCGTCGCGCAGCAGCGCGGCCACGTCGGCGCGCAGCGCCTCGGCGTCGAGCGCCAGCCGCAGGCTCGCGGCGCTGCGCGCCATGCGCTCGAGGTGCTCGTCGAGCGCAAACGGCCTCCCGCCGTAGACCCGGATGACCTCGAACACGCCGTCGCCGCGCAGCAGGCCCTCGTCGAGGACGGAGATCTGCGCGCCGGCCGCATCCATGACGGTGCCGTCGATGATGGCGAGCATCAGTGCCCCCGCCAGGAATCGAACCTGGAACCTTCGGATTAAGAGTCCGCTGCTCTGCCAGTTGAGCTACAGGGGCGTGTCGAGCCCGGGGATCCTAGTCGGTCGCCGGACTCACGGGCCGGCTGCGGGCGCGGCGGTCTGGGCGGGCTGCTTGGCGGCCTGCTCCTTGATCTGGTCCAGGCGCGTGCGCAGCAGCTTCTTGTCGCTGTCGGCAGCGAGATCGACGGCCCGATCGGCGGCGAGGTTGGCGGTCCTGATCTCGCCGGCCACGTATGCGAGCTGCGCGAGCTGCGCGTAGACGTTCGAGCTGGGCGGATCCTCGGCCGCCGTCACGATCTCCTGCGCGCGCACCGCCTTGACCGGGTCGTTGACGGCGCCCGTCCCGTAGGCCTGCACCATGAGCCGCGCGACCCTGCTGTTGGGTCGCTTGGGATCCAGCGCGAGATGGCGCTCCCATGCATCGGTCGCCAGGCGCAGCTTCCGCTTGCCCTTCTGCGTGTAGTTCATGCCATCGGCAGCGATGCCGTCGATGCCGGCGCGCTGGAAGCGCAGCCGGGCGAGCTCGGCCCAGGGAGCGGGCTCGCGCGGGGCCTTCTGGGTGGCGGCGAGGGCGTTCTTGAGGCGCTTGTCAAGCGTGCCCGTCGCGCTGTCGCCGCTGCCGCCCTCGCCGACGACGGCGTCGACGAGGCCGCCGCTCTGGTCGCTGCCGATGCCGAACAGCACGAGCCCGCCGCCCATCAGGAGGGCGAGCGACAGGTAGATAACTTGCACAGTGCGGCGACGGCCGCGCCCGCGCAGATCGAACAGCATCGGCGATCAGTCCTTCGGGTCGGGGTCTTGCGGATCCTTCCGGTCCCCCAGCTTAGGGCCATCGGCGTCCGCGTCGCGCTCCTCGTACGCATCATGCTGCCCGTCGCGACCGCGCGCCTGCCGGTCCTCGGCTTCGGCGGCACGTTGCACCGCGTCGGCGGCACCGGCCAGATCGGGCGTGGCAGCCTCCCGCGCGGGCCGGTCGCCGGCGAGGACGAGGTCCTCGTCCTCGTCGACGTCGTCGTCGTCGAAGTCGTCGTCGTCCTCGTAGTCGGCCATCGGGTCGTCTTCGCGGTCGTCCTCGCCGCCGTCGTCCGGATCGTCGCCGCGCACGTCGTCCTCGTCGTCGCCCTCCTCGTCCTCATCCTCGTCTTCGGTGTCGGGGGGCTTGATGCGGTCGATCCAGCGCGCCAGCAGGATGCTGAGCTCGAACAGCACGATCAGCGGGGCCATTGCCAGCGTCATCGTGATCGGGTCGGGCGTCGGCGTCGCGACGGCCGCCAGGACGGCGATGCCGAGGATCACGTAGCCGCGGTTCTTCGCCAGCTGCTTGGGCGTGAAGATGCCCAGCCGCGTGACCGCGAGCACCCCGACGGGGATCTGGAACAGCAGGCCGATGCCGGCCAGGAAGAAGACGGCGAACTTGAAGTACTCCCGCGCCTGCAACAGGATGTCGAACGAGTCGTCGTTGAAGTTCTGCAGGAACTCGACGGCACGCGTCAGGACGACGAAGTAGCCGAACAGGACGCCGGCGATGAACAGCACCGGCACCATCAGCATCAGCGGCAGCGCGACGTTGCGCTCCTTGGGACTGAACGCGGGCAGGACGAACGCGTACGCCTGGAAGAGCAGGAACGGCATCGCGAGCAGCAGCGCCGCGTAGAAGGCGATCGTGATCGTCGCCGTGAACGGCTCCGTCACGCCGAGCGTCACGAGATTTCGCTGGGTGTCGCGCGGAAGCGCCCGGGCCGCCTCGGAGACCTGGCTGGCGGCGGTCGCGAGCGCCCGGGTCGTGCGGTTGAGCTCGGCCTGCTGGGCGAGCGTGAGGTCGCCGGTGCGACTCAGCGAGCGCAGCGTCTTGCCGGTCAGCGCGAGCGCCGGGACGATCGCCTCGAGGGCTTCGCCCTGCTGGCGCTGAAAGCGCGCCGACTGCTCCAGCGGATCCTTGCTCTCCTTGCTCGGGTCGTCGAGGTTCTGCGTCTCACGTACGGGCTTGGTGACGATGTCCAGGACGGCGTTGTTCTGCCAGAAGCAGAACGAGAACGCCGCCACGAGCGTGATGATCGAGAAGACGAGCCGCCTGCGCAGCTCGCCGAGGTGATCGACGAGGGCAAGGCGATCCTCGTGACCGATCGGCCGCAGCCTTCGTGCCATGTCCGGCCGGTGCCTGCGGCGCGCCGGTCAGCCGCGCGGGCGGCTGACCGCGTCGTCGTGCTCTGTGGTGATGGGCTCGTCCTTGGATGCGGCGCGCGCCGGCGGGTGCTCGTCGTCGTCATTGGATGCGGCGAGCTTCGACGGCTTGTCGTCGTCGTCCTTGCCGCCGGTGATCGAGTCCTTGAACTCGCGCATGCCGGTACCCAGCGACTTGCCCAGTCCGGGCAGCTTCTTGGGCCCGAAGATGACGAGCACGATGACGAGCACGATGGCGAGTTCGAGTGGTCCGATGCCAAGTGGCATGGGCAATGCTCCCTAGGGTTGGGTTCGGAGAAGGCTACCGCCACGTCAGGCTGACGGACGTGACGCTTACATCGGTGGGCGAGGGATCAAGTTCCGCGCCCGGCTGCCGATGAAGGGGTCATGCAAGAGTTCGAGCACACTCCGGCACCGGATCACAAGCGCTACATCCGGAAAGTGACGCTGCCATCGGGCAAGACGATCGAGGTCATCGCCTTCGAGCTTCTGCAGCCTCCCGAGCGCGAGCTGCATCTGTGCCCGGAATGCGGCTGCGACCTCGTCTACCCGCTGACCTGGGAGCAGGCCGACCGCTCGCGCTGGGAGGTCAGCCTGCGCTGCCCCAACTGCGAGTGGACCGTCACCGACACCTTCGAGGAGGAGTCGATCCAGCGCTTCGACGAGACGCTCGACCGCGGCACCGAATCGCTGCTGGACGACCTGCGCCATCTCACGCGCGCCAACATGGAAGACGACGTCGAGCGCTTCGCCGAGGCCCTCGCCGCCGGACACGTCCTGCCCGAGGACTTCTGAGCCGAGGCGGCCCGTGCGGCCGCCTCGCCGCCTCAGGCGTGACGTTCGACGACGGAGTCGGCCACGAGGCCGAGCGCCAATCGCTGACCGGGTTCGAGCTCCAGCGCGGCGAGCCCCTCCTTCGCCTCGACGACGATCGCCAGCGCCTGCGCCTTTGCGTCCGAAAGCGCGCCCGTCGCCTCGATGCGCTCGCACAGCGCGGTCGCCTGGCGCGGCGTGGTGATCTCTCGCAGGTCCATCGCGGCGAGCGCGTCGTCGCGCCGGCGCGCGAGGATCAGCGGCAGCGTCATCGTTCCGTCGAGCAGATCCGTGCCGCGGTGCTTGCCGGTGTCGGCCGCCGGTCCCGACACGTCGAGCACGTCGTCGAGCAGCTGGAACGCGAGGCCGATGCGCCGGCCGAACGCTCCGAGCGCGATGACGTGCGCGCCGTCCCCGCCGCCTGCGAGCGCGCCGAGCTCGCACGAGGCCTCGAACAGGCGCGCCGTCTTCAGCTCGCAGCGATAGAGGTAGCGCTCGACGGCGACGGCCGCGTTCCACGCGTCCTGGCGCTGCAGCAGCTCGCCCTCGGCGAGCGCGGACGTCGCGCGCGACAGCGCGCGCACGGCCGCCAGCGTGCCGACGGCCGCCAGCTCCGCAAAGGCACGCGAGAAGAGCAGGTCGCCGGTGGCGACGGCGAGCGCACGCCCTCCCTGCGCCCACACGGTCGGCAGGCCGCGCCGCAGGGCCGCGGCGTCGAGCACGTCGTCGTGCACGAGCGTCGCGGAGTGCACGAGCTCGACTGCTGCCGCGCAGGCCAGCAGCTCGCGCGGATCCTCCGGCACGCGACCGGCGGCCAGCAGCACGAGCAGCGGGCGCAGGCGCTTGCCCCCGGCTGCGATCGTCGCGCCGGCGTGCTCGGCCAGCACCGGGCCGTGACCGGCAGCGAGCGCCGCAAGCCGTCGCTCCACCTGG
>Ga0136637_1000206_pt1 | contig 12521 bp, 14 predicted proteins | sample AntDrymUQ8572106_2_FD_105497 | JGI IMG/M metagenome (GOLD analysis project Ga0136637, IMG submission 105497) | Polar desert sand microbial communities from Dry Valleys, Antarctica - metaG UQ857 (21.06) | ecosystem: Environmental > Terrestrial > Soil > Desert | place: Antarctica: Dry Valley... | reverse complement strand
CAGCTCCCTGCCCGTGCACTTCCTCGGCAAGGCTGCGACAGCCGGTCTTCTCTACGCCTTCCCGCTGCTGCTGCTCGGTGATCCCGGCTCCGACGGCGAGGTCGGAACCATGGAAAACCTCGCGCGCGTGTTCGGGTGGGCCTTCACGATCTGGGGCGTCTCCCTCTACTGGTGGGCCGGCCTGCTGTATGCCTGGCAGGTACGTCGCCTGATGGTGTCAGTCCCGCCCGTCTCCGCCCCTGCTCCAGACGCCCGCTGAGTGATGTCCTCAGCCGGCGGACCACCCAGCGGTGGCAACTCCCTGCGCAGCGGGCCCGGAGACTCCATGGAGCTGCTGCAGAATCTCGTCGAGCACTCGATGGACGACGACTACTACGCCGTCGCCGGACGCCAGGGCGGCGGGCGGTCCACCACGGCATCACAGGTAGCGGTCATGACAGTTCTGGCGTTGTTCGCCACGCTCGTCGTCGTCGCGGCGGTCCAGACCCGTATCGCACTGCCGGCGTCGCAGAACGAGCGTGCTGCGCTGATCGTCCAGGTCAACGAGGAGAAGGACATCGTGTCCGAGCGCCAGGCGGCACTCGCGACGCTCCAGCGTGATGTCGCCGCCCTGCAGGAGACCACGACCGACGCGACACTCAGCGGGGTGATCGAGCAACAACAAGTCGTGGCCGGCTCCGTCCCGGTCGCCGGGCCCGGCGTCCGGATCATCGTCGACAACGCCGACGATGCCGACAGGGACAGCCGTGGACGGGTTCTCGATTCGGACCTGCAGCTGTTGGTCAACGGCCTGTGGTTCTCCGGCGCCGAGGCGGTGGCGATCAACGAACATCGCCTGACCTCCTTGTCCTCGATCCGCTCGGCCGGGGAGGCCATCACGGTGAACTACAGGAGCCTGACCCCGCCGTACGCCGTCACGGCGGTCGGCGATCCCAGAACGCTGCAGGCCAGGTTCCTGGAGACGCCGGCGGGGTTGACGTGGGCCAACCTCGAGGCCAACTTCGGGTTGCGGTTCGACGCGAACGTACGCGCCGACCTCCAGCTGCCCGCGGCGCCAGAGAGCCGGACAGCGATCCGTTACGCCACACCCGTCAGGGATGCGTCGTGATCGCGCTGCTGGGGCTCGTCGCTGGGGTCACCGTCGGGTTGTTGCTCCAGCCCACCGTGCCCGTGCCGCTTCAGCCCTATCTGCCGATCGCCGTCGTTGCGGCGCTCGATGCCGTCTTCGGGGCGTTGCGTGCCTACCTCGAAGGACGCTTCGACGACAAGGTCTTCGTCATCTCCTTCGTCTCCAACGTCCTGATCGCCGCGGTCATCGTCTACATCGGTGACCAGCTCGGCGTCGGCGGTCAGCTGTCGACCGGGGTCGTGGTCGTGCTCGGCATCCGGATCTTCGCCAACGCCGCCGCCATCCGGCGGCACATCTTCCACGCCTAGGGGTGACGTGTCCGACCAACAGCAGTCCCGTGCCCAGCGCTTGCTCGCTGCCGCCTTCGCCCGGCCCGCGCGCGGCCAGGTGGTCGCTGCCGTGCTGCTGGCGATCCTCGGCTTTGCAACGGTCGTGCAGGCACGTACGAACAGCGAGGACGACTCCTACGCCGGGGCGAGGCGCGGAGACCTCGTCCAGCTGCTGGACTCCCTCGACGCGGCGAGCGACCGCCTGGACCAGCAGCTCGCTAAGCTCACCGAGACGCGTCAGCGGCTCCTCACCACGAACCGCCGGGCGCAGGTGGCCGAGACCGAGGCCCAGCGGGACGCCGACAACCTCGCGATCCTCAACGGCACCGTCGGGGCGACAGGTCCAGGGGTGGTGGTGACGATCGAGGACATCGACAACGCGGTCTCCTCCTCGACCTTGCTCAACGCCGTCGAGGAGCTTCGCGACGCCGGCGCCGAAGCAATCCAGATCAACGGGGTGAGCAGGGTCGTCGCCCAGAGCTACTTCGTCGACGACGGTGACAAGGTACGGGTCGACGGCCGCGAGCTGACCCGCCCGTTCGTGATCGAGGCCATCGGCTCGGCCACCACCTTGCGCGAGGCGATGATCTTCCGAGGTGGCCTGGCCGATCAGGTCGAGGCGCTCGGGGGGTCGGTATCGGTAGCGGTACGCAACAGCATCGGCATCACCTCGTTGGCCGAGTCGCGCGAGCCAGAGTACGCTCAACCGTCGACGTGAGCCGCCCAGAAGGAGTGCCAGGTGTTCCCTGCTGACTTGACGTACACCCCCGGGCACGAGTGGGTCCGTGTGGACGGCGACACCGCGACCGTCGGCATCACCGACTATGCGCAAGAGCAGCTGGGCGACATCGTCTTCGTCTCGCTGCCGCAGGTCGGGGACAGTGTCGAGGCCGGCTCGGTCATCGGTGAGCTCGAGTCCACCAAGTCCGTCAGCGACCTATTCGCCCCGATCGCCGGCGAGGTGCTGGTGCGCAACGAGGCGTTGGAGGCCAACCCCGAGGTCGTCAACTCCGATCCGTACGGGGAGGGGTGGCTCGTCAAGATGCGTGTCCACGACGACGACGCGACGGCGGGACTGATGGACGCCCAGGCCTATGAAGCGTCCTTGACGAAGTAGCACGACCGGCGGTTGACCCTCCTTGACGTGGCACGTAGGTTTCAATCAGGAAGTATCAACCCTTCAGTCACCGTTGAGAGTCAGCCCGATCGCTGGCCGAGTCCCGCACGACTTTCAGTCAAGGAGGTCAGCCACTATGTCTGCCACGAACGAGGGCGGTCACGACTCCCCGGCCGAGACGACGTCGAGCATCCCCATCCCGTCGTCGATCGACCCCGACACCCGCGGTGGTGAGCTCACCAAGGACGACGCGTCCGCGGTGGAAGCGCTGCCCGGGGGTAGCGCACTCCTGCTGGTCCAGCGCGGTCCCAGCGCCGGGTCGCGTTTCCTGCTCGACACCGAGGAGGTGTCTGCCGGCCGGCACCCCGACAGCGACATCTTCCTGGACGACGTCACCGTGTCCCGGCGACACGCGGTCTTTCGCCGTGGCCCCGACGGTTATCACGTGGTCGACGTGGGCAGCCTCAACGGCACGTACGTCAACCGTGACCGGATCGACGACGTGCTGCTGAGCGGCCGCGACGAGGTGCAGATCGGCAAGTACCGCCTCGTGTACTTCCCCAGCAGCGCAGGTCTGGGCGGCTCAGCGTCGTGACCGCGGTGGTGCCGTCCAGGTCGCGGATGAGCATCGGAGAGGTCCTTGGGCACCTGCGTGGTGACTTCCCGGACATCTCGATCTCCAAGATCCGCTACCTCGAGGACCAGGGCCTCGTCGAGCCCGACCGCACCCCGTCGGGCTATCGCAAGTTCTCGCACCGGGATCTCGAACGCCTCCGCTACGTTCTGGTGCTGCAGCGGGACAAGTTCCTGCCGTTGAGGGTGATCCGCCAGAAGCTGGACGACCTCGACCGCGGACTGCAACCTGGCGAGGCGCACAGCGACGTCCTGCAGGTTCCCAAGGTCGTTCTGGCCGACGACGGCTATCCCACGGCCGACTCACTGCGTCACGCCGGGACCGAGCTCCGCCTGTCACGGGCAGAGCTGATCAAGGCGGCGGAGATCTCCGAGGAGCTGATGGACTCCATCGAGCAGTACGGCCTGATCTCACGACGCGGCGCCCAGAGCTACTACGATGGCGCCGCGCTCGTCATCGCCAAGACCGTCGCCGAGCTCGCCGCATACGGGGTGGAGCCGCGGCACCTGCGCGCGTTCAAGACCGCCGCGGACCGTGAGATCGGGTTGTTCGACCAGATCGCCGCACCGCTGCAACGACAGCATGACCCGGCGGCCCAGGCGCGCGTCGAGGAGACGGTGCGTAACCTCGCGGTGCTGTCGATCCGACTGCACACCATCTTGGTCAAGAACGGGCTGCGAGGCTGAGGTCGCCGACCGCGCCGCTGCATCGGGCGGAGTACGCTTGCCGCGTGCATGAGTTGGATGTCGTCGGAGTCCGGGTCGAGATGCCCACCAACCAGCCACTGGTGCTGTTGCGTGAGGTCGATGGCTCGCGCTATCTCCCCATCTGGATCGGGGCGGTCGAAGCAACGGCCATCGCCTTCGCCCAGCAGGGCGTCGTCCCGCCGCGGCCGCTGACCCATGACCTGATGCGTGACCTCGTGGCCGCCCTGGGCGACGAGCTCGACGAAGTCCGCATCACCGAGGTCAAGAGCAACGTCTTCTACGCCGTCCTCGTCTTCGCCTCCGGCGTCGAGGTCGAGGCCCGCCCGTCGGACTCCATAGCACTCGCACTGCGGACCGGCACCCGGATCGTCTGCACTGAAGAGGTGCTCGAACAGTCCTCGATCGGTGTACCGGACGAGGAGGAGGCCGAGGTCGAGAAGTTCCGAGAGTTTCTCGACGAGATCACTCCAGAAGATTTTGAGAAGGACTCCTGAGACGTCGGTCGCGTCGTCGATAGGAGTCCCTGTGCCGTTCGTCAAGCGTCGTCCTGTAGCCGTTCCCGGTTCGATCCCCGCTGTGCTGGGGATGTTCGAGCGGGAGGTTCGCTTCTACCTCGAGATCGCCCCCGTTCTTGGTGTGCGGGTGCCGGAGTGTTTCCGCGCCGAATCCGCAGCAACCGGCTTTCTGCTGGAGCTGGAGGACCTGTCGAGCTGGCAGCCTGGAGCAGATCCGCTGGACGCCGCGCGGCTCCTGCAATTCATGCACACGAGGTGGCAGGGGCAGGCGCTCGCACGCTGGCCGTGGCTCGAGTCAGGGGCGGCGGCAACCCCTCTGATCGGAGCGTTGTTCGACAGGTCGTTCCCGGCGCTGGAGGCTCGCCCCGACTGCCCAGCGCCAGTCAAGGACCTCGGTCGAGGGCTCGTCGGTCGCGTCCGTGAGGCTGAGGCGCAGAGCGAGCATGCCGGCCCCAAGACGTTGATCCACGGGGACGCGGCCCTGCAGAACATGCGGACGAGTGCCGACACGGAGATCGCCCTGCTCGACTGGGAGGACGTCAGCTGGGCGCCAGCGGCCGGCGATCTCGCCTGGCTCGTCACCTCATCGGTCGAGCCCGACCGGTGGGACGAGGTGATCGACGGCTACGGAGGCGTCCAAGGCTTCGTCGAGACACTTCCTGCCGTCGCGGTCCAGGGACTGCTGTCACTCTCGGGCACAACGGTCGGCTCCGAGGAGGCCATCGGATGGACCGAGCGCCTGGGGGAGGTCCATCGCCGGTTGGCGTAGTCCTTTCGGCCGCAGCCCCGCAACCATCAGTCTCAGGTTGAGATTGAGACTTGGTAGGGTGCGGCCGGCGTGACACGCCGCAGCACACGCTCAGTCGTTGACCCCCGCCGACCGGACCCGTACCGTGAACGCGTAATGCCGTTGGTGTAACTCACACAAGAAGGCAGACGACGTGAACTACGAGGGCGACAAGCACGCACCCGAAGACGGGGTCCAGGCGGCGGCGATCAAGTCCGCCGGAGACCAGGGCTTGTTGTTCGACGATGAGTTCGCGCCGGTGGCCGAGGACGCGGGTTTCCGCGGTCCGACGGCATGCAGCGCCGCCGGGATCACGTACCGGCAGCTCGACTACTGGGCACGCACGAAGCTGGTGGAGCCGACCGTCCGATCAGCGACCGGATCAGGCACCCAGCGCCTTTACTCCTTCCGCGACATCCTGCTGCTCAAGATCATCAAGCGCCTCCTCGACGCAGGCGTGTCGCTGCAGCAGATCCGGACCGCTGTGCAGCACCTGCGCGAGCGCGGGACACACGACCTGACCCAGGTCACCTTGATGAGCGACGGCGCCAGCGTCTATGAGTGCCGGTCTGCTGACGAGGTCATCGATCTGCTGCAAGGCGGACAAGGCGTCTTCGGCATTGCCATCGGCGGTGTGTGGCGCGAGATCGAGGGCTCCCTGGCCGCCCTGCCGAGCGAGCGCGCAGTCGATCCGAGCACCCCGCACGCCGACGATGAGCTGGCCGCACGTCGCCGGTCCCGCCTGACCGGCTGATCTCACGACCGGCTGGTAGATTTACCCTGCTGGCGACATCCCACGGGAGAGTCCGAGTCGTTCGACGACGCGGCGCCGAAGGGGCAATTCCTCCCCGGAACCTCTCAGGCACCCGGACCGTGGGGACGAGGCACTGCTGAAGCGGCGATGAAGCCGTGACAGGGGGGAGGCGTGACAAGACGACGCCTCGAGCCTGGAGCCAGTGATGACTAGCCGCCCCCGCCTGACAGAGCTCGACGGCTCCTCGCCGTTCGAGTCCCGGCACATTGCGCTGCGTGCGAGCGACCAGGAGTCCATGCTCGCCGCGCTCGGCTACCGCAGCCTGGACGCTCTGATGGCGGCCGCGGTCCCCAAGGGCATCAGGCTGCCCGATTCCCTGGCCCTGCAGGCAGGCCTCAGCGAGCCGGCCGCGTTGGCGCAGATGCGGTCGTACGCGGAGCAGAACCACCCGGGTGTCGCGATGATCGGGCTCGGCTACCACCCGACGGTCACGCCTGGGGTCATCCGTCGGAACGTGCTCGAGGCCCCGGCGTGGTACACCGCCTACACGCCCTACCAGCCGGAGATTTCCCAGGGTCGGCTGGAAGCACTGATCAACTTCCAGACGATGATCGCCGACCTGACCGGGTTGCCGACGGCCAACGCGTCCCTGCTCGACGAGGCGACCGCCGCGGCCGAGGCGATAACCCTCGTCCGCCGTGCGCAGCGCTCCGCTCCCGAGGTGCCTTTCGTCGTCGACAGCCGATGTCTGCCGCAGACGCTCGCTGTGGTGGCTACCCGCGCCGAGGCGATGGGCGTGGCGCTCGTGCACGCCGACCTCGACGAGGGACTGCCGGACGGCCCGATCAGCGGCGTCCTGGTCGCCTACCCCCGCGCCGACGGCTCCGTGATCGACCCGTCCGAGGTGATCGCGCAAGCCCACGCACGCGGAGCCATGGCCGTCGTGGTCGCGGACCCCCTTGCGCTGTGCCTGCTGCGGGCGCCGGGGGCCCTCGGCGCTGACGTCGCGGTCGGCTCCAGCCAGCGGTTCGGTGTTCCCATGTACTACGGGGGGCCGCACGCCGGGTTCATCGCCGTGCGCCAGGGGCTCGAGCGGCATCTGCCCGGTCGACTGGTGGGCGTCTCGGTCGATGCCGAGGGCCGTCCGGCGTACCGCCTGGCGCTGCAGACCCGCGAGCAGCACATCCGGCGGGACAAGGCGACCTCCAACATCTGCACCGCGCAGGTGCTGCTCGCCGTGGTCGCCTCGATGTACGCCGTCTACCACGGTCCGGACGGACTGCGAGACATCGCCTACCGGGTCCACCGCTATGCAGCGGTCCTGGCCGGCGGGTTGCGCGCCGGCGGGATAGAGCTCACGTCCCAGTCCTTCTTCGACACCATCGTGGCGCACGTCCCCGGGCGTGCCGCGGACGTCGTCGCCATTGCCAGGGGCCTCGGGATCCATCTGCGCCACGTCGGTCCCGACCACGTCGGTGTCGCGACGTCGGAAGTCACCACGCGAGAGCACCTGGCGTCGGTGTGGCAGGCGTTCGGTGTCGCGCCGGCAGACGTCGACGCACTCGACGCGCAGACCGACGACGCCGTGCCCGCCGAGCTGCTGCGCGAGAGCGACTACCTGACACATCCGGTCTTCTCCAGCCACCACAGCGAGACCGAGATGTTGCGCTACCTGCGCTCCCTGAGCGACAAGGACTACGCGCTGGATCGCGGCATGATCCCGTTGGGATCGTGCACGATGAAGCTCAACGCCACCACCGAGATGGAGCCGATCAGCTGGCCAGAGCTCGCCGACCTGCACCCGTTCGTGCCCGCTGCCGACGCGACCGGCATGATCACGATGATCGAGCAGCTCGAGCGCTGGTTGGCCGAGGTCACCGGCTACGCGGCGGTCTCCGTCCAGCCGAACGCTGGCTCGCAGGGCGAGCTGGCAGGATTGTTGGCGATCCGCGGCTACCACCGCAGCCGTGGCGAAGCGGGGCGGGACGTCTGCCTGATCCCCAGCTCTGCCCATGGGACCAATGCCGCGTCTGCAGTGATGGCAGGCATGCGGGTCGTGGTGGTCAAGGCAGACGAGGCAGGCAGCGTCGACCCGGACGATCTGGCCCGCCAGTGCGAGTCACACCGCGACGACCTCGCCGCGATCATGGTCACCTACCCCTCGACCCATGGGGTTTACGAGCACGGCATCACCGAGCTCTGTGACCTCATACATCGACACGGCGGCCAGGTGTACGTCGACGGCGCCAACCTCAACGCGCTGCTCGGCCACGCCAAGCCCGGGCAGTTCGGCGGCGACGTGTCGCACCTCAACCTGCACAAGACCTTCTGCATACCGCACGGTGGTGGTGGGCCCGGTGTCGGGCCGATCGGCGTCGCAGAGCATCTCGTGCCGTTCCTGCCCTCGCACCCCATGCATCCGCTGGTCTCCGGCCGTGAGGGGATCGGAGCCATCAGCGCCGCCCCGTACGGGTCGGCTTGCATCTTGGCGATCAGCTGGGCGTACGTCGCGATGATGGGTGGTGGTGGGCTGACCAGGGCGACGTCGGTGGCGGTGTTGTCGGCCAACTACCTCGCCAAGCGGCTCGGTGAGCACTTCCCGATCCTCTACGCCGGCGACGACGGCATCGTCGCGCACGAGTGCATCCTCGACCTGCGCGGGGTGACCAAGGCAACCGGCGTCACCGTCGACGACGTCGCCAAGCGGCTCGTGGACTACGGCTTCCACGCACCCACCATGAGCTTCCCGGTCGCAGGCACACTGATGGTCGAGCCGACCGAGTCCGAGCCGTTGGCCGAGCTCGACCGCTTCTGCGAGGCGATGATCGCGATCGCCGGCGAGATCGAGGCAGTCGTCGACGGAACCTGGCCGGCGGCCGACGGACCGCTGCGGCACGCCCCGCACACGATGCGAAGCCTGGCCGGGGAGTGGGACCGTGCGTACCCACGCGACCTCGGGGCCTTCCCGACCGGTCGTACCGACGACAAGTACTGGCCGCCGGTGGCGCGCGTGGACCAGGCGTACGGCGACCGCAACCTCGCGTGCTCGTGTCCGCCGATCGAGGCGTTCGCCGAGTGACGGCGCGCGCGCTCCTGCCGAGCACGGTCGTGCACCTGGCCGCGGCCGTCGCCGACGCACAGGCCGGTGGCCGGTTGCCGTCGCTGGTCGCCGGCGTCGTGCGTGCCGGAGAGCTGGCCTGGGCTGGTTCACGCGGCACCGCGGTCGAGGACTCCGGGAGGCTGCAGGCCGGTGCGGACACTCAGTACCGCATCGGGTCGATCACCAAGACGTTCACCGCGGCGATGATCCTGCAGCTGCGCCGCGAGGGCGGGTTGCGGTTGGAGGACAGTGCCGCGGCCTACGTAGCGGACGCGCCGATCGGCGACGCCACCCTGCGCAGCCTGCTCGCGCACGCCGGTGGGTTGCCGGCCGAGCCGCGCGGCCCGTGGTGGGAGCGCAGCCCCGGAACCGACTACGCGACCCTCGTCCTGGCCAATGCCGACGCCGAGCGGGTGCTGCCGGCGGGGGAGCATTACCACTACTCCAACCTTGCCTATGCGGTGCTGGGCCGGGTGGTCGAGGAGCACCGCTCCATGAGCTGGTGGCAGGCGGCGGCGCACCATCTGTTCGAGCCGCTCGGCATGGGACGCACGACGTACGGTCCGGTGGCCCCGCACGCGGACGGCTACTCGGTCGACGCACTTGCGCCGACCCTGACCAGGGAGCCGCACCAGGACACCGGTGCGATGGCACCGGCCGGTCAGCTGTGGAGCACGCTGGAGGATCTCGCCATCTGGTTGGGTGTCCTCGCCGGTGGGCGCACGGACGTCCTCGGGCCGGACGAGCTGCGGGCGATGACCACCGTCCAGTCCGCAGACCCGGACGAAGGGTTGTCCGGTGCCTACGGGCTGGGGCTGCGCCTGGCCGGTCCCGGCCCGCGGGTGCTCGTCGGGCACACCGGATCGATGCCTGGTTTCGTCTGTGGTGCGTTCGTCGATCCTGACACCGGCGTCGGCGCTGTGGTGCTCGGCAACGGCACCTACGGTCTGTCTCCGGAGGAGCTGACCCGCTCCCTCGTCGAGACCACCCTCACCCATGAACCGGAGGCTCCGGCGGCGTGGGTGCCGTCGACATCGGTCGGACCGCGCATCGATGAGCTCCTCGGGCTCTGGTACTGGGGGAGCGCGGCACACCTGATGACCTACGAGACCGGGGCGCTGCGGCTCACGACGCTTGCGTCCGGTCGCGGGTTCGGCCTCGAGGCGGTGGGGGTCGACACCTTCCGGGGCACGTCGGGCTACCACACCGCCGAGACGATGCGGGTCGTCCGTGACGCCGACGGGGCCCTGAGCCACCTTGACATCGGGACCTTCTGCTACACCCGCGTGCCGTACGACGAACGCGTCGACTTTCCGGGCAAGGGCGACGAGCGTCCGTGACTCGCCGCCGGGGCCGAAGTCCCGAGGTCGGGGACCGGTGGAGAAGCGCTCGGCGTCCCGGCGTGCCGGTGGGAGTCCACGCGATCGACTCGGGCACCGCCGAGATCGTCCAAGACCTCGATCGTTCCCGCGCGTACACGTTGCTGGTCAACGGCGTCCCGAGCTCCCATCTGGACCTGGAAGACCCGGCCTGGCTCGACTTCGAGTACCTGCGGTGGATGGCCGCGATCGTTGAGACCCACGTACCACCTGAGGCTCGGCTCCGGGTGATGCACCTCGGGGCGGCGGGGTGCTCGTTGGCAAGACATCTCATCGCTGTACGGCCGGACTCGCAGCACCTGGCCGTCGAGGTCGACGCGGTGCTGGCCCAGCGGGTCCGCGAGTGGTTCGACCTGCCGTCGGCGCCGGCGCTGCGGATCCGGGTGGGGGAGGCGCGGGCGGTCACCGAGGCACTTCCACCGGGGAGTCGTGACGTCGTCGTCCGCGACGTGTTCGCTGGTGCCTCGACGCCGGTGCCGCTGACGACGCAAGAGTTCAGTGCGGCCGTCCGGCGGGTGCTGCGCCCCGGCGGCCTCTACGTGCTGAACTGTGGCGACGTCCCGGATCTGGCGATGGCACGCGCCGAAGCCGCCACAGTCGCGCACACATACCCGCACGTGTTGGTCGCAGCCGACCCGGCGATGCTCAAGGGGCGCAGGCGCGGCAACGTGGTGATCGCCGGCAGCACGGCTCCGCTCGCCGGGTCCGGGCTGGCCCGCGAGCTGCTCGGTGGCGCGGTGCCGGCCCAGCTGTGGGACGACGCCCGTGTACGCGACTTCGCGCGCCATTACCGTCCGTTGCGCGACGCAACGGCACCGGGGTGAGGGAGTTGCACCGAGCCGATGGCACCGCAGTGGTGGAGGCTCTGCAGGATGTTGTCGCGCTCCTCGTCGGTGTTGTCGCCGATGCGGTGCGTGATCTGCAGCGTGTACAACGAGAGTCCGACGCTCCGGTCGTACGTTCCGTCGCCGACCCAGTCCACCAGGAGCCCGCCGGGCAGGTACCAGCCTGGCGGGCACTTCCAGAAGCGGACGTGGTGCCGCTGCGACGGCCTTCCCGGCACCTCCTGCTCGAAGGCGAGGTCCTGCTTACCGGCGAGCTCGTCCGCACGCGTCCACCCGGCGTCCGTCATCGCCTGCAGCAGCTGGGTCTCGCTCGAGGCATCGCCTGGGTATTCTAACGCCGACGATTGGCGGGTGTTGACCTGCCTCGCACGCGCATCACGAGTCACACCCGTGACAGGTTCGGCACGACTGGGGTTTATCCCACGGTGCATGGGCCCAACTTGTGACTACCGTGAATTCAACCAGTGGTAGAGAGTCTCCTGCGGAACCGCAGGACGATCACCGACGCGCGCGACCGCGGATCGGCGGCTCGCGGTCGCGCAACGCCAGGGTGAGGTCGACGGTGATGTCTTCTCCGGGCCCGCTGACATCGGGCCCGACGGTCACCGGTTGGGCGTCCTCGGCGGGGGCGCTTTCGGTCCGCCTGGCGTACACGACGACGTCACCACTGAGCGAGGCGAGGCGGTAGCGCCCGCGCTGGTCTGTCGTACCCCTGGCGATGACCTTGCCGTTCTGGCGGATCTCGACCGTCGCGCCCGCCACCGGTGGACCCTTGCCGCCGTTCGTGGACGATCCCTCCACCACAACTCCCACGATGTAGCTTCTCTCCTCGGCTGCTGGGGGAGGAAGGTCCCCACCTCCTCCGCGGCACCCGGCCAGGACGCACGTCACGACGACAAGGAGAAGAACCTGCACACGCGGCCCAGGTCGCATTCGTCTCTCCCTCGTGTCGGCAGCATGCGGGCACCGCATCCTCTAAGGTTCGATCCTAGGTGCCGGTTCATGTCGTGCCCGTCCTCAGCTAATTCCTCACGTGCCGCAACAGGCAGTTCCAGAAGGGTTTGTCCGTGAAACCAATTGCAAGTCTGCATGCCCTCAGCCGGACACCCCGTGCGGCACTGATCGCCCTCACGCTGCTTGCCCTGGTGCCGGTGACCGCGCTCGCCGCCGGCACGTCAACCGCCGGCAAGGTTGGTTCGGTGGATCCAGAGCGCTGGAGCCGCGT
>Ga0136637_1000204_pt1 | contig 12572 bp, 7 predicted proteins | sample AntDrymUQ8572106_2_FD_105497 | JGI IMG/M metagenome (GOLD analysis project Ga0136637, IMG submission 105497) | Polar desert sand microbial communities from Dry Valleys, Antarctica - metaG UQ857 (21.06) | ecosystem: Environmental > Terrestrial > Soil > Desert | place: Antarctica: Dry Valley... | reverse complement strand
GATCGAGGACGGTCCGGCACCGGAGACAGCCGTTCTCGTCGCGCTGGCCGACCTCGTGAACGACCTGCGCCGCGGCGGCAAGCGGGTGCTCATCCACTGCGCCGGCGGCATCAACCGCTCCGGGCTGCTGGCCACGGCCGCCCTGATCCGCGACGGGATGGGAGCCGACGAGGCCGTCGAGACCGTGCGCGCGCGGCGCCCGGGTGCGCTCAACAACCTCGAGTTCGTGCGGCAGCTCACCGAGGGCCTCTGAGACCATGTCCCTGTACCAGCTGCACCCGCACCGTTCGCTGAAGTCGCCGCTACACCGCTCTGCCGGCGACGATCCGGACAGCGATCAACGCCAGCACGGGTGCCATCACGACGCCGAACCCGAGGGTCGCAGTCGATGTCCACAGGATGTAGAAGTTCTGGGATACCAGGTGCATCAGCAACCCCAGCCCGAACGCCACTCCGGCGACCGCCGCAGGTAACGCGAGCCAGCTTCGCACCGCTGAGCCCCGCCGGCGGGTACGTCGGATGATCGCGAGGGTCACCAGCATCACGACCGGGTACGCTGCGGCGGCCTTCCACTGCTCGGTCGGCCAGCGCTCGGTCAGGTGAGGCGTCAACCAGTCCGACACCCACCCTGTGTAGGGCGCGATGGCCGCGATAGCCCGGTCCGCCGTCGACACGACATCGGGATTGAGCTGCTGCTCCGCAGCGACCAGCCAGTACGTCGGCTCGACTGTCGCCACCGGGATGAGCAGCAGGAGGAACATCGAAATCCACCGGGGCGGTGCGAACATCCGCTGCCGCCCGCTGGGTTTCCTGGTGAACTGTTCGCCCAGCCATGTAAATGCCCCGGCGATCCGTGACCAAGCGGTGAGACGCCGCTGCCGGTCCTCGGCCCGCCGGTAAGCGGCCGCCCGGTTGAGCAACTCCTCGGCCACGATGAGCGCGGCGACACCCTCGGCCGTCCGCGGGTCAGCCGCCGATGCCGCCCTCGCGGTCTCCGACCACCACCTCGCCCTCGGCAGGGACCGGCGCCTGACCGATGCGACGACCCGCTCCGCGTGGCCTGATGAAACCAACAGCTGCACCGCACGCGCGTAGAACCGCTGCAGATCCTGCTGGTGCACCAGAGGCAAGCCCATGATGTCCGCGGCCAGCGCGTCGCCGGTCAGGTCGCCGCCGAGCCGATCCAAATGGTCCATGGCTCGAGTGGCGGCGCCGGAGACGCGCGTACCCAGGTCCTGCAACACCCGGCAATGTCCAACGGACGCGCATCCCGGGTGAGAGCAATGGTGCAGGGCCGCTACGTGCAGGGCGTCACTCTCGATGATCTGGTGCAGGAACGCGTGGCTGCCGGGGTCCTGCGCGAGACGGAGCAAGCCTTCCTCATCGATCGGCCAGCCGCGGTAGTGCGGACGCTGGTCTGGGATGAACGTGGCGGCGAAGCGGCTCACGGCGAGGTGCGCCTGCTTCTCGCTGCGCTCCACGCCCGAGAGGTGCACGACGTCGAATGGCCGGTCCTCGAAGTTCGCTGCAAGCCAGGCGCGCAGCGGGGTGGCGCCCCCGCCGTGAAGCCACTCCGCGGCGCGATCGGAGTCGACCGTCATCGCGCCGGCCAGCAGGCGCCGGTCATCGTAACTCTCGTCGCCGAACCGGAGCGGCTCGATCGGCTGTGCGGCCCGCACCAACCGGTGCACCGCCGGGGACCCCCCGGCCAACCATGACCGGACCTGCTTCGCACCCCACCGATCGTGCGTGCTGCGCGTCAGCAACCCTTCGATGAGCAGGCGCCAGCGGGGGTCAGCGACGGTGGAGACGTCGATGTCATCGGTGGCCAGCAGTATCTTGAAAGAGTCCTCATCCCGGTCCGACATCATCGAACGGCCGACGACGAGGTGGTAACAGATCATTCCGAGGCTCCAGTAAGGGCTCTTGGGATGGTTGCCGTTCCCGAGAGCTTCCGGTGCCATATAGCCGATCTTGACCTGGAGGTTGCTGATCTCCTGGCTCAGCCCGGTGCCCCGGACGCCGCCGAAATCGGACAGCACCAGCTGCAGCGGGTTCTGGGAGCGCACCATGATGTTGCCCGGCGAGAGGTCGATCTGCCGCTGGCGGACGATGTCCTCCCAGAACACCAGGGCGTCGACCGTCGCTCGCACGACGGCCTGTGCCAGCACGTCGCGCAGCTCGCCACCAGGATCGGCCTCGCGCTGAACCAGGTCCGCGAGCGAGCCCAGCTCGAAGTACTCCATCGCTTCCCAGGCGACCTGCCTGCCGTAGCCGTCCGCCGCCCAGCCCCAATCGTGCAGTTCGGGGACGTGCGCCGTCAGGGCGGGGTCGGCGAGGCGCTGCCGCAGCGCGACGTCGAACGTCTCCTTCGGATCGAGCTGCGAGTGCGACTTGTAGATCTTGAGCGCCACCAGCCGGTCGCTCTCCACGTGGCGGGCCAGCCACACGTCGGCCTCGGCACCCGAGCCGAGCCGCGGATCGCCGTTCGGGGCCGGCGCCAGCGTGAATCGCTCACCCAGCTCACCCAGCACGCCCTGCTCACCCGGTCCGCTCGACCCCGCCGGCTGCGTACCCGGTCGCTGGAGGCGGGTGGGTGGCTCACCGGTGGGATTCGACCGTCGCTGGTACGTGGTCGAAGGCTCATCATCCTGCGGCGGGACGTCGGGGGTCCGACGCTGGTGGATGGTGGCCGGCCCGCCGGCCGGCGGCGGAATGTCAGCGGACCGCCGTTGCCACCTGGTGGCCGGCTCGTCGTCCTGCATCATGCCCCACCCTCTCCGTCGAGCTCCGGTTCACCGTGTTCGTTCAGCCGGATCACCCGGCAGTCGACGTCCTGCGCCAGGCGCAGGACCTGCCCGGCCCGGATTCGGCTGCCGCTCCCGCCGACGGGAACGCCGTCCAGATAGGTCCCGTTGGCCGACTGCAGGTCCTGGACGTAGAGGTCGCCCGTGGGCTCGCGATAGAAGCGGGCATGCTGTCGAGAAACCTGGTCCTTCGATCGGGCCTCGCCGTTGGTGCGAAAGGCGTCCGAGGACCGCCCGAGCACGAACTCGCCGTGCTCGGGCAGGTTGATCTGCTGGCGCCAGGGCATCCGGAGCGCCAGGCGCTCGATCGCTCTGCCCGCCGCCGGGTTCGATGGAGCGCCCTGCTCGGCGGTCGCCGGGACGTCCTGCGCGCCGGTGGGCGTCGCGGCCCCTGCCTGGTCCTCCGCGGGCGGGACGGACTGCGGGTCGAGCACGAACGGACGCAGGCACCGATCGCAGGTGCCCTCCTCCGGGCTGGTCCACCCGCACCTCCGGCACCGCCAGATCAGGGCCGCCACGACACGCCCCCCGCCACGATGCCGTGCGCCTTCAGCCTCTTCTCCAGAGCGGGCAGGTCGCCGATCCGGGGAACGCCGACGGTCCAGATCCGGTCGCCTTCGACAGCGAACTGCAGTGCCGGTGACGAGGTCGTGGCATCGAGGAAGGGCCCGTAGCGCTCGGCACCCAGAGCGGTGAACGGCACCAGCGCCTGGTTCGCCGAGCCGCGCCACATCAGCTCCGTCGGTCGGGTGATGTCGAACCGCCCGACGATCGCGGCATCGGCTCGCGAGGACAGCTGGGGCGCGGCGGCGCGGAACTCCGCCTCGTCGAGCCCGGTGAACACCAGGACGTCCACGGGATCGCCGGCCGGGTCGTCCGTGCCGGCGGCGGCGCGGATCCCGTCGATGAGCTCGGCGACCTGCTCCGACTGCTCACTGGGTTCGCCACCGCTGACCGTCAGCCCGGTGGCGCCGCGCGACCGCGCGGCGCGCCACATCTCGACCACGTCGGCGACGGGCGTGCGGACGCCGTCCACGGCGCTCCAGGTGTCGCGCGACATGCAGCCGGGGCAGGCGAGGCTGCAGCCCTGCACCCAGACACCGAGCCGCGTACCGGGCCCGAGTACCGTGACCGGGAAGTGGACGCGGCTGAGGAGGATCGAGCTCACAGCGCTCATGCGACCTCCAACCGCCAGCCGGTGTCCTCGTCCAGCGCAAGTCCGGTCAACCGGATTGATCCACCGTTTGGCACGGGCTCGCGGAAGAGGTGCCGGGCCAGCGGGTTGACCAGCGCAGCCTCGATCACATTGTTGATGCCGCGTCCGCCGTCACCCAGCTTGGCCGACGCGTGCTCGATCAGGGACTCGAGGACGTCCTCATCGACCACCAACGCCGCCTTGTGCGTGGCCGCGAGCCGGGCCGCGACGGTGTCGAGTCCCTTGGTCACGATCTTCCGCACGGTTGGCCTGCGAATGAAGTCAAGGACGACGTAGCTGTCACCGAAGCGGTTGCGCAGCTCCGGCCGGCCGATACCGCGGTTGAAGAACTCCTCGTACGCGCCGCGCAGGATCTCCTCCACCTGGCGCGCGTCCATCGCCGGGTTCACCAGCGTGCGAGTCGTCGCCTCAGCCTTCTCGTCCCGCTCGGCGACACCGAGGTTCGACGTGAACACCAGGAAACACTCCGTGAAGTGCACCGTCGCGCCACGCCCGTCGGTGAGTCGGCCGTCCTCCAGGATCTGCAGGAACAGGTCGAAGATCCGCGGGTGCGCCTTCTCGATCTCGTCGAACAGCAGGACGCACACCGGATTCGCCCGGACGGCGTTGGTCAGCTCGCCCCCGGCGTCGTACCCGACATAGCCCGGCGGCGCGCCTATCAGCCTCTGGTGCGCCTCGTCGGCCCGGAACTCACTCATGTCGAAACGCAGCGGTTGGGCGTCACCGCCCAGCACAAGGCTCGCGATGCCCTTCGCGAGCTCGGTCTTGCCCACACCGGTGGGTCCCGCCAGGAACAGGACACCGCGCGGGCGGTTCGGTGAACTCGACAGGTGAGCCCCGTTGAGGCCGACGGCGGAACGGTACAGCACGTCCATCGTTTTCGCGACGGCTCGTTCCTGACCGAGTACCCGGTTGTTGAGGTACGCCTCGGCAGTTTCGATCTTGTCCCGTAGGGCGCTGGCGGACCAAGGGTCGTCGGTCACACCCACCCGCAGCAGCCGCGCGGCCTCGGCGAAACCCTCCGGCGGAAGACCACGCTCCACCGCGATATCCCCGCAGGCGAACACCTCGCGGACCGTCATGCCGTGTGTCACCTCCGCGAGACTGGTCGCAGCTTCACGCACGCTGCGCCGGCCGGCATCCTGCTCGGTGGCGTCGTCCCCGCCAGCCGGCGCGGCGTCCCTGCGCATGGCGAGGTCGGCGGCCGATCGGCGGCCGTCGAGGGTCGGCACCGGGACCCGGATCATCCGCAGCGCTCGGCTGCCGAGCGGGAACGCCTGATGAAGTTCCTCCTGCCGCTCGCACAGCCAGAAGAGGGTATTGAACGGTGTCAGCGGGGTCCCGGGCGCCGGCGGGGTGGTGGCCTGCCTGTCGTCCGCCGACGGTGGCACGAGCAGCGTTGGCTCGGCGAGATGACCCAGCGCCTCGACTCGTCCCAGCAGCTCCAGCAGTTGAGGGTCCGGTAGGCCCGCCGTCGGGAACGTCCGGCCCGCGTACGGGAACAGCAGAGCGACCGGCGGCTGCTCGTGCGTGACAACCGCATGGCAGAGCGACGCCATCCGGTCCACGGTCAGGGCACCGGTGACGAAGGGGCGCAACACCTCAGGTGGGGGTGTCCCGCAGGGCCGTACCGACAGCGAGCCGGTCACCGGGTCGATGGTGGCGAGAGCAGCGTACCCGCGGCTCTGGCAGATCTGCCAGAGCACGGCCTCGATGTCCAGGTAGGTCGAGCCCTTCTCCGGGTGAGGCATGGCATACAGGTCACGGACGTTGCCAGTCAGCAGGATCTGCGGGTGCAGCGCCAGTGCGAAGTCCACCTCGCGGACCCACGCCGGGGACGGCGGCCCAGTCACGATCCGGGCCGCTTCTGCTGTGCCTGCTGTGCCGCGGCGCGCTGGTGCTCCTGCTCGGCCCAGTGCCGGCGACGGTCGTGCGCCGCCACGTCCTCGGCCCGATCGGTGGTGCTCCCGCCCGTGATGTCCTGGCTCGCGTCACCGTGCCGCGTCCAGTTCGCGGCGGCCATCTCCGGCGCCCGGCGTCCAGGGGCTTGCGCGTTGCCCAGGATCAGCTGAACCCCTCGGCCGGCTGCGCTCGCAACGGCCGCATCGAGATCCCGGCAGGTCTGCTCCTGCACTGCGGCGTCGGCTGCTGCCTGCGGATCGGACGCTTCTCGGCGATCGACGCCCGCTGGCGCACCGGCCCACGCCGTCCCCGAGGGGGCCGACCCGCTGCCGGCGCGTCGGACGACGGAGACGTACAACTGGTCCTCGGCGACCCGGACCCGCAGGCCGTGGTCAGCGGAGTGCCGTGACGGGACGACGAGGTAGGGGGCGGTGACGTTCGGCTCGTTCCCGTCGGGCCGCAGCAGCAGCGACTGGAACCCGTCGGCGATGGGGTAGCCCATCTCCTGCAACGACGTCTCGAGAGCGGACACCGCCTCGGCGCGCGCCCGCAGCGCGCTGGCCCGGTCCACGGCCTCGGTGACCTCTCGTTCCAGCAGAGACAGGTGGGAGCCCGGTGCATCGGCCACCCTGCGGCGCAGCGCTGCACGCTCCTGCGGCGGCCCGGCGTCGGCCAGGACGAACAGGCGCTCGCGCTGCTCCTCGAGCGCGTCCTCCCGCTTGACCTGCTGGATCAGTCGGGCGGCGCGGTAACGGATGTCCTGCACGACGGCCCGGTCCGCCGTCGATCCCGACCCCAGGTCCGCGCGGAGGCGCGCCAGCTCCCCGAGATCCGCCCGCGGACACCGGAGGCGGCACTCATCGAGAATGGCATCGGCCTCGGCGACGAGCACCACGGCGTCCACCGGCGCGGGTCGCTCCGTCCGCGTACCGCGGTCCGAGCCGGCAAGGCTCTCCAGGTCGATCGACGGCGCGGCCCGCGGCGCCGATGCGGCGGCGCCGGTCACTCGCGCCGTCCACGTCGGTGCGGCCGCGGCCCGAGCCACCCGCTCCCGTGTGGTTTCCCCGATCGCGCAATCGAGGGCCTCAGCGGCACGCGCCAGCTCGGCACGCGCCTCGCCCACGATCCGCTGCAGCTCGGCCGAGTCGGCATCACCCCGTGCGCGTCCTACCGAACGGATCTCGACCAGATGCCGCCCGTGGGCGGCGCGCACGGCCTCGTGGCGCACCCTCAGCTGCTTCTCCCGCCGTCGCAGTTGCGCCAGCTCAGCTCGCAGCCCCAGGCATGCCTGCCGCTCGCGCTCACGCACGGCCTGCCAGTCGATCGTGACCGAAGCACTCATGTCAGATGCTGTCTTCTCCGGGGAGACGGGCGAGTGTCGCCGTGCTGTTCGACTCGGCGTTGGTGCCCGTAGGTCTACCTCTGCGATCGGATTGTTATCGTTCGTAGTCGCGTTCGCGTTCCGCGGCACGTGACGGTGATCGCCACCGAGATCGCGATCGTTACCAGGACCGGTAGGGAGGGTAGCGTGGCCGGTGCCGAAACGCCTGCACCGGACGAAGCTCCCGGCTGCGGTCGAGCCCACCCGTCCGCGACGCACAGCGGGAATGTGGCGGGCACGGACGGGAGGCGGGGCGTGGGTGCCAAGCTCACGAGGGGCCTCGTTCCCCCGATAGTCACCAGGACAGACCCACCCCTCTGGGTCTGTCTGGAGTGCGGGTTCACGACGAGGGGAACGTTCGACGAGCCGTTCGGAGAGGGCACGTGCCCTCGCCATCCACGTCTCCTGTTGCAGCCTGCCGAGGGCGACCGCCCTGCGGGGCGATGAGTTCTCGTGGACGCCGTTCTCGGCACCCTGCTGACCGCTCGCGGAGGGCGCTGGGCGGCGCAGGCGGTGGCCGGCGCCATCGCCTTCTGGTGCCTTGGCGCCGTGGCGCTACGGGACGTTCCCGTGGCCGTGCCTTCCGCCAGCGGCTGTGCCGTGCCCGACGCCAGAATCTGGTGCGCGGTGATGGACCGGAACGGGCTGGTCCTGGCCGCGGCGGTCGTGTTCGGGCTGCTCGCCGTGATCGTGGTGTCCTCGGTCGTGGCCGCGTTGGTCGAGCCCGCGCTCACCCTGATCGCTGGTGATGGCTGGCCACGGCGAGCCGGTGGAGGAGAGTTCACCCAGTGGCGGACCTCCCGCCAGCTGCGTCGACGCAGACGGTTGGAGTCGCTGCTCGGCAGCGAAAGCTCCGCGGCGAGCCAGTTGGCCTGGTACCCCCCGAATGACGACGCGATGCGGCCCACGCGGGCCGGCAACGCGTTCGCCGCGCTCGGGCGGCGAATCGTCCACCGCCACGGCCTCGGCCTGTCCACATGCTGGCCGCTGCTGGAGCAGGCGTTGGACGACTCCACCCGTGCGCGCGTCGAGAACGCGTCCACTCGCCTGGCCCGACGGATCCAGAACCTGCTCTGGGCGGTGCTCGCGCTGGTGTGGCTCCCAGCACTGCCGGCGTGGCTGGCGCTCGTCGTTGCGTGCACGTGCGTCGTGCTCGCACTGCTCCTCTGGCGGGGAATCGCCGCCGCCGTCGAGCAGTACTGCGTCCTGGTCGAGGCCGCCGTGCTCGCCCGCCGCCGCTCGATGTACGAGTCGGTGGGATGGGAGCCGCCGCGCTCGACGACCGAGGAACCGGCGAGAGGTCGAGCCTTGACGGCATACCTCAACCGGCTGGATCGGTTTGATCAGCAACCGCTGATCTGGCCGGAGGCTGCCGATGGATGAGGACCTGACCGAGGCTGAACTCCGCGTGCGGGTCGCGGCGGCTCGCCAGGTCCTCGACGACCCCCTGCAGGCGGCCGAGGACCGGCTCGCCGCCCACGCGGAGTGCGGATGGTTGCTCGGCCAGCTCTGCGCCTCCGCGGACGAGCCCGACGGCCGGCTCCTGTCCGAGGCGTTGACCCATCTGGAGACGGCCGTCGTCATCGGCGTCGACGACCTCATCACCGACGACCCGGAGCTGATGGAGCTCCTGGGCACCCTGCTTCTCCGCGTGCCGGACGAGGATCCCGGTACCGTCGCCGAGGCCCGTGAGGTGCTGCGGGAGGCGCTGGCGTGCGCCGACCTCGACCCGGAGCTGCGGCTCCGTCTCCTCGCGCGGATCGCGGAAGCAGCCCGGCGCCGCGTAGCGCTGGCGTTGGGCGACGGAGGAGGCGGCCGGCCGTCGGAGGACTTGGCCGATGTCCGTGACGAGCTCGTCGACGCGTGGGATGCGGTGTTCACCGCCATGGAGCCGGGGGACGAGCGCGCTGTGATGGCGAGCGCGGAACTCGGGCTGGCACTGGCGGAGCGGATCCTGGCCGGAAGCGGCCAGCCGGACGATGTGTCGACCCTCCTGCGGCTCGTGCAGCGGCAGCCGCACATGCCGGTGTGCGACGGCGACGTCGTGCGCGCCACCACGACGGTGCTGTTCGTGACGCAGGTCCTGGCTACCGCGTTCGAGCGCGACGGGCGTGAGGCGCTGCTGGCGGCCATGGCACGGCTGCTTGACGACGCCCGGGGCTGGGCAGGCCTGCCCCCCGAGCTCGCGCCCCTGCTCGACGCCATGCTTGCCAGCGCCATCGTGAACGCGCCCGACGGCAGCGCACTGGCCGCCCGGCTCGAGGATGCCTCCGACCTCCTCGAGGCCGCTCTCGGTGCCCTGCCCGCCGACGATCCGCACGTTGCGCAGCTGCTCACTCAGCGGGCGCTGCTGGTGCAACGCCTGGCAGCCGGAGGCGCCCAGGCAGGCCTGTCGACGGCAGCGACGGACCTCGCGCACGCGGCGGATCTGCTCGCCGTCGACCAGAGGGATCACGCCGTCCTCGCGGGGACGCTCGCTGGCGTCCTCGGTGCCCGTTTCCAGCAGCGGCGCGACCTGCGGGATGTCCGCGCCGGACTGCGGATGATCGAGGAGGCCCTCGTAGGATTCACCGGTACGGCTCTGCAGCACGCCGTCCTGCTGGGCAACAGGTGCATCCATCTGCTTCGGATCGCGGCCGTTGACATGCAACCGGGGATCCTCGACCGCGCCCTCGCCGCCGTCCGCGCAGCGATCGCCGTCGCGCCACCCGTCGCCGCCCTGCGCGCGCAGCTGCTGGCCGTCCAGGCGACGGTGCTGATGGCGCAGGGCGGTCAGACGCAGGACCCCGCGCTGCGGCTGGAGAAGCTCGTCGAGGCCCGGGGGTGCCTGCGGCCCGCGACGCCGGGAGTCGCGCCACCCCATCCCTTCGCTGCCGCTCTCGAGGTGGGGATCGACGCGCTCCTCACGGAACTGGGCACGCCCTCGGACGGCGCCGGCGCGTTCCCCCCGCCGAGCCGGTCCCAGCTGCGCGAGCAGCTGACCCGAGCCGGCCAGTCGACGGCCGCACTCGACCTGATCATGTCCTTGGTCGTAGCCGCCGATGCTCGCCGGGGCACCGCGGATCCCGTTACGCTCGATGAGGCCCTGGCCCGCCTGGACGCTCTGCACGCCCCCTTCGGAGACGATGAGGCTCACCCAATGTGGGGGATGCTCGCCCTCGCGCGGGCACGACTTCAGCGCGTCCGGGACAACCTGAGCTGGTCCCGCTCCCTTGAGTACTTCCTGGACTCCCCGCTGACGGACGGGGTCGACCGAGCGCGACTTCGTCATTGGCTGGACCAGGGCGGATCCGCACTCTCCCAGATTTCGGACCTCCTGACCGGCGCAGCGGTCGCCCAGATCCGCGACCGGGAGGACAGGCGCCTCTCGCGCGCGCTCGGACTGCGGGCGCTGCGGGGCCACGCCCTGCGGGTCCTGCTGCAGTCCGGCACGCGGGACGCCATCGCGACCGCGCGGGCAGCGGCCGCGGATGCGAATGAGGTGGCCACCTGGTGCCTCTCGGACGGCGCTGACGAGGAAGCGATCGCCGCGCTAGAGACGGGGCGGGCGCTGACCCTGCTCGCGGCCAGCACGGCGTCATCGGTCGCCGCTCGGCTCGACGCGCTCGGGGAGCGGGAGCTCGGTGCCCTGTGGCGGCGGGGCGTGCCCGCCGAGGGCGACGCGGATGCTGGCCCAGCAGACGTCCCCGACGACGTGCGGCACCGGGTGCTCGACCGGCTCGGTGCGGCCGGTGAGCTCACCCGGTTGCTGCAGACACCGGACCTGGACAAGATCGCGGCCACGTTGCGGGAACTACGCTACGACGCGCTGGTGTACCTCGTCCCGGGCGCCCGCGGCTCCGGAACCGACGGCCGCCCCCGCCCGCTGCTCGCGTCCGCGGCCGGTGGGCGATCCGGGGGGGCGCTGATCGTGAGTGCCGCGGGCCGGACCCGCTGGGTCGAGCTGCCGGACCTGTCGGTGGGTCCGGACGGGATGTTGGCCCGGTACCTGGCTGCCCATCATGCGCGGTTGGGCGGCGCAGCCGAGCCGGCCGAGCTGGACAGCTGGCGGCGGTCCCTCGCCGAACTCTGCCAATGGGCGTGGGACGCGGCGATCGGACCGCTGGAACCGTCGCTCGCCAGCATCCATTCGGACCGCCGGGCCCGGGTCGTCCTCGTCCCGGTCGACGCACTGTCCGTCGTGCCGTGGCACGCCGCCTGTCCGGCTGGCAATCGGGCGGCCGTCGCCGGTGACCTGGCCGCCGCAGGGGAGCGCCGCTACGGGCTCGACAGCGTCGTCTTCTCCTACGCCGCGTCAGCAGCGTTGCTCTGCCTGGCCGCGAAACGGCCCCGGCCGCCGCTGGATGCGTCCGTGCTGCTGGTTGGGGACCCGGGGGGTGATCTGCCGTTCGCGCAGGCGGAGACCCAGGCGCTGCGGCACAGCCTCTACCCGGCAGCGACGCTATGGGGTGAGCCGCCCGAGCTGACCGACGCGCCCGCGACACCGGCCAGGTTGCGTGCGGCCCTCACAGGCTCGCGCTGCTCGCTGTTCCATTACGCGGGGCACGCGGTCATCGACCCAGGCCATCCGGGATCGTCGGCCCTGGTCCTGGGCGGACAGCGGTTGAGGGCCGACTCGATCATCCGGCTCCGGAGCGAGACCGGCCTCGGCTACTGCGTCTGTCTCGCGGCCTGCACCACGCACCTGACCACGCAGGCGTTCGACGAAGCGTTCACACTCGCGACGGCCTTCCTGGTGGGCGGCGCGTCGACCGTGATGGGCTCGCTCTGGCGCGTGCAGGACGCAGGTACGACAATCCTCATGTTCATGGTGCACCACCACCTCGCCGCCGGCATGCGACCCGTCGACGCCCTGCACCGGGCGCAACTCTGGATGATCAATCCTCGTCGGCGGGTCCCGCCGTCAATGCCGGCAGAGCTGCGGGAGCAGATCGGGCACCTCGACCTCGCCGACCCAGTGATGTGGGCAGGCATGACACACCAGGGCTGCTGATCAAACCGTCCCGGGGCCATGGTGCTTCGGGTCACGGACTGAGGTGCGCCAGCGCGTCATTGATCGGCATACTCCCGGAACGCCGCCCGACCTGCGATCGACCCGGCCCCTCGCCCGGGTGTGCGGGCGGGGTGCCCACGCACGTCAGCGCGATACGGTGCGCAGGCCGCGACACCCAACGCTCGATGAGCTCCGCTCGAACGTCGCACTCGGTACACCGGGCCGGTGCCCGGTCTAAGGTTTGCCCATGGCCCACATCGGCGCCCGATAATG
>Ga0136637_1000203_pt1 | contig 12574 bp, 12 predicted proteins | sample AntDrymUQ8572106_2_FD_105497 | JGI IMG/M metagenome (GOLD analysis project Ga0136637, IMG submission 105497) | Polar desert sand microbial communities from Dry Valleys, Antarctica - metaG UQ857 (21.06) | ecosystem: Environmental > Terrestrial > Soil > Desert | place: Antarctica: Dry Valley... | reverse complement strand
TGTCCGACGCCGACAGCGCCAGTCCCTCGCCGCGACGCGGCAGAAACGCTTGCAGGCTCGGCTCGCGGCGTGCCGCGCGCGCGGCGGCGCGGGCGCGGTCGTCGCGCTCGGAGTCCAGCAGCAGCGCGTCGAGCGTCGATGTCGCCAACACCTCGCGCTGCGCCGGCGACACGGCAGCGGCCAGTCGCTCGTTGATCAGCCCGAGGGCGTCGCTCATCGGCTGGCCTGCCGGACGCTCGAGCAGCGCCGCGAGCTTGACGAGCTCGAGGTAGCGCGTGACGGCGTGCGTCACGTCGAGGTCGGTGTCCAGGCGCAGCTCGCCGAGGCCCTTGCCGACGCGCGCGACGTCGGACAGCAGCTCGTCGCGCAGCGCCTGGAAGGTCGCGTGCAGCGCCTCCTCGGGCCCGAACAGCTCCTCGTCGACGTCCTCCCACTGCGCGCCGACTGCCGCGCGCGCCTCCTCGGCGAACGGTGACGGCTGCTGCACCGCGCCGCTCGCGGCGCGCGCCGGGTAGGCGAGCACGAGGCCGTCGCTCGCGCGCGTCATCGCGACGTGCAGCAGCCGCCGCATCGCCGCGTGGTGGGCGGCGCGGTCGTCGGGGCTGAGCGTCTCCTTGAGCAGGGTGTCGGCGATCGGCTCGCTCGCGCGCAGGCGCGCGCCGGGCATACGCGCCGACGTCAGGCCGACGACGAAGACCCAGTCCAGCTCGCGGCCAGCCGTCGCGTCGAGCGCCATCACCTGCACCGCGCCGGGGCGTGGCATGGCGCCGTCCTCGTCGCGCAGGCCGGCGTCGGCGACCGCGGCGGCGTAGTTGGCGAAGTCGCGTGGCGTCGCGTTTGGAGCGCGGTGCGCGTAGGAGCTCGCAAGCTCGCCGAGCCGGGCGAGGTCGACGAGTCGTTCGACGACATCCGGCTGGGCCGTGAAGACCTGCTGGCGGCGCAGGCCGAGGCGCTCGATCAGCCGGTGCACGAAGAGGTCCGGGCGAGCGCTGTCGAGCGAGCGCGCGGCTTGGCGGTAGAGCTTCAGAAAGGCGTGGATGCGCTCGCGCGACTCGGGCGGAAGCTGTGGCGACTCCGTTGCGGCGCCGAGCGCGCCGACCATGTCGAGCTTGCGTCGCCGTGCGATCTGCACGCAGCGCGCGACGTCGGCCGAGCGCAGCGAGACCGGCGGCCGGGCGAGCGCGCGCACGACCGCGCTCGCATCGGACGGGTCCGCCAGCGCGCGCAGCCACGCGAGCACGTCGCGGACCTCGGCCTGCGCGAAGAAGTCGGCCTCGCCGACCACGCGCGAGGCGATCGCGCGCTCCTCGAGCGCCAGCGCGACATCGCGCCCCTCGTCGGGCAGCGAGCGCACGATGATGCCGATGCGTTCGGGCTCGTGGCCGGCGCGCACAAGCCGCTCGATCTCGGCTGCGACGCCCTGGGACTGCGCGCGCTCGCCGCTGCAGCGCAAGAAGCGCACCGTTCCCCCGGCCGCGCCGGCCACGGGCTTGTCGATCCGCTGCTCGATCGGCGCGACGACCGCGTGGGCGGCATCGAGCACGCGCTGCGGGCAGCGCAGCGACTGGTCCAGAACGACAACCGCGACGCCGTCGCCGTGTGCGCTCGTGAAGTCATCGATGTTCTTCGTTGCCGCCGCGCGCACGCGTCGTGCGGCCTGGTCGTCGTCGGCGGCGACCGTCACGTTGCCGTGCTCGGCGGCGAGCAACTCGGCGAGCATCGCCGGTGCGAAGGCGAGGTCCGCGAACTCGTCGACGAGCACGTGGCGGTAGCGCTCGGCGATGCGCGCCCGCACGTGCGGTCGCGCGCGCAGCAGCGCGATCGCGCGCAGCACCAGCTCACCGGCGTCAAGTGCGCCGCGTTCGGTGAGCAGCCGGTCGTGATCGACGTACAGCCGCGCGAACTCGACCTCGCGCGCGGCGCGCGTTCGCTGCACGTCGTCCTCGACGGGCAGATCCTCGGCCCACGCCGCGTAGTCGGCCGCCGTCACGTGCTCGTCCTTGAGACGGTCGATGCGGTCGATCACGCCGGCCAGGAGCACGGCCGGCCGGCCGCCGAGGTCATGGCTGCGCAGATGCAGGTCGTCCATGCGGTCGAGCAGCAAGGCGAGCCGGTCGGCCGCCGTGACCGGCGCGAAGAACGGATCGACGCCGGCCTCGACGATCTCCTCGCGCAGCAGCCGTGTGCAGAGCTCTTGGACCGAGTACACCGCGAGCTCCTCATAGGGGCGTTGCAGCGCGTCCTCGATCCCGCGCCGCAGCGCCGCCGCGCCGGTGCTCGACGGGCTTAGCGCGAGCACGGACTCGGGCGCCGCGCCCTGTGCGACGAGCCATGCGAAGCGGGCGATCAGCGCGGACGTCTTGCCCGTACCGGCGGCGCCCAGCACGAGCAGCGGGCCGTCGGCGTGGGTGATCGCGCGCTCCAGCGACGTGGCGGGGCCCTGGTCGGCGGGCTGAGGGGCGACCGATTCCCCGGCCGAGCTACGTGACATAAGCCTAGTATGCCCCCCGATGACGTCCGCCCCGAGCACGCTCCAGGCCGACTGGCTCGGGGCCTGCCGCGCCGCGTCCGCGGGCCTGCGCGCGGTGCTCGTCGAGCACCCGACCAGTCGCGAGCGCGTCATCGAGACCGGCAACCGCGGGGAGGGCGGCGACCAGACTCTCGTGATCGACGAGCTCGCCGAGAATGTCGTCTTCGCCCAGCTCGACGAGCTGCACGAGGGTGGCGCGCGCTTCACCGCGGTCAGCGAGGAGCGCGGCTTCGTCGACTACGGCGATGCCGAAGTGCTCGTCGTCATCGATCCGATCGACGGGTCGCTGAACGCCAAGCGCGGCATGTCGCACTTCGCGCTGTCGATCGCCGTCGCCGACGCGCGCGGGCGCGGAGGGGCGGCAACGATGGCCGATGTCGTCTTCGGCTACGTGCACGACTTCGGGCCGGGGGAGGAGTGGACCGCGCGGCGCGGCGCGGGCGCGCGCCTGGACGGCCACCTGATCGACGCCCCACCGCCCGAGCGTCGGATGGACGACGGGCGCCTCGAGCTGATCGCGATCGAGAACTCGGACCCGGGCTGGATGGCCCCGGCGATGGATGGCCTCGTCGCCCATGTCAATCGCGTGCGCGCGATCGGCTCGATCGCGATCTCGCTGTGCCAGCTGGCGTCGACGCGTGTGGACGGGATGCTCACGCTGTGGCGCACGCGCGCGGTCGACGTTGCGGCGGCCCAGCTGATCGTGCGCGAGAGCGGGGCACACGTGGCGTTCACCGCGTACGCCGATCCGCTCGGCGCGCCGCTTGACCTCGAGCCCCATTCGGCGGTCGTCGCGGCCCGCACACCGGAGAGTCTCGCGCAGCTGCAATCGATCATCTGACCGGGTCGGCGGCGCGCGTGCGCCATCATGGACGGACGTGCTTGATCGTGCTCTCACCCGGCGGATCGCCAACGCCATCGCCAACCGTGGCGGCTCGCGAGCTTCCGACGGCTCCACTGCGCTCGAGCTTCCCGGCGATCTCGCCGCGATCTGCGCCGATGCGCGCGAGCGCGTCGTCGCCTACACGGGCCTGAGCGAGGCGGCGACGCTGCCGCCGGTCGAGTCCGTGCAGCGGTCGGCGTGGATCGCGGCCAACGTCGAGTCGATGGGCGCGATGCTCGACCCGCTTGGCGACCGCCTCACGGGCGGCCTGGGCTTCATGCGCGGCCCGATGCGCGCGGCGGCCGGGGGGCTGATCTCGGCCGAGGCCGGCGCGCTGACCGGCTACCTCTCCCAGCGCGTGCTGGGCCAGTACGAGTTCGTGCTGATCGATCCCGAGTCGCGGCCGCGGCTGCTGTTCGTGGCGCCCAACATCGCCAACGCCGCGGGACGCCTCGATGCGGACCTCGAGGAGCTGCTGACGTGGATCGCGTTTCACGAGGTGACGCACGCGGTGCAGTTCGGAGGGGTGTCGTGGCTCCGCCCGCACCTGGCCAGCCTGCTGCGTGAGCTGCTCGCGACGCTCGAGATGCGCGTCGACCCGCGCGAGCTGCTGCGCGCGCAGCGGCCCGACATGCGCGAACGCGTCGGCGCGCTGCGCGAGGGCGGGCTCGTCGCCGCGATCGCCGGTCCCGGCCGGCGCGACCTGCTCGATCGCATCCAGTGCACGATGGCGGTCATCGAGGGCCACGCCGAGCACGTCATGGATGTCGTCGGCGAGGCGGTGCTGCCGTCGCTCGCCGAGCTGCGCCTCGCGCTTGACCGCCGTCGCCACGAGCGCTCGCCGCTGCTGGCGCTGCTCGAGCGGCTGATCGGGCTTGACGCCAAGATGCGCCAGTACGACACCGGCAAGCGCTTCTGCGACGGGGTCGTCGACGCAGCTGGGCCGGACGCACTGCATCGCGTCTTCGAGGCCCCCGAGCGCCTGCCGACACCGGCCGAGCTCGAGGATCCCGCCGCCTGGCTGCGGCGCACCAGCGCCGCGGCGGCCTGATCATCCGTTCGCTGCACCGGACGCTGCACCACCAGACGAGATGGCTCATAGCCGCGATATACGCGGTCTTCGTCCGTCTCGATTGAGTGCGCTGGGAACCTAGGATTTACAAACACGTGTTCGGGGTACTACACTTCTAACCAAGTTAGTTCTAATATCCTTAGTCAGCTCGCAACGCGGGCGGAAATGGAGTTCAATGGCCACCACCACGAGCAGCACCGCAAGCAGCCCCGCCCAGAAGGCGGCTGCCACCCGCAAGAAGAACGCCGTCAAGCGCTCGACGACTGCCAAGAAGGCTGCGGCCACGCGCCGTGAGAACGCTGCGTCGGACGGCATCAAGCAGGAGATCAAGAACCCGGTCATGCGCGCTGGCGTGATGGCTGAGAAGGTCGTCCTCGTGCCGGTCGGCGCGGCTCTCGTCGCTCGTGACGCGATCGGCGACCTGCGCTCCAACTACTCCACGCGCCGCAAGACCGAGTCGGAGCTGCACCGCTTCGAGCGCCGCGGCGCGACCGCCAAGAAGCGCGTCGAGCGCGAGCTGCGTTCGGCCTTCAAGGGCATCGAGAAGCGCAGCGAGCCCGTCACGAAGAACGTCGAGCTCGTCACGGCGCGCGTCGAGAACGCCGTCGCCGGTGGCCGCAACGCCGCCGCCAAGGTCCAGGAGCGCGTCGCGTCGCTGGTCTAGAACTTCGCTCACAGATCGCAGGACCCTCCACCCGGCGCCGCGCCTTTCCTCCTCCCAGACGCGGCGTCGACCCCGGCGTCGCGTCCTCTACCCCAGGGGGCGCGGCGCCACATTTGCTCTTGCCTAGACTGAACGGTATGCCGACCGAAGCCGAAATTCATAGTGCGCTCGAGCGGGTCATCGACCCCGAGCTGCACCGATCGATCGTCGAGCTCGGGATGGTCCGCTCGATTGCCGTCGCCGACAGCGGCGACGTCGCGATCAAGGTCTCGCTGACGACCGCCGGCTGTCCCGTCCGTAACCACTTCACCGAGGCCGTCGAGCGCGAGGCGCGGACCGTCACGGGTGTCGGCAGCGTCAGCGTGACCTTCGACGTGCTCTCCGACGGCGAGAAGGCCGCGCTTCAGAAGAAGCTCGGTCGCGGCTCGCTGCCGGCCGGCGCGCTGGCGAAGGTCGCCAACGTGCTGTGCATCGGCTCGGGCAAGGGCGGCGTCGGCAAGTCGACGATCACCGCGAACCTCGCGGCCGCGCTGACCGGCGACGGAAAGCGCGTCGGCATCCTCGACGCCGACGTCTGGGGCTATTCGATCCCGCGCATGTTCGGCCTCGGCTCCGATCGCCCGCCGGTGTCGGCCGAGCGCAAGATCGTCCCGCTCGAGTCACACGGCGTGAAGGTCATGTCGATCGGCTTCTTCGTCGAGGAGGACGCGGCTGTCGTCTGGCGCGGGCCGATGCTGCACAAGGCACTCACGCAGTTCCTCGAGGATGTCGACTGGGGCGAGCTTGACTACCTGCTCGTCGATCTGCCGCCCGGTACCGGCGACGTCTCGATGACGCTCGCCCAGCTGCTGCCCCAAGCGAAGTTCGTGATCGTCACCACACCGCAGCCGACGGCCCAGAAGGTCGCGCGGCGCGCTGCCCAGATGGCGGGCAAGGTCAACCTCGAGATCGCCGGCATCGTCGAGAACATGGCCGGCTTCACAGCCCCCACCGGCGAGCGCTACGCGCTCTTCGGCGAGGGTGGCGGCCAGCACCTCGCCGACGAGATCGACGTGCCGCTGCTCGCCAAGGTGCCGCTGACGATCCCCCTGCGCGAGCAGGCCGACGCGGGCACGCCGCTGGTCTTCACCGATCCCGACGACCCCGCGGCGCAGGCCCTGCGCCAGCTGGCGCGCGGGATCATCGCACTGACGCCCGTCGAGCTCCCGGTGCTGGCGGCGCCGGAGCCCTCGGGGATCAGTTTGCCGATGGCCGGGTAAGGGATTTCGCGTTACTGGACTTCCCGCAGCTTGCCGGTCTCGACCTCGTAGACGAACCCGCGGATCGCGTCCTTCTTCGGGATGAACGGGCTCTCCTTGATGCGGGCGAGCGACTGGCGCACGTCAGTGTCGAGGTCGCTGAAGGACTCGGCCGCCCACGCCGGCTTGATCCCGGTGTCCTCCTGGATGCTGGCCTTGAACTCCTCATCGGTGAAGGTGAGCATGCCGCAGTCGGTGTGGTGGATGAGGATGATCTCCTCGGTGCCGAGAAGGCGCTGGGAGATCGCGAGCGAGCGAATCTCGTCCTCCGTCACGACGCCGCCGGCGTTGCGGATGACGTGGGCGTCGCCCTCCTGGAGGCCGAGCAGCCCGTACACGTTCAGACGCGCGTCCATGCAGGCCAGCACAGCGATCTTGCGACCGGGAGGCATCGGCAGGTCTCCCTTGTCAAACGATTCGGCGTAGGCCTCGGCGTTCTGCAGCAGATCGTCGGTAGCGCTCATTGTGCCTCCTGATAGGAAACTAATCTCTATCGAGATAATAGGGATTACCCGGAGCGCGGAACCTGCGGTGCGCCAACCCTGTACCAGGAGCTATTCCGAGGCTGATGCGAAGTAGTCCGCGTTGATCTTCGTGTAGTTCTGCCACTCCTCCGGAAGCTGGTCCTCGGCGAAGCAGGCATCAACCGGACAGGCCTCGACGCATGCGTCGCAGTCGATGCACTCCTCGGGGTCGATGAAGAGCATCTCGACCTTGTCGTATCCGGGCTCGTCGGTGGTTGGGTGGATGCAGTCCACCGGGCACACCTCGACACACGAGTTGTCCTTCGTGCCGATGCAGGGCTCCGCGATGACGTAGGCCATGGACAGTCGTTTCCTTCGCTTGTCGTATCCGGGCTCGTCGGTGGTTGGGTGGTTGCAGTCCTCCGGGTACGCCTCGAGACACGAGTTGTCGTTGTTGCAGATGCAGGGGTCCGCGATGACGTAGGCCATGAAAGTCGTTCCTTCGCTTGTTGTTGCTCAGATTGGGGCGGCCGGACATAGTATCCAGGCGTGCTCCTGCTGACCGGTGCCACGGGTCTCGTCGGCAGCGCGCTGTTGCGCCGATTGACCGCTGCGGGGCAGCCCGTCCGCTGCCTCGTGCGCGATCCCCGGCGCCTGGGGCCCGACCGCGTGCGCGTTCAGATCGCGCTCGGCGACCTCGCCGATCCGCCCTCGTTTCGCAATGCCATGCGCGGCGTGTACACCGTCGTGCACCTCGCGTCGGCGATCCGCGACCAGCGGGTCGGATCGATCGAGGAGCTCAACGGGATCGCGACCTGGCGGATGGTGCAGGCGGCCGAACGCGCAGGCGTCGAGCACTTCGTCTACTTCAGCTCGCTCGGCGCCGCCAGCCACGATCGCACACGCTTCCTGCGCGCCAAGGCCCTGGCCGAGCGCGCCGTGCTGGACTCCGGCGTGCGCCACACGGTCTTCTCGCCGTCGCTGGTCTACGCGCACGGCGACCGCTTCACGAAGCTGCTGGAGCGGATCGCGCTGCTGTCGCCGGTGATGCCCGTCAGCGGTCGCGGTGCGGCGCTGTACCAGCCGATCTGGGCCGAGGACGTGGCGGAGTGCGTGATGCACGCGTTGAGTGGCTGCAGCGGCCGTGAGCGCTACGAGCTGGCCGGCCCGCAGACCCTGTCGCACCAGCAGATCGTCGCGCTGCTGCTGCGCGGCGCCGGCCGCTCGCGGCCGCTGGTCAACGTGCCGACGCCGATCGTCATGCGCGCGCTGCGCGTCAGCGAGGCGCTGCTGAAGTCGCGCGCTCCCACGACCTGGGACGAGGCCGAGCTGATGGAGGTCTCGATGACCTCGTCGCACGGGACCGCCGACGCCGAAGCGCTTGGCGTCACGCCGCGGGCGATGGCGGAGGTGCTGGGCGCGGCGGGGTGAGCGCGACCGGCGCGCGCCGGCGAGCCCACGGCTGCGCCGCCTCGATCTGCGCGGCGAGCGCCAGCAGCGCGCCCTCCTGCGCCGGCCGGCCGATCAGTTGAACGGCGAGCGGCAGCCCACCGGGTCGCTCATACAGCGGCAGCGAGATCGCCGGAGAGCCGGTGACGTTCGAGACCGCCGTGTAGGGCGTGAAATGCCCCGAACGCTCGAAGGCCTCCATTGGGTCCGGCCCGCACGGATCGAGCTCTCCGGTCAGGACGGGGGGCTGGGCGAGGGCGGGTGTGAGGATCGCGTCGTAGGGCTGCGCCCACGTCACGATCTCACGGCCGAAGGCCTGCAGCTGCAGCGTCGCGAGCTGGGCCGTGACCGCGTCGATCGACTTCGAGCGCTGCCACAGCTCCCAGCTCAGCGGCTCCATGTCGTGCTGCTCGGGCTCGCGCTCGGCGCGCAGCCCCGCGACGGCGACCTGGACGCAGATCGCCGGCCCGAAGGCGGCGACGAACAGATCAAGCAGGCCGGGCCGGCGCCACGGCGGCTGCACCTCCTGCACATCGTGGCCGAGCGCGGCGAGCAGCTCTGCGGCGTCGTGTGCAGCCTGAGCGCAGAGCGGATCGAGCTCGGCCTCGAGCAGCGGCATCAGCGTCGTGACAGCGATCCGCAGGCGCCCCGGGTCGCGCGCGGCGCTCGCCGCGAACGGCTCGGCCGGCGGGGGCGCCCACGACGCGTCACCTGGCTCGGCGCCGGCCAGCAGGTCGAGCAGCGCGGCCGTCTCCGCGACGGTCCTCGTCAGCACGCCATCCTGGGTGAGGAACTGCTCGCCGACCTCGGGCGCGTGCGAGACGCGCCCGCGCTGGGACTTCAGGGCGACGAGCCCGCAGCACGCGGCCGGGATCCGCAGCGAGCCGCCGCCGTCGTTGCCATGCGCGATCGGCAGCATCCCGGCGGCGACCGCCGCTGCCGAACCGCCGGACGAGCCGCCCGGCGTGCGCGCGGTGTCCCAGGGGTTGCATGTCGGCCCGAAACGGCGCGACTCGGTCACGGCCATGATCCCCCACTCGGGCAGGGCCGTCGTGCCGACGATGACGAAGCCCGCGGCTCGCAGCCGGCGCGTGACGTTGTGATCGTGTTGCGCGACGAAGTCGCCCATCAGCTCAGCGCCGATCGTCAGCCGCATGCCGCTCACCGCGCGGTTGTTCTTCAGCGCGATCGGCACGCCGGCGAACGGTCGCTCGTCGCCGGCCGCGATCTCGGCGGCCGCTGTCAGCGCGCCATCGTGATCGACATCGACGAATGCGTTGATCGACGGTTGCAGTGCGTCGATGCGCTCCAGCGAGGTCTGAACGAGCTCGAGCGCCGACAGCTCGCCGCTGCGCACGAGCCGCGCCAGCTCCCCGGCGGGGCGGAACATGAGGTCGGCGTCGGCCACGAGCGACGGTCGGCCGGGTCAGTCCAGACGGCCGGGCAGGCCGAAGTGCTCGAACATCGCACCGACCGTCGATGGATCGGTCGGCTGGGACGGGAAGTGGGCGATCTCGTCGGGGCCCAGCCCCTCCCCAGAGCGCGTGATGAACGAGGTGATCTCGTGGATCTCGGCGCCGTGGAGCATCAGAACGTCGAGTGCGAAGGGGCGGTAGCACTGCTCGTCGGGCTGCCAGGTGTAGGCGCCGACCACCGGCTGGCCGTTGGCCTGGGCGGCGACGAACGCCAACTCGACGCCCTCGCGCTGCTCGTAGCGGGCCTCCGGCGCGGCATAGCCGTCCTCGAGGCCGAGCTTGTCATCGGGGTAGGGCTCGATCCAGACCGACTCGGCGAGCGGCTCGCCGGGCGCGGCATCGGTGGGCGGCCCGTGGTCGAGCGGCAGTATTCGCTTGGGGCGTTTGGCGATCGCGTCCAGGCAGGTGTTCGTCGCGATCTTGTAGAGCCACGGACGCAGCGCGCTGCGACCCTCAAAGCGCGGCAGCGCGCGCCACGCGCGCAGCAGCGCATCCTGCAGGGCGTCCTCGGAGTCGTGCAGCGAGCCGAGCATCCGGTAGCAGTGCGCCTGCAGCTCGCGGCGGTGCGGTTCCACGAGCCGGCCGAACGCCAGCTCGTCGCCGCTGCGGGCGGTGGCGAGCAGCGTATCCGAGGCATTCATGCATTGAGGGTAGATGCACTCGGTGCGCCTGGCCTCGATCTTCGTGATCGTGGGCTTGGCGCTCGTGGCCCTCGCCCTGCAGTACGGTCCGAGCCGGGGTTAGAGCAACCGCACCGGATCGCCTTGTCGTACGACCGTCGTCGCCGTGGCCCGCACGATGACGCCGAAGGTCGTGGCCCGCTCGGCCGCCATCCAGCGCAGCAGCCTGGCCCACTTCTGCTGCGTATCGGGGTGGCGCGTCGGGATCGCACAGCGCACGCAGCCCTCGACGACCTCGAGCTCGGCGTCGCCGACGCGCAGGCGCCTGCCGAGCCAGCTCTCCTCCGCGTAGGGCTCGGCGTCGAGCTCGAGGTGCAGGTTGGTGCGAAAGCGGCGCGGGTCGACCGCTTCGCCGACGGCCTCTTCGACGGCACGCAGCGACGCCTCAACGGTCACGTGCAGGGTCATCGGCCGGTCCTGCTGTCCGCGCGACTGATGCACGAGGGTCACCTCGCGGCCGAGATCCTCGCTCAGCGCCGCGGGCAGGGTCGGGTCGTCCCAGCTGCGCACCGCGCCATCGGGAGCGGTGATCTGCGGCGGCGCGAGCGTCTCGCGCTCCAACGCGGCGTCGTCGACGCCCGGATAGGCGGCGCTCCATGCCAGCAGGCGCGGCACGGTCTCGGCGTTGATGCGGCGCCGGGCCCCCTTGTGGACATCGAACAGCGCGTAGAAGCGGTCGCCGACGGCGCCGAACCGGTCGATGCACAGCGCGCCGACCGACTCGCCGGCCATCGACTTGACCGGCCAGCGCTGCAGGGCTGTGACGGAGCCGGTGGCCATCGCCGCTCAGATCATGACGGCCGGCTCAGCGGTAGCCGGTCGCGTCCGCAGGCAGCCCCGGGTCTTGGACTTCGCGCATGTAGCGCCAGCAGTCCGGCTGGGAGCCGCCGATGTCGGTGAACCCGTAGTAGCGCGCGAGGCCCGCTCGAGGAGAACGAACCGCCGTTGCGGCGGTGGACCGGTGACCTGATAGTGCTCGAGCTTCATCTCCGACCGCATCCAGCCCGGCGTCAGCGCGACGGCGCTGCAGCCGTGCGGCGCGCCGTCGGGCATCTCGACGACCAGGCCGCCGGGGCGGCGAATCAGCAGCGCAAGCACGAAGTGGCTGGGCTCGATCGTCTCCGGCCGGTCCTACTCCGAGCGTCGCCTGGCGGGTCGTGCGGCCCGTGCAGTAGACCATCGCGCCCGCCTCTCCCGAGCGCAACCGCCGTCCCACGTCCGGCCCCGCGGGTCGCGCCTGCGGCGAGCGCCACCTCGCCGGCCAGCGGACCCGACACCGCATGCATCCTAATCCACTAGCCAGCGCTGCAGCCGTCAAGTAGCCTCGCTGTATGAGCGCGATTCCGGGCGAGCCACTGAAGCCAAAGCCGCACGAGCTGACCATGAAGGACGGCCGCAAGCTGAAGCTCAACCTCCCCGGGCTGGCGCCGCGCGTTGAGCCGATTGCGACCGAGGAGCGCGGCGCCGCCGAGCCGCCGCGCGACAACCCCGCGCCGGCGCACAACCCGAACCACGGCATCTAGAGCTAGCTTTCGGGCCCGACCCGTCGGAACTCGGCTCGCCAGCGCGCCGGGACCCCGGGATCGCGGATCTCCTCGATCCGAACCGTCTCGAGCCGCTCGCCGGCAAAAGCCTTGACCTCGGCACGGGTGAGCGGCCATGGAGGGCCGTCAGCTGGACCGCCGGCCTCGTCGCGCGCGATCGCGAGGTGGTAGTCGACGACGGAGTCTGGATGGCGCCGTCGGCAGCGGCGACATACATCCGCTCGAACATGGCCGTGGGGTCTGGCTTGTCATCCATCGAGAACCAAGCCTACGCTCGGCCCAGAACGCGAGAGCGCCCGGCCAAATGGCCGGGCGCTCTCGCAAATCAAACTGCTGGGCGACGTTACTTACATCATTCCGCCCATTCCGCCCATGCCGCCGTCGCCGCCGCCCATGCCGGGGATGGACATTTCCTTGCCCTCGATCTCACAGACGATCGCCTCGGTGGTCAGGATGTTCTTCGCGATCGAGGCTGCGTTCTGCAGCGCCGAGCGCGTGACCATCGCCGGGTCGAT
>Ga0136637_1000201_pt1 | contig 12583 bp, 13 predicted proteins | sample AntDrymUQ8572106_2_FD_105497 | JGI IMG/M metagenome (GOLD analysis project Ga0136637, IMG submission 105497) | Polar desert sand microbial communities from Dry Valleys, Antarctica - metaG UQ857 (21.06) | ecosystem: Environmental > Terrestrial > Soil > Desert | place: Antarctica: Dry Valley... | reverse complement strand
GCCGACTCGATCAGATACAGCTCGGCGAGCGCGCTCGTCAGCGCCGCGGGGTCGGATGCGGTCGCAATGATGTCGAGGTCCTTGACGGAGTCCGCGCTGCGGCGCGCCGATCCGGCCAGCTCGACACGCTCGGCCGCCGAGTGCTCGCGCAACGCCGCGACGATCGCGTCGCCGATGTCCAGAGCGCGGTGCAGCAGCACGCGCTGGGCGGGCGCCTCGCCGGCACCGGCCTCCAGCGCCGACAGCACCGAGGCCTCGAACTTCGGGCCGAAGCCCTTCGCCTCGCGCAGCTTCTGCTCCTGGGCTGCGGCGCGCAGCATCTCCAGCGACTCGATACCGAGCTCCTCGAACAGGCGCCGGGCGCGCTTGGGCCCCAGGCCCGGAAGCCGCATCATCTCCATCAACCCCGGCGGGTAGCGCGCGCGGAGCTTCTCGGCCGCCGGGATCGCACCGGTCTCAAGCAGCGCGGTCAGCTTCTCCTCGAGCGTCTTGCCGATTCCGGGCAGCTCGGTGACGCGGCCGGCGCGCGTCAGGCCGGCGATCGATGAGCTCGCCTCGCGCGCGCTCTTGGCAGCGCCGCGATAAGCCATCACGCGGTGCACAACGGCGCCGTCGAGCTCGTAGAGGTCGGCGAGCTCGTCGAACGCCGCCGCGATCTCGAGGTTGGTCGGGTCTGCAGCCAAGTTCTCTCTAGGGTACGGCGCGCCTATGCCCAGCGACGCGTGGCTGATCCTGCCGACCTACAACGAGGCTGAGAACCTCGAGCTGATGGTCGACGCGGTGCTCCCGGTGCTCGGCCGGGCCGCCCCGGGCGCCCACCGGGTCCTGATCGTCGACGATGGCTCGCCCGACGGCACGGGTGAGATCGCCGACCGGCTCGCGGTCGCGCACGACACCGTCGAGGTGCTGCACCGCACCGAGCGCGAAGGTCTCGGCCCCGCCTACCTCGCCGGCTTCGCGCACGCGCTCGAGGGCGGCGCCGCGTTCGTGATGGAGATGGACGCCGACTTCTCCCACGAGCCCGCGGACCTGTCGCGGCTGCTGGCCGCAGCGCGCACGGCGGACCTCGTGCTCGGCTCGCGCTACGTCGCCGGTGGAGGCGTCTCGGACTGGGGCGTGGGGCGTCAGCTCGTCAGCCGCGGGGGATCGCTGTACGCGCGGCTCGTGCTCGGGCTGAAGGTGCGCGACCTGACCGGCGGCTTCAAGTGCTTCCGGCGCGAGGTGCTCGAGGCGATCGACCTGCCGACCGTTCGCTCGCGCGGCTACGCCTTCCAGGTCGAGCTCACGCACCGAGCGGTGTGCGCAGGCTTTCGTGTCGTCGAGGTGCCGATCATCTTCCGCGAGCGCATCCGTGGCAGCTCGAAGATGACGTGGCGGATCGCCGCCGAGGCCGCGCTGCTCGTTCCCAAGCTGCGCGCCGGTCGCATATCCGGCCAGGTCCGGCGCCGCTGAACGGCGAGCGCGGCCGCGGAGCCGATGGCAGGTGCGTGCATCCATCGGAACTCGCGCTCGTCCGAGGAATTGCGGACACGCGGGCCACGCTGCACTCATGGAACGCGCACCCGTGGACCGTGCTGGGCCGCTGGCTGGCGGGCTCGCTGGCGATCACCGGGCTGCTGCTCGCCGCCGTCTGGTTTCGGGCCACGCAATCGCTTCCCGATCCCAGCGGACTCGTCTTTCCGGGGCTCAACAACGAACCGGCGCTGTCGGAGGTCGGACATGTGCTGTTTCGCAACGGCCTCGTCCTCGCCCTGCATGCAATGGCGTGCGTCGCGGGTTTCATCGCCGGCAGCTCGCTGCCCCAGCAGGCTCAGCAGTACACCGGCGCGTGGCGCTGGATCCATGACCGCGCGGGGCCTCTGGCGATCGCATTCGTTATCGGTGCGACCGGCTTCTCCCTGATCACGCAGGCCATCGCGCTCGGCCACGGCAGCGCGACGCTTGCCGCCCAGCTGCACATCTCGCCCGGGCTGCTGCTCATCGGGCTGCTTCCTCACGCGCTGCCCGAGCTCGTGGCGCTCTTCCTTCCGCTCGCTGCGTGGACGATCGCCAGCCGCGCCGGCGCCTGGCACGAGCTGCTGGCGGCAACCGTTGTCACCGTCCTGCTCGCCGTTCCCGTCCTCGTCGCGGCCGCGTTCGTCGAGGTCTATCTCAGCCCGAAGCTGCTGACCTCGCTCCCCGCCTGACGCCGGCCGCCCGTCCACGGGTTGCTTGCTTCATTTTGTATAGTGGGTGTCAACCCCTTGAAGGAGACACACATGGCCGAACTCACCAACGTCACCGACGACAACTTTCAGGCCGAAGTCATCGAGAGCGAAACCGCCACGCTCGTTGACTTCTGGGCCCCGTGGTGTGGCCCGTGCCGCGTCGTCGGCCCCGTACTCGAGGAGATCGCCGGCGAGCGCGAGGACGTCAAGTTCGTCAAGCTCAACGTCGACGAGAACCAGCAGACGGCCGCCACCTTCCAGGTCCTCTCGATCCCCACGATGATCCTCTTCCGCGACGGCCAGCCCGCGAAGAAGCTCATCGGCGCGCTGCCGAAGAAGAAGATCCTCGAGCAGCTCGAGCTCGAACCGGCCGCGTAGGTGACGATCGTGGCCTAAGAAGCGAGAGGGGGGGGTCGCCGAGGTAGTGGCTGCACGCTGATGCGCAGCTCGCGACCCTCGATGCTGGAGAGCTCGCCGCGGCCGTTTCTCGACGCGTAGTCGACTGATACCGCGAGCACCTCGCGGGCGACGTAGTCCTCGTGCACGCGTGCCGCGTCGAGCAGCGCGGCGTCGCCGTCGAGCGCCAGCGCGATGCGGTCCTCGATCGCCAGTCCGGCGGCCTTGCGTGCGTTCTGGACGGCGTGCACCACCTCTCGCGCGAGCCCTTCGCGGCGCAGCTCGTCATCGAGGACGAGCTCGAGTGCCACGGCGTGCGATCCCTCGCGCTCGAGCCGGTAGCCGGCCAGCGGCGCCATCGCGATCAGGATGTCGTTCTCGGTGAGCTGATGATCGTGGCCCTCGACGAAGATCCCGACGGTGCCGCCGGCGCGCAGCGTCTCGGCGACGTGGTCGGAGTCGAGCGCGGCGATCGCCTCGGCCGCCATCGCCATCGCCTTGCCGAAGCGCGGGCCGAGCGTGCGGTAGTTGGGCTTCAGCGTGGACGAGCCAAGCTCGCCCGCCTCGGCAACGAAGCGCAGCGACTTGATGTTGAGCTCCTCGCGCACGACGTCGGCGAGCCGCTCGATCGCGATCCGCTCGCGCCCGGCGGCAACGACGACCGCCTCGTGCAGCGGCTGGCGGATCTTGAGCTTCGCGCCGGCGCGCGCGGCAAGACCGAGGCGCACCGTCTCGCGCGCGACCGACATCGCGTCCTCGAGCTCGACGTCGCGCGGCTGCGCCTGCGGCCAGTCGGTCAGGTGGACGCTGGCCAGCGATCCATCCAGGCCCTCGTAGATCTCGTCGGCGATGAACGGGACGAACGGAGCGAGCAGCTGCGCGACCGCCACGAGGCACTCGCGCAGCGTCGCGTGGGCGACGGCGTCGCCGTCCCAGAAGCGCCGGCGCGAGCGGCGCACGTACCAGTTGGAGAGATCGTCGACGAACTCGGTGATCGCGCGGCCGGCCGTCGTCGCGTCGTAGGCGTCGAGGCGCTCTGTGACCGTGGCCGTCGTAGCGCTCAGGCGTGAGCGGATCCAGCGATCGAGATCGGTCTGCGCGGGGGCCGGGCCGGAGTCATCCGCCGGGTAGAGCGTCGAGAACGCGTAGGTGTTCCACAGCTGGCGCAGGAACAGGCGCACGCCCTCGCCAATCGACTCCTCGGTGAAGCGGTAGCCGTCCCACGGCTGCTTTGAGGTGAAGAAGTACCAGCGCAGCGCGTCGGCGCCGAAGCGGTCGATGACCTCCCACGGGGCGACGATGTTGCCCTTGGACTTCGACATCTTCTGGCCTTCGTTGTCGGTGATCAGCCCGAGGCAGACGACGTGGTCGTAGGGCTTGTCGCCGCCGCGCAGCAACGTCGAGACGCCCAGCAGCGAGTAGAACCAGCCGCGCGTCTGATCGAGCGCCTCGCAGATGAAGTTCGCGGGGTAGAGCTGTTCGACGTCCACCTCCCCGGCGAACGGCTCGTGACGCTGGGCGAACGGCATGCAGCCCGAGTCAAACCAGACGTCGATCACCTCGGGGACGCGCGTCGCGGTCTGCTCGCACTGCTCGCAGGTGAACGTCACCTCGTCGACGAATGGGCGGTGCGGGTCCTCCAGCCGGACGCCCGAGCGCTGCTCGAGATCGTCGAAGGACCCGATCACCGTCAGATGTCCGTCCGGGCAGCGCCAGACCGGCAGCGGCGTGCCCCAGAAACGCTCGCGCGACAGCGCCCAGTCGACGTTGTTCTCCAGCCAGTTGCCGAAGCGCCCGTGCTTGATGTGCTCCGGGTGCCACGTCACCTGCTCGTTGGCGGCCAGCAGCTCGTCGCGGCGCTTGGTCGTCGCGATGTACCAGGCCGGCTTGGCGTAGTAGAGCAGCGGTGTCGAGCAGCGCCAGCAGTGCGGATAGGCGTGCTCGTAGGGCTCGGCGCGCAGCAGCCGGCCGCGCGCACGCAGGTCCTCGACGAGATCCTCGTCGGCGTCCTTGACGAAGCGCCCGGCGTAGGGGCCGATGCGCTCGTCGTAGGTGCCGTCGCGACGAACCGGGTTGACGACGTTCAGTCCGTAGCGCTGGCCGAGGCGAAAGTCGTCCTCGCCGAAGGCGATCGCCGTGTGCACGAGGCCGGTGCCGTCGTCCGCCGTGACGAAGTCGCCGAGCAGGACGGTGTGGCCGCGCTCGCCGTACTCGTCGGTGCCGAGGAACCCAAACGGCGGCGCGTAGCGCACGCCATCCAGCGCGGCGCCGGGGAAGCGCTCGAGGATCTGCACGTCCTCGCCGAGCACGCGCTCGACGAGCGCCTCCGCGAGGACCACCGGCGCGTCGAGCGTGCCGGTCTTCGCGCGCACGTAGATCAGCTCGGGGTCGACGGCGACGGCGGCGTTGGAGACAAGCGTCCAGGGCGTCGTGGTCCAGATCAGCAGCTCGTCGCCTGCCTGCAGCGGGCCGCCGTCCTGGGCCACGGTGAATCGCACATAGACGGACGGATCGGTGACGTCCTTGTAGCCGAGCGCGACCTCGTGGCTGGAGAGCGCGGTGCCGCAGCGCGGGCAGTACGGAACGACCTTGTGACCCTCGTACAGCAGGTCCTGATCGGCGATCTGCTTCAGCGACCACCAGACCGACTCGATGTAGTCCGGATCGAGCGTGCGGTAGGCGTTGTCGAGATCAAGCCAGAAGCCGATCCGCTCCGTGAGCGCATCCCAGTCCTCGAGGAACGTGAAGACCGACTCGCGGCACTTCGCGTTGAACTCCGCGATGCCGTACTCCTCGATCTGGGCCTTGGCGGTGATGCCGAGCTGCTTCTCGACGGCGATCTCGACGGGCAGCCCGTGGCAGTCCCAGCCGCCGCGGCGCTGGACGTAGTAGCCCCGCATCGTCTTGTAGCGGGGGAAGATGTCCTTGAACGCGCGGCTGAGGACGTGGTGCACGCCGGGCCTGCCGTTGGCCGTCGGCGGCCCTTCCCAGAAGACCCAGGGCTCGGCCCCCTCGCGCCGCCAAAGCGACTGCGCGAAGACATCACGCTCGCGCCAGCGCTCGAGCACGCGCTGCTCGAGCTCGGGAAAGGACTGCTGGGAATCGACGGGATCACGCACGGGAGAGCAAGTGTAGGAATCGCCGACCACAAGCCGGTTCTCGAAGGACCAGCAACGTCCCCGACGGAGTCCGCGGGGCCCGTCAGGTCAGGCGGCGAGTTTGCGGCAGATCTGAGCTAGCGACCGCTTCTCCTGCTCGTCAAGCACGGCGAACGCCGCGGCGACGCGCTCGCTGTGCTCGGGAAACAGGCGGTCGACGATCTCGCTGCCGGCCGGCGTGATCGCCACCGAAGCGGTGCGCCGGTCGATGGCCAGGCGGCGGCGCACGACGAGGCCGCGCCCCTCGAGCGTCGTGACGACCTCGGTCGCGTTGGCCTTCGAGGTACGCAGGCGTGCGCGCAGCACGCGCAGCTCGAGCTGGCCGCCCGCGGTCGTCAGGATGACGAGCACGGAGAAGCCGGTGGCCGACAACCCCTCACGCTCGAGGTCTGCGCTCAGCCGCCGCCGCACAGACGCCTCCGCGCGAAGCAACGAGTCGAGCGCGCGATGAGCGAGCGGGTCCCCGGGCACGAGCGTCATGTCGCATCCGACCGTAGCTGCCGCGCCGGACAGCGGTGGGGCGTCAGCTGAGCAGGCGCAGCACTGCGAGCGCCACGACGGGCACGCCCACGGCGACGATCAGCCGCTGCTCGATGAGCAGCCAGCGCTCGCGCCCAGCATCATCGATCGGCGTGCGGTAGAGGCGATCACCGAGCACGGCGCGCGCGACGTTGGCGCCCGCACGGCCGCCGAGCAGCCACAACAGGCCGCCGATCGCCACGGGGACGACGGCCGGCGCCGTCAGCGCGACGATCGCCAGACCGAGCACCTCGACCGCCTCGGAGCAGCTGCGCGCGGCGAGCAACTCGCGCGTGGGATAGCGGTAACGCTTGAGAACCTCGTCGCCGGCGAGCCAGCGGCGCACGAGCAGCAGATCTGCCTCGCGGCTGCCCCCGGCGGCGTCGAGGTCGTCGAGCAGCTCCTGCTCCTCGGGCGTCGTGGGCGCATCGGCGATGTCGGCGAGTGCCCCATCCGCGTGCTCGGCATCGATCAGCTTGCTCGAGATCCACCAGTCGACCACGAGCAGCGGAACGCCGAGCAGCACGATCCGCGCGTCGCCGAGCAGGATGCCGATCGCGGCGAGAACGCCCGCCGCGATCCAGTTGACAACCGTCAGCACCACGAGGCGCCGGCGCTCGCGGCCCCAGGAGGACCACGAGCCGGCGCGTCGCACCGCGGTCGCGGCCGCGGTCACGTGTAGATACCCACTCCGGGATAGGGGATGGCTCCCCAAAGGCAGCTGATCTTCACGCGCACCCCGACCTTCTTGTTCTTGGTCGCGCGCGTTGCCTTTGCAAGGGTCTGGACGACCTTCTTGAGCCCGGCCTTGCCGAGCTTCGCGACGAGCTTGACGACCGCGCTTGGCGCGGCCAGGGTGCTCAGCGACATCGCGGCGAGCGCCAGCGCGGCCATGTCGGTCACCTTGTCGACCTTGTCGGCGATCGCGAGGATGTTGTCGAAGCGCTTGAGCAGCGGAGCCTTCTTCCACAGCCCGGACTTCCAGATCGTCGCGGCGCAGTAGAACGCGCCACGCTGATCCATCCGCTTGGGCTCACCGGCCGCGGATGCCGGTGCGGCTCCCACCGCGACCACTGCCAGTACGGCGATCAGCGTCACAGGGACGATCGCTCGTCGTGTCAGTGCTTGTACCTCCCACCCCCCGAGCGGGCGCTCTCCGTTCATCAACGCAGGCGTGCCGTGCCATGCGCAGTCCCCGAGCCCTGCAAGACAGCAAACGCCACCGGGTCTGTCAAGCGCGGCGGCGAACTGCAGCTACGAGATCTGCGCGAGCGTCGGGCGACACCGCGACTCGTTCTCGTAGGCGTTCAGCCGTGCCAGCAACCGCGGATCCGCTGAAGGCATGGAAGCTGACCGACGAGGACTGGCGCAACCGCGAAAAGCGCGGCGCCTACGAGGAGGCGGTCGAGCAGATGCTCGAGCGCACCGATACGCCGGCCGGTCGCTGGTACGCGATCGAGGCGGAGTCCAAGCGTTACGCCCGCGTGAAGGTGATGGAGACGACGATCAGCGCGATCGAGCAGGGGCTGCGTGAACGCGGTCTCGAGCCACCCCCGCCCCAGTAACAGCCCAGCGGCGACCTGCGAAGCGCCAGCCGAGCGTCACCAGGCGCACGGCCATCAGGGCGAGCAGCCCGGCCCAGACGCCCTGGATGCCCCAGTCGAATTGCAGCGCGAGCAGCGCGATCGGGATGTAGGCGCCGAGCCCCGCGAGCAGCATCGAGCCGGCGAGGTAGCGCGTGTCGCCGGCGCCGATCAGGATCCCATCGAGTGCGAAGACGACGGCCGCCGCGGGCAGCATCAGCGCGAACATCGTCCAGATCGCCTCGGCGCGCTCGAGCACCACAGGGTCGTCGCTGAAGGCCTGCGGCAGGCCGCCGGCGAGCGCCAGCGTCAGCGCGCCGAAGACGCAGCCGGCGAGCAGTGACCAGCCCAGCGTGCGGACCGCGGCGGCGCGCGCCGTCGACGCCTCGCCGGCGCCCAGCGCTCGCCCGACGAGCACCTGCGCGGCGATCGCGATCGCGTCGAGCACGAGCGCCGCGAAGATGAACAGGCCCATCGCGATCTGGTGGGCCGCAAGCGACGCGTCGCCGACGCGAGCGAGGATCGCGCTGGCGGTCGCAAACGCGGCCAGCAGCGCCGCCGAGCGCACGAACAGCTCGCCTGAGATGCGTAGCAGCGGCGCCACGAGGTCGGCGCGCGGCGCGCGTGATGAAGCCGGCACGCGCAGCAGCAGCCACACGAATGCGCAGCCCATTCCGAGCTGGGCGATGACCGTTCCGACGGCGGATCCATCGAGGCCCCATTCCATGCCGTAGACGAACCACAGCTCCAGTCCGACGTTCGCGAGCTGCGCGGCGACGATGATGATCAGCGGGGTGCGCAGGTCCCCGATGCCGCGCAGGTAGCCCTGGCCGGCGAGCGCGATCAGCGCCATCGGCAGGCCGGCCGCACTCAGGCGCAGGTAGCGCTCGGCCATCGCGGCGGTCTCGCCATCGCCGCCGAGCAGTGCGACGATCGGGCTAGCGCAGACCACGCAGGTCAGCGCAAGCGCAGCGCCCAGCGCGGCCGCGAGCCACAGCGCCTGCGCGGCGAGTTCGCCGGCGCGCGCGGCGTCACCGGCGCCGTGCAGCCGCGCGACCTGGGCGGTCGTCCCGTAGGTCAGAAAGATGCACAGCGAGACGAGCGTCGTGAGCACGGTTGCGGCGATCGCGAGCGCCGCAAGCTGCGGCGTGCCGAGGTGACCGACGATCGCGGTGTCGACGAGCAGGTACAGCGGCTCCGCGGCCAGCGCTCCCAGCGCGGGCAGCGCCAGCCATGCAATCTCGCGGTCGTGAGGCGAGCGCAGCATGCAGCTGACTTTACGATGGCCCTATGGCGAACCGGATCGCAGCAGTCACCGCGTTGCATGCCGTGCTCGCCCTCGCGGGTTGCGGGGAGCAGAAGGACGGCGTGCCGGCCGCCTGCTCGGACGGGCCGCAGGTGATCTCGCGCGCGCTTGAGCGCGCGCCCGCGCCGGTCACGCTCGGCGAGCAGACGAGGTTGTCGACGTGCATCAGCCGCGCGCGCACGGACGCCGAGCTGCAGACGATCGGTTCGTCGCTGCTTTCAGTCGCAGACCAGCTTGCCGCTCGTGCCGGCACCGACGAGGTCGCCGCGCTGCGCCTGGGCTACCTCGTCGGCGCGACGCGCCGCGGCGTCCGCGCAAGCCCCGGTCTCGCGGTGCAGATGGGTCGCCGCGTCGAGCAGTCGACGCGTATGGACGGCGCCTCCGCCGCCGCGCGGGCGGCGCTGCGGCGCGGCCTGCAGGCCGGCGAGGCCAGCGGATGAAGCTACGCCTGTACCACCATCGTGATGGCGCGCGGATCGCCTATCGCGAGCAGGGCGTCGGCCCGAGCGTGTGCCTGCTGCACAGCGCTGCTCTATCACATCGCGAGTTCGTGCCGATCGTCGAGCACCTCGCCGACCGCTTCCGGCTCGTGCTGCCCGACCTGCCGCTGCATGGCGACTCCGAGGACCGTCCGCGCCACCCTTACACGATCGACTGGCTGTCGGAGGTGATGGCCGATTTCTGTCGCGAGACGTGTGGGCACAACCCGATCGTCGGCGGCCACGGAGCGGGCGCGGAGATCCTCCTGCGGGCGGCGGTCACGGGCCAGCTCTCGCCCGAGCGGCTCGTGCTGATGCCAAATCGCCTGCACCGTCCGCCGCAGCGCTCGCGCGTGCCGGCACCGCTGCGGACGGTCGCTCCGCTGGCCGCGCTGCCCTGGGTCGACCGAACGGCGTCGCGCGTCGTGCGCTTCGCCTACCGCCCCGAGCACGGTATGAAGCTCACCGCGCGCGGCAATCCGGCAGCGCGCGACCTCGTCCGCCACGCCACCGCTGATGTCGCCGGCAACGCCAACCTCGCCCGTTCGTGGGCGCGCTGGGTGCGCCGCTGGCCCTCGGGCGCACAGACGGATCTGCTCGAGGCGTACCCGCGCCTGCACTCGCAGGTGCTGCTGCTGTGGGCCGACCGCGACCGCTACCACCCACTCGCCGGCGCGGAGGAGGCGCTTGACCTGCTGCCCGACGCGCAACTGCGCGTGCTGCCGGGAACGGGCTTTCTGATGGCCTACGACGACCCGGTCGGCATGGCGCGCGAGTTGGCGGCGTTCTGTGGCTAGTGGACGCGGCCGGAAGTTCGGCGAGTTCCTCCCCAGCCTGCTGCTCGCGTGCGCGCTGCTCGTTATCGGCTGCGGCGACGACCAACACGCGGGGACTCCGCCGCCCAGCACGGTGCCCGCCAAGTCGCCGACAGCCGTTGACCTCGGGCGAATCCGCTCGACGCCGAGGACGCCGTTCTTCTGGCTCGGGCGCAGCTACGGCGGCCGGCCACTCACGCGCGCCGTGCTGACCGCGGCCGATCCGCCCGACTCGATCTTCCAGTACGGAAACCCGGACTGTCAGGCCGGCGTCGGCTGCAGCTACGACATCGGTGTGGCGACGTTGCGCAAGCGCGACCCCGACACGACGCAGCGCTGCTGGAAAGCGCTCGGGCCGGCGTTCGTGCTCGCCTGCAATGGGGCCGAGACGGTGCAGGTGTACAGCGGCGCGGTCGAGGTGTTCACGACGTTCCGAGCGGTCGGGCCAGGGCGACTGGTGCAAGCGCTGCGGCTCAAGGGCCCGGGCACCGCCGCCGGTCCGCAACTCGACGGCCTCGCCACGCCCAAGCCGTTCACGTGCGACGAGGCGAAGATGTTCCCGCAGGAGTTCCGCGCCGCGCTGCCCGCGGCGCTCGCACCCGCGGCCTGCGAATGATCCAGGTTTCGTCCTGCGATCATCGCAAGCGATGGCCTGCGGAGGACGTCACCCGGACCCCCGCGCCATCTTGCGCAGATCCATCGCCTCGTCGAACGTCGCCTCGTCGACCCCCTGTTCGAGGGCGACGTCGCGCAGCATGCGCCCCGATGTCGCGGCCTCCTTGACGATCGCGGCGCCCTTGTCGTAGCCGACGTGCGGGTTCAGGGCCGTCGCCGCGGCGAGCGTCGACTCGGCCGACTGCTTGCAGCCCTCGACATTGGCCTCGATCCCCTCGACGCACTTCGACGCGAACAGCTCGCAGGTCGTGCTGAGCAGGTGGATCGAGCCGAGCAGGTTGCGCGCGATCAGCGGGATGCGCACGTTGAGCTCGAAGTTGCCCTGCAGGCCGCCGATCGTGATCGCGGTGTCGTTGCCGATCACCTGCGCGCCGACCTGCATCACGACCTCGGGGATCACGGGGTTGACCTTGCCGGGCATGATCGAGGAGCCCTTCTGCAGCTCCGGCAGGAGGATCTCGCCGATGCCGGCGCGCGGGCCGGAGCCCATCATTGCGAGGTCCTGGGCGATCTTCGTCAGCGAGACGGCGATGACCTTCAGCGCGCCGGACAGCTCGACGAGCGCATCGCGGTTGGCCTGCGCCTCGAACGGATCCTCGGGCGCCGAGATCTCGAGGCCGCTCTTGTCACTCAGCAGCGCGCGGATCTTCTCGGCGAACTGCGGATGCGTGTTCAGGCCGTTGCCGACGGCGGTGCCGCCGAGCGGGATCTGCGCGACCTGCGGCAGCGCGTTGCGCACGCGCCGAGCGCCGAGGCGCACCTGCGCGGCGTAGCCGGCGAACTCCTGGCCAAGCGTCACCGGAACGGCATCCATCAGATGCGTGCGTCCGGACTTCACGACGTCCTCGAACTCGGTGGCCTTGCCGGCAAGCGCCTGCTCGAGGCGCTCGAGCGCGGGCAGCAGGCAGTGCGTGGCCTCGTCCAGCGCTGCGAGATGGACCGCGCTTGGGAAGACGTCGTTGGAGGACTGCCCCATGTTGACGTGGTCGTTGGCGTGAACGCCCTCGCCGGCGAGGTTGGCGATCACCTCGTTGGCGTTCATGTTCGTCGACGTGCCCGAGCCGGTCTGAAAGACGTCGATCGGGAACTGGTCGTCGTGCTCGCCGGCGGCGATCGCATCGGCGCCCTGGGCGATGCGCTCGGCGAGCTGCGGATCGAGCTTGCCCAGCTCGGCGTTGACGCGCGCCGCTGCGCCCTTGATGTCAGCCAGCCAGCGCACGACGACGACGGGAACGCGCTCGCCCGAGACCGGAAAGTTCTCAACCGCCTTGGCGGTCTCGCCGCCCCACAACTGCTGCTGCTCGGCCAAGCTCATATGAGAATCCTCCGTGGATCGGTCGAGCTTGAAACCTTACCCTTGCCCGATGCCAAGCTGGGACGACGTCCTGCAGATCGCCGCGCGCCTACCCGGTACCGAGGTCGGCACGTCCTACGGCACCCCGTCG
>Ga0136637_1000200_pt1 | contig 12618 bp, 9 predicted proteins | sample AntDrymUQ8572106_2_FD_105497 | JGI IMG/M metagenome (GOLD analysis project Ga0136637, IMG submission 105497) | Polar desert sand microbial communities from Dry Valleys, Antarctica - metaG UQ857 (21.06) | ecosystem: Environmental > Terrestrial > Soil > Desert | place: Antarctica: Dry Valley... | reverse complement strand
CGAGGCGCGGCACTGGCGGCGCAACGTCGGCCGGTTGGTGGCGGTGACGCTGCCCGGGAACGAGGAGATCAACGGGCGGATCCGAACCGCGGAGGAGACCGGGGCGACGCTCGTCGACGACGCCACCGGTGTCGAGCGCACCGTCGCGTACGCCGACGTCGAGCGTGCGCTGGTCCAGGTCGAGCTCCGGCGCAAGCGCGAGGAGGTCGGTACCGACGTCGACGGCGATGTCGGACCCGACGAGACCCCCGACGGCGGCGAGGTCTGACGTGGACATCGACGTCAGCGTCCTCCGGGCGATCGAGCGGGAGCGGGAGATCCCGTTCGACCTGCTCGTGGACGCGATCGAGCAGGCCATGCTCCTGGCCTACCAACGGAGCGAGAGCGCAGAGCCCCACGCGCGTGCCCAACTCGACCGCAAGTCCGGGCACGTCGTGATCTGGGCGCAGGAGCTGGGCGAGGAGGGCGAGCTGGTGCGGGAGTGGGACGACACCCCGACCGGGTTCGGCCGGCTCGCCGCCGCTACCGCACGCCAGGTCATCTTCCAGCGGCTGCGTGATGTCGAGGACGAGCAGGCCTTCGGCGAGTTCACCGGCAAGGAGGGTGAGCTGATCTCCGGGATCATCCAGCAAGGCCGGGACCCGCGGATCGTGCACGTCGACCTCGGCAAGGTCGAGGGCGTCGTGCCCCCGGCCGAGCAGGTGCCCGGTGAGCGCTACGTGCACGGCGAGCGGCTGCGCTGCTACGTCCTGCAGGTGCGCAAGGGCATGCGCGGACCGCAGATCACGCTGTCCAGGACGCACGCGAACCTGGTCCGCAAGTTGTTCGCGCTCGAGGTGCCCGAGATCGCCGACGGTTCGGTCGAGATCATGGGGGTCGCCCGCGAGGCCGGCCACCGGTCGAAGATCGCGGTCCGCGCGACGATTCCCGGGATCAGCCCGAAGGGTGCCTGCATCGGCCCGATGGGCAGCCGGGTACGCAACGTCATGCACGAGCTGCACGGCGAGAAGATCGACATCGTGGACTGGTCGGAGGACCCCGCGACGAACGTCGCGAGCGCCTTGTCACCGGCGCGGGTCCGCAGCGTCGAGGTGGTCGACCTCGCGGCCCGGTCGGCGCGGGTGGTCGTGCCTGACTACCAGCTGTCGCTCGCCATCGGCAAGGAAGGCCAGAACGCGCGGCTCGCCGCGCGACTGACCGGTTGGCGCATCGACATCCGGCCGGACACCGAAGGCGATCCGGCCGCGATGTCGCGGAAGTCGCAGCCGGAGTGACGACGGAGCGGAATCGGCGGAGTCCTGCCGATCGAGCCACGCAGATGAACGGCCTCCCGGACGACGGCCCGACAGCCGGCGACTCCACCCAGCGGTCGGAGACGGTAGACTCCGGCGCAGACGGTTGCGCGTCGTCGCGGCCGACCCCCGTACGCATGTGCGTGGGTTGCCGAGGCCGGGCGCCGAAGTCCGACCTGGTGCGCGTGGTCGTCGTCGAGAACGCCTGCGTTCCCGACCCGACGGGTCACCATGCCGGTAGGGGTGCGTACCTCCACCACGACCAGCGGTGCCTCGAGCTCGCCACGCGTCGACGAGCGTTCCCCCGGGCTCTACGCCATGCGGGACCGCTCGCCCTCGACGCCGTGGTGGCGCTCGTCGGACCAGCACCAGGCTGACCGGTTCACGCCGGCAGGATCGACGGATCCGAACGGCACGACGGTTCCACCGAAGACCGGCAGCGCGCAACCGCGCGTTCGCGAGAGAGAGCAGGTCGAGAGCAATGAGCGCTCGATGAGCACGCAGCGATGAGCACGTCCATGCGTTAGGACGGCCCGGGCACCCGGGCCGAGGTGAGGAGAAGCGTGGCCAAGGTCCGGGTTTACGAGCTCGCGAAAGAGCTCGGTGTCGAAAGCAAGGTCGTTCTGACCAAGCTCAACGAGCTGGGGGAGTTCGTCCGGTCGGCGTCGTCGACCGTCGAGGCTCCCGTGGTGCGCAAGCTCCGCGAGGCCATGCCGGCCGCTCCGTCGAGCGCGGCCCCCTCCAGCGCAGCGGCCAAGGCGGGTCCGCGGCCGGCCGCCAAGACCGCGTCGACCCCACCTGAGCCGGTCGCGACGGCCCCCTCCGGGCCGACCGACCTGCGACCGAGTCCCGTCGCCGCACCGTCGCCAGCATCCCCCTCTCCGTTCAACGGTGCGCCCGCTGACCGGGGACCGGAGGCACCGGGGACGACCCAGACCAGCTCCCCGGCTCCAGCGCCGCAGCGTCCCGCCGCGGCCGCGCCGACCGACCAGGTCGCCCACAGCACGACCCAGCCGGGGACGCGTCCGGCCCCACGGCCCGGTGGCCCGCGCCCAGGGAACAACCCCTTCACGTCTGGCAGCACTGGCATGCCCCGCCCGGGTGGTCCCCGTCCGGGGAACAACCCGTTCACCTCTGGCGGCAGCCAGGGCATGCAACGCCCTGCAGCGCCGGGGGGCCCGCGGCCCGCGGCCCCACGACCGGGTACGCCAGGTCGGCCCGGTGCGGTCCCGGGAGCCCCGCGACCGAACCCCGGCATGATGCCCCAGCGCACGATGCCGAGCCGAGGCCCCGGTGGTCCGGGTGGTCCGGGAGCTCGTCCCGCGCCAGGCGGTCGTCCGGCCGGCGGCGCACCGGCCCGGGGTCGCCCAGGCGGCGGCGCACCGGGTGCCGGCGGTGGCGCCGGCGCAGGCGCCCCCCGCCCGGCCTTCGGTGGGCGTCCAGGTGGTGCCGGACGTGGTCGCGGTGGAACGGCCGGCGCATTCGGCCGTCCCGGCGGTGCACCTCGCCGCGGTCGCAAGTCCAAGAAGCAGCGTCGTCAAGAGTTCGACAACATGGACGCGCCGTCGCTTTCCGGCGTACGCCTGCCGCGTGGCGACGGTCGAGTCGTCCGCCTGCCGCGAGGTGCCTCGCTCACCGATTTCGCCGAGCGCATCGACGCGACCCCGGCGTCACTGGTCTCCGTCCTGTTCCAGCTCGGTGAGATGGTCACCGCGACGGAGTCGGTGAACGAGGAGACGCTCGCGCTGCTCGGCTCGGAGCTCAACTACACGGTCCAGGTCGTCTCCCCCGAGGACGAGGATCGCGAGCTGCTCGAGTCGTTCGACCTCGAGTTCGGTGAGGACGAGGGCTCCGCCGAGGACATGGTGGCGCGGCCGCCGGTCGTCACGGTCATGGGTCACGTCGACCACGGCAAGACCAAGCTCCTCGACGCGATCCGCTCGACCGACATCGTCGCCGGCGAGGCCGGCGGCATCACGCAGCACATCGGCGCCTACCAGGTGCACGCCCGCGCGCAGGACCGCGCGATCACGTTCATCGACACCCCGGGCCACGAGGCGTTCACCGCCATGCGTGCTCGCGGGTCGCAGGTGACCGACATCGTGATCCTGGTCGTGGCTGCGGACGACGGGGTCAAGCCGCAGACGATCGAGGCGCTCAACCACGCGCAGGCCGCCGGCGTCCCGATCGTGGTCGCGGTGAACAAGATCGACAAGGAGGGGGCGGACCCGGAGAAGGTCCGCGGCCAGCTCACCGAGTACGGCCTCGTGGCTGAGGAGTACGGCGGCGACACGATGTTCGTCGACGTCTCCGCGACCCAGCGGGTCGGTCTCGACCAGTTGCTCGACGCCGTCCTGCTCACTGCCGACGCCGCTCTGGAGCTCACCGCGAACCCGACCCAGGACGCGCAGGGGGTCGCCATCGAGGCACACCTCGACCGCGGCCGTGGTCCGGTCGCGACGGTTCTCGTCCAGCGCGGCACGCTGCGCGTCGGTGACTCGATCGTGGCCGGCGAGGCGTTCGGTCGGGTCCGAGCCATGATCGACGAGCACGGCGAGACGATCACCGAGGCCGGCCCGGCCCGTCCGGTGCTGGTCCTGGGATTCACCTCCGTCCCCGACGCGGGCGACAACATGCTCGTGGTGTCTGAGGACCGGGTGGCCCGTCAGATCGCCGAACGGCGTGAGTCGCGCGAGCGCAGCGCACTCCAGGCGGCGCGCCGCGGCCGTCGCACGCTCGAGGACTTCATGAAGTCCATGGAGCAGGGCGAGACCCGCGAGCTCATCCTCGTGATCAAGGGTGACGTGTCCGGCTCGGTCGAGGCTCTCGAGGACGCCCTGGTCAAGCTGGACGTCGGTTCCGACGTGGACCTGCGCGTGATCCACCGCGGGGTCGGTGCGATCACGGAGAACGACGTGAACCTGGCGAGCGTCGACAACGGCATCGTTATCGGCTTCAACGTCCGGACCCAGGGTCGCGGCGTCGAGCGGCTGGCCGCCGAGGCCGGAGTCGACATCCGCTACTACACGGTGATCTACCAGGCCATCGACGAGATCGAGGCTGCGCTCAAGGGCATGCTCAAGCCCGAGTTCGCCGAGGCGCAGCTCGGGTCGGCGGAGGTGCGGGACGTGTTCCGCTCCAGTCGGGCCGGGACGATCGCGGGCTGCATCGTCCGCCAGGGCGAGATCCGCCGCAACGCGAGGGCTCGGATCGTCCGAGACGGTGCTGTCGTCGCCGACAACCTCACGATCGACTCGTTGCGTCGTTTCAAGGACGACGCGACATCAGTCGCCGAAGGGTTCGAGTGCGGCATCAGCTTCAGCTCGTTCAACGACGTCAAGGTCGACGACGTGATCGAGACGTTCGAGATGCGCGAGATCCCGCGCGCGTAGCCACGACCGGACCGGCACGGCTGACCCCGGGCCAGACCCGCTCTGGCCGGGGGTGACCCCGTGCCAGGAGGTCTGGTGCAGGGTGGCCCCGTGCCAGTCCGAGACTGGTGCGACGTCACCCACTCGCCAAGACGCGCTGAACTGGAGGGCTCGCCGGTGATCACCGGAACGCTCCGGCTCGACCTGCTGCTCGGCGACGTGCACTCGCTCAAGGAGAAGCGCTCCGTCGTACGCCCGATCGTCGCGGAGCTCGCCCGCCGCCACGCGGTGTCGGTCGCCGAGACCGGCGCGTTGGACCTGCACCGTCGCGCCGAGATCGGTGTGGCCGTGGTGAGCGGCGATCACACGCACTGCCGGGACGTGCTCGACGCGTGCGAGCGGCGGGTTGCCGCCCGGCCGGAGATCGACCTGCTCGCTGCGCACCGGCGGGTGTACGACAGCAACGACGACTGAGAGGAGCCGGACATGACTGCGCAATCAGGGCGGGCCCGCCAGATGGCCGACCGGATCCGGGTGATCGTGGCCGAGTCGCTCGAGCGGCGGATCAAGGATCCGCGGCTCGGCTTCGTCACGATTACCGACTCACGGGTGACCGGTGACCTGCACGAGGCCACCCTCTTCTACACGGTTCTGGGATCGGACGAGGAACGAGCCGGCACCGCCGCGGCGCTGGAGAGCGCCAAGGGCGTGCTCCGGTCAGAGGTCGGACGCCTCACCGGTGTGCGGTTCACCCCGACGCTCACCTTCGTCGAGGACGCGATGCCGGAGAACGCGGAGCACATCGAGGACCTCCTGAAAAGGGCCCGCACGGCCGACGAGGAGGTTGCCGCGGTACGGCAGGGCGCGACGTACGCCGGGGATGCTGACCCGTATCGCACGCCCCCCGACGACGACGACGAGTGATCGCATGACGGGCGCGACGCCCCCCGGCGCGCACGCCCCGATCGACGGGTTGCTCGTCGTGGACAAGCCGGCGGGTGTCACCTCGCACGACGTGGTGGACCGCGTCCGTCGGGTGGCCGGCACCAAGAAGGTCGGCCACGCCGGCACGCTCGACCCGATGGCGACCGGCGTCCTCGTGCTCGGCGTCGGACGCGCCACCAGGTTGCTCGGTCATCTCGTGCTCACCGGCAAGTGCTACGACGCGACCATCCGGCTCGGCCAGACCACCACGACCGACGACGCCGACGGCGCGACCACGTCCAGCACCGATGCATCAGCAGTCCCAGACGACGCGATCGCCCGGGGGGCGGGTGCACTGACCGGCCACCTCGAGCAGGTCCCCTCCTCGGTCTCGGCGGTGAAGGTCGACGGCCGGCGTGCCTACCAGCGGGTCCGCGCCGGCGAGCAGGTCGTGCTGCCGGCGAGGTCGGTGGAGGTCACCCGCCTCGACGTCCTCGCAATCAGGCGTCCGGGCGAGGTGGTCGACGTCGACGTCGTCATCGCCTGCTCGTCCGGGACGTACGTCCGCGCGCTCGCCCGCGACCTCGGCGCGGCGCTCGGGGTCGGCGGGCACCTCACGGCACTGCGCCGGACGGCCGTCGGTCCGTACGGCATCGAGCTCGCCCGCACCCTCGAGGAGCTCGCCGCGGACTTCCGGGTCATCGGGCTCGGCGATGCGGCGGCTGCGGCGTTCCCGTCGCGGCGGGTCGGCGCCGAGGACGCCCAGGCGATCGCCCACGGCCGCCCGCTGCCGTTGACCGGCAACGGGTCGAGCGGTCCGGTCGCCGTGCTCGATCAGGACGGCGCGCTGCTCGCCCTCGTCCGCGATGACGAGGAACGGCAGCAGGCCCGTCCACTGGTCGTGTTCGCGCCGGGTGCCGGTGGACCGGCTCCGACCGGGTCAGCCGGTGGGTAGGGTCACCGCCGTGCCGCGCCAGCCACGCCCCGGACGGTCGGCCCGACTCCAGGGTCGGCTGCTGGGCCGACCGTTGGGCCGGCCGCCGTTCGACGCGGTGGCCGAGCTCTACGACCAGGTTCGTCCGGGGTACCCCGATGACGCGCTCGACGCACTGGTCACGCTGGCGGGGCTGCCGCGTCGCGGGCGAGTGCTCGAGATCGGTGCCGGCACTGGCCAGATGACGGTGCCGCTCGCCGAGCGTGGCTACCACATCACCGCGGTCGAGATCGGCGAGCACCTCGCCGAGCGGCTCCGCCGCAACACGGGGGAGTACGGCGACGTCGAGGTGGTGTGTGGTCGCTTCGAGGACACCGAGCTCCCGACGCGGTCGTACGACCTGGTGACGGCGGCCATGGCGTTCCACTGGCTGGACCGCCAGGTCGCGTACGACAAGGCGGCTGCGCTGCTGCGGCCGACCGGCGCGCTCGGGCTGATCTTCAACATCCACGTCGATTCCGACGCCGGCTACTTCGCCGCGTCGGAGGACGTCTACCGGCGGCATGCTCCGCACATCTGGGGGACCGGGACGTCCGGCTCGTTGGCGAAGCAGGCCGAATGGCGCGGCGAGATCGACGCGACCGGGTTGTTCGGGGACGTGCAGATCCGCAGCCATCCGTGGAGCGTCAGCTACTCACGCGACACCTATCTGCAGCTGCTCTCGACCTACTCCGACCACATCCGGCTCGAGCCCGCCGCCCGTGAGGCGCTGTTCGCAGACCTCGGCGCCCTGATCGACCGGCGCTTCCACGGCACGGTGGACAAGCACCACGACGCGCTCGTGGTGGTCGCACCGGTCCTTCCCGCCGGGGTGAGCTGACCGGTGGAGGTCTGGACCGGGCTCGACGAGGTACCCGCTGACCCCGGCCGTCATGCGGTCGCAGTTGGCACGTTCGACGGTGTCCACCGCGGGCACCGCGTGGTCATCGGTGCCGCGCTCGAGGCCCGGGTCCCGGACAACGGCGGGCGGGGCGTCCGGGCGGCGGTCCTCACGTTCGACCCGCACCCGCTGGTCGTGCTCCGGCCCGACGTCGCGCCGCCGGCGATCTCGACGCTGGAGCGGCGGCTCGCGATCCTCGACCGGCTCGGCGTCGACGCCGTCCTGGTCGTCCCGTTCACCCCCGAGCTGTCCGCGCAGTCGCCCGAGGCCTTCGTCGTCGACCATCTCGTCGGTGGGCTGCGCGCAGCCGCGGTCGCGGTCGGCAGTGACTTCCGCTTCGGGCGCCAGGCATCCGGCGATGTGTCGCTGCTGCGCAGGCTCGGGCTCGACCACGGGTTCAAGGTGCTCGAGGTGCCGCTGGTCGGCATCGGGGAGCCGGTCTCCTCCACGCGCGTTCGTGCCGCCATCGCTTCCGGTGACGTCGCGGCCGCCCGGGACCTCCTGGCGCGCGCGCACTGCGTCGAGGGCAAGGTGGTGGTCGGCGACCGGCGCGGGCGCGAGCTGGGCTACCCGACCGCGAACCTCGCGGTGCCCGAGCACATCGCGGTGCCGCCGGACGGCGTCTACGCCGGGTGGCTGGTCCGGGCCAGCGGGACGCGGCTGCCGGCCGCGATCTCGGTCGGGACGAACCCGACGTTCGGCCCGCACTCCCGCCGCGTCGAGGCGTACGTGCTCGACCGCGACGACCTCGAGCTCTACGGCGAACGGGTGTGCGTGGAGTTCGGGTGGTTCCTCCGCGGGCAGGTGGTCTTCCCCGGCATCGAGCCGCTGCTCGTGCAGATGGCTGCCGACGTCGACCGCACCCGTGACCTGGTCAGTGGCGAGCTGGCACCCGACGATCCAGGGGATCCGGTCGACCGAGCAGAGGGATGACCCTCGAGCCGGTCGCCCAGGGGCGACCCGCCGCGCTCGGTCTTCGGGACTGGTACCCTGGGCGCTGCCGTACTTGCGGCCGCGGACTTCCAGAGAGCCCGGGTGGACCTGCCCCGGAGCGCCGCGCAGCGATCCCAGAAGGAGCGGGTACCCCGTCGTGCCACTCGACACAAGCGCCAAGAAGACGATCATCGACGAATACGCCACCGGCGACGCCGACACCGGCTCCCCTGAGGTCCAGGTTGCGCTGCTCTCCAAGCGGATTGCCGAGCTGACCGAGCACCTCAAGGTGCACAAGCACGACCACCACAGCCGTCGTGGGCTTCTCCTGCTCGTGGGACGTCGCCGCCGACTGCTGAACTACCTGGCCAAGAAGGACATCGCCCGCTACCGCGAGCTGATTGCCCGTCTCGGCCTCCGCCGCTAGCGGTTCGACCGACCTGGCGTCGTCCCGTCCGCGGGAGCGATGCTCGACCGATCGGACCCGGCACCGGGCGGCGCCGCCAGATGCGGCTTCGCCGGGGCAACAACTGCACACACAACCGAGCCGCAACGAGAGCGTCACCGCTCTTCCGCGCCGGTCCTCGGTAGTGGCTCTCGGGCTCGCCCAGGCGCCCTCGTCCTCCTGACGAACAGTCATCTGGAGGACACGGCGCCGGCGGTCACCGCGAGCCTCGATCGATGACCGGCCCAAGACCGTGACCCCTCGCCTCGCGTGCTCAAGACGCTCAGGAGGGTGACCCGTGGAGGGTCCCGACATCCATGCCGCTGAGGCCGTGATCGACAACGGAACCTTCGGCACCCGTACCATCCGCTTCGAGACCGGCCGACTCGCTCGACAGGCCGCCGGCAGCGTCCTTGCCTACCTGGACGACGACACCGTGGTCCTGTCCGCCACGACGGCGTCGAAGAAGCCCAAGGACCAGTTCGACTTCTTCCCGCTCACCGTCGACGTCGAGGAGCGGATGTACGCCGCAGGGCGCATCCCGGGCTCGTTCTTCCGCCGGGAGGGCCGCCCCAGCGAAGGCGCGATCCTCACCTGCCGCCTGATCGACCGGCCGCTGCGCCCGACGTTCCAGCACGGGCTCCGCCACGAGGTCCAGGTCGTGGAGACCGTCCTCGCGCTCAACCCGGACCACTTCTACGACGTGGTTGCGATCAACGCGGCTTCGCTGTCGACCCAGATCTCCGGGCTCCCGTTCTCCGGACCGGTCGGCGCGACCCGGGTCGCGCACGTCGACGGCCAGTGGGTCGGGTTCCCGACCGTGGCCGAGGCCGAGCGGTCCACGTTCGACATGGTCGTGGCCGGCCGGGTGGTCGAGGACGGTGACGTCGCGATCATGATGGTCGAGGCCGAGGCCACCGCGCAGACCTGGAACCTCGTCCGCGACGGTGCTACCGCCCCGACCGAGCAGGTCGTGGCCGAGGGCCTCGAAGCCGCCAAGGCTTTCATCAAGATCCTCTGCGCCGCCCAGCAGGAGGTGGCCGCGGCCGCGTCGAAGCCGACGCAGGAGTTCCCGGTCTACCTCGAGTACCAGCAGGACGTGTTCGACGCTGTCGCGTCCGCCGTCGCCGACGAGCTCGGCAAGGCACTCACGATCGCCGACAAGACCGAGCGCGAGGCCCAGCTGGACAGTGTCAAGGCGCTCGCTGTCGAGCGGGTCGGTGAGCAGTTCGTCGGCCGTGAGAAGGAGATCGGTGGCGCGTTCCGCTCGCTGACCAAGCAGGTCGTGCGCGAGCGCGTGCTGCGCGACAAGGTCCGCATGGACGGCCGTGGTCTCGCCGACATCAGGTCGCTCGGCGCCGAGGTCGACGTGCTCCCGCGGGTGCACGGATCAGCCCTGTTCGAGCGGGGCGAGACGCAGATCCTCGGCGTCACCACGCTGAACATGCTCGGGCTCGAGCAGAAGCTCGACACGCTCGCGCCGGAGAAGTCCAAGCGCTACATGCACAACTACAACTTCCCGCCGTACTCGACCGGTGAGACCGGTCGGGTGGGCTCGCCGAAGCGGCGCGAGATCGGCCACGGAGCGCTGGCCGAGCGAGCGCTCCTCCCGGTGCTGCCGACCCGCGAGGAGTTCCCGTACGCGATCCGTCAGGTGTCCGAGGCGCTCGGCTCCAACGGCTCGACGTCCATGGGCTCGGTGTGCGCGTCGACGATGGCACTGCTCAACGCCGGGGTGCCGCTGCGCGCGCCGGTCGCGGGCATCGCGATGGGCCTGATCTCCGGCGAGGTCGACGGCAAGACCGAGTACGTCACGCTCACCGACATCCTCGGTGCGGAGGACGCGTTCGGCGACATGGACTTCAAGGTCGCCGGCACGCGCGAGTTCGTCACCGCGCTGCAGCTCGACACGAAGCTCGACGGAATCCCCGCGTCGGTGCTCACCTCGGCGCTCACGCAGGCGTTCGCCGCCCGGATCGCGATCCTCGACGTCATGTCCGAGGCGATCGACGGCCCGGACGAGATGAGCCAGTACGCGCCGCGGATCATCACGGTGAAGATCCCGGTCGACAAGATCGGCGAGGTGATCGGGCCGAAGGGCAAGATCATCAACCAGATCCAGGACGACACCGGCGCCCAGATCTCGATCGAGGACGACGGCACGATCTATATCGGTGCCGACAACGGCGAGGCAGCCGAGGCCGCGCGAGCGATGGTGAACGCGATCGCCAACCCGACGATGCCCGAGGTCGGCGAGCGCTACCTCGGAACGGTCGTCAAGACGACGGCGTTCGGCGCGTTCATCTCGCTCACTCCTGGTCGCGATGGTCTGCTCCACATCTCGAAGCTGCGCGCGCTCTCCGGTGGGAAACGTGTCGACAACGTCGAGGACGTCGTGTCGGTCGGCCAGAAGATCCAGGTCGAGGTCACGGAGATCGACCCGCGCGGCAAGCTCTCGCTGTCCCCGATCGTCGAGGACCCGCCTTCGGCGGAGGCGGCGCCGGCCGAGTAGCCGGTTACCTGCGCTGCGCACCACCGCAAGACCTTCGTTCGACCCGACCTCGAGGAAGCAGAGCCCAACACCGTGACAGCCGCCGGTCAGCACCGTTCGTCAACCCGCACGGTGCTGCCGGCGAGTCACGGGGGTGGGCTGGTCCGGCAGACGGTCCTGCCCGGTGGGCTGCGGGTCCTCACCGAGGCGATGCCGACCGTACGTTCGGTCGCGGTCGGCATGTGGGTGGGTGTCGGGTCCAGGGACGAGACGCCGTCGTTGGCTGGTGCCAGCCACTACCTGGAGCACCTGCTCTTCAAAGGGACGAAACGGCGCAACGCGATGGCGATCTCATCGGCGATCGAGGCCGTCGGCGGTGACATCAACGCGTTCACCGCCAAGGAGTACACCTGCTACTACGCGCGGGTGCTCGACGAGGACGTGCCCCTCGCGATCGACGTCCTGACCGACCTGATCACCTCGTCGGTGGTCTCGACCACGGACGTCGAGTCCGAGCGTGGCGTGATCCTCGAGGAGATCGCGATGCACGACGACGAGCCCGGTGATGCCGTTCACGACCTGTTCGCTCGCGCGTTCTACGGCGGCAACCCGCTGGGTCGGCCGGTGCTCGGGACGGTCGAGTCGATCGAGACGTTGTCGCGTACGGCGGTCAACGGCTACTACCGGCGCCGCTACCAGGCCCGCAACCTGGTGATCACCGCGGCCGGCAACGTCGACCACGCCGCCCTCGTACGCCAGGTGCGGCGCGCGTTCGAGGCCGCGGATGCCCTCGGCGACGGTTCGGACGCTCCCGCGGCACCGCGTACCGGCGGGCGGCCGAGCCAGACCTTCCCCGGTGTCGCCCTCGCCACGCGGTCGACCGAGCAGGCGCACCTCGTGCTGGGCGTCCCGGGCCTGGTCCGTACCGACCCTCGTCGCTTCGCCCTCGGCGTGCTCAACGCCGCCCTCGGCGGCGGTATGAGCTCGAAGCTGTTCCAGGAGGTGCGGGAGAAGCGCGGCCTCGCCTACTCGGTCTACTCCTTCGCCGCGCAGTACGCCGACTCGGGTTTCATCGGCGTCTACGCCGGCTGCAACCCGAGAAAGGTCGGCGAGGTGCTGGGCCTGTGCCGCGACCAGATGCTCGAGGTCGCCGAGCACGGCATCGACGAGGAGGAGCTTCGTCGGGGCAAGGGCCAGATGCGCGGCGGGCTCGTGCTCGGCCTCGAGGACCCCGGCTCACGCATGAGCCGGCTCGGCAAGTCCGCGCTCGTCTACGACGAGCTGATGG
>Ga0136637_1000199_pt1 | contig 12666 bp, 12 predicted proteins | sample AntDrymUQ8572106_2_FD_105497 | JGI IMG/M metagenome (GOLD analysis project Ga0136637, IMG submission 105497) | Polar desert sand microbial communities from Dry Valleys, Antarctica - metaG UQ857 (21.06) | ecosystem: Environmental > Terrestrial > Soil > Desert | place: Antarctica: Dry Valley... | reverse complement strand
CATGCCCGAGCCCGTCGAGCTCGAGCTGCTGCAGCCGCGTGGGGGCGGCGTCAGGCACGCGTGATCTCGGATGTGCGAGGGAACGAGACGAGAACATGAGCGCGAGCACTCGCGGCATCTCGCCGGGTCTCATCTACGCTCCTACACTCCTCTATTCCTACTCTTTTGCAGGGCCTTTCGCGTGTCGCAGGTGCCCGCTTACGTCCGCGCGTTCCAACGGCGGGCGACCATGGTAAGGAAGGGGTCTGCGGTTCGAGTCCGCAAGAGGGCTTCCGACGCGAGGAGTTCAGGCGCCGGCGACCGGCTTAGTTGCGGCCTGAGCGCAGGGATTCGCGCTCGTCGCTGAGGTCGGCCTGCTGGCGCAGGGCCTCGAGGCGCTGGGTGCTGCCCATCTCCTGCTTCTCGATCGTACGGCCGAGGGTGAGGATGTCCTCGGTCAGTCGGCGCCGTGTGACGGCCTTCGATTCGGCTTTGCTGTCCGGTTCTTTATCGGTGGCCATTGCTGGTCCTTTCTGAACCGCCGGCGCACGGCAGTTCCGTGAGACAGGGCGCCTTCCAACACCCACTGTAGCCCCTGCGGGCCCGTACAAGGCTCCGTGCGACTCTCAGCGACCTCCCGCCGGGCGCTCATAGGCAACGCCCGATCCTGGTCATGGCTAACTCCTGACATGTCCACCTCATTCAAGCTTCGCGCTACGGCGCTGGCGGCCAGCGTGGCCGCAGCCTTTGCCGCCATGCCGGCGATCGCTCCGGCAGGCACGGTGATGCCGACGGAGACGCAATCGCCAACGTTCGCGACCGCGACATCGATGGCGATGGCACGGGCAACGCCTGCGATCGAAACGTCGACGGCGACAGTCTGCGCAATGCGGTCGATGCAACATCGACGCCGACGGCGTGCGCAACACACGCGACAGCGATATGGACGGCGACGGCCGCGGCCGGTGCCACGTAAACCCATCGCTCAGCCGGGCGCCACGCGGGTATCGTGGGACCGAGATGGAGCCCGGCGACCTCTACGGCCTGCCGCTCGATCGCTTCATAGCGGAGCGCACCGCGCTCGCCAAAGCGCTGCGCGCAGACCGGCGCCGCGACGAGGCGGGCGCGGTGGCGGCCATGCGCAAGTCCTCGGTGGCGGCGTGGGCTGTCAACCAGCTCGTGCGTACGCAGGGCCGGGCCATCGAAGAGCTGTTCGACGCGGGTGACGCGCTGCGCGAAGCCCAGGAGCAGTTGCTCGCGGGCCGCGGCGATGGAGGCACGCTGCGCGCGGCGAATGAGCGTGAGCGCAGCGCGGTAGAGAACCTCGTAGAGGCGGCGTGCGGGCTGCTGAGCTCCGAGGGTCAGGAGCTGAGCGCCACGGTCGTCGACCGGGTGGCCGACACCCTGCACGCTGCCGCACTCGACGAGGACGCTCGTGAGCAGGTGCGCGAGGGCGTCCTCGAGCGCGAGCTACGCCATGTGGGGCTCGGTCTCGGCGAGAGCGCGGCGCCTGCTGCGCCAACGCGCGAACCCGCGAAGCGGACCGCGCCGGAGAAGGCCGCGAAGCAGACAGCGACGAAGAAGCCCACCAAGCGGGCCACACCGAAGAAGGCTGCTGCCAAAAAGGCGTCGAAGAAACCCGCCGAGCGCGCCGACCCCAAACGCGTCGAGCGCGAGCGGGCCGCGGCCCGCAAGGCCGCACGCACGGCCGAAGCATCCGCTCGGCGCCGTGCCGAACGAGCCGCGCACGCACTGCGGGCCGCCGAGGAGCGACGCGAGCGAGCCGCGCAGGCGCTGAACGAAGCCGACGAGGCCCTCGCGACCGCGCGCAAGGAGGCCAAGGCCGCAACCGCCGCGCAGCAGCGCGCGAAGGCCGATCTCAAGAACAACAGCTAGTCCGGCGCCACTCGGGCGCGCCGGTCAGGGTGCGGTCAGCAGTTCCTTCTCGTTTGCTTCCTGCTCGGCGGCGGCCAGCTCGCAACAGGTGTCCATCAGCGATCCCGACAGCCCGCGCAGGCGCGCGATCCGCTCGCGTTCTTCAAGCGGCTGGTAGCTGTCGACGTCACGCTCGGCGACATATGCCCCGGCGACCTCGCACAGCAACCGTGCCTGTTCGCGGTCGACCGTCACGAGCGCCTCGGACTCGACCGCGGTCGTCTCGAAGAGCAGATCGTCGAGTGAGATCAGCGCGCGCAGCACGATGACCGACTCGGCGTCATCAAACGCACTGAGCGAGTGCGCGTTACGCCGCCATGCGATGGCCTCGCGAAGCGAGTCGAGCTCTTCGCGTGTTGCGATGGTGTCGCACACGACGCTGCGCCCGCCTTGGGCGACGCGATAGCTGCGGTCGGTGAACGAACTCAGTGGCATGGTGTGATCATCGGCATTCTGGCGAGGTTTCCGTATATACCCCTGTCCGATAGAACAGAGGTGTACCCCGCCATCAATGATACGAGCCTCTCGGCCCGCAAAGATCAGCCCGTGTTGCGCAAACCGCCCGCGATCCCGTTGATCGCGAGCAGGCTGGCGCGGACAAGCTCGGGATCGTTCGGGTCAGCGCCGTCGGCGCGCAGGCGCCGCAGCAGCTCGAGCTGGACGAACGAGAGCGGGTCGATGAAGACGTTGCGGCGCATCAGCGCGCGCTGAAGGATCGGCTCGCGGTCCAGCAGATGCTGCTCGTCGCGCACGGCGACGAGCTCTCGCAGCGTGAGCTCGAACTCGGTCGCGATGTGCCCCCAGATGCGCTCGCGCGTCGGCTCGTCCGCGTACAGCTCGGCGTAGCGTCGCGCAATGTCGATGTCGGCCTTGACGCAGGCCATCGCGGCATTGGAGATCAGCGCGGCGAAGAACGGCCACTCGCGCTCCATCTCGCGCAGCAGCTCGACGCCGTGCTTCTTGCGCGCAGACTCCAATGCGCTGCCGAGGCCGTACCAGGCGGGCAGCACCGCGCGCGACTGCGTCCACGAGAAGACCCAGGGGATAGCGCGGAAATCCTCGATCCGCATCGACGCGCGCCGCTTGGGCGGCCGCGAGCCGAGCTGCAGCCGCGAGACCTCGCGCACGGGCGTGGCGATGTGGAAGAACGCAGCGAAGTCCCGGTCGCCGTAGATCAGACCGCGATAGACCTCGGTCGACAGCTCGGCCATCTCGGCCACCACCGCTTCGAAGCGCGTCATGCGCTCGGGCAGGCTGGCGGTCGCGCGGTCGAGCGTGCTGACGAGCGTCGCGCTCGTCGTCAGCTCGAGCTCGCGATGTGCGATCTCGGGCACGGAGAACTTCGCCGACAGCATCTCGCCCTGCTCGGTGACCTTCAGCCGGCCGGCCACCGTTCCGGGCGGCTGCGCGCGCACCGCCGTGTAGCTCGGACCGCCGCCGCGGCCGACAGCTCCGCCACGTCCATGGAAGAACTGCCACGTGACGCCGTGCTCGCGCAGCGCGTCGGCGAGCTCGAGCTGGGCGCGGTAGATGTGCCAGCCCGAGGCGACATAGCCAACATCCTTGTTGGAGTCCGAGTAGCCGAGCATGATCTCCTGCTCGCCGACGGCGTCCAGCGCGGCGCGGTAGACCGGTGTGCCGAGCAGCGTGCGCATCGTGTCGGCCGCCTCGGCGAGCGTCTCACCGGACTCGAACAGCGGCACGATTCGCAGCTTGGCCTCGACGCCGCCGGCGCGCGCGAGCCCGACCTCCTTCATCAGCAGCAGCACCTCGAGCAAATCCGATGGCGCGCTGGTACCGGAGACGACGAAGGAGCTGATCGCGCCAAGGTGCTCACCGCCGAGCAGGTCGTGCATCGTGCGAAACGTGCTGACCACCTCGCGCGTCGAGGCGCTGAAGCCGCTGATGTCCAGCGGGATGAGCGGTCGGCGGTCGGCGATCTCGCGCGCGAGCACCGCGATGCGCTCGGGCTCCGGCAGGCTGGCGTAGCCCTCCTGCACTCCGAGCTCCGCGAGGATCTCGTCGACCGCCGCGCGGTGGACGTCGGCGTTCTCACGCACGTCCAAGCGCGCGAAGTGAAAGCCGAACACCTCGACCCGGCGGATGACGTCGCGCAGCGAGTCCGCCGCGACGAAGTCGGCGCCCTGGCTGACCAGCGAGCGCTCGGCGACGAACAGGTCCTCGAGCAGCTCAGCTGAGCTCGCGTAGCCGCCGTCCAACCCTTTGCGCGTGGCGCGCACGCGCGCGGCGAGCAGCTTGAACAGTCGCCGGTAGGGCTCCTCGGGCTGTAGCGCATGCAGCTCGGCGGTGAGCTCGGGGTAGAGCTCGCCGAGGCGCGCAAGCAGCACGCGCAGCTCCTCCGGCTCTCCGGCCAGGCGCACCGAAAGCGTCACCCGCGATGCGAGCGCGAGCACGCTCGCCTGCAGGTGGTTGAGGCAGGTCGACTTCATCAGCGCGAGCGCCTCGGCGGTCATCTGCGGCGTTACGAATGGATTGCCGTCGCGGTCACCGCCGATCCAGGAGCCGAACGTCAGCAGCGACGGAACCGAAACGTCGGCCTCCGGGTAGCTCTCGCGGATCGCCGCCTCGAGGTCGCGGTAGACGTCGGGAACGACGTCGACGAGCGTCGAGGTGAAGTACACGAGCCCGGCGCGCACCTCGTCGAGCACCGTGGTCGAGGTTGCGCGCAGCTCGTAGGTGCTCCACATCTCCTGCACGGCCGCCGCGATCCGGCGCCTGATCTGCTGCTGCTCGATCAGCGATGGGCGCCGCTCGTCCAGCGAGCGCAGCAGCGTGAAGATCCGCGACAGCTTGCTCACCGTCGTGCGCCGGCGCGCCTCGGTCGGGTGGGCGGTCATGACGAGGCGCACCTCGGCGCTCGCCAGCGTCTCGTGCAGCTCGGCCGCGCTCGTCCCGTCGCTCGCGAGCTGGCGCACGGCCTGGTGCAGCCCGCCGCGGCGCGGTTCGGGCGATTCGTCGAGCGTGCGGATGCGCCGTACGCGGTCGTTGTCCTCGGCCAGGTTCATCAGCAGAAACCAGCGCGTGAGCATCCGCGTGAGCAGCACGAGGTCGTCGAGCTCGAGCTCCGCGACGAGCAGTGCAAGCTCCTCGGCGGCGTCGCTGTCGCCTCCTCGCGAGCGCTCGCCGAGTTCGACGGCGCGGCGGTGCAGCTCGCCGGCATAGAGTCGCCCGCGTCGCTCCGTAACGGTGTCGACGGCCATGCGTATCACGGTAGCGACGCGAGGACCAGCGCGGCCGACGAGTCGCAGGTACTGTCCGCACGGCACTCGGCGCCGCATGGCATGTTGCTGCGCCGCGGCGCGCCGAAGGCCGTATCTCGCCCTATCTCGGGCCCGAGCTGGGCAGCGACCTGAATGGAGACCTCGACGGCCTGCACCGCGAGGCGCTGTCGCTGGAGCGCGTCTGCGCCGCACTCGAGGCCTGCTGCTGCGGGGCGATCGTCCAGCGGGCGAAGCGAGATCGGCCCGCGCGCCCTGGGCCACCGCTCGATCGTCGCCGACCCGAGCAACGCATCGATGCATCGCCGGCTGAACGACATCAAGAGCCGCGAGCGCTGGCGGCCGTTTGGCGCCGTCGCGCTCACGCCGAGCGCGCCGGCGCTGTGGCAGCCCCGGCCGCGTTTGTCGGACTACATGCTCGCGGGCACGCCGGTCTCGGAGCTCGCGGCCCAACGCATGCCGGCCGCGATCCACATCGACGGCACGACCCGCCCGCAGGAGCTCGACCCGGTCTCCGACCATCTGCTCGTCGAGCTGCTGAGCGAGTGGGGCGAACGCGCCGGCGGGGCGCTGATCAACACGTCCTTCAACGGCCGCGGCGAACCGATCGTCTCCAGCGCCGCCGACGCGGTCGCCGCATTCCGTCGCCTGGATCTCGACTTCCTCATGCTCGACGGCGAGCTCGTCGCGCAGCGCAGCACGTGGTGGCGCCCGCGGGCCGCTGCTGGGTGATCGTCTACATCGCCTCGCCGTTCGTCGTCGCCGCGCTGTGGCATCTCAACCAGCGCAGGGACCCGGGCACGCCGCAGCCTGGCGATGCGGTCGTGCCGCCGGTCGTTCGCCTCGCCGCGCGCGTGGGCGCCGTCGCGCTCGCCGGGCTCTGCCTCTCGATGGAGCGCGCAAGTACGATCCGGGGCTGATGGCCGATCTGACGCCGATCGACGAGGAGCTGTGCGCGACTTCGCGCTGGGACTTCTCCGACCTGCGCGCGCTGTACATCAACTGCACGCTCAAGCGCTCGCCCGAGGTCTCGCACACGCAGGCGCTCGGCGACCGCTCGATCGCGATCATGGAGCGCAACGGCGTCACGGTCGACGTCATCCGCGCGATCGACCACGAGATCGCGACTGGTGTCTATCCGGACATGACCGAGCACGGCTGGGACCGCGACGAATGGCCCGCGATCAGCGAGCAGGTGATGGCCGCCGACATCCTCGTGCTGCTGACGCCGATCTGGCTGGGCGAGAAGTCGTCGGTCTGCACGAAGATCATCGAGCGGCTCTACGGCAACAGCCACCTGCTCAACGATGCGGGGCAATACGCCTACTACGGCCGCGCCGGCGGCTGCATCATCACCGGCAACGAGGACGGCGCCAAGCACTGCGCGATGAACATCCTCTACTCCCTGCAGCACCTCGGCTACACGATCCCGCCGCAGGCCGACTCGGGCTGGATGGGCGAGGCCGGCCCCGGTCCGAGCTACCTCGATCCCGGCTCCGGCGGCCCGGAGAACGACTTCACGAACCGCAACACGACGTTTCTCACCTGGAACCTGCTGCACGGGGCCCGCTCGCTGAAGGACGCCGGCGGCATCCCCGCTCACGGCAACCAGCGCACGGCGTGGGACGCGGGCTGTCGCTCGGACTACCCCAACCCGGAGCACCGCGCCTGAGCCCTACGGAGCCCCCGGGGTCGAGCTTGCAAGCGCTACGGGCGCGACGCGATAGGTCACCCGGCGCGAGGCGTTCGGGGCCGCCTGCAGCGTCACCGCCGTGAGGTCGGGCTCACAGCAGGAGACCAAACCGTTGCGGCGGACGACGCCGGTGAGGCCGGTGACGGTGATCCGCGCCTCCGCGTCGCTGACGCCGTCGGCGAAGACCTTCAGCTCCGGGGTCGGGTGAAACGAGGAGAACTCGACGCGGTCGCTGGCGCGCGGTGGGCTGATGCCGATATCCAGGCCATCACCGGAGGGGCGGTAGGTGATCGGCAACGCGAAGCTCTTGCGCCCGGGGCTGCGGAAGTCCGTGAAGATCGTCGCCACGCCGCCGGACCGCGGCCGGATGCGCCGGCCGGCGGGCCGGTATCGATGGCCGTCGCGGACGATCACGGGTCCGACGGTCGCCCGCGCGTCCGAGGAGCCGCCGCTGCCGGTCACCGGCCGAGCCTCGACCAGGTCATGCCAGCCGTCCGCGCGCAGCGTCTTCAGCGACAGCAGGCCGAAGTCATAGCGCGGGTCGCTGCGCGGCTGCAGGCGCCGCAGCGCGTACCACGTGTTGCCGTGACGGATGGAGGCAAAGCCTGACTGGTCGGGGACGACCATGTGGCCGTCGTGGCTCATCGGTGTCGTCGAGGTCGTGTAGGTGCCGGCGCGATCGGCCGCGAGGTTCAGCAGCAGCACGGTCAGCCCGTTGAAGTTGATCGGGTCGGTCTGGATGCCGCGGGCGAAGTCGGCGGCCGCGTCAATGAACGGCCGCGGCGTGTTCGACAGCCCGTTGTTGGTGATCGGATGGCGGGCGGCGAGCCTGGCGAAGCCGATCCTCGCCATCGTGCGCAGCGAGCGGCGCTCGCCCTCGCTGATCCGCAGGACGCGCGCCGCGGTCATGCCGACGGAGATCTCGCTGGCCAGCGCAAAGGCCTCCTGCTGGCGGCGCCCGAGCCACGTCACGTCGCCGTCGGGTGCCATCAGCCCGAGGCTCGCGCGCGCGGCACGGCGCAGGGCGTCGCGGCCGCGGCGGGTCTTGCGCGCCGGCAGCGCCTGCAGGCTGATGGCGTACATCGCCGTCGACAGGCCGTGGTAGGCCAGTGGCCAGGATCCGGTGTCAGACAGCAGCCCGATCCGGCGAAACGAGCGCTGCCCGCTGATGGCGCCGGCCCTGCCGACGAAGCGCGGAACGGCCTCGTTGACCTCGCGCAGCAGCCGCTTCTCGAGCTGGCGGGGGCGGTGCAGCGCGCTGCGTGGATCCTTCGAGACCAGGCGGGTCTTCAGCAGCGCGACCTCGGCCGCCGTCTGGACCGCCTCGTGGTTGTGAAAGCACGTCGGGCTGGCGATGCATTGCCCGGCGAGGTTGTCGGACGGTCCGCGCGAGAAGGAGCGCAGGTAGCGCTCCCAGCCTGCGCGCGAGCGCTGCCACAACGGGTTGTCGGCCAGCTCGGCGCGCGCGAACGTGTAGCCCTTAGCGAAGGGCAGCATGTTGAAGTAGCTGCGGATCCGAGACGTCGTATCGATGCGCGAGTCGAAGGCGCGGATGCCGGCCTCGATCAGCTTCTGGTCGTCGCGGCGGACGCCGGCGCGCAGCAGCGCATAGCCGATCATCACGGTCCCGTAGGCGCTGCCGCGGCCGAGCAGCGGATCGATGAAGGTCCCAGCGGAGTTCTGGTGTGGCAGCCAGCTGATCGCGATCGCGTCGGCGAACGACGCGAGCTCGGCGCCGTCGGCTGCGCGGCCGGCCGCGGGCGTGATGAGGAGCGCAGCCACGGCGAGGCCGGCGACGAGCAGGAGGCGGATCACCGGCGCGTACCCTATGAGAAGGACTGGAGTGCTTGCGTGCCTTGTTCGCGCGCCGCCGGTCCGCCGACCCTGAGACGTCTACCAGCCGGTCACATGAGATCGGCCCGGAGCGGGGATCGTGAAGGCTCCAACCCGCTGCACTTCGTCGCCGGTGCCGCACAGAAGGTCGTCGGCCAGGCGGTCACCGAGCGCAGGTCGCGGGCGTCTCCTAGCGGAGGGCTATTCGGCCTGCCGGCCGAGGATGACGACGAAGCGCTCGACGCGCTTGCGCTCATCCTCGGTCAGCGGGCCGTCGCTCTGCACGAGCAGCGTCATCGGCCCGCGCTTCTGCGCCCAGGCCGTCGCGGCGTCTCCGAACGACTCCGCGACCCATATGAGCGGCCGCGATCCGGCGAACGTCATCACCGTGCGTTCCTGCTCCTCGGCAGTCTCCTCGGAGCGCAGCAGCGGCACCGTGACGAGGTCCAGGTCATGGGCTACCGCCGTGATCGCGTCGAGGCCGCCGCCGTCGGTCAGCAGCGCGAGGTCGCCGACATCGAGCAGCGGCTGCACCCAGCCGTCGGGCGCGCCGTCGAGCACGCTCGGCGCGCAGACGAGGTGAAAGAGGTCGTCGGGCACGCGTCGCACGCTACATCAGGCGTGCTCTCAGCCGCGTGGTCCACGAACAGCATCAGTGAGAGAAGCTGAGCGGTTCATGGACCGCGCGGCCTCGGCGCGCGGATGCCATCAGTCCTTGGGCGGGCGCGTACCGAACGCGGTGCACGCCGCGGCCTGCACCGCGGCCGGCACGGGATCCGCAGCGGCGAACAGCCGGCGCAGTTGCGCAACGAGATGATCGTCGTCTCTGGCAGGCATCGGATGCGCTAGCCGAGGATGCGCATCCGCAGCGACGGGTCTCCGTACAAGCCGGCTGACTCGAGCTCGCCGATCGCATCGACGATGTCCTGCTGGCCAAGCCGCGGGTACTCCGTTACGAGCTCGTCGAAGAGTTGGGTCGTGCTTCGAGAGCCGTCGGCCAGCTCGAACAGGCGGTGCAGCGAGCCGTCGGGGTCAGACAGCGATGTCACGTCCTCGCGTCCGACGATGTGCAGCTCGCCGCCCGCGTACAGCATCGGGGCGGACATCTTCAGGCGGGGTCGTTGTTCCAGCATCTGTGCTCCTCGCGATCCATCGAACGGGTCCACACCGCAATGGAGCCGTGAGGTAGCGGACTGATACCGCCCGCCGAGTTACAGCTCACATTCCTTCGTGTCGCTGAGGTCGGCGCTCATGTTGCGCTCCATCATCCGCAGCGCGGCGTCGGCGAGGTCTTCGTGAATCGCGGCGACGGCGTCGCGCGGCACGGCCACGGCGAAGTGGCGCACGTAGCCATCGAGCGCCGAGTAGAGGATGCACTGCTCGGTGTCCTGGCCCGTGAGCACGATGCGATCGATCTCCTCCTGGCGCAGGAGGTACTCGAGCTGCGTCGAGTAGAAGATCGAGTGCCTGGCCTTGACGACGAAGGCGACGTCGTCGGGCGGCACGATCGGCTCGATCAGCTCGGGCGCGCGGCCATGCAGGGCGCTGCGCACGAGTTCGGGACGGCCTGCGCTGAAGTCGCCGTAGTTGTCGTTGACGTAGACCGTCAGCACGTCCGCGCTCCGCGCGCGCTCGATGAGCGCCACGGTCTGCGCCAGCGACTCGCGCACGGACGCGACCAGCTTGTCGGCGTCCTCGTCGTCATAGGTGTTGAGCATGTCCACGACGATCAAGGCGCTTCTCATAACGGCCGCGGGTACCCGATGTTCGCTGGACTTAGCGCCCGGGCGCGGGGGCGCTCCAGTCGGCGCGCGGATCGGGCAGCGGCGTCAGCCGCGCCTCGATCTGATCGCGCTGAGTCTCCAGCCATGGCGGCAGGATGATCTTCGTGCCGAGCTGCTCGAGCGGAAGGTCGACCGTGAAGCCGGGCTCGTCGTCGGCGATCTCGTACAGCACGCCGCCCGGCTCGCGAAAGTAGATCGAGTGGAAGTAGTGGCGGTCGATGATCTGCGTCGAGCGAACGCCTGCTGCCCGCAGGTGCTCCAGCCAGGCGGGATGCTCGGCGGCCGTGGCGCCCCACGCGACGTGGTGGATGGTGCCGCCACCGGGGGCGCCGGGCGCCGCCGGAGCCTCATCCCAGGAGATCGTCGAGCGTCGCTGCTCGCCGCGCAGCTCGAACGTCGAGTCGCCGTTGGGCTCGGCGCCGAGCACGGTCTCGAGCAGCTGCGCGCTGGCATCGGGCGCGGCGCTGTAGGCGCGCACGCCGAGGAATCCCTGCAGGGCGTCGGCCGCGGGAATGTCGGGGTGGTACGCGATCAGCGCCTCGTTGGGGTGTGTGCCGGCGATCAGCTCGTGTTCAAGGCTCTCGCCGTCGGCGAAGCGCAGCGTCCGGTCGCCGCGCTGCGTGGCGATGCCCTCGCCCCCGAGCCGCGTCTGCCAGAAGCTCAGCGCCTCGTCGCTCTCGACGGCCCACTCGACGCGGTGCACCATTCCCGCTCCCGCGCGGCCCGGAGCCGCGCCGGGGTATTCGAAGAACGTCAGGTCCGCGCCGGGCGAGCCGGCTTCGTCGGCGTAGAACAGGTGGTAGACGGTCGGGTCATCCTGGTTGACGGTCTTGGCGATGAGCCGCAGGCCGAGCACGCGCGCGTAGAAGTCGACGTTGGCGGGCGCGTCCCCGGTGATCGCGGTGATGTGGTGAATGCCCTCGAGCTGCATGACCGTCCCTCCCCAAGTAGTTGCAGATACAACTATACCAATCAGCCGGGTCTGATTCCCCGTCGCCCGTCACACGGCTGCATCCGCCTGCGCAACAGTGACATCAAGCGCCGGGCGCGGCTGATGCCCGTGGGCACGCCGCTGCTCATTCGCTGGACCAGATCTAGCCCCAGCGCACACATAACCGAGTTGCAGCCGTACGAATTCGTGCGGCCCCGCCGCACGCTGTCAGGCCGGCCCGACCATCCGTCCATTGCGGCCGGCGACGTGCGTCCAGGGGTGTGGCGTTCGCTGTCCGGTACGTGTTTACGCGCCGACGGGACGGCCGATGACGTCTCGGCATCTTCGGTCACTCGCCGCGCTCGTTCCGGCCGTGTTCGCGCTTGCACTGACCGCCGCCGCTCCCGCTCTCGCCGCTGGTGATCCGCTGATCAGCGACCAATGGGCGCTCGACGCAGAGGCAATCGGCGCGCACGAGGCGTGGTCGCAATCTGCTGGCGCAGGTGTCGTCGTCGCCGTGATCGACTCGGGCGTGCAGATCGACCATCCGGATCTGGCGAGCAACCTGTGGACGAACCCGGGATGTCGTCGACGTAGCCGTTGGCAACCTCGTCCACGGCGCCAACATCCTTGATGGTGGCGGCAACGTCGACGACGACAAAGGCCACGGCACGAACGTCGCCGGGGTCATCGCGGCACGCGCCGGCAACGGCGTCGGCGTCTCGGGGCTCGCACCGAAGGCGCGGATCATGGCGGTCAAGGTCGTCCTACCCGGTCTCGCTGCCCGATCCCGCGGTCCTCGGCGTGACCGCCACCACCGAGCAGGGCAACCTGCTGGAAGCCGCCAACCGCGGTTCGCGCTCGATCGAACTCGCTGCGCCCGGCGACATGATCATGTCGACCGCCCGCGGTTCTGAGTACGACTTCACTGCCGGCACGTCGGTGGCCGCGCCGTTCGTCGCCGGTGCTCTCGCGCTGCTCTCCGCGGCGCGGCCCGATCTCAAGCAGCCGCAGTTGCGCGAGGCCCTGCTCGCAAGCTCCGAGCGCACGAGGGGCGTCGCCGGCAGGGTCAGCGCGGGCCACCTGGACGTCGGCGCCGCGATGCACCGCATCGTCCCCGGGACGTGGGGCGCCGGCAAAGCCCGTGCGCGCGTGCGACTACGCGCCGCAGGCCGCGCTCGTGCCGGCCGTCGCGCGACCATCCGCTGGAGCGCGACCAACGCAAGCTCGGTCACGCGCTGGAAGGTCTCGCTCGACGGACGCCGCGTGCGT
>Ga0136637_1000198_pt1 | contig 12670 bp, 10 predicted proteins | sample AntDrymUQ8572106_2_FD_105497 | JGI IMG/M metagenome (GOLD analysis project Ga0136637, IMG submission 105497) | Polar desert sand microbial communities from Dry Valleys, Antarctica - metaG UQ857 (21.06) | ecosystem: Environmental > Terrestrial > Soil > Desert | place: Antarctica: Dry Valley... | reverse complement strand
TCGTTTTCGCACAATAAAATTGCTCGCTCTAATGCGGATTCGAGCTGCCGAACATTGCCCGGATAGCCGTAATTTTCCAAAAGCCGCCGTGCATCGGAATTGATAATGATTTTGCGGTCGGTTCCGCGCGTGTGTTTTTTCAGGAAATATTCGATTAAAACCTGCACGTCGGACGTGCGTTCGCGCAGCGGCGGCATTTCGATGGAAAGCACATTTAACCGATAATACAAATCTTCGCGGAAACGCTTTTCTTCGACCATTTTGAGCAAATCGCGGTTTGTCGCGGCGACGACGCGCACGTCAACGTCAATTTCTCTCGTGCCGCCGACGCGCCGGATCTGTTTTTCCTGCAAAGCGCGAAGAATTTTCGCCTGAAGACTGACTTCAAGTTCGCCGATTTCATCAAGAAACAGCGTTCCGTTGTCGGCGACTTCAAACAAACCTTTCTTTTCGCCGACCGCGCCCGTAAAACTGCCTTTTTCGTGTCCGAAAAGCTCCGATTCGAGCAGATTTTCGTTAATTGCGGCGCAGTTGACCGCTTGAAAAATCTCGTTTGAACGCAGACTGTTTTTATGAATTGCGCGGGCAATTAATTCTTTTCCCGTTCCCGATTCGCCGCGAATCAGCACGGTCGAATTCGATTTCGCCACCTTCAAAATCAGCTTTTTCACCTTGTCCATTTCCGGCGAAGCCGAAACGATTTCCGCGTCAAGAGTCGAAAGTTTGTTCAAAGCGCGTGAAACCGTGTCAAGCAGTTTGTCGCTGTCGTAAGGTTTTTGCAGATAATCGAACGCGCCAAGTCGGAGCGCGTCAACCGCCGAATCAACCGAACCGTGCGCCGTCAGCAAAATAACGATAATTGATTTATCGAAATTCGTCAGTTCCTTTAACAAATCGAGTCCGCTCATTCCGGTCATTTTCAAATCGGTCAAAACCAGATCGAAACGCCGGTCGGCAACAAATTTCATCGCCGCCTCGCCCGAACTCGCCGTCGTCACGTCGTAACCTTCGCCCGACAAAATCATCTCCAAAATCTCGCGCTGACTTTTTTCATCGTCAACTACTAAAATGCTTTTTCTAGCCATAATTTATTTCAGTTTTTCTTTATTCTATTGTTATAAAATTGAATAAACTCTTTTGTTACATCAATCATTTCACCTTCAATTATTACAGAATTGTTCTCTTGAGAACTGTCTAATATCACAACAAAGCCTTTTTCTTTTGCAAACACTTTCAACGACTCTGCAATTTTTTTATAAACTTCTTTAAAGAGTTCTGTTTCTCTTTTTTCAAAATTTGATCTTACGATTTTTGTTTGGCTCTCAAGTTTACAAAAAGCTGATTCAACCTCGTTAATTTTCTCAGTTAAAGTTTTTTCAGAAATAGAAGGATGACCCTTACTTTCTGATATACGCTTGAGTTCATTGATTAAATTTTTATGCTTTTCATACAATATTTTTATTTCTAGCTCTTGAGGTCCAAATTCTTTTTCTAGTTTTTCATTAACAGCAATTATATCTTTTATTCCTGCTGATGCATCCGCAAACTTTTCAGACAAAATCGAACCTATTTTAGTTGGCGGAACAGGATTTTGTTGAGCAAATAATGAAACTTGAAAAGAGAAAATTAGCGTCAAATTAATAATCAAGTACTTTAAAGATTTCATAAACTTATTCACGAACGCTCGGCAATCTCACAATAAATTTCGTTCCTTCGTTAGATGCCGATTCGACATTGATTGTGCCGCTGTGAACGTCAATTATTTTATGCACGATTGCCAATCCCAAACCTGTTCCGGTTTCTTTGGTCGAAAAATACGGCTCGAATATTTTTTCGAGATGTTCGGGCGGAATTCCGTCGCCGGTGTCGCTGATTTCGATTTTTACGAACTCCGCTTCGGGCGCGATTTTGACGCTCAAAACACCGCCGTTTTTTTCCATCGAATGCACGGCATTGATAAAAAGATTGTTGAAAACCGAGCGTAAGAATACTGCATCGGCGAGCATCGGCGGCACGTTTTCCGCTTCGATCAGGCTGATTTTGATGTCGCATTCGGCAGCTTGCGCTTCGACGATGCGGAGCGAATCTTCGACGACTTTTCGCGCATCGGTCGGCTGCAAATTCGCTTTTGCCGGACGCGAATAATTTAGGAAATCGGAAATTTGATTGTTAATTCTGGCGACTTCGGCTTTTAACTGCGTCGTCAGTTTCTCGAAAGTTTCGCGCTTTTGCGCGTCTTCCGGTTTGAATTGTTTCCGCAAATGATCGAGCGTTAAATTGATGTAATTTAGAGGATTGCGGATTTCGTGCGCGATTGCCGACGCGAGCCGACCGACAACCGCCGATTTTTCCGCTTCCTGAACGCGCGATTCGAGTTCGCGGTTTTTGGCGAGTTCCGCCGTCATTTCGTTAAATCTGGCGGCGAGTTCGCCCATTTCGTCGCTGCGCTGCGCACCTTCGACGCGCACACGCAAATCGCCGTCGGCAACGCGCCGCGCCGCGTTCGAGAGATTGGCAATCGGGCGCGTAAAACGCCAGACGAGATAAAAAGTCGTCAGCGAAGAAAGCAGCAAAATCGCCAGCGTGTAAATCAGCGGACGCGCGGCGCGGGCGGCGGCTTCCTTTTTGTCGTTTTCGAGAACGACCATCACATAATACCGACCTTGACTGGTTTGCACCGGAATAGCGTGCGTTTCGCCTTCGACCGAACTATTGATGCTTGAATTCGAGACGAGAAATTTTTCCAAATCTTCGCCCAAACGATTGCCTTCCATCAAAGGCGGCAAATTCTTGATTTCCGCCAGCGGCACAAATTTCGTCTTATCGTTTTCGTCGGTCGTCGGCTGATATTCGGGATTCAGACTGTCGAAAATCTGCCATTCGTTGTCAATTATCAGAATGTTTTTGATGCGCCGCTTTATTTTTTCGTCGAAAAATTTTTGATCTTCGCGTTCGCTCAAATCCTTTATATATTCGCTGGCGGTAAGTCCGTTGACCGCCAGCGTAAACCCGCCGACCAAAGCCCGCGATTGCGCCGCGAGCATTTCGTTGTTTTCGTCCTGCGTTTTCAAATTCAAATAATATTGAATACCGAGCGTTGCGATTAGCAGCAACGCCAGAATTATCAGAAGTCTGCCGCGAAATGTTTTAAAGAAGTTCATTAGTAAGATGCTGTAAATTAGAAAAAACCGAAAAACCAAAATTTCCAAAACAATCTTGCTGTTTTTCGGCTGGCAATGTTATAGTCTTGTTTAGCTTCAAAAAGCAATTCTTGTTTACCAACAAAAATTAATTTAACAGTTAGGAATTTTCGGCTCTCCTGGAAAATCTCCGTTAGAAATCCCATTAAACCCGAGGTAAAAGTGATGTTATTACGCCCCCGAATCGGTCATTTAAAATTGTGTTCCGCACTTTTTTTAATGGTTTTATTATTTGTTTCCAGTTTTCAGGCTCAAACCAAAAAATCAACTGACAAAAAACAAGCCGCCGGTAAGAAGTCGGAAAAGACCGCTAAAGATGCCAAAAAAGATAGCGCGTCGGCAAAGAAGGAGAAATTGTCTGCTAAAGACAAAGAAAAAACTAAACAAGCTGAACTAAAAGAGAAGGAATCTGCCGATAAAAATAAAAACCGGCAAGCTGACGCGAAGAAAGATTCCAATAAAGAAAAGGGATCGAAAAAAGAGTCGAAAAAAGAGTTGGAAATCCGGCGAGCCGAAGAAGCCCGTCGCCGCGTTGAAGACTTAGAGCAGCGACGCGCGGAAGAAATCCGCCGTCAGGCGATTCTCGCCGAAAAACGCCGACGCGAACAAGCCGCCCGCGAAGCGCGTGAACGCGCAATCGCATTCGAGCGCGAACTTCGCACCGAAACCGTCGCCAATATCGCCAAAGACGACACCGAAGGCGAAGATTTACAGATTCGCCGCGCCGCGATTTCCGCGCTCGGCAGTCACGCCGGGACAATTGTCGTGATGGAAGCGCAAACCGGCAAAATTCTGACGGTCGTCAATCAGGATTGGGCGGTTCGCAACAGTTATCGTCCGTGTTCAACGATCAAACTTGTGACCGGAGTCGCCGGATTAAACGAAAACTTAATTGACCGAAACGACGGCAGCATCAACAATTTTCGGATGAATTTGGACGACGCGCTCGCGTTTTCAAACAACGTCTATTTTCAAAAAGTCGGCGTAAACATTGGCAACACAAAAATTATTTCCTACGCTCGCGCACTCGGTTTGGGCGAACCGACCGGAGCGAATTACGATGGCGAAGCCGCCGGGAAATTGCCTTATAACAACAGCAACCGTCTGATTTACTCGCACGGCGACGATTTTGAAGTTTCACCTTTGCAGCTCGCCGTAATGGTTTCGGCGATTTCCAACGGCGGAAAAGTTGTCGTTCCGCAAGTTGCGCGGTCGCGTAACGAACAAGCGAATTTTCGCGGATTTATGCGCCGACAGGTAAATCTGCCGATGCAAAACGTGACGGGCGTGATTCCGGGAATGGTCGGTGCCGCATCTTACGGAACAGCGCGGCGCGGCGTTGATGCCGCGATGGGCGTTGCCGGAAAAACCGGCTCGTGTATCGGCAAAGGCTCGTGGCTCGGACTTTTCGCTTCGGTCGCGCCGATCCAAAACCCGAAATATTCGGTCGTCGTCATTACGCGCGGACAAGCCGAACGCGGCAAATACGCGGCGGCGGTTGCCGGAAAAGTTTATCAGGCGTTGCAGCCGCGTCTTCAGGAAAATCGCGGCGGGCAAAATCTGGCTTTAACTCCTTTCCGAATCACTCCGAAACCACAAACCAACGCTAAAAATCCGATTGTTTCGGATGAAGAAGACGAAGAAAATTCAGTCGAAGACGCTGAAATCGAAGCGGGCGGAGATACCGCAGAACCTGTCAAAAAAGCATTAGTGCCGAAAAAGGAAACTTCCATTAGTCAGCCTTTGCGTAATCCGGCTGTTAAAAAACTCGAAAAACCTGTTAATGAGTTTCCGCCGGTCGTAATAAAAGTCAGAAAACGGGCGGAGGAAACGACCAGACCGCGCATTGTCGGCAATAAATAACTCGATAATCATTCCGAGATAATTTTCCGAGCGTCAAAGTATTAAATATTTTGACGCTATTTTTTTCATTTAGCTTGACAATCGAAAGAAACTTGCGTGATTATTTGTTTTTACGTCTTTCGGAAACAGAATTTTCACCGCCGCTTTTTTCGCTTTCGGAAAAATTGCAGGGCGACAAAATTATGCAACTCTTTTTTTTACGAAAACATCTGAATTGACGCAAAACACTGAAACAGTTTTACGAGTTTCATAAGATAGAATTTAGAGAACTTTCGATTAACAGCTTGGAGGAAAATTTAATGAAATCAGTTTTTAGGTTTTTAGGGTTAGGAGTTTTGGCGGCGACATTTACCGCCGCCGGCGCGGGCGACGCATTTGCTCAAACCGCCTGTGACGATGCAGATGCAAAGCAGGCGATTTATAAAAGATTTACCGATAATTTTGACAAAGCGGTCGCGCAGCGCAAACTTGCTGTCGAAGCTGCAAAGGAATACATTGAAAAATATGGCTCTTGCGCGGATGACAAAGCGCAGGTTGATTATTTGAAAGGCTATATTCCGCCGACAGAAAAATTAATCGTTGATACGCTAGCTAAAGCTGAAATGGATGCGCTTTATAACCGCTTCAACACTTCTTTGGGTGCGAAAAATTGGGACGAAGTTTATGCTAGCGGTAAAGAGGTTTTGGCGAAAGAAAAAGATCCAAAAATTCAGCTTGACGTAGCAATTTTGCTCGGTTCGCTCGGACTCGACGAAGCGATTAAAAACAACGACAAATACAATGCCGATACCGTTAAATATGCGTTGGAAGCGATTCAAAAAATTGAAAGCGGCGCGACATCGGACAAATACGGCGCGGCATACAAAGGTGTTGGCGTTGAATATAAAAATGCAAAATTCTCGGACGGCAAAAGCAACGCGCTCGGTTGGTTAAATTATACCATCGGCTACATTAAATTCGTTCGCGAAAAAAACCGAAAAGATGCGTTGCCGTTTCTTTATAAAGCAACTCAAGTAACCTCAGCACCAAAAGGGTTTCCCTTCGTTTACGAAGCTATAGGATTATATTATTTGGACGAAGTGCTTCGATTGGAAAATGAGCGCAACGCCAAACTCGGAAATCCAAAAACTGAAACTGATGAAACGAAGGCACTTTACGCTCTCCAAAAAGGTTATGCCGACCGTGCGATTGATGCTCTGGGAAGAGCTTATAAACTTGTCACCGATCCAAAGGAAAAAGTCTACAAGGATTCTCTTTATGCTAAATTAAAGACGACATACGAATTTCGCAATAACGGGAAAGCAGATGGAGTAGACGCATATATCGCACAGTTAACTGCCAAACCAATGCCAAATCCGACGACCGATGTGACACCCGTAGTCGAAGCGGCTCCGGCAACAACGACATCATCGGCTAACACTTCGTCAATGAATGCTCCGGCAGCGACGGTGATTCCGGTGAGCAATACAACTACGGCAAAACCTGCGGCGACATCGAAAGATACGGCGGTAAAAACGACCGCTGCTCCGGCAAAGAAACCGGCTCCGAAAAAGAAAGGCACACGCTAATTGTAACTTGAGTAAAAATCTAAAAATTGATGTCGGACGCGAAATTTTGAGCGTCCGACTTTCTTTTTTGTGTTGATGTTCTTAGAATTAACCTCAATGTCGCAGAATATCGCTAAACTGGAAAGCCTTATCGGTTACAAATTTCAAAATATTTCTCTGCTCGAACGTTCCGTCACGCATCGCTCGTGGGCGTATGAAAAACTGCCCGAAGGCGGCGAGGAAGAAATCCGCGAACGGCAGAATGAATCGCTCGAATTTGTCGGCGATTCGGTGCTTGGACTGGCGATTGCCGAACAGCTTTATCTTCGCAATCCGAATTCGAGCGAAGGCGATTTGACGCTGATGAAACATCGTCTGGTCAGCACAGAAACTCTGGCGCGGCTCGCACAAAACTTGAATTTAGGCGATTTTATGCGCGTCGGTCGCGGCGAAGAAAAAACCGGCGGCAGACGAAAACTGGCACTTCTGGCGGACACGCTCGAAGCCGTCATCAGCGCGATTTTTTTCGACAGCGGCTATATTTCGGCGCGTGCTTTCGTCAATCGCATTTACGCCGAGGAAATGCGGCAGGCAACGCCGAAAAGCTCGATTGACTACAAAACTCTTTTGCAGGAAACGCTGCAAGCCGAAAAATTTACCGCGCCGGTTTACACGGTCGTTAAAACTGAAGGTCCGCCGCACGACCCGACATTTTTCGTCGAAGCCGTGTGGGAAAACGGCAGAGTCGAAGGAACCGGCACTTCGATAAAAGCCGCCGAGATGATGGCGGCGAATATGGCTTTGAAATTATTGGAAAAACCGAAATCAACGAAACGCAATGCGAAAAATCAACGTATCTAAACACAGCATTTATGAGTAAAGAAGAACAGGAAATAAAACAAACCGCCGAACCGAAGCCGGTCGGACCGCCGAAATCAACGGCGCGTGAATATTTTGAATCGTTTGTCGTGACGCTGATTATGGCACTTTTCGGAATGACGTTTATTCTGCAAGCCGTCACCGTGCCGACCGGCTCGATGCAAAACACGATTCTCGTCGGCGATTATCTGCTCGTCAACAAATTCATTTTCGCGCCGAGCGGAAATCCTCTGCCGTTTCTGCCGCAGCGCGATATAAAGCGCGGCGACATCATCGTTTTCAAATATCCGGGCAATAAAGTAAATCCCGAAAACGACCGTTCGCGCGGCATTATTCCGTATCAAATTAATTACGTCAAACGGGTGATCGGTCTGCCGGGCGAAACCGTCGAATTTCGCAACAATCAGGTTTTTGTAAACGGACAGCTTTTGCCGGAACACCGCGTCATCGGCGATGCCGACGACAACGAATCCGCGCTTGAAGCAAAAGAATTCGAGCCGCGTCAGCCGAACGAAATCTACGACGTTTATTATTCGGAACGAAGAATGAAATATCTTCAATCGGGTCGTGATTTGCCGCGCGACGATTACGAATTCGCCGTTCCGGGAAAACCGATGGTCGTTCCAGATAATCAATTTTTCGTAATGGGCGACAGCCGCGACAACAGCGAAGACAGCCGTTTCTGGGGTTTCGTTCCGCGCGAATTAATCGTCGGACGCGCAATGTTCGTCTACTGGTCGTGCGACCGCGGCGCGTCAAACGGCAGTATGATTGGATGTTTGACGCATCCGCGCATCAACCGCATCGGCAAAATGATTAAATAAATTTTAGTCATTAGTCATTTGTCTTTAGTCATTAGATAAAGCCAAAAGCGAAAGGCGAAGGACGAAGGACGAAGGACAAATGAAATTAAACTTTAACAAAGAAGTGCAAAATGCTTTGCACGATAAAAAGCCGGCTGTCGCGCTTGAATCAACCGTTATCGCTCACGGTTTGCCTTTCCCTGAAAATCTCGAAACCGCTTTTAATTTAGAAAAAATCATACGTGAAAACGGCGCAATTCCGGCGACAATCGCCGTTTTCGGCGGTGAATTCTGCGTCGGTTTAAGCGAAAATCAAATCGAATTTCTCGCCATGGACAAAAACATTCGCAAAATCTCGCGCCGCGATTTACCTGTCGCCGCCGCCCGCAAATTAAACTGCGCGACGACCGTAGCGACGACTGCTTTTATCGCGCATAAAGCCGGAATAAAAGTTTTTGCGACCGGCGGCATCGGCGGCGTTCATCGCGGATTTTCTTCGGACATTTCGGCGGATTTGCCGGAACTCGCTGCAACGCCGATCACCGTCGTTTGTTCGGGCGCAAAAATCGTTCTGAATTTACCGGCGACGCGCGAATGGCTGGAAACTTACGGCGTGACGGTTCTCGGCTGGCAATGTGATGAAATGCCCGCCTTTTACTCGCGCAAAAGCGGACTCTTTGTTGACGAAAAAGTCGAAACGGCGCGGGAAGCGGCGGAAATTATCAAAGCGCGTGATGATTTGAATCTAAAAAACTCGATCCTTTTAACCGTCCCGATTCCGGTTGAATTTGAAATTAATTTAACCGAACTCGAAAATATTTTGGCTAAAGCTCTCAAACTTGCCGATGAGAAAAATATCGGCGGCAAGGAAATAACCCCGTTTCTGCTCGCGCAAATGGCGGAAAAAAGCGGCGGAAAAACACTCGCCGCAAACATCGCGCTGCTTGAAAACAACGCGCAAATCGCCGCGCAAATTGCCGTTCAATTAAGTGATTTTTAGTTTTTCCGGCTATTTTGTATCGCGCTTTTCCAGTTTTTCCTTCAGAGAATCCAATCTTTTCTGCGCTTCGACGGCTTCCGCCGATTTCGGGTATTTGACGATTATTTCGCGCCAGTTCGCGCCTTCGTAATGGAAATTTTTTGTATTTGAATTAAACAAAAAGACAATACCGAGTTTGCGGTAACGGTCGAGGCTGACGAAATTCAGATAAAAACTGTGAAGCGGCGCACCCGAAGCCGCCATTTCGCGGCGGTCAAACCGTCGCGTCGCATCGCGTGAAAGTCTGACAGAGGTTTCTTCCGCCAAATCGCCGAAAAGCAGTAGAATCGCCGGGCGCAGCGGTGAATCCTGATACATTTCGAGAAAATTGGACGCGATTTCAAGCTGGTCAAAACCGCCGGAAGCCTGCACGAGCCGCGCCAGACGCTCGTCGTCACCGCGCCTGAACTTGCCGAAAACAGCTTCCGCTTGAATCCAGCCGAATTTTCGCGGCGCGGCGGACACGCGGTAAAATGTTACGCCGTCGGCTTGCCGTTCGTCGGTAATCTGCACTTTGCGACCGCGCCGAATTCGCTGAATACTGTCGGCGAAAAGACTCGGACGGACGCGCAGAACGGCTAAATTTTCATCAATAACGATGCCGGAATTTCCCATCGTTTTTGAAGTTTGAGTTTTCGGCGGAAATTTGGCTTTCGGCGCAGGACGACGTTTTTGGGCTTCGGCGGCGGAAGTAAAGAAGATAAGAACAAACGAAAAAATCAACGTGAGCGTGAGCTTCATATTTTTCCTCTTTTATATCGGATTTGAATTTTCTACATAATTTATATTAAAACCTCAATATTTTAAAGCATTTTTTTACTTTTTTCGCCGACGAACCGAAAGAAACTGTTTATCTGGAGCAGATTAGAGCTTGGTATAATTAGGAGATGTAAAGCATCTTCAGAAAACTCGGACACATCCGCGAGCGTTCGGGCGCAAAGCTCGAAGGTATCGTGCCGACTTCAACTTATTAGACGGAAGACGAAAAATTTATCATCATCGGCGTTCATCAGACAGCGATTCGATTTATCGCCGTCTGATGAACGCTTGTGGACGTGCGGATTTAGCTGAACATTTAGAGATGCAAAACAACGCCGGACAAGTCGCGCACGAAGCGAAAATTGACCGAGCCATTACTGATTGGACTACACGATACGATTACGAAACGCTGTATCAAAAGCTGCTCGACGCGCAAGTTCCGGCGAGTCCGGTTTTTCGATTGCCGACATCGTGCAGGACGAACAATTCAAAGCCCGCGGCATTTTTGAAACGGTTGTAATCGAAACTGGCGACACGGTAAAAATTCCCGCCGTTCTGCTGAAACTTTCCGATGCTGACCTTCAACGAAACCAGTAGATCAGGTGTATTTGAGTAAATTTGGATATTTGAGAAGGAAAACACGAAAAGGCTTAACCTATTGATTTTACCAAAGAAGAAGAAATGCCGGAGGTCGGACTCGAACCGACATGTCCTTGCGAACGCCAGATTTTGAGTCTGGTGCGTATACCAATTTCGCCACTCCGGCATAATAGAAACCTACCTTTCGATAAGTCTTTTTATTAACTTTCTTGAAGAAAAGCCGCTTGGTGTGTCCTTGAGTGTGTCCACGAAAACGAGCCTTTCAGGAAAGAGCGAATTTATATGAAAGCACGAAAAGGCTATGTATTTCAAGTGAAGAATGGAATTTGGTATGCGCGATTTACTTATACCGATAACGGCGGGAAACGCCGAAATGTTAAACGGCGAGCAAATATTAAATCACACGGCGAAGAAATTCTAAAAGAATTGAAAAATGGGGTTTCGCAGGCAATCAAAAGACAAGCGGTTTTATGGAAAACCGCGACGCTGGAAAAAGGACACGGACGAATTGAGTATCGAGAATATGAGTTTTACGATTCTTTAGAGATGGACAAAGCTGACCGACTGCGTATCGCGTCTGTGGGCGTTGACTTTGAACGCGCTGATTTAATTTTTCAATACACTTGATTAAAAATTAAAGCGTGAATAGTTTTATTCGCGCTTCGGGTAAAATTAAGATTAGACATTATTGGAAATAAGAAATTTGACCGCGAAGGCGAACGGACGCGAAAAAAAGATATTTTGGAAAAAGTTTCCCGCTCATTTCGATAATTCAGACAAATTTCGCGCTTTTTCGCCTTCGCGGTCAAATTATTCTTTTCTAAGCCTGAATAATTTATCAAATTTTATTTCCGATAATGTCTATTGTTTTTTACACTTAAATCGGTATTACCAAATCAAACAAGCATCTTTCCGCACCATTGCGCCGGGGGCTTGACAGCCGAAAGCCTTGGCAAACTGCGGCATATTTGAAAGCGGTCCGTTGACGCGCCAGCGCGGAAGCGAGTGCGTGTTGCTTTTTACCTGCTGTCGTTCGGCTTCGGGCGTATATTTTCCCGCCCAAACCTGCGCCCAACCGAGGAAAAATCTTTGTTCGGGCGTAAATCCGTCAATGTTTGCCGGACGCGGTTTGCCTTCCAAAGATTTCATAAAAGCATCATATGCAACGGTTAATCCGGCAAAATCGCCGATATTTTCGCCGAGCGTCAGTTTGCCGTCAATGAAAAGTCCGGGCTGAACTTCATACTCGCCAAATTGTTTGACGACACAGGCGGCGCGTTCTTCAAACTTGGTGCGGTCTTCCGCCGTCCACCACATTTTCAAATTTCCGTCGGCATCGAAACGGCTTCCCGAATCGTCGAAACCGTGAGTGATTTCGTGACCGATAACTCCGCCGATTGCGCCGTAATTGATTGCGTCGTCAGCCTCAAAATTGAAAAAAGGCGGCTGCAAGATTCCGGCGGGAAAAGTAATGTCGTTATTCACGCCCGAATACGAAGCGTTGACCGTCGGCGGCGAAAAATTCCAGCGCGTCCGGTCAACCGGCTGATTGATGTCCCGAAGATTGCGCTGAATCTGGAATTGACCCGACCGCAGGACGTTTCCCGAATACGAAACACGATCAAGCGTCAAACCTTTATATCCGCGCAAAACATCGGCGGAACCGATTTTGCGTTTGAAGGTCGAAAGTTTTCTTTGCGCTTGTTCTTTTGTCGCCGCGCTCATCCATTCGAGACCGCTAACGCGATCTTTCATCGCCGCCAGAAGATTGTCAATCAACTCGTTCATTCTGGCTTTTGCTTCCGGTTTGAAAACTCGTTTCACATATTCTTGTCCGAGAGCTTCGCCGAGCGTATTATCAGTTGCCTGCACACAGGTTTTCCAGCGCGGCTGTTGTTCTTTTGCGCCGCTCAAATATCTGCGGTAAAAGTTAAAATTTTCGTCGGCAAAAGCCTTTGAAAGCGTCGGCGCGGCGGAATT
>Ga0136637_1000197_pt1 | contig 12676 bp, 10 predicted proteins | sample AntDrymUQ8572106_2_FD_105497 | JGI IMG/M metagenome (GOLD analysis project Ga0136637, IMG submission 105497) | Polar desert sand microbial communities from Dry Valleys, Antarctica - metaG UQ857 (21.06) | ecosystem: Environmental > Terrestrial > Soil > Desert | place: Antarctica: Dry Valley... | reverse complement strand
CATGCGGATGTCCATCAGGACGACGTCCGGCTTCATCCGCCCCACGCCGTAGAGGGCCTCGTGGCCGTTGGAGGCCTCCCCCACGACCTCGATGTCCGGGTGGTTCTCGAGCACCAGCCGGAAGCCCGCGCGCACGAGCGACTGGTCGTCGGCGATCAGGACGCGGATGCTCATGGGCGTCCGATGGGCAGGCGCGATGGGATCCTCACACGGCCACCGTAGCGCCCGCGCGACGAGCCGCCGTCGTGCGCTGTGAGGAACCAGGCTCCTCCTCGAGGACGAGGAGGCGGTCCCGAGCTACGAGGAGTCCACGGGCTTCGACGCGCGGGCGGGAAGATCGTGCCCCTGGTCCAGCGCGCTGTCGCCGGCAGGTGCCTGCGACAGGTGCCGCGAGAGCGCCTCGGGGTCTGCTTAGCAGCGGAGCAGATCGTCGACCTGTTCGACGACGGGATCGCGATCCAGCACGCCAAAGCCAAACGCGCGTTGATCGCGCAGAAGCTCAACGTCGCGACCAGCGCAAACGCCTCCGTCGTGCTGCTCGGCGAGCTGCTCGAGGTGCTCCTGGACCCCGAGATTCCTGACCAGCGGGTACGCCAGGCGATCTGGGAGTGCGCGACCCCCGAGGAGCTGCAGCTCGCGCTCGAGCTCGCCGAGGAGATCAAGCGCCCACTTGAGGACACCCATCTCGAACAGCTCAGCGACCGCTACCGCCAGGCCAGGGACTTCGCACCACGCGTCCTGGCTGCACTTGCGCTTCGAGCAAACCCGGACGGTAAGCCCGTGCTCGCCGCGGTCGAGCTGCTGCGTGAGCTGAACCGGCGCGGCGCCCGGCGCCTGCCCGATGACGCGCCGGTGGGCTTTGTTCCCCGCAGCTGGCGGCCCTACGTCAACGCGCCCGGTGGTGGCCTTGACCGCCGCCACTGGGAGCTGTGCCTGCTCAGCGAGCTGCGCGGGTCGCTGCGCGCCGGCGAGATCTGGGTTGCCGGCAGCCGCCGCTACACCGACCCCGAACGCTTCCTGATCCCCCGCACGGACTGGCCCACGACACGACCCGAGGTCGTTGCCGAGCTCGAGCTGCCCAAGACCGCCGACGAACGGATCGCCGCGGTACTGGAGCGCACCGAACAGCACCGCGAGATCCTCGACCGTGACCTTGAGAGCGGCGACGCGGAAGTCACGATCGGCGAGCAGGGCAACCTGAGCGTGAACCGGCTGCGCGCCGAGCGGCGGGAGCCAGCCGTCGATGATCTCGCCCGGGAGATCGCAAACCAGCTGCCTGTCATCGATCTTCCCGACCTGCTGATCGAGGTCTGCCGCTGGTGTGCCTTCACCGACCATCTCACCCACGCCGGCGGCGCGACGCCACGGCGACCCGATCACGCCCGCCACCTGTTCGCCGCGATCATCGCGCTCGCGTGCAACCTCGGCACCGGCCGAATGGCCCGCGCGAGCGATCTCTCACCCGCACAGATCGGCTGGACCAGCGAGTGGTACCTACGTCATGAAACGCTCGAGCGAGCGACCGCGGCGATCGTTGACTACCAATCCACGATCCCGCTCGCGCAGCGCTTCGGGACCGGGCAGCACTCAAGCAGCGACGGCAAGCGCCGCCTCGTCAGCCCCGACAGCCAGCAGGCCCACGCGCTCCCACGCTACTTCGGCCGCGACCGCGGCCTCACGCACTACGCCTTCATCAGCGACCAGCACACCCACTTCGCCACGCGCGTGATCCGCACGACCGTCCGCGACGCGACGTACGTCCTGGACGGCATCCTCGACAACAAGAGCCAGCTCCCGATCCGGATCCACAGCACCGACACCGCCGGCTACAGCCACATCATCTTCGCGCTGTTCGATCTCCTCGGGCTGCGCTTCGCACCAAGGCTCGCGGGGCTCGCCGACACCAGGCTCTGGCACGACGGACGGCTCAGAGACACCCCGCCGGGCGACTACTGCGTCACCGCATCCAGCGCGGGCTGATCACCTCGCAGTGGGACGAACTGCTCCGGCTCACCGGATCTTTGCTTCGCGGCACGGTCACGGCAAGCCTGCTCGTCGGCCGCCTGCACGCCCAGCAGCGCCGCAGCACGCTTGCCGCCGCCCTGCAGGACTACGGGCGGCTCGTCAAGACCGAGTTCATCCTCGGCTACCTCACCCAGCCGCCGCAGCGGCGCGGCATCCACCGTCAGCTCAACAAGGGCGAGAGCATCAACGCCCTCGAAGACGCCGTCTCTACGGCAACGAAGGCCGCATCGGCTTCACGGCCTCGACCGCCAGAGCACCCAAGCCGCCGCGCTCGCGCTCGTCTCAAGCGCCATCGTGACCTGGAACACCCATCACATGAACGAGATCATCAACCACGAACGCTCCGCCGGACGGCTCCGCGACGAGCTTGATCTCGGCGGCCTCTCACCGGCCATCCACGCCCACCTCAACATCAACGGCCGCTACCACATCCACCCCGACCGGCCACGATCAGCCAGCCACCAGCACCAGCGGCCTAGCTACCTACCACTAACGCGCGCGCCTCGGTTCCACTAACCGAAGCACCGCATTCCTGCTCCGCTGCTAACCAGACCCCTCATAGTGGGACCGCGGATGCTCTCGCGCGTAGGGTGCCGGCTCGTTCCCGCCGCCTCCTTGACCGACGTGGTGGCGCCGGGTTCAGTCGGCGTTCGCGGTCGCCCAGCAGAACCCGGCGAGCTCGCGCGCGACAGCGACCGCGACGATCGTGCGGCGCTTGCCGCGCTCGCCGTCCAGGCGCTGCCAGGTGCGATACAGGCGCTGCTGGGGTCTGCCAGCTGATCGCGATGACGTGCGCTGGCTGGCCGGCCTGGCGGCGCTTGAGCACCGTCGCCGTTGCGCGGTGCGCGACGGTAATGCCATGCCGCTTCGACCAGCAGCCGGCGGCCGTGGCCGGACCCGGTCTTCGTGATCGCGCCCTGGCGGCGCGAGCTGCCGGTGCTGTCCTCCGACGGCACGAGTCCGAGGTAGCTCATCACCTGGCCGGCCCTGGCGAAGCGGCCCCAGTCGCCGATCTCGGCGCACAGCCCGACCGCCGACAGCGTGTCGATGCCGCGCAGGCAGCGCAACCGCGCGATCGTGTCGGCCCACGGCGAGTCGGGGATCAACTCGTCGATCGTGGCCTCGAGCGTGTCGCGGCGGATCAGCAGCGCGTCGATCGCGCCGAGGTAGTCCAGCATGGTGACCTGCGCGCCACGGTCGCCGAGATCGACCGCTACCAGCCACCGCCGGTGATGCGTCGTCCACGCCGAGGCGGTCCCGTCGAAGCGCACGTCGTGGCGCAGCAGCAGCTTGCTCATCCGATGGCGTGCGCGCATCAGGTCACCGCGGATGTCCTCGCGTGCGCGGACGAGATCGCGCAGCGCCTCCTCCTGCGTGCTGGGCACCCTGACGACGTGCAGCCCGTCGATCATCAACAGCCGCAGCAGCCGCTCGGCGTCGCGCTGGTCAGTCTTCACCCTGTCGCTGCTCGGACGCTCGATCTTGCCCGGCGCCGCGATCACGCACTGCACGCCCGCCGCGACGAGCGCTCGCGCGAGCGCGAACCCGGTCGGCCCCGCCTCATACGCCACGCGAGTCGGGCCCGGCAGCCCAGCGCAGAACGCCACGACGTCTCGCGTCTCACCCGACAAGCGCCGAACACGCATCTCTCCGCTATCGCGATCCATCGTCGCCGCGACGACGCTCGCGCGATGAACATCCAGCCCGACCCAGCTGCGAACCTGTGCCATGTCGGCACCCCCATGATTGCGGTCGGGGCCCAGGCCAACCCTGGGCCCTCAACCCGCGCACGTTCATGCGCGGGTGCCGACCCTCACATCACGATCGGACGGCGGGCGGCCGTCCATAGGGTCTAGTGCGACGAGGGTGTCCGTCCGCTGACGCTCAGGGAGCCGCGGCGGCCGCGAAGCGCGCGACCTCCGCCGGGGTGCCGAGCGGCACGACGTCCTCCGCGGCGACGAGCCCGGCGTGCACCTCGCCCCCCTCCCGCACGAGCGTGCCGTACATCGGCGCGATGTAGCGCTCCCCGCGCTCCGTGCCCGCGCCGCCCGCGAAGTGGCGCTCGTAGAGCGCGGCGTAGGCCTCGAAGGAGGCGAACCAGTAGAGCCCGACCGTCGCGTGCTCGGAGATGCGGACCTTCTCGCGCACCTCGACCACGCGCGTCGTGCCGGGCTCGCAGCGGGCGAAGCTCCAGGCGTCCCCCGCGCCCGGAAAGCACGGGATCCAGCCGTCGCCGCGCGCGTCCTGCGCCCGCATGGCGTCCGGGCGCACGTGCGTGTCGATGTTGAAGACGACGAAGGGCGCGGCGGGGTCCCGCACCGCCTCGCCCGCCAGCAGCGCGGTGGTCGCCTGGCCGTCCGTGGTCCCCTCGAGCTCGACGATGGCGTGGGAGGCGACGCCCTCCGCCGCGCAGGCCGCCGCGATCGACTCGCGCGCCGCGTCCTCCGCGCGGGGCAGGAAGACGGCGTGGGCGCCGCTCCGGGTCCAGGAGCGCACGGCGTCGAGCGACCAGCGCAGCAGCGTCCGCCCGTGGACCTCGATCTCGTACTTGGGCACGTCGTAGCCCGCGTCGCGGAAGCGCTGGCCGCGCCCGGCCATCGTGATGCAGAGGGTCGTGCTCACGCCGGGTCGGCTGGCCGGTCGCAGACCGCGTCGGCCGCGAGGCGCTCCCGGACGCCGTCCGCGTCGAGCGCCAGGAACTCCGCCGGGCGGATCGTGCGGTCGTCGACGTAGAAGCCGTCGTGGCCGGGCCACGGCTTGCCGATGTGCACCTCGTCGTAGGGGATCTCCCAGCGCGCGAGCCAGGCGAAGAGGACGGGCAGCATGTTCGCCGCGATGGCTCCGACGTTGCCCTCGTAGGTCCGCATCTGCCGCGAGGTCTGCAGGATGACGTGCCAGCCCGCCGCCCGGTACTCCCGCACCCGCGCGAGCATCCGCTCGTCCGGCACGAGGTCCGCGTAGGGCTCTCCGGGCTGCTTCGAAGGGCAGAGCGTCCCGTCGATGTCGAGCACGAGGACCTCGCCCGTCTCGATCACCGGGCCCCCAGCTCGTCGAGGATGTCCCGCGCGCGGATGGCGAACGCCACGACCCGCTTCGGGTTGTCCATGTGGAGCGGCAGCATCGAGAGGAAGAGCGAGACCTCGCAGGCGCGCACGAGCTCGAGCGGGAAGCCGCCGCGCTCCAGCATCGGGAGAAAGCGCTGCTGCAGCGCGGCGTCGGGCGCCGGGTCGAGCTGCAGGGAGAGCACGAGGTCCTCGCCGTGCACGAGCTCGTAGAGCCCCGCGACGATGAAGTCGTAGGAGCCGAGGATGGAGTGGGAGAGTTTCGCGACGTCGTAGAGCGGGTCGCTGAAGAGCTCGGCCTCCTCCGTGGCTCCGCGCGGGTCGATGAGCTCGAGGCTCTGGGTCGCCGGGCTGTAGAGGATGTTCGAGAAGCAGAGGTCGCCGTGGGTGATCGCGAGCTCGGAGTGCCCCCGGCCGCACCCGGTGCGACTCCACAGCCGCTCGTAGCGGTCCACGAGCCCGTGGATGCCCTCCGGGACGCCGCCCGCCCGCAGCGCAGCCTCCACGGAGGCGCCGCCGGGCAGGGCGAGGAGGTCCTCGACGCGCGAGCGCACCTTGCCCACGAAGAGCTCCTTGGCGAGCTCGGCCGCCCGTGCCGTGCCGACCTCGCGCCGCGGCCGGACCTCCAGCACGTGGAAGAGGCGGTCGAGCGCCGCGTCGAGCTGCGGCGCGGTCAGCGCGCCGTGCACCCACTGCACCGCGAGGTCCGGGACGAACACGCGGCGCATCCGGTAGGACGCCCCGCCGTCGTCCTCGTCGTGCAGGTCGAACGGCTGCACGAAGAACGGCTGCATCGCCGGCGGCAGAAGCTGCCAGAAGTCGTGCTCCCGGTGCATCTTGCGGCGATCGGACGAGCGCTTGACGACGTAGTGGCGGTCGTGCGCGACCTGGTTGAAGTGCCGCGCGGAGAAGGAGCCCGAGAGGAACTCGAGGATGCTCGTGAGCTCCCGCAGGTCGATGAGGTGCAGCCCGTCGCCGACTCCGGGAAGGGCGCCGACCACGTCGTCGAGGAAGGCGCTCGGCGCCTCGAGCGCCGCGTCACCCTCGCCGAGGTAGCTCAGCAGCCCGTCCCGGTCGAGCAGGCCGGCGCCGACGGGGCGGCTGCCGTGCCAGAGCGCGACGGGCTCGGTGAGCTGGCGCAGCTTGCGCAGGAAGAGGACCGCGTCCTCCGGGTCGGCGGTGGGCGCGAGGTGCGCGGGCAGCAGGAGGTGGAGCCGGTCCGCGTGCGTGTCGACGCGCAGGCTCGCGGCCAGCACGGAACGGGCGCGGGGCTCGCCGAGGTGCACCGCGTCGTCGAACCCCGCGGCCAGCGCGAACTCGCGCACCGTCGCGCTCAGCCGGCGGCGCCGGCGCAGCAGGTCGCCGAAGCGGTTGACGCCCGCCACCGCGATCGTCTGGGGCGGCACGGGCACGGAGTCGTCGTAGACGAGGACCGCGGAGGGGCCGTCGGTCATCGCCGTCTCCCGTCGAGGCGCCCGGGGAGGTACCACGCCCCGGCCGCGGCGCCCGCGAGCAGGAGGGGGAGGACGAGCGCGAGGCGGTACAAGTCGACGTCCGCGACCGGGCCGAGCCCGTCGAGCGCGTCCATCAGCCCGTCGGCCGAGCCGGGTGCGAGCGCCGTGACGGCGAACGACACGCCCGAGAGCACGCCGAGCGACGCCGCGGAGACCTCCGCGAGCGTCACGTCGATCCCACGGACCGCGACCGCGACCACGAGCAGCTCCATCAGCCAGATCGCCAAGGAGAGCAGCAGGAGCGTCGGCAGGCGGCCGCGCAGGAGCGCCGGCCCGCCGCCCAGGGTCGCCAGCGCGCCGCGCAGCACGGTGAGCAGGCGGACGGACCGCTCGCCACCCGGCCGGCGTACGAGGTGCAGCATCAGCCCGCGGAGGTTGTCCGGCAGCACGGTGACGAGCAGGACGGTGAGCGCGACGAAGCCGCCCAAGACGAGCAGCACGGAGGTGATCTCATCCACGAGGTCCCGGTTGCCGATGAGCGCGACCGTGAGCAGCACGGTCAGCACCGCCGCGTCGAGCGCGCGCTCGAGCCACACCGCGACGAGCCCCGTGCGCCACGAGCCGCAGAGCCGGCCGACCTCGCGGATCCGCACGAGCTCGTTGAGCTTGAACGGCAGCAGGAGCCCGAGTCCCGCGGAGAAGAGGTGCACGAGCGCCACGCGACGCGTCCGCAGGCCCGGGCGGTGCACGAGCAGCGCGAGGCGCAGGATCCGCAGGAGGTGCGCGAGGGCGTACAGCGCAGCGGCGCCCAGGGCGCGCGCCCCGAGCCCCGGCAGGTCGAAGGTCCCCGGGCTCACGATCGCCCAGACCGCCGCGATCGCGAGCGCCGCGCCGAGGGCCACGAGCACCACCGCCTCGCCGCGACGCCACGGGGACGTCCCGGCCTGGAGCGCCACGCCGGTCGCCATCAGCTCCGCGCCACCACGGAGGCGGTGTAGGCGGCACCCGGGCGGGAGAAGTCCGCCTGTGCGAACGCCTCACGGTCCCGGACGAAGGACCCGACGAGCTTCAGGGTCCGCCAGCCCTGCTCCGCGAGCTTGACGTTCGAGCGCTGGTCCTCCTCGCGCCAGGTGATCGGGAAGAAGCGGATCCGCCACCCGTGGGAGACCATGTGGAAGCACAGGTGGTAGTTGAAGGTCAGGTCGTCCGCGAAGCGCCGGTGCGCGCCGTCGGCGAACGCCTCGAGCCGGAAGAGGTTCAGGCCCGAGCCCAGGTCGTGCAGGCGCCTGCGGCCCGCGAGGCTGAAGAGCACGTTGTAGACGTGGTTGCCCAGCGTGCGCACGGTGGAGTAGCCCTGGAGCGTCGCGCCGCGCATGAAGCGCGCGCCGAGCAGCGCGTCGAGCCCGTGGTGCGCCCCGGCGCGCAGCCGCGGGACGATGTCGTCCACGGAGGCCTGGTCGTCCCCGTGGAGCACGAGCAGGTGGGTGAAGCCGTGCTCGAGGCCGTAGGCGATCGCGACCTTGTGGGAGCCGCCCAGGCCGTAGTTGTTGTCGTTGCGCAGAACGGTCCAGCGCAGGCCCTCGAGCTTCCCGAGCGCCTCGAGCGCGACCTCGACGGTCTCGTCCGGGCTCTGGTTGTCGACCACGACGACCTCCTCGACGAGCTCCGTCACGGGGCCCGCGAGCTGGGCGACGACGCGCGGCAGCTGCGGCGCGCAGCGGTAGGCGGGGATGAAGACGAGGATGCGGTCAGCCATGCGCTTGGAGCTCCCGGCTCCCTCGGCGGGGCCGGAGGAGCCATGACGTGAACACGAAGTTCGCCCCAAAGGTCGCGGGCAGGACGGCGAGCTTGCCCGCGAGGTAGGCCCCGCCGAACAGGCTCGTCATCCCGTCGACCGCCACGGACGCCAGGGCGATGGCGAGGACCTGGTAGGCGACGTAGATCAGGAAGAGCCGGCCCAGAAAGCCCTGGCCGCCCTCGAAGATCGTATGGGCGCTCAGCCCGAACACGAGCATCACGCCGCACGCGGCCGAGACGAGGTTCGCCAGCCCTGGCCGCAGGCCGAGCTCGTTCAGCACCGCGTACACGGCGAAGTCCAGCGCGAGGCCGGCGCCCGACGCGCCGACGAACTTGAGCACTCTCACGCGGGCAGCTCCGTGGAGCGGGCGACGGCCGGGGCGGTGGCACGCGCAAGGCGCAGGCGGGCGAGCAGCAGCCCGGCCAGGACGATCCCGCCGAGGTGCACCGCGAGGTAGTACTTGAACTGCGCCGCCGGAGCCGCCGCGAAGAGCAGCGGCACCCGGGAGAGCAGGACCACGGCGAAGGCCGCCTCGAAGGGAGCCGAGCGGAAGAAGGGCAGGACGAGCAGCAGCAGCACGAGCGAGGGCAGGAAGTTCCACTGCAGCCAGTCGACGCGGTCCGCGGCCTGCAGCAGGTCGGTCTGCGCGGTGTAGAGGCGCAGGACGGGCGGCTCGCCGGTCATCGCCGTCCGGTCGGCGATCCAGTCGTAGCGGCGCACCGCGGAGTCCGGCGGCGTGCCACGGAAACCGCCGTCGCGGAGACCCGAGGCGCCCTCGAGCGTCTCGAAGCGGGCACCGACGACCGCTGGCAGGTTGTCGCGCAGCAGACGGTCGCTCGTGTCGAAGAACGCGGTCCAGTCCGCCTCGCTGGCCGCGGGCTTCCAGTCGCCGTCCCAGAACACCGGCGTCTCGAGCGGCGTGCTCTTCGCGACGACGGCGTCCACGTCGACCACTCGGGCGAGCGACGCCCGGTCGGCGGCCGAGATGCGCTCGTCCTGCAGGAGCTGCCCGAGCGGGTTGAGGCGCAGGATCAGCTCGTAGTGGTGGCGCTCCGTCTTGACGTCGAGCGCCGCGGGCGCCACGACGTTGAAGAGCAGGAACGCCGAGGCGAACGCCGCCGCGCCACCCGCGAGCACGCGGACGGGCGGGCGCCGCAGGGCGAGCAGGAGCGGGACGACGAGGATCAGCGCGAGGCCGTCGCCGCGGTAGGCCGTCAGCACCCCGGTGAGGAGCACGATGAGAGCGAAGCGCCCCCGGGTCAGCTCCTTGCGGACGGCGACGGCGTCCGCCACGAGCAGCGCCAGCGTTACGTGGCCGAGCGCGTACGGCGTGTCGCGCGAGACGAGCAGCGCGTTGAGCACGACGGGCGCGGAGAGGGCCGCCAGGAGGTTCATCGCCGCCACAACCCAGAGCCGGCCGCCGCGCCGCAGGACGAGCGCGGAGGCGTAGGCCATGACGCCCGCGAGCGCGAGGAGCTGCAGGACGAGCAGCGCCGCGACGTGCGGCACGACGTCGAGGACGCCGAGGTGCAGGACGCCGTGCACCCAGGAGAACCAGTCCCGGACGACGCCCTGGCGCGCGTTCACGACGGAGTCGACCGAATCCGTCATGAGCTCTCCGGGCCACTGCCCGAGGGCCCAGAGCCCCAGGTACGCCGTCCACGCGGCGAAGACGAGCCACGCGGGCCGCGTGACGCGGCGCAGGGCGGGCACGCCCCAGAAGAAGAGCGCGAAGAGCGAGGCGCAGAGGACGACACGGGCCACCGTCAGGTTCCGGTCGATGTCGGCCGCCCCGGTGTCCGTCCACCAGTTGCCGGTCCGCCACGCGAGCCCGGTGAGCACGACGGCGGCCACGCCAGCGAGGGCCAGTCGGCGCAGCACGGGCGCGTCGGATGCTCCGAAAACGGTCGGCAGAGCCCCGAGGGTACCGGGAATCCCGGCTGCGACAGACGCGGCGGCCGCTACTCTCCCGGGCTTCGTGGTCCGCCGCTCGGGAGCCCTGGCAGTCCTGCTGCCCCTCGTGGTCGTGGCCGTGGTGACCCTCGTGGCGTGGCAGACCGCTCCTCGGACCTTCCGGGTGGAGGGCGCCGGGACCACGGGAAATCTCACGCTCGCCCGCGTGGTCCTGTTCGGCATCGTCGCGATGCTCGCCTGGCTCGTGCCGTTGGCGGTGCGGCGGGCGGACCGGCGCACCGCCCTCGTCATGGCGGGCTGGTCCGCCTTCCTCGGCTTCTGGTGGCTCGCGCTGTGGCCGGGGATCATCGTCCCGGACACCATCGAGCTGGTCGACCTCGCCCGCTCCGGGGTCCTCTTCGAGTGGTACGGGCTCCTGCAGTCCGTGCTCACGATGGCGCTGCTCGACGTGGTCCCCCACGCGGCCCTCATGGTCGGCCTTCAGGTGGCGGCCCTCGCGGCGCTGCTGACCTGGGCGACCCTGCTGACGCTGGACCGCTTCGCGGGCCGCCTGCCGGTGGGGGTCCTTGTCCTCGGCGTCTTGACCTCCGTGGCCCTGGTCGTGACCGTCCTCGAGCCCACGCGGGACGCGCTCTACGCCGTGCTGCACGTCGCGCTCGCGCTGTGGGTGGCGGGCATCGCGACGAGCCGCCGGCGCCCGGGCGCCGGCGAGCTGGCCGGCATGGCGCTCCTGGTCGGCGCGCTCAGCGCCTATCGCGGCGACGGTGTCGTCCTGCTCGTGGTGGTCCCGCTCGTCCTGCTCGTGGCCCTGCGGCCCGACGTGCGGCCCGCGCTGGCCGGGGCCGCCGCCTTCGCCGCGGGCGCCGTCCTCTTCCACGTGGCCCTGCCCGCGGCGGCGACGCTCGAGGACCGCGGCCACCGCTACGAGGTCGTGCTGCTGATGAGCCCGCTCGGCGCCGTCCTGCAGAACGACTTCACCTCCACCGACCGGGATCGCGACCTGCGCGAGCTCGGCCGCGTCATCGACGTTGCGCGCGTCCGCGAGATCCAACGCGAGCAGCCCACACAGGTCGAGGCGTACTGGCAGGGCGCGTATCGCGGAGACGCCAGCGAGGAGGACTGGCGGGTCTTCGAGACCGCGGCGCGCCGGGTCCTGCGCAACAACGTCCCCGCCTACCTCGGCAACCGGCTCACGGTGTCGGCCGCGTCGGCCGGCCTCGGCCAGGGCGCCATCTACCCCCCGCAGTACCTGACCGACCGGGCGGCCGACCGGGTGGTGAGCATCCGGGATCTGCGCCCCGAGGCCGTCGAGGCGCTGACGGCCGAGCCGCCCGTCCTGCGGCTCTACACCGCCGCCGAGGATCTCATCCGGCCCGCGAGCGAGTTCCGCGGGCTCGCGTTGCGTGGGACCTTCCTGCACTGGAACCTGCTGCCCTGGCTCGCGGTCCTGCTCGTGTGCCTCGTCGGGTTCGGGCGCTGGACCTTCGAGGCAGTCGCCGCCGTGGTCCTGCTCTCCCGCGTCCCGCTGCTCTTCGCCGCCGCTCCCGTGGCGCAGTTCCGCTACTACGAGGCGATCCACCTCGGCGGGATCGTGCTGCTGCCGCTGCTCCTGGCCGCAGTGCTCACGCGCCGCCGGACCCAGCGGGAGCTCGTGATCGCATGAGGTCCGTGCGAGCCGGCCAAGCACCACGCATCCCCGTCCTGCGGGGGCGGTCGCGGGGCTGGTGGCCGCCGCGGTGACGCTCTTTGCGTGGCGGACGGGCGGGTCCTTCTTCGCCGAGGGACCGGACCTCGCACGGCACCTCGTGGTCGCCCGCGCGGTGCTCCTCGTGCTCGTCGCGGCCACCGCGTACCTCCTTCCGATGCTCTGGCGGCGCTCGACGCGGCTCGCGCGATGGGCCTTCGTCGGCTGGACGGGCTACCTCGGCTTCTGGCTGCTGAAACAACTCCTCAGGGACCTCGATCGAGAGCTTGGGCGAGTTCAGCGGCGTGCCGCCGCGGCTGCGCAACGAGCCGGCCGACGCATCCTTCGTGACCGGCAGCTGATGCTAATGGCCGGCAGGCTCCGAGTGCTGCACGCCGCGCGAGCGGCGCGTGAGCAGGTCGGCGTACCCGAGCGCCACGAGGTGCTCGTCGGCGATGCCGAGGATCGCGCGCAGCTCCTCCACGCGGTCACGCTCGACCTCCAGACCTCCGGGCGAGGCCGCCACCGCCTCGAGCTCGACGAAGTCCCCCAGATCCCGCACCCGGTCGAGATGGATGCGCACGTTGCCCCACAGCAGCAGCCGCCGGACCTTCTCGACGACGACGCGCACCCCGAGCGCATCGCTCAGGGCATCGATCAGCGCCAGATGGTCGGAGACCTGGACGACCCGGTACAGGCTGACCTTCGGTCCGGTGAGCTCGGCGCGAGCGTAGGCGAT
>Ga0136637_1000196_pt1 | contig 12724 bp, 6 predicted proteins | sample AntDrymUQ8572106_2_FD_105497 | JGI IMG/M metagenome (GOLD analysis project Ga0136637, IMG submission 105497) | Polar desert sand microbial communities from Dry Valleys, Antarctica - metaG UQ857 (21.06) | ecosystem: Environmental > Terrestrial > Soil > Desert | place: Antarctica: Dry Valley... | reverse complement strand
CCTTCGCCCCGTCGACGCTGTCGCCAACCGATTCGTCGAGGAGTACGCCGCCCTCGACCCACTGGCCGCGACCTACCTCGGCATCTCCGGGTATGACGACAAGGTCAACGACCTCTCCCCCGACGGGTACCAGGCCCGCGAGAGCCTCACGCGCCGGGCACTGCGCGAGATGGAGGGCACCGAGCCGGTCGACGAGCGACAGAAGGCAGCCAAGGAGTCGTTCCTCGAGCGGCTGACCGTCACGCTGGCGCAGTACGACGCTCGGACGCCCCAGTCACAGGTGAGCGTCATCTTCAGCGAGCTGCACCACCTGCGCGGCAGCTTCGACCTCATGAGCACGCAGGGTGAGCAGGCCTGGGCCCACATCGGCTCCCGGCTGGCGGCGATCCCCAATGCCCTCGCGGGCTACCGGAGCACGTTGCTCGAGTCCGCTGACAGGGGCCACGTGTCGGCCAAGCGGCAGATCGACGCGGTGGCCGCGCAAGTGCGCGCCTGGACAGGAGCGGAGGGCGAAGGCGGCAACTTCTTCCACGGGCTGGTGGCAAGCCCGGCCGCTCCCGAAGGCATGCGCGAAGAGCTGGCTCTTGGCGCCACCGCGGCGAGCGACGCCTTCACCGCCATGGGGCGCTTCCTCAGTGACGAGCTGCTGGTGCGGGGCGGGGACCGCGACGCGGTGGGCCGCGAGCAGTACGAGCCGGAGTCCCGCTACTTCCTCGGCGCTCAGGTCGACCTCGACGAGACCTACGCGTGGGGGTGGGAGGAGCTCAAGCGCATCGAGGACGACATGGCTCTGGCCGCGCAGCAGATCTCTCCCGGCGCCTCGGTCGACGAGGCCGTCGCGGTCCTCGACAAGGACCCCACTCGCCTCATCCACGGCAAGGACGCGTTCCGCGCCTGGATGCAAGATCTCGCCGACAAGACGATCGACGCGATGACCGACGTCCACTTCGACATCCCTGAGCCCGTCCGCCGGATCGAGTGTCGGCTGGCACCGACAAACGACGGCGGCATCTACTACACCGGTCCCACCGAGGACTTCAGCCGCCCCGGCCGGATGTGGTGGGCAGTGCCCGACGGCGTCGTCGACTTCTCGACCTGGCGCGAGGTGACCACGGTCTACCACGAAGGCGTCCCTGGCCACCATCTGCAGGTCGCCCAGACGGCATACCGCAGCGAGCTGCTCAACCGGTGGCAGCGCACCATGTGCTGGGTGTCGGGACACGGCGAGGGCTGGGCGCTGTATGCCGAGCGACTGATGGACGATCTCGGCTACCTCGACGATCCGGGAGACAGGCTCGGCATGCTCGACGCCCAGGGCTTGCGGGCCGCCCGCGTGATCATCGACATCGGCATGCATCTCGAGCTCACGATCCCGCCTGACAACCCCTTCGGCTTCCACCCGGGCGAGACGTGGACGCCAGCCCTCGGCCTGGAGTTCATGCGTCAGCACTGCCGGATGGACGACGCGATCATCCGGTTCGAGGTCAACCGCTACCTCGGGTGGCCGGGGCAGGCGCCGTCGTACAAGGTGGGCGAACGGATCTGGCTCCAGGCCCGCGACGACCTGCGGCGACGGCAGGGGGCGGACTTCGACCTCAAGGGGTTCCACCGCTCGGCGCTGGACCTCGGTCCGCTCGGCCTCGACCCGCTCCGGGCCGCGCTGGCCCGGCTCTGACGGTGGCAGCGGGGGCGCGGAGGACTGTCGTGCTGGCTTCGGCGAGCCCGGCCCGGCTGAGGACGCTGCGCGCTTCGGGGCTTGACCCGGTCGCTCTCGTCTCCGGCATCGACGAGGAGAGGTATGCCGCCGACTCGTCGACCGAGCTCGCCGTCGAGCTGGCCACGGCCAAGGCGCGGGCGGTGGCCGGTCTCGAAGCGGCGCACGGCAGCCTCGTCATCGGCTGCGACTCGTTGCTCGACCTTGACGGATCCATCCTCGGCAAGCCCCGTGACGCGGCAGACGCGGTCGACCGGTGGCGAGCCATGCGGGGAAGATCGGGAACCCTCGTGAGCGGTCACTGTGTGATCGACACCGCCTCTGGATCGAGCCGGGCAGCCGTTGCCGAGACGACCGTGCACTTCGCCGACCTGACAGAGAACGAGATTGCGGCGTACGTCGCGACAGGCGAGCCACTTCACGTTGCCGGGGCGTTCACCATCGACGGCCTCGGCGGGGCCTTCGTCACCGGCATCGAGGGGGACCACCACAACGTCGTCGGCATCTCGCTTCCGCTGCTGAGGACGATGCTCACCGAGCTCGGCGTGGCCTGGACCGACCTCTGGACCGACTTGTCAGGGTGACGCCAGCGCATCGGTGTCCACTGCAGCCTGACAAGTCGGTCTCACTCGACGGGGAGGCCGAGGCCGCGGGCGATGAGCATCCGCTGCACCTCCGAGGTGCCTTCGCCGATCTCCAGCACTTTGGCGTCGCGGTAGAAGCGGGCGACCGGATACTCCTCCATGAAGCCGTAGCCACCGAACACCTGGGTCGCGATCCGTGTGGCGGTGACGGCTGACTCGGTCGCGTAGAGCTTGGCGATGGCAGCCGCCTCCTTGAACGTCGCGACCGAGGCGCCTGCGTCCTTGAGGGCGGCAGCCTTGTACGTCAGCAACCGCGACGACTCGAGCATGACCTTGAGGTCGGCGATCTGGAAGGCGACGCCCTGCTTGCGCCCGATCGGGCCGCCGAGCGTCGTGCGCTCACCGGCGTACTGCACCGAGAGGTCGAGGCAGGCCTGGATGCAGCCGACCGCCAGCGCCGCGATGGCGACCCGGCCGTCGTCGAGCGTGGCGAGGAACTGGCCCAGTCCCCTGCCCCGCTGACCGAGCAGGTTGGCCTCGGGCACGCGCACGTCCTGGAAGCTCAACGGGTGGGTGTCGCTCGCGTGCCACCCGAGTTTGTCGTAGGCCTTCTCGGCGAGGAAGCCGGAGCTTCCAGCCGGGACGATGATCGTCGAGATCTCCGGGCGGCCGTCGTCGCGTGTCCCTGTCCGGGCAGTGACGGTGACGAGTGACGTGATGTCGGACCCGGAGTTGGTGATGAACTGCTTGCTGCCGTTGATCACCCACTGGCCGTCCACCAGGTCGGCCTTCGTCTTGGTGGCGCCGGCGTCGGACCCCCCACCGGACTCCGTGAGTCCGAAGGCTGCGAGCGTGGCGCCGGACACGAGGTCGGGAAGCCAGGTCTGCTTCTGCTCGTCGGTGCCGTAGGTCGCGATCGGGTTGATCCCAAGCCCGACCGCCGCCTCGAGCGTGATACCCATCGACTGGTCGACGCGGCCGATCTCCTCGATCGCCACACAGAGGCTGGTGAAGTCTCCGTCCTCACCCGCCCCGCCGTACTCCTCGGGAGTCGTCAGACCGAAGAGCCCGAGCTTGCCCATCTGCTGCACCGTCTCGACCGGGAAGTGGTGCTCACGGTCCCACTGGGCGGCGTACGGCGCGATCTGCGCCTCGGCGAAGTCGCGGACGCTTCGCCGGAAGTCCTCGTGCTCGCGGGACAGCTCGAAGCTCATCGATCACACCTCTCGGGACGACTCACGTCCTTACGTTAACAAGCGGGCCGTCTTCTGTATTCGGCGTAGGCCGCTGAGCAGCGATTCGCCCTAGACTCAGGCGGTCGTACTCGCTGACCGTCGAGGAGCCGTCTGTGCGTGAGCTGAGCAAGGTCTTGATCGCGAACCGCGGTGAGATCGCCGTGCGGGTCATCCGTGCCTGCATGGACGCCGGCATCGGCAGCGTGGCCGTGTACGCCGACCCGGACCGCGACGCATTGTTCGTGCGTCTCGCCGACGAGGCCTACTCGCTCGGCGGCGCGACGCCGGGCGAGACCTATCTCGACATCGACAAGATCATCGCCGCGGCGGTGCGGTCCAGCGCCGACGCGATCCACCCCGGCTACGGTTTCCTCGCCGAGAACGCCGGGTTCGCCCGAGCGGTCATCGAGGCCGGGCTTATCTGGATCGGGCCCCCTCCGACCGCCATCGAGTCGCTCGGAGACAAGGTGCGGGCCCGTCACATCGCCTCCAAGGTCGGCGCCCCGCTGGTTCCCGGCACCTCGGAGCCGGTGAGCGATGCCGCCGAGGTGCTGGGCTTCGCCCGCGAGCACGGCCTGCCGATCGCGATCAAGGCGGCGTTCGGTGGAGGGGGCCGGGGCCTCAAGGTCGCCCGCGAAGAAGCCGAGATCGCAGAGCTCTACGACTCGGCAGTGCGAGAGGCGGTCGGCGCCTTCGGCCGCGGTGAGTGCTTCGTGGAGCGCTACCTCGACAAGCCACGCCATGTCGAGACCCAGTGCCTGGCCGACAGTCACGGCAACGTCGTCGTGGTGTCGACCCGTGACTGCTCGCTCCAGCGCCGTCACCAGAAGCTCGTCGAGGAGGCCCCGGCGCCGTACCTCTCCGACGAGCAGGTCCGGCTGCTCTACGACTCGTCGAAGGCGATCCTCGAGGGGGCCGGATACGTGGGCGCCGGCACCTGCGAGTTCCTGGTCGGGCAGGACGGCACGATCTCGTTCCTCGAGGTCAACACCCGGCTGCAGGTCGAGCATCCCGTCAGCGAGGAGGTGACCGGCCTCGACCTGGTGCGAGAGATGTTCCGGCTCGCCGCCGGTGAAGAGCTTGGGTACGACGACCCAGTCGTCTCGGGCCACTCGATGGAGTTCAGGATCAACGCCGAGGATGCCGGGCGTGACTTCATGCCGGCGCCGGGCACACTCACCCGCTGGCACGCGCCGTCAGGGCCCGGAATCCGGGTCGACGGCGGATACGACCAGGGCGAGACGGTGCCCGGCGCGTTCGACTCGCTCGTTGCCAAGCTCATCGTGACCGGAGTCAGCCGGGCCCAGGTGCTCGAGAGGTCGCGACGGGCCCTCGCCGAGTTCGTCGTCGACGGTATGCCGACGGTGATCCCCTTCCATCGCCGCGTCGTCGACGACGCCGCGTTCATCGGCGACGGCACGACGTTCTCCGTCTTCACCAGCTGGATCGAGACAGAGTTCGACAACACGATCGAGCCTTATGTCGGCGACGACGAGCAGGCCGAGCCGATCGAACGGGAGACCGTGACGGTCGAGGTCGGCGGTAGGCGGCTCGAGGTGTCACTGCCGGCCGGGCTCACAGCCACTGGACCTGCTCCCACGGGCGGCGCGAGACCTGGTAAGCGTAGAGCCGGCAAGAAGGCCGGGGCGGCAGCCAGCGGCAACGCGCTGACCGCACCCATGCAGGGCACGATCGTCAAGGTCGCCGTCGACGAGGGCCAGCAGGTAGCAGCGGGCGATCTCGTGGTCGTCGTCGAGGCGATGAAGATGGAGCAGCCGCTCAACGCCCACCGGGCCGGTACGATCAGCAAGCTCACCGCTGAGGTCGGTAGCACCGTCACGAGTGGCGGCATCGTCTGCGAGATCTCCGACTAGCCGTGTTCTCCAAGGTGCTCGTGGCGAACCGCGGCGAAATCGCCGTCCGGGCGTTCCGGGCGGCGTACGAGCTCGGGGCGAAGACCGTCGCTGTCTTCCCTCACGAGGACCGCGGGTCGGAGCACCGGCTCAAGGCGGACGAGGCGTATGAGATCGGGGAGCGCGGCCATCCCGTCCGTGCCTACCTCGATCCCGACGCCATCGTGGCCGCCGCGGTCCGCGCGGGCGCAGAGGCCATCTACCCTGGCTACGGGTTCCTGTCGGAGAACCCGCGCCTCGCCGAGGCCTGCGGTGCGGCCGGCATCGTCTTCGTCGGGCCGTCGAGCGATGTGCTCCGACTGACCGGCAACAAGGCGCGCGCGGTGGACGCGGCACGTCGGGCGGCGGTTCCCGTTCTCGCCAACGTGTCGCCCTCGCGCGACGTCGACGAGATCTGCGCGACCGCCCAGGGCTTGAGCTTTCCTGTCTTCGTCAAGGCAGTGTCCGGTGGTGGCGGCCGCGGTATGCGCCGTGTGGACGCCACGGCGAACCTCCGCGACGCGGTCGAGAGCGCTATGCGGGAGGCGGACGGCGCGTTCGGGGACGACACGGTCTTCGTCGAGGAGGCAGTCATCGACGCGCGCCACATCGAGGTCCAGATCCTCGCCGACGACCGCGGGCAGGTGATCCACCTGTACGAGCGGGACTGCTCCCTGCAGCGCCGCCACCAGAAGGTCGTCGAGATCGCTCCCGCGCCTGGCCTCGACGCCGACCTGCGGCAGCGGATCTGTGCCGACGCAGTCGCCTTCGCTCGCGAGATCGGCTACGTCAACGCCGGAACCGTCGAGTTCCTGGTGGGGCCGGACGGCCGCCACGTCTTCATCGAGATGAACCCCCGCATCCAGGTGGAGCACACCGTCACGGAGGAGGTCACCGACGTCGACCTGGTCCAGTCCCAGCTGCGCATCGCCGCCGGCGAGACCCTGGGGGACCTCGGCCTGCCCCAAGACGCGATCCGGGTGCGCGGTGTCGCCCTGCAGTGCCGCATCACCACAGAGGATCCCGCCAACGGCTTCCGCCCGGACACCGGCCGCATCACCGCCTACCGCTCGCCGGGTGGCGCCGGCATCCGCCTCGACGGCGGGACGACGTACACGGGGGCCGAGGTCTCAGCACACTTCGACTCCCTGCTCACGAAGCTCACCTGCCGCGGCAGGACGTTCGAGCTGGCGGTCGATCGGGCTCGCCGGGCGGTGGCAGAGTTCAGGATCCGGGGGGTCGCCACCAACATCCCCTTCCTCCAGGCCGTACTGGACGACCCCGACTTCCGCACCGGGGCGATCACCACGAGCTTCATCGAGCAGCATCCCGGTCTGCTGACCTCCCGCTCGTCGGCGGACCGCGGCACGCGACTGCTGCACTACCTCGCGGACGTCACCGTGAACAAGCCGTACGGCGACCTGCCCCCAACCGCTGACCCGAGCAGCAAGCTGCCGCCAGTCGACACCACCGTCCCGCCACCGGAAGGCTCGCGACAGCGGCTGTGGCAGCTCGGACCCGAGCGGTTCGCCGCGGCGCTGCGCGAGCAGACAGCGGTGGCGGTCACGGACACCACCATGCGTGATGCTCACCAGTCGCTGCTGGCGACTCGCGTCCGCACCCGCGACCTGGTGGGCGCCGCCCGTCACCTCTCGCACCTGACCCCCGAGCTGCTGTCGCTCGAAGCCTGGGGCGGTGCGACGTTCGACGTCGCCCTGCGCTTCCTCACCGAGGACCCCTGGGAGCGCCTCGCCCAGCTGCGGGACGCCTGCCCCAACATCTGCCTGCAGATGCTGCTGCGCGGCCGCAACACGGTCGGCTACACGCCATACCCCACGGCGGTGACCGACGCCTTCGTCGCCGAAGCCGCGGAGACCGGTGTCGACATCTTCCGGATCTTCGACGCCCTCAACGACGTCGAGCAGATGACACCGGCCATCAGGGCAGTCCGTGAGACCGGGACAGCCGTCGCCGAGGTCGCGCTGTGCTACACCGGCGACCTCAGCGATCCCACTGAGACGTTGTACACGCTCGACTACTACCTCATGCTGGCCGAGCGGATCGTGGCGACCGGCGCCCACGCCCTCGCGATCAAGGACATGGCGGGGCTGCTGCGGGTGCCGGCCGCACGGACGCTCGTCACCGCCCTGCGAGATCGCTTCGACCTTCCCGTGCACCTCCACACCCACGACACCCCGGGTGGCCAGCTCGCGACCCTGGTCGCTGCGATCGACGCCGGGGTCGACGCCGTCGACGCTGCCAGCGCGGCACTCGCCGGCGCGACCAGCCAGCCGGCGCTGTCCGCACTCGTCGCGGCTACCGACCATACGGAGCGAGCCACCGGGCTGTCACTCGACGGGGTCTGCGATCTCGAGCCCTACTGGGAGGCGACCCGCAGGCTCTACGCGCCGTTCGAGTCCGGCCTGCCGGCACCGACGGGCCGCGTGTACAGACACCAGATCCCCGGCGGCCAGCTGTCCAACCTGCGCCAGCAGGCCATCGCGCTCGGCCTGGGTGAGAGGTTCGAGCAGATCGAGGACATGTACGCCGCCGCGAACGACCTGCTCGGCAACATCGTCAAGGTGACGCCGTCCAGCAAGGTCGTCGGCGACCTCGCCCTGCACCTGGTGGCGGTGGGGGCTGACCCGGCAGCCTTCGTCGAGGATCCAGGTGCCTTCGACGTCCCCGACTCGGTCGTCGGCTTCCTGTCCGGCGAGCTCGGCGTCCCGCCGGGTGGGTGGCCGGAGCCGTTCCGCTCCAGGGCGCTGGCCGGCCGCGTCATCAAGCAGCGGGAGCAGCAGCTCACGGAGGCCGAGGCGGCAGCGCTCACGGCAGACCGACGTACGACGTTGACCCGGCTGCTGTTTCCCGGACCGACCAAGACCTTCGAGGACTCCCGCGAGCGCTACGGGGACGTGTCGGTCCTCCCGACCAGCGACTTCCTCCACGGCTTGCAGTTCGAGGACGAACACGACGTCTACCTCGAGGAGGGGGTCCGACTCATCTTGGGCGTTGAGTCGATCAGCGAGCCTGACGAGCGCGGCATCCGCACCGTCATGTGCGTCATCAACGGCCAGCTGCGGCCGGTCGCCGTCCGCGACCGCTCTGTGTCGTCGGACGCTCCCGCGGCGGAGCGCGCAGACCCGAGCAGGCCCGGGCAGATCGCGGCCCCGTTCGCCGGGGTGGTGTCGCCTGTCGTCGCCGTCGCCGACTCGGTGGCCGCCGGAGACGTCGTCGCCACGATCGAGGCGATGAAGATGGAAGCGTCCATCACGACCCCCGTCGCCGGCACCGTCGAGCGGGTCACCCTCGACGGTTCCAGCAGCGTCGAGGGCGGGGACCTCGTCGTCGTCGTCACCCCTCGCGCAGAGCGGGCCTAGTCGGTGGGCCTCACGGTGAACGTGTCGGTGGCCCGCTCCCAGGTGATCGTGGCGTGCTGGAACTTGCAGCGCCTGCCGCCGTCGACGGCATACACGTCCGTGGTCGGGTAGCCCATCCAGCCGCTCGCGAAGTCTGCCTTGCCCCAACGGCTCAGGATGTGGCCGAAGACGACGTGCGCACCCGGTCCCGGCTTCGCGTAGATGCGGCCACCCTGGAACCCCGTCCGGTAGCCGCCGTTCGCGGCTCTCAGTACGCCGCTCACCGGCCAGCGTAGGTGGGACTCCGGACCACCACGGTCCCGGTACACGTTGAGGAGCCGGCCACGGACCTCGCGGGCACCAGTCTTCGCGGACCAGTAGATCCGGCCACCCTCGAAGACTCGGATGGCGCCCCGACCGACGGCGAGCTCGCGGGTGGTCGGTGAGCCGAGCAGCGAGCCGGCCGCCCCGAGCTGCCGCCATCGCGAGATGATCGCTGTGGGGGCGATGCTGAACCAGGTCGAGCGCAGCCCCAGCTTCCAGCGGAAGTCGTCGCCGGTGATGTGGGCCCTGCCGTTCGTCCCCTCGAGGACCATCGTGAGGACACGGCCGTTCCATTCGCCGTTCCCGTCACGCTTCGTCACGCGTGCGGAGATCAGCCTGCCGATCGCCGGGTAGGCACGTTCGAGCGCGGCGGCGCTCACCTCCACCGACCAGTCGTGGACGTAGTTGCCCGCGAACCCGTCGTAGGGGTCACGTTGCGCCGGGAGATAGGGGACGCCACCGGCAGAGGTCCAGCCGCCTGACGACGCCGAGAACTGCGTGAAGGCGGGCTTCCCCCCGTAGGTCAGGATCCTGCCGGCGGTCGCCTGCACCGCGGTGTTGGTCGAGGTCTGCTCCGCCGCCACCCCGCCGTACACCTGGCAGGCCGTCGTGTCGCAGATCTGGTAGTAGCGGTTCGGGCTCTGGGCCCGCTGCCAGGCGGCGTACGTCCGGGCCGCCACCGACTGGGCGCGCAGTGCCTGCTGCTGCCAGGACGTCGGCATCTCGTAGGGCACCACACCCTGCACGTACGTGTCCATCGTGACCACGTTGATCGTGTCGCGAGCAGCAGAGCCGGGTGAGGGCCGGGCAAGGCGCAGCGTGCCACGGTAGGTCTTGAGCGCACCGCTCGGCATCACCATCGTCACGGGACCAGGGGCGAACACCTCGCCGTTGCTTCTGAACGACTTCCGCCCGCTCGGCGTGGTCCATCGGTGCCACCCGGAGCCGTTCCGGTACTGCACGGCGGTCCTGCCTGCTGCCGGCAGCATTCGCCAGCCATTGATGCCGTTGCCCCTCGGAAGGAGCCAGCTCGAGCCATCAGCGAGATCTCTGACGCGCAGTCCCGGGCGTGGGCGGACCTGCAAGTCCGACGTGTAGTCGGCCGTGATGAGGACGCGCACCTTGCCCTTGGCCTTCGCCCACGACGTGCCCGGGTAGTAGAACTTGACGATGCGGGTGTACGTCAGACCCTTGAGCGCGGCCCCCTGGGCGCCGTACTGGCTCATGCCATGGCCGTGGCCGTACCCATGTCCGGAGATGGTCCAGGTCTTGCTCGTCGGTACGTAGTACGTCTGGTCCGCGTGTGCGGCGCCCATCGCCACGACCCCCGACACCGCGAGCATCGAAGCGGCTCCCAAACCGACGGCGGCGTGCAGGCGAGAGATCGCGACGCCGCTCATTCGTACGTGACCCTGGTCCGTTTGGTGGTCTTGTCGAAGGTGATCGTCCCGTACTGGAAGTACGCGACGGCGCTGTCCGTGCTCGTTCTCAAGCGGGTCGTGGGGAATCCGAGCTGACCGAAGGCACCGTGCTCAGCGCGATACCTCTTGAGGACGGCGCTGCGAGGAAGGTAGATGCTCCCGGTGGCTCGGGACCAAAGGAGGGCGCCGGTTTGGAAATCCGCTGCATATCCGTTGCGCGGGGACCGCACACCGCTGGCCGGGTAACCCAGGTGGCTCGCGGTCTCCCCCGCCTTCAGGTACCGCTTCAGGATGGGGCCCGGTCTGAGCACGAACTGGCCGGATGCGCTGGAGTAGATGCGGCCGTCCTGGAACGTCGTGTGGCGCCCTCGGTGCTCCTTCCGCTCACCCACCCGGACCGGGCCCAAGAAGCCCTTCGGCCCGCCGCGACTGAGCCACAGCTGCTCGATCGTCGACTGATAGTCGCCGAGGCGCTGCCCTACCCGCTCGCGCAGCCGCGGCAGCCAGTCATAGACCCGCTGGCCGGGACAGGCCGTCGACATGGCGTCGCGGTGCCCTGCGATGCGCCCGAAGTGCTTGCCCTCGACCATCGCGCCGCCGTAGGCCCCGCGGTAGGCAGTGCCCAGCCGCCACGCGATCAGGCTGACCAGACCGCCCTTCATCGCCCGGGTCGGGGTCGTCGTCTCGAAGCTCCCGATCAAGGAGACCCCTGTCGTGTCCACGTTGTAGTCGCCGGCGTGTGCGCCCCGCACCGACTTGCGGATCCCCCCTGCCCGCCCTTCATAGATGGTCCCGTAGCGGTCGACGAGGAAGTTGTAACCGATGTCGCACCAACCGCGCGACTGCGTGTGGTAGGCGTAGATGCCTCGCACGATCGCAGCTGACTCGGCCCTGGTGTAGTCGTTGCTGTTGACGGTGTGGTGGACGAAGACCATCTTGAACGTCGTGCCGAAGCGTGGTGAGAAGCACGCATCTCCGAGGCTGTTGTCCGCCCCCCATTGTCGGCGCGTCACGATGTCGGGTATCGAGGGGAACGTCCCGGCGCGGCTGCTCGTGGCGCTCGCTTGACCCTGGGAGGCGATGGCCGGCGGGACAGCACTGTCCATGGCGGCACTTTCTGTGGCGGCACTGTCGGTGGCGGCCGTCGCGGGCGCGTCGTACGACGACCGGCCCGGGTCGATGGTCTCGACCCGGATGTCGCTCGGCGCGCTCGTCGGGGAGTACACCGCTATCTCGATCGCGTCCGCGTCGCCCACCCACGCTGGCGGCGTCCCGTCGCGGGTCTCCGCTTCCTCGTCCACCGCAGGACCCTCGTCGGGGTCGAACTCCTGTGTGGTCCATGCTGTCCAGCCGGAGCTGTCACGGCTGCGCAGCTGCAGATCCATGTTGGTGGCGTCGGCGTCGCGGCTCCACGTGATACCGACCATGGAGGACCCATCCGCAAGTGGGGTCCGCAGATGCGCGACGAGCGGGGCTCTGCCCATGGTCTTGTCTGCCACGGATGAGGCGGCGGGGCCTTGACCGCTGCGTTCCACCCGGGGAATCGCCACCTCTCGCACCTGTGGCGCCACCGGGTGTGGTTGCACCTTTTTCCGCTGTGTGTGAGTCACGTAGGACTTGGCGGCTTTGCCGAGGTCAATGACCGAGCCCTTGTCGACACCAGGAGGCGTTGATGCCTCCACTGCCCCTTGCCACCACCCGCTGGTGGACAGAGCCACGGTCAGCGAGACGACGAGCAGACGGGATGGACGGCGCATGGAGGGGCTCCTCAACGGGTACGACAATCGTCCTGGCTGATACTGATGGTGCCGGTGTTGCAATTGGGGCACCAGAGAGGAGTATGGTCACCGAGAAGACTGATTCGCTACCGCAAAGTGAGATTCTTATAATCCCCTCGCGTAATTACCGACGTGTAATTCAGGCAGTTGTCAGCGGGTATGCAGGCGGCGGGCCGCCTCGGCGATCGATCCGGACAACGACGGGTAGACGGTGAAGGCATGAGCAAGCTCGTCGACCGTCAGCCTCTCCGCGATCGCCACCGAGATGGGGTGGATCAGCTCGCTGGCGCGAGGGGCGACGACGACTCCCCCGATGACGATGCCGGTGCCAGGGCGGCAGAAGAGCTTCACGAACCCGTCTCGCACGCCCTGCATCTTCGCTCGCGCGTTGCCCGCCAACGGGAGCGTCACGACGTT
>Ga0136637_1000193_pt1 | contig 12772 bp, 10 predicted proteins | sample AntDrymUQ8572106_2_FD_105497 | JGI IMG/M metagenome (GOLD analysis project Ga0136637, IMG submission 105497) | Polar desert sand microbial communities from Dry Valleys, Antarctica - metaG UQ857 (21.06) | ecosystem: Environmental > Terrestrial > Soil > Desert | place: Antarctica: Dry Valley... | reverse complement strand
GTGAGCAAGTCGCAGTCCAGGAGCTCTGCCAGCGCGACGTACGACGCGTCGTAGGACGACAGGTTTTCCCGCAGCGCCCACACGCGCTCCAAGAGTGAGAACGTTGCGTATCTCGTCATCCCGATGCGCCGCAAGGCATCGAGCGCCGTCCAGCCGGAGTCCGCGGTCAGCTGCCGAGCGGCGACCCTGCGGCGTATGCCGTTGGCGACTTCTGCGTCGATGAGGTGCGGGGCATGCAACTGCTCCCTTGCCACGGTGCGACGTGCGGCGCCGTCGTTGAGTAGCGCGGAAAGGGCGGCCGAGGCGTCGACCACGATCACCTGTCGACCCTTCCGACATTCACGTCAGCGACGATGGCAGCGACGTCCACGTCAAGGTCGGGCAAGCGTCCGAGCAGCGCCGGATTGTCGGCCCTGCGGGAGACATCGGCAAGCTCCCGCACGGCTACAGCCCCGACCGAGGTTGCATCTCTGGCAGCGAGTCGCTCCAAGCGCTCGACGACGTCGTCGGGCACGTTCCGGAGATAGAGAGTCCTCATGTGGCACTATGCTAGCAGAGTTATAGCACATTGCCGAGGTAGGTGTCGTGCTCACCCTCACGCAGGTCTACGTCGGAGTGCCGATGACAACCGCGACGACGGTGGTGAGTACGAGCTGACCGAGTATCACGGGCACCAGCACCTTCCAGGCGAGGGCGTTGAGCTGGTCCTCACGCAGCCGTGGGAAGGCCACCCGCGCCCAGATGACGAGGAACGACACCGCGGCGATCTTGAGTAGCGACCACAGCCAGCCGAGCTGGTCGCTCGCCGGCCCGTGCCACCCGCCGAGGAAGAGCACGGTGGTCAGGGCGGCGAGCACGACGATACCGGCGTACTCGGCAAGCAGGAACATGGCAAAACGCATGCCGCCGTACTCGGTGTACGGGCCGAAGACCAGCTCGGAGTCGGCGACCGGCATGTCGAAAGGTGGGCGTTGCAGCTCTGCGAGGCCGGCGACGAAGAACACGGCCATGGCCGGTGCCTGCCAGAGCAACCACCACGGCTCCCAGGCCACGACGATGCCGACGAGAGACAGCGACCCGGCCGCCATCGCGACCGAGGAGGCAGCCAGCACGAAGGGAAGCTCGTAGCTGGTGAGCTGGGCCGCCACCCGAAGCGCACCGAGCAGGCTGTACTTGTTGGCGCTGGCCCAGCCGGCCATCAGCGAACCCAGGACCCCGACGCTCATCACGGCGAGCACGAAGAAGAGCCCAAGGTCGAGGTCCTGGCCGACGAGTCCGGGCCCGAGCGGGATGACGAGCATCACCACCAGGTACGGCACCAGCGCGACGCCCGGTGCCGCTGCGAAGACGCGCCGGTCGGCGGCGGCAGGTATGACGTCCTCCTTCTGCGCGAACTTCACCCCGTCGGCGAGGAGCTGCGCCCACCCGTGGAAGCCACCTGCGTACATCGGCCCGACCCGGCCTTGCATGTGTGCCATGGCCTTGTGCTCGAGCTGGCCGACGAGCAGCGGCAGCACCAGGAACGCCGCCGCCACCACCAGGCAGCGCGCGACGATGTCGAGGAGCTCACCCATCGTCGACGGCCGGTGGTGGCGTCTCGGGACGCCCGCGGCGCGGACGCGCGGCCGCGGGGGCGGCGTGCGCGAGCGGGTCCGGTGCCGGCGACCCCGGCTCCCGCGGACCCCAGGCCGGAGGCTCGGGGACCCCCGCGGGGCGTTGGCGACGGCGTCCGGGCGACGCGTGCAGGCCGGCGTCGCTCTCCCCCGGTTCCTTGGCACCCGGCCACGGCTTGGCGACGCGCGAGGCGAGCACGAACTCCTTGCGCAAGGGGTTGCCCTCAAATCCCTCGGGCAGCAGCAGTCCCTCAAGGGCGGTGCCCCCGGTGAATTCGATGCCGAACATCTCGTGCGTCTCGCGCTCGTGCCAGCCGGCTCCGGCGTGCACCGGCAGCAGCGACTCCAGCACCGGCAACTCCCGAGGGACGACGGTCGTGACGAGGACGTGCTCGACGCCAGCATCCAGGCACGCCACGTGGCAGGCGATGCGAAATCCCTCGGCGAGCTCATCGGCGGCGGACAGCCAGTCGAAGTACGTGCAGCCGAGCTCGGCACGCAGCGCGGCGTGGACCCGGCGCCAGGCAACACTCGCAACGGTGATCGTGTAGGGACCGAAGCCCAGCTCACCGCTCGCCTCGCTGCCGGTGACCCGCTGCGCGAGCGTCAACGCGTCGTCATGCCAGCTCACCGGTGCCCCTCGTCCGTGGCATCGGTCGGCGGCTCGATGCGCCCCCGCAGCAGGGACGTCGCCGAACGCGGCGCGTAGCGTTCGGCGAGGTTCTCGCCGGCGATCTTGTCCTGCAGCTTCACGATGCCTTGCAGCAACGCTTCTGGTCGCGGCGGGCAGCCGGGCACGTAGACGTCGACCGGGATGATCTGGTCGACCCCCTTGGTCACGCAGTAGGAGTCCCAGTACGGGCCGCCGCTGTTGGCGCAGGAGCCGAACGAGATGACGTACTTGGGCTCGGGCATCTGTTCGTAGAGCCGTTGGATGGCTGGCGCCATCTTGTCGGTGACCGTCCCTGAGACGACCATCAGGTCGGCCTGGCGTGGCCCCGGCGCGAACGGGATGACGCCGAGGCGGATGAAGTCGTGCCGCGACATCGAGGTTGCGATGAACTCGATGGCGCAGCACGCGAGGCCGAAGTTGAAGACCCACAGCGAGTAGCGCCGTCCCCAGTTCAGCAGGTAGCGCGCGGGTCTCGGCGCGAGCTGCGATGCGGGTCCCAGCGACGGCATGCCTAGGTCCACCGAAGCACGCCCGTACGCCACGCGTAGACCAGCCCGACTGCGATGAACCCGACGAAGACGGCCATCTCGACGACCGCGGCCCATCCGATCGCCACGAACACCACTGCCCACGGGAACAGGAACACCGCGTCGACCGCGAAGATGACGTACAGGTAGACGTAGACGAGGTAGCGCACGTTGCTCTGAGCCCACCCCTGCCCGACGGGGTCGACGCCGGACTCGTAGGTGAGCAGCTTTGCCGCCGTCGGCTGCTGTGGCCGCAGCAGCCGGTTGGCACCAAGCATCCCGGCCGCGAGCAGCACACCCACGATGAGGATCACCGCGACGCTCGCGTACGACGCCAGATAGTCGGACATGGCGAGCATTCTAGGTTGTCGTAGTCTGCGAAGCGTGGACGAGTCGCGCCGGGGTCTGCTGCTCGGCGTCGGCGCCTATCTCTGCTGGGGGTTGTTCCCCCTGTACTGGCCGCTGCTCGAGCCCGCCGGTGCCGACGAGGTGCTCGCACACCGCATCGTGTGGTCGCTGGTGTTCGTGGCCGTGCTGGTCTCGGTCACTGGCCGTTGGCGGACGACCCGCGCCGCCGTTCGTGACCGTCGCCGTGTCGTCTACCTCGCCGTCGGATCGGTGGCCGTAGCCGTCAACTGGGGAATGTTCATCTGGGCGGTTAACAACGGGCACGTGATCGAGACCTCGCTCGGTTACTTCATCAACCCCCTCGTCACGATCCTGATGGGAGTCGTGGTGCTCGGCGAACGGCTACGAGCGGTCCAGTGGTCAGCGCTCAGCCTGGCCGTTCTGGCGGTCGCGGTGCTCGCCATCGACTACGGCCGGCCGCCCTACATCGCCCTGGTACTTGCTTTCTCCTTCGGCACCTACGGGTTGATGAAGAAGAGGGCCAACATCGGCGCGCTCGAAGGGCTCGCGGTCGAGACGGCGGCGTTGGCGCCGCTGGCTGTGACCTACCTGGCCGTCTCCGAGGCCGGCGGGGACACCGCTTTCGGTCACGAAGGTTGGCTCAACATCCTGCTGCTGGCAGCAACGGGCGTCGTGACGGCCATCCCGCTGCTGCTGTTCGGCGGGGCCGCCACCCGCGTCTCGCTGACCACCGTCGGACTCTTGCAGTACATCACTCCGATCATGCAGTTCCTACTGGGCCTCATCGTCTTCGGGGAGGACATGACCTCGGTGCGGTGGCTCGGCTTCGTCCTGGTGTGGGTGGCGCTGTCGGCGATCACGGTCGAAGCCGTCGCCAACAGGCGTCGAGTTCTCAGCCGCGCCGCCGAGGACATCGCGTGTTGAGCGTTCACCACGCACCTCCGGCGCTCCGAGTCACATCTGTACCAGGTTCTCCTGGTACAGCGTCACTTCACCTCGGCTGCAACCTTGGTGAAGTGACGCCGCGCCCAGTTAACCTGGTACACGTGATGATGAGGTGGGGACGGACTCACAGGACGCCGTCGTGGATGCGCCGGGAGACGACGTTGACACCGCGAACCGGTACGACGCAGCGCACCAGAGTGCCTTCGGCGGTGCTCATGGCCGAGACGTCGGCACTGAGCGCGCGGACCAGGTAGAGGCCGCGGCCACTCTCGCTGTCCGGCGGCGGCAGGCGTCGTCCCAGCCCCTCGATGCCCGGGTCGCCGATCCCGTCGTCGGAGACCTCCAGAACGACCTGACCGGGTTGGAGCTCGGCGGTCAGCACGATCGAGCTACGTGCGGCCCGCGCGCCGTTGGAGAGCAGCTCAGCCGCGACCAACGCCACGTCCGCGAGCTCCACCTGGTGCCCGGACAACCATTCCTCGAGCTGCTTGCGGGTCGAGCGCAGCTCGTCGTGCCCGATCGGATCGACGCGCCAGCGCATGTGGTTGACGACAGCCCGCTTGCGTGAGCGTCGAAGGACCAGCGCAAGGCTGTCGTCGCGACGGTCAGCGCCGGCGAGCGAGCGCCGAACAAGCTCGTCGGCGTACTGCTGAGCGGGCATGTGAGCGACGTCGCTGGCGACCTCCATGAGGGAGTCCATGCCCTCGATGACGTCCTTGCGAGCTTCGATCAGCCCGTCGGTGTAGAACACCACCGAGTCGTGCACCGCGAGCTCGATCGTGGCAACATTGTCGCTGCCGACAGCCGGCCAACCGATCGCCCCGCCGGTCGCCTGGACCTGCGTCACCTCGCCGCCAGGTCCGACGATGAGCGCCGGCGGGTGTCCGCCGGAGACCACCTGGAGCACGCCCGTGGTCGGGTCGTACCGCGCAACGACGACGGTCGCGACGAGCTCGGAATCCTGCGCGGACAGCAACTCGTCGGCGCGGCGTACGACATCGACCAGCGGCGTGCCCTCGAGCGCGACGAAGCGGAGCGTGTGCACGACGGTCAGCGCGTCCTTGGTCGCCGCGACGCCGTGCCCGAGCACATCGACGACGGCGACGTGCAGATCTCCCGATGGCATCTCGTGCCAGTCGAAGAGGTCCCCGCCGGTCGGAGAGGCGGGATCGGAGGCGACGTAGGCGACGGCGATGTCGGCACCCTCGATGCCTGGCGGCTCCGGAGCGACCGCCTCCTGCAAGTGGTCGACGACCAGACGCTGAGCGGCCGACGCCTCCACCAGACGGGAGAACTGTTCGCGCAGCTCCTCGTACTCCTCAGCGGGAGTGATGTCCCGGGCGACGACGACGAGGGAACGCACACCGTCGATATCGGTGCCCGAGCTCGCCGAGCAGGAGAGCCGGCGCTGGATTCCGTCGAGCGTGGTGATCAGGATCTCGCGCGGCAGCGTCGGCATCGAGATCCAGTTGGCGAAGTCGATCGGCTTGCCCGTCGCGGTCCGGGCGCTGAGCGTTCGCATGACGTCACGTCTGCCGACGAGCTCGGCGGCACCGAAGCCCGTGATGGTCTCGCACGCGGAGTTCCAGGTGAGCAGCGCTCCGTCGTCGGCGAGGGTGAAGATCCCGTCGGAGGTGGTGCTGACGATCTGTGCGAGCCTGCGCTCCTGTTCCATGACGTTCTCGAACAGCCGCCCGCGCGCAAGTGTGTGAGCAGTCTCGCGCGCGAGTGCGTCGAGCACCGCGAGCTCAGCGGTCTGGGTGCCCTCGAAGCCGCTCTGGTCGAACACCACCAGTGCACCGAGCTCTTGGTGCTCGTCGATCAGCGGTGCACACATGCACTCGCGCCAGCCCCCACCGGTCAGAGCCGCTGCCAGCATCCCGGTGTCCCCGACCTTGATCCGTACCGGCTCGGCCTCGCGCGCGAGCAGCCGCTCGACCTTCGTCGCCGATCGGTCGCTCGGACCGGCCGCGGTCCCGCTCCCCGCCGGCCGGTGGAGGTAGGTCTGGTAGCTGCCGTCCTCCTGGCGCAGGATGAGCACCGCCGCGCGGGAGTCGAACGCCCTTCGTACCTCCTCCAGGTAGGCAGGAATCGCGTCGAACGGGTGCAGCGGCTCGGCGAGCACCTGCGCGGCGTCGCGCAACCCGCCCAGGCGTCGACGGTCCGCCTGCGCGGCTGCGTAGCCGCGATACGCCAGGTGCAGGAGCACCAGCGGCACGGGGAACAGGAGCACCGCGGCCGGGCTGCCTTCGACGGCCAGCACGAACAGCAGGCCGAACAGCATGTTGACCAACCAGCCCAGTACCGAGGACGACACCAGCGGTGCGAAGCCGCGGAGCCCGGCAAGCAACGAGCTGCCCTCTGACAGTGCCATCACCATCGCCACGGCGAGGTTGTTGAGCACCGCGACAACGGCGAGCGCGGCAAAGAGCGCACCCAGCGAGCGCAGACCCAGGCCGGTCCCGCCTCCCAAGAGCTGAAGCACCACGGAGCCGCAGGCGGTGACGAAGACCCACTGGGCCGCATTGAATGCCGACTTGATCGGCGGGTTGCGACGGATCGCCGCGGTCATCGCCTGCGCGACGCCCACGACGACGACGGCAGTGACTGTGTCGAACGCGAAGATGAGCGGCGCGAGCACAGCCTCGAAGAGCGTGAGCGACTCGATGTGCGCGCCGCGGCGGAACCTGACCCGCAGCAGCTCAGCTGCCACCAAGCCCCCGACGAAGAACGGGAGGGTGACGACCGGGAGGTCGCTGGCCGGCCCGGACCCAGACAGAGAACTCGCTGCCACAACACCAGTTGTGGCAGCGAAAAGTGCCGCGACGTAGACCCAGATGCGCACCTGGGAGGAGGTCGGACTCATGCCCGAACCCTGCGCATCACTCCCAGGAGACCCCGCGCAACAGCGACGAGACCGCGGAGGAGTCGCGGTCACCGATTGAGGAAGCCTTGCCGCGGTCGGCACCTGCTGCCTCGGCGGTGCCAGTGACTCCCACCAGAGCAGTAGCGACGACAGCCGCGGCTGCAAGACGTAGCGCGATTCGCTTCATACCGCTCCCTTGAAGTCACCAAGGCCACAGATCAGGACCCAGCGTCAAGTATGCCCCATGAAATGGCTATTAGCCACAGCCGACCCGATCGTGTCACCCGATGCGGGTGACGACGACGTCGCACAAGGAGACGAGGGCCGCCCGGGCCGGTATCTCGGGGAGCCCGGCCAGAAGTGCCCGTGCGTCGTCGGCTTGGCTGTGCACGTAGGTCCGAGCCTGGCGCATCGCCTCGTGGGCGCGCAGCAGGCGCAGCGCTTCCTCCACGTCGGCATCGTCCTCGATGGGTCCAGCGAGCAGCTCGTTGAGCCGTGCATCGCGAGGGTCGGTGGAGCGCTGCGCGAAGAGCGTCGACAGGGTCGGGATGCCCTCACGCAGGTCGGTTCCCGGTGTCTTGCCCGAGTCGCCGGTCTCGCTCGCGACGTCGATGATGTCGTCGGCGAGCTGGAAGGCAGACCCGATGCATTCGCCGAACTCGGTCAGTACCTGCTGGACGTCCTCGCTGGCGCCGCTGGTCTTCGACCCGAACAACGCGGCAGTGGCGATCAACGACCCCGTCTTGTCCGCGACGACCGAAAGGTAGTGCTCCACCGGGTCTTCTGAGTCCGTCGGCCCGAGCGTTTCGCGGATCTGGCCCTGGACCAGCCGTGAGAACGTCTCGGCCTGGATACGCACAGCTTCGGTCCCGAGCCCGGCGAGGATCTGGGATGCCTGCGCGAAGAGGTAGTCGCCGGCGAGGATCGCGATGGAGTTGTCCCACCGCGCGTTGGCGCTCTGCGCGCCGCGACGAAGCGCGGCCTCGTCCATGACGTCGTCATGGTAGAGCGTCGCCAGGTGGGTGAGCTCGACGACCACGGCCGACGGCACGATGCCCGGCTCGTCGCTGGCGCCGAACTCGGCGGCCAGGAGCACCATCAGGGGGCGGAAGCGCTTGCCGCCGGCCCGCAGCAGGTGCACCGCGACCTCGGTGACGAACCGTTCACCGCTGTCGATCGACGCGCTCAGCTGCCGTTCGACCTCATCCAGCCCGCCTCGGATGCGGGTCTGGAGCGCTTCGTCGTCGTACGGCACTTCGAAGATGCTGGCTGACACGGCGCGAGCTCCTGACAGGGCGGTGGTCGAGGCCGGCGCGGCGGCCGCTGGATGCGGTGTGTCAGCGGACGAAGGTTCCGGCGTTCTGGGCGAGGTCGAGTACCGGTCCAGGAACGATACCCAGCACGATTGTGACAGCAGCGGTCACCGCGATCACGGCCGAGGTCATCACGCTCGGCACCGCGACGGTCGGCCCGTCGCCCTCGGGGTCTGCGAAGAACATCAGCACGATCACGCGCACGTAGAAGTACGCTGCGACGGCGCTCGTCAGGACACCGGCGACGACGAGCGGCCATGCGTACCCGGACCAAGCGGCGCTGAACACCGTCCACTTGCCCATGAACCCGGCGGTGAGGGGGATACCGGCGAAGGACAGCATGAACAACGCGAAGACGCCGGCGAGTACTGGTGACTCACGGCCAAGTCCGGCCCACCGCGCCAGGTGGCCGACCTCGCCGCCCCCGTCGCGCACGAGGGTCGCGATCGCGAACGCCCCGATGGTGGAGAAACCGTAGACGGCCAGGTAGAACATCACCGCCGACACGCTGGTGATGGTGGCCGTGCCGGCGGAGCCCTCGTAGGCGCCGGCGAACGCGGTGAGGATGAACCCGCTGTGCGCTATCGCGGAGTACGCCAGCATGCGCTTGACGTCGGTCTGCCGGATCAGGACCACGGCGCCGACGACCATCGTCAGCACCGCGACGATCATCATCAGTGGCCGCCAGTCCCACTGCGCCCCACCGAACCCGACGAAGAAGACGCGCAGCAGCGCACCGAACGCGGCCACCTTGGTGCCGGCCGCCATGAACGCGGTCACCGCGGTCGGTGCGCCTTGGTAGACGTCGGGCGTCCACGCCTGGAACGGTACGGCCGAGACCTTGAACAACAACCCGACCGAGATCAGCGCCATTCCGGCGAGAAGGAGGTTCTGACCGGCGATCTGGTTGCTGACCGCTGTGTCGATCGCGGCGAGTGTGAACGAGCCGGAGTACCCGTAGACGAGGGCGATGCCATAGAGGAAGAAGGCCGACGAGAACGCCCCCAGCAGGAAGTACTTCACGGCCGCCTCCTGGCTCAGCAACCTGCGGCGGCGAGCCAGCCCGCACAGCAGGTAGAGCGGGAGCGAGAGCACCTCAAGCGCGACGAACATGGTGAGCAGGTCGTTGGACGCCGGGAAGACCATCATGCCGAGCAGCGCGAACATGGCGAGCGGGAAGATCTCGGTGTGCTCGATCCCCGCCATCGTCGCCTCGCGCTCACCGGCGCCGCCGGGCGCGACCGCGGCCTGGCCGGTGAACCCACTCAGTCCGCCCTCGAGGCCGCGTTCGGCGAACATCAGCATGCTCACCAGCGCGAACACCAGCAGCAGGCCCCACAAGAAGACGGTCGGACCGTCAACCACGAGGGCACCCTCGGCGACGGTCTTGCCGCGGGCGAGCAGGTCGGTGCCTTCGAAGCTGACCTTGCCCAGGTCATGGATGCTCACCCACACCGTTGCGGCCAACGCGGCGAGGATGCCCACGATCGCGACGGCGGACTGCAACCCGAACCGCGCCCGCCGGGGCGCGCCCGCCTCGACGAGGACACCGATGAGTGCCGTCGCGGTGATCGCGAGCACCGGTGACAGGGTGCCGTACTCGATCGCCGGGGCCCCGATCTGCGGCAGGTCTGCGGCCGACAGTGCATTTTGGGCCAGCACCGCTCCGGTCAACGCGGTCACTGGTCGGTCTCCTCTGCCTGGGCCACGCTCGGGGTACGGGGCGCGGGGTCAGACTCCCCGACCTGCTGCAAGGTGCTGTCGACGGCGGGCTGGATGACGTTCAGCAGCGGCTGTGGGAAGAATCCGAGCCCGATGATCAGTACGACGACCGGCGCGAGCGAACCGAACTCGCGGCCGTCGAGGTCGAAGATCTCGCGGTTGTCCTCACGCAGCGGTCCGGTCATGGTGCGTTGGTACATCAAGAGGATGTACAGCGCGGCAAGCACCATCCCGAGGGTGGCGACGACGGCGAACGGCACCGAGCGGGTCAACGTGCCGGCCAGCACCAAGAACTCGCTGACGAACGGCGCGAGACCGGGCAGGGAGAGGCTCGACAGGCCGAACACCAAGAAGACGCCCGCGAGGACAGGCGCGACCTTCTGGACGCCGCCGAAGTCGGCGATGCTCGCCGAACCGCGCCGCCGGATCAGCACGCCGGTCACCAGGAAGAGTCCAGCGGTGGACAAGCCGTGGTTGAACATGTACAGCACCGATCCGGACGTGGACTGCGTCGTGAAGGCGAAGATGCCCAGGACGATGAACCCGAAGTGGGACACCGAGGTGTAGGCGATCAGCCGGCGGAGGTCGTCCTCGCCGATCGCGAGCAGCGCTCCGTAGACGATGCTGATCACGGCGAGGGTCATCACTACCGGGCTGGCCCACTGCGACGCCTCCGGGAACAGTCCCAGGCAGAACCGGAGCATGCCGAAGGTGCCGATCTTGTCCAGCACGCTGATCATCAGCACCGATGTCCCGGACGTGCCGGATGCGGCGGCGTCGGGAAGCCAGGTGTGCACCGGCCAGAGCGGCGCCTTGATCGCGAAGGCGATGAAGAAACCGAGGAACATCCAGCGCCCCGTCCACTCCCCGATCGGTACGTCCATCAGGTCACCGAGCAGGTAGCTCGGTGCGCCCGCGCGGGCCGAGACGGCGTAGAGACCGACGACGGAGGCGAGCATGACCAGGCCACCGACGAGGTTGTAGATCAGGAACTTCACCGCGGCGTACGAGCGCCGGCCGGAGCCGAAACCACCGATCAGGAAGTAGATCGGGATCAGTGTCGCCTCGAACAGGACGTAGAACAGCAGCACGTCGGTCGCGGCGAAGACACCGACGGCGAGGGCCTCCAGGAACAGCATCCACGCGAAGAACGTGCCGGCGCTCCACCGGGCCTCGTCCGCGTCGGGCCACGAGGCGATCATCACGATCGGCACGAGCACGGTCGTCAACAGGATCAGCACGATGCCGATGCCGTTGACGCCGAGCGCGTAGGAGGCGCCGAGAGCCGCGATCCACGTGTGCTGCTCGGTCAGCTGGTAGCCGCTGGCGCTGGTGTCGTAGGCGGAGAACATGGCGAGGCTGACCAGCAAGGTGGCGACGGCGAAACCGGTGCCGACCAGCTTGGCGAGGGCGTCGCGGGCTCGCGGGATGACAGCGACGACGACGGCGCCGATGAGGGGAAGCACGAGCAACGTGGTCAGCCAGGGGAAGTTCATGGTCTCTCTCACGCGAGGTTCACCGCTAACAGCGCCAGAACGACGAGCAGGGCGCCGCCGAACATCGCCAGCGTGTAGGAACGCACGAATCCGGTCTGCACGCGCCGCAGCTGTCCTGATCCTGCAGAAATCAAGGACCCCAGGCCGGTGACGACACCGTCGATGCCGCGACGGTCGGTGAGCAGCAGCGCAGAGGTGAGCCGCTGACCCGGCCGCATCAGCACCGCTTCGTTGAAGGCGTCGCCGTAGACGTCGGCGCGGCCGGCCCTGGTCACGACCGACACCTTGGTCGGTGCCTCACCGGACACCTCGCGGCGTCCGAACAGCAGGTAGGCGATGGCGATGCCGGCGGCCACGGTGACCAGTACCGACACCGTGATGACCCACACGGGCACCGAGAGCTCGTGCTCCTCGGTGCCCACCACCGGGGCAAGCCACTCACCGATCCAGCCACCGATGGCGAGGGCACCTCCCAGCAGGGAGAGCGCGGCGAGCACGATCAACGGGACGGTCATGACGCCCGGCGACTCGTGCGGGTGCACGCCCTCGCGCCACCGCCGCTCGGACACGAAGGTCATCAGCATCAGCCGGGTCATGTAGAAGGCCGTGACGCCAGCGGCCAGCAGCGCGCCGAGCCCGACGAGGAAGTTCTCGGCGAACGCGGCCTCGATGATGGCGTCCTTGGAGAAGAAGCCCGAGAACCCGGGGAAGCCGATGATCGCGAGGTAGCCCATCGTGAAGGTGGCGAAGGTGATCGGCATGGCCCTCGCGAGGGCACCGTAGTGCCTCATGTCGACGTCGTCGTCCATGGCGTGCATGACCGACCCCGCACCGAGGAACATGTTGGCCTTGAAGAATCCGTGGGTCATCAGGTGGAAGATGGCGAAGGCATATCCGGCGGGGCCGAGGCCGGCGGCGAGCATCATGTAGCCGATCTGGCTCATGGTCGACCCGGCGAGCACCTTCTTGATGTCGTCCTTGGCGCACCCGATGATGGCGCCGACCACGAGGGTCACCAGGCCGACCAGCACCACGGCGGTGGACGCGACCTCGGTAGTCTCGTACACGAAGCCCGAGCGCACCACCAGGTAGACGCCGGCGGTGACCATGGTGGCGGCGTGGATCAGTGCTGAGACGGGGGTGGGGCCCTCCATCGCGTCGAGCAACCAGCTCTGCAGGGGTACCTGCGCGGACTTGCCGCACGCGCCGAGCAGCAGCAGCAGGCCGAGCGCGGTCTGGGTGGCGCCG
>Ga0136637_1000192_pt1 | contig 12780 bp, 14 predicted proteins | sample AntDrymUQ8572106_2_FD_105497 | JGI IMG/M metagenome (GOLD analysis project Ga0136637, IMG submission 105497) | Polar desert sand microbial communities from Dry Valleys, Antarctica - metaG UQ857 (21.06) | ecosystem: Environmental > Terrestrial > Soil > Desert | place: Antarctica: Dry Valley... | reverse complement strand
CCCTCCTCCGCATCGCTAACCACTCGCCCGGTTGCAAGTTGGCCCTGAATTGGGTTCGTTCGGTAAATTTTTTTCTCTCCGCTCACCTCCGCTTCCCGTCCGCCGCACCACGCACCGGCCAAGCCGCGTTGGGCGCGGGCGCGGCTGTGAGCTCCGTCAGAGCCGCCGCGGGCACAGTCGGCGCGGTTGGCTTGCGCGGGCCGATCCTCCCTTGGCCCGCATGCTTCGGGGCCTCTGCGGCGGCAGCGGCCGACGCGGTCGTCAGGTCTGAGTCGATGTCCCTCTCGGAAGCCCGATCCTGGCCGGAGGCCCGGTCCAGCGGCTGCCAGCACGCGATCACGACGGCGATGGCGATTGCGATCGATAGGGCGATCGTCGTCTGTGGCTCGCCCAGCCCGGCGAGTTGGTATTCGTCGAACAGTGCCGGCGAGACGGCTCCGGCGCCTACGACGAGCAGGACGTGGCCGGCGAGCGCGCCGGTGAGCGCGCCGGTACGTGCCACCGCGTGGCCAAAGGCGACGCCCGCCAGCGCGAATGTCAGCACGAGCGCGGTCGACCCGGCGTCGAGGTACGTCGACGCGAAGATCGCCCCGGCCGCCAACATCCCCACCCGGCCGGCGGCGCGCTGCAGCGTGCCCTGGATCAGGCCCCGAAAGACGAGCTCCTCGACGCAGGCCGCGACGATGGCGGCCGCGATGCCGAGCGCGATCCGGTCGTCGGCGGCCCCATCGGGCCACAAGGTGGGCGCGCCGGCGCGGTACGCGATGGGGCCGAGCATGGCCCCCGCACAGACGGCGTAGAGATCGGCAAGCGTCGGCCGAACCGAGAACAGGCGCCGCGTGCACAGCCGGACGACCGGTGCGAGCCGCAGGGCGACGAGGCCTATCGGCAGCGCGACGGCCAGGACGGCAATCGGCTCACTCCAGTCGCGCATCGGCAGGCCGAGGACCACGACGCGCATGAGCGGCACGAGCGCCAGCCCGCGCAGCGCGGCGAGCGCGGCGGCGGCGCGTGCCGACAGGAGCTGCGCGTCGCGCCCTGGCCCCGCATTGACGAGCGCGAGCACAAGCAGCGCGTCGGCGATCTGCGCTGCGAGCAGGTGACCCGGATGGACGAGGAGCGCCTCGACGGCGATGATCGCGGCAGTGCAGGCGAGGGCGGCGGCGACGTAGCGGCGCGCGCGCGCGTCGCTACGTATCAAATTCCCCTCCACCCAGGTCATGTCAGGGCAGTAGCGCGGTGATGCGCAGCGTGACTGTGAGCATCACGGCGAGCAGCAGCGGCACGACGAATGCCGAGAGCGCCTTTGCGCGGTCGGGTCCCGTCCGCATGGCCCGCAGCGCTTCCTGTTCGAGCAGCAGGACGACGAGCAGGACCAATGCGACGAGCCCGAAGGATTCCGACGCAGAGTAAGCGGACTGGCTCTCGATCGTGTCTCGGGCGACCTGCGGAAGGAGGCCCGTCACGTCGCGGCGTGGGGTGGCTCGGTGTCGGGCGCCTGACCCCGGCCGCGGCGCAACACGGCGGCGAGCAGCGCGACACACGTAAGGCCGACGACGACGGCTGAGGCGGCCTCGGCGGAGTACAGGCCGGCGTAGACGAGGCCAACAGCGACGAGCGTCTCGATCGCGAGGCTCGCAGCGGTGGCTATGGCCAGCCGCTCCACCGGGTCGTCGATCTCCAGCAGCTCGGCGAGCGCGAGGCCGGGAACGAAGAGGAAGAAGGCGAGCACGAGCGCGACTCGAAGCGGCGACTGCCAGTCGGCCGCGACCGCCGCGAGCGCGGCGATCGCGGCGATCGCGATCGCCAGCAGCCGTGCTGCGTCGGCCGGGCTCAGCCGCGCGAGACCCTCATCGCGCAGCGCGGGAGGGCCCTCTACGTCGGAGGATCGGGCGGGATCCATCCGCGCATGATAGACGCGCCCGCCCGGGCACTGAACTGGTCAAAGGGCGGGCGAGCGGGGGCGACGCGGGCGCCGACGCTCGCGCACGTGCCACTCCACTGCGCCCGAAAGCATCCCCGTGAGGTAGACGGCGTGGCCCGCCGCGGTTCCCGGCGCGCGGGGCAGCGCGGCGAGTATCACCCTCACGCGCATGTGCACGTCGGCGCGCATGCGACGCAGTGTGTAGCGATCGGAGCGGCTCATGTGCTTGGCGTAGAAAGCGCCCTTGCCGCGGCCGTAGTGCCAGCGCATGCGGATTCGCTGGCGCAGCGTGCGCCACGCTCGATGCAGGACGATCGCTTCGGGCACGTGACGCACCTCGCAGCCGGCGTCGAGCAGGCGCAGGCCCATGTCGTTGTCGTCGGCCGACGCGAAGCGCCCGCCCGCGCCGAGCCGTTCGTCGTAGCCGCCGAGCCCCACCGCACCCACAGGATCGCCAGCCGCGCCGCCAGCACGACGCCGGGGACGCCGAGCGCGTCCGCGCGCCGCAGGCGCCCGCCGGTCAGCCCCATGTAGAGGATCCGCGTCGGGAACGGCAGCGACGCGCGCAAACCGTTGACGAGCGTCGTCTTGCCGGTGCCGTCTGGGCCGAGTACCGCGACGGCGACGCCGCGGGCGTCCCAGACCCGGCGCGCGCCGAGGGTCACGCCGCGTAGCCGCGCCGCGATCGACGGCCGCGTCGAGCCCCTGATCGGCAGGCGCTCGAGGCGCTCCCAGTCGCCGGCGCGCGCGAGCTCGAGCACGCACGCGGGATCCAGGCCGCCTCGCGTGGCGATCGTGGCGAGGGGCGCTGGAGCGGCCGGGTCCCCGAGCGCCGCGAGGCGCCGGATCTCCGGCCGGTGGCGCTCGGCGATTGCGCGCTTGTCGAGCAGGCCGTGCAGGAGCACGATCCACAGCAGCCAGTCGTCGGCGGGAGGCGGCAGGGGGTCGCGCTGCAGGGTCGCGAGGACTGCACGCGCCGGCACTTCGGCTCTACCGAGCCGGAGGGCCGGCTGGACGTGCAGCCACTGAAAGCGGTCCGAAGCGGCGTCGTAGTCGGCGGCGTGCAGCTCGTCCGGGCGGCCGATCGGCATCCCGACGAAGCCGTGCTCGTGCAGCACGCCTTGAGCGGCCGCGAGATCCTGCGGGCCCACGAGCACGTCGATGTCGCCGCGCGCACGCCCCAGCGCCGCGGGCGGGCGCAGCAACGACCAGCGCATTTCCGCCGCGTCGAGCGCCGCGAACAGATCCTGCAGCCGGGCTGGAGGCGCGGCCGCCGTGGCGAGCGCCGGTTCGCTCACCTCGCGGGACCTACCATGAGCGTCGCCGGGCGGCGCAGGCGCTGCTCGACGGACGACCGCTCGTCTTCACAGTTCGATGCTACCCCCCTTTCCGCCACCGCCACCGCCACCGGGGCTCGGACACGATCCGGCGATCAGCATCGTGATCACCAATCGCGACTACGCGGCGTATCTGCCGGCCGCGATCGGCAGCGCGCTCGGGCAGCGCGAAGCACGCGTCGAGGTGCTCGTCGTGGACGACGGGTCGACCGACGACTCGCGCGAGATCATCGCCTCCTACGGCGACGGCGTGCGGACGCTGCTGCTCGACGGCGCCGGCCAGAAGGCGGCGTTCAACGCCGCCCTGGAGGTCGTGACGGGCGACGTCGTGCTGTTTCTGGACGCCGACGACGCGCTGTACCCGGGCACGGCCGCCGCGGTCGCGGCCGCGTTCGCAGATCACCCGGGCGCCGCGCGCGCGGTGTTCCGGCTCGACGTCGTCGACGGCGACGGGCGGTCGTCGGGTGCCTGCGTCCCGCCGGCGGCGACGGCGCTGCCGCACGGCGATGTGCGACAGGAGGTGCTCACGCATCCCGACGACCTGCCGTGGCCGCCGACGTCGGGCAACGCCTTCGCGGCGTGGGCGCTGCGGCGGGTGCTGCCGATGCCCGACGACGGGCATCGCACCGGCGCCGACATGTGGCTGCACCCGCTCATCCCGTTGCTTGGACCGGTCGTGGCGCTCGACGAGCCGGGGGGGCTGTATCGCCTGCACGGCGCCAACGAACACGGCCGGGCGCAGCTCGACGTGGAGCGGTCGCGCGTCATCCTGCGCCGCGCGCGCATCGCGCACGGAGCACTCCACACGCTCGCTCGCGAGCTCGGCCTCGGGCCGGCGACGCCGCGCTCGATCACGATCGCCGTGCACCGGCTGCTGTCGCTGCGGCTCGCCGGAGCGGGTCATCCGGTCGCCGGCGACACGCTGCGCCGGGCCCTCGGCGCGGGCCTGCGCGCCGCTCACGCGCGCCGCGATGTCGGTCGCGCCCGGCGCGCGGCCTACGCGGGCTGGTTTTTGCTCGCCGCGATCGCGCCGCCGGCCGCCCTGCGGGTGCTCGCCGACGCCTCGCTGCAGTCGCTGCGGCCGGGTCCGCTGCGCCGGCGATTGCGGCGGACATGAGGCTCCTCGGCGCGCTCCAGCGCCTCGCCAACGGGACCTCCCCGGGAAACGTCCTGCTCGGCGGGATGCTCGCGGCGCTCGTGGTGCGGCTCGTCCTGTCGCTCGCGCGCTCCGGGCCGGTGATCCAGGCCGACGAGGCCGGCTATCTCATGCACGCGCGCGTCCTCGCGGGCGGCATGCCCGCGGAGATGGGCTTCTCTCCGTTCTACCGCGGCGGCTACTCGCTGCTGCTCGCGCCCGTCCCGTCGCTCGGCGGCGATCCCGTATCGCGCATCACACGCCGCAGCGCCCAGGTCGCGAACGCGTCACCTACTGCCTCCGGCGCCGCGTGAAGGCCGCTTTCTGACCCTGTCCGTCGAGCAGTAGCGCGCGGACACGGGCGCCGTGGGCGGCGATGATCGCCCGCGACCCGTCGGTCGAGCCGTTGTCGACGACGATCACCTCGCTCGCCGCCCGCGCTGGTCGAGCGCGCTGTGGGCCCGCCCGCGACCCGACCTCGTGCTACTGCTCGATGCCGCTGGCACGACGATGCATGCTCGCAGCGGCGAGTACGACCCGCACAGCGGTTAGAAGAGCTGGCGCACGGCCTACCGGCGCCTGCGTGGGCGCGTGAGGGGTCTGGAGATGCTTGACGCCGAGCGCCCTGCCGACGCCGTACGGCGCGAGGCGCTGGCGCAGAGGGGCACCGTCGCGGCCATCGGAGAGACGTCATCGGGGTCAGGGATCAAGAGAGCCCTTCCCCGGGCGAACGGCGTGGCGCCCGCAGCCCGTAGAGCAATCCTGGTGCGACCGCGCTGAGGGCGCGGGAGTATTCAGCCGCCTGACGGCGGTCGCGGCGTAGCACGGCACTTGCGAGTCGGTGCCCCCGGGACGGCACGTACGCCGCGAGCATCCGTAGTGCGTACGGATCCCCGCAACGCAGCCATGAGCCGCAGAGCGCGCCGATGCCGTACCCGTACGACCATCTGGCGTCCAGACGCCGGCTCCAACTCTGCCAGTCGTGAGCCACGATCGCCGCTGGGTCGTAGCGAACGATGCCACCGGCCCGCAGAATCCGATAGATCAGGTCCGAGTCCTCTGCGGCACGTCCGGGAGACCCTACGCCGAGCCGCTGGTCCCAGCCGCCGAGGCGACGCAGGAGGGCCAGCGGAGCAGCGAAGTTCGCGCCGCTCCCGGCGCGCCAGGGCAGCATCCGGCCGACGTGATCGCGGAGGGTCGTCGAGGTGCGCAGCGATACGGGATGCATTCCCGGCGGCCTGTTGCCGAGTGACACGATCGATCCGGTCACCGCGGCCGGTCGCGGTTCGCGGGCGAAGGCGTCATCGAGCGCCTCGACCCAGCCCTGCTGCGGCACGCAGTCGTCGTCCGTCACCGCCAGCAGAGGGGTTGTCGCGGTGACGAGTGCAAGGTTGCGCGAGGCCGACAGGCCGAGTCGCTGCTGTTCGAGGTAGCGGACGCAAAGGCCGGACACCGTCAGCGCTGCGTGACGCGCCTCGGGGGTCGGGGACTGGTCGACGACGATGACCTCTGGCGGGAGCAGCGTGCCGGCCGCGAGCGCGGTCAGGCAACGGGCAAGCGCGTGCGGGCGTCCGCAAGTCGCGACTGCGACGGTGATGTCCGTGGCAGGTGCGTTCACGGCGGCGCCGACGAGCGCCAGCGCGCGGCGTAGCAGCGCCAGATCAAGGCTTTGGCGTCTCGAAGCACGGCGTCGGCCGACCGCTCGGCGTCGAGCACCTCCACGCGTCGCGAGCCGCGCAACCGACCGTAGGCCACACGCCAGGACTCGAGGATCTCCGGGTCGTAGCCGCCCTTGCGACGGTGCATCGACGCACCCGAGGCATCGAGTAGGAGGATGAGATCGGGACGCGGGCACGCGGCTGCCTGGAGACGCCGCGAGCCTCGGCCCAGCGGTCCCTGTCTCACGCCTGAGGGCACGGTGCCATCGAGGACGTAGCGATCGAAGAGCACGATCCGGCCGCGGAGCCGATGGTTGAGCCCCCTTGCGTAGCGGGTCCACACGATCACCAGTCGGGCCAAGAACACGACTCCCGGAAGCCTCAGCGCGTCGGCACTGCGGAGACGGCCTCCGGTCAGCCCCATGTAGAGGACGACGACGGGGAACGGCAGGGCGCCCTCTAACCCGTGGACGAGCGTCGTCTTTCCGGCACCGTCGGGACCGATGACGGCCACACCGACACCGCGACGACTCCACGCCAGGCGCACCCGCTCGCGCGCAGCCGCGAGACGTCCGCGCGACCCCCTGCCGGGCGGGCTCTCCCTGGGGGTGATGCGGAGTCGCTCCAGCTCTTCCCAGGCGCCGGCGACCAGCAGCGGGACGACGACTTCCGCGCGCAGCCCGCGGGCGGCCGCGATGCTCGCGAGCGCGCATTCACCGGCGTCCCGAGCGGCCGACTGCGCGAGGCGCGTGAGCCGGGGCCGGTGACGCTCAGCGATCGACCCCTTGTCGATCAGCCCGTGCAAGAGCAGCGTCCACATCATCCATGGGTCGGACAGGCGCGGCAGAGGATCGGTGACCACTGCCTCAAACAGTGTCGGCCCAGGGACGGTTTCCCCTCCCAGCCGCAACTCGGTCTGCACATGCAGCCAGAGGAAGCGGTCGGACGCAGGGTCGTAGTCGACGGCGTGCAGATCTCGCGGTGAGGGCACACGTGCGAAACCTTGCTTCATGGCGATGTCGCTCGCGCGCTCGAGGTCACAGACGTTCACCAGCAGATCGACGTCTCCCTCCCGCTCTGCGAGCGCCTCCGGCGGTCGCAACAGCGCCCAGTCCATTCGTTCCCGGTCGAAGGCACAGAACAGGTCGGCTAGTCGCGAGGGCGGCACGGGATCCACAGGTGGGCCGGACGACGAGAACAAGTCGGGCCCCGGCGTAATATCCGCGTCTTCGTCGCCCGCACGGCCATCCCCGCGTGGAAGTTCGTCCTGACGCACCATTTCTGATGCTACCCCCCTTCCCGCCCTCTTCGCCGTTGTCCGCTCCAGTCCGGCTCAGCGTCGTCATCACGAATCACAACTACGCCGCGTACTTGCCGGCCGCACTAGCCGGCGTGCTCGCACAGGCCGACGCCGGTGAGCGGGTCATCGTCGTCGACAGCGCTCGACGGACGACTCGCGCTCCGTGCTCGCCTGTTACGGCGCCCGGATTCAGGTCATACACCAGGAAAATAGGGGCCAAGGAGCCGCCTTCGACACCGGCTTCGAACCGGCGGACGGCGACGCCGCGCTCTCCTTGGACGCCGACGACGAACTGCGGCCGGGCACCACGGGAGCCGTGCAGGCGGCGAACGTTTGATCTACCGTTCGCTCATCGCGTCGATGCGCGCACCGCCCTGCGTGAGGAGCGGCGCATCCTCGCACTGGCGGACGGGGAGGTCGTCTTCACCCCGCGCGACCGGGCTCTGCCAGCGCGACACACCCGTCTCGGCACGGAGATTGCGACTATTCCCCTCGGTTGGAATGTGCCAGAGACGGCGTGCGATCCGGCGGGAGCGCACCCGCCGACCCTCCTTTGCGTTGCGAACTTCACCCACCCGCCGGACGTTGAGGCCGCGCTGAGACTGGAGCGTAGGATCTTTCCCGCCGTACAAGACGCGCACCCCGCGGTCGGGCTCGGGATCGTCGGAGCCGCGCCCCCTGGCGAACTGCTGAGTCTTGAGGAGACACGTCGCCAGACGGCCGAGCGCGCCCGAGCCTGGGCGCTGCGGGATCTGAGCTTCTCCAGCATGGCCGACCGCTACGAGGGGCTGTACGCAAGGTTGGAGCATCGTCGCGGAGCACAGGGCCGATGAGCGAGATCGATCCTCACGACATCATGCGAGAGCTGGGCTTCGCCGGTTCCTACTCCGCATTCGTGTTGACCGAGCATCGTGGTAAAGGCGTGTGGCGGATGGAGGGTGAGAGCGGAAGCTTCGCGCTTCGGATCTTGCGGCCTGACGAGCATGAAACCGCCGCCGCCGAGCAGCGCGCCATGGATTTCGCGCGGGCCGCCGGCACTCCTACTCCTCGGGTGCTGGCCACGGGTACGTGGCGCAGGCGCCCAGTGATGCTTCTGTCATGGTGCCGGGGTCAGACCTTGCGCGAGGCAATTCGCCGGCAACCTTGGACGGCCTTCCAACTTGGGATGGCCTGCGGTCGTGAGCAGGCGCGCATGCACCGGAATTCTGCGCCACCGGCACTTGCTTCGGCAGGTTGGATCACGCGGCTTGGACCTGTCGACCCTGAGCTCTCTCGACTATTGCAGTGCGTCGAGGCTGCACGTCCCAGGCTCCTTCATCTCGATTGCCATATGGACAATATCCTCATCGCCCGAGGTCAGGTCAGCGGCATCATCGATTGGACCAACGCCTGTGGGGGGGACCCTCGAGCGGATGTCGCTTGGACTTGGTCGCTACTCACCAGTCGATTCGGCGGGGGAGTACGTGCGCGAGCCATGGCGTTCTTGGGCAGCTTCGTAGCCGCCGGTTGGCACCGGGGCTATAAACAGGTCGCCGGAAGTCAACGCGACATGCTCCTCTTCCAAATCTGGGCTCTGACGGGCCTTCTGCATACTGCCCGGGCGGGACGCGAACGTTATGGAACCAGGTCCGATGACACGATGGTCGCCAGACGGCTTGCGAATATGCGAGAACAGGCGGGACTCTCTCCATCCCCGCCACTTTGATGCTGCGGCGGCTCAGAGCGCGGTTGGCGCGGCGTGGCGGTGCTCGTGTCAGTGCTCGCGGCGTCTAGCGCTCGCGATGACGCCGGCGTGGCTCGTCGGATGGCATACACGCTGTGGTTCGTGCTGGCGGATCTCGTTGCGCTGGGCGCGCTACGCCTGCTCGCCGACGTGTCGCTGCAGGCGCTGAGACCGAGTGCCCTGCGACGGCGGCTCAAGCAGCTCGATCGCCGACCGCGAACCGGGCGCGCGACGATCATCTGGCGCGACCCCGGCCGCGACCAGGCGCTCCGGCGAATCACCCCGCGATGACCGAGCGACGCTCAGCGGCGATGCCCGCGCCTGAAATTCTCGGCTTCGCGGTCGCCGTCGTGAGCTTCCAGACGCGCGACCTGCTCGAGCGCTGCCTGCTCAGCGTGCGGACCGCGCAGCCACTGGAGACCGTCGTCGCCGACAACGGCTCCACCGACGGCAGCATCGAGCTCGTGCGCGCGAAGTTTGCGGAGATGCGCCTGATCGTCGACGAGCGCAATCGCGGGTACGGCGCGGCCGCCAACCTCGCGATCGCGAGCTGCGCCGCGCCGGCGATCCTGCTGCTCAACAGCGACACCGAGATCGAGCCCGGAGCCGTGCCGGCGCTCGGGCGCTACCTCGCCGAACACCCGGCCGCCGCGATCGTCGGCCCGCGGATCGTCAACCCCGACGGCAGCCTACAGCCCTCGACGCTCGCCAACCCGTCGGCGGCCGACATGCTGATGGGCGACACCGGCCTGCACCTGCTGGTGCGCCGGCTGCCCGCGGTCCGCGAGCGCTTTCTGCGCACGTGGGCGCACGACCGCGCGCGCGCTGTGCCGTGGGTGACCGGCGCGGCGCTGGCGATCCGGCGCGACGCTTTCGAGGCGGTAGGCGGCTTCGACGAGCGCTACTTCATGTACTACGAGGAGGCGGACCTCTGCCGGCGCCTGGCGCACGCCGGATATGAGACGCACTTCGCGCCCGTCACGACCGTCGTCCACGCCCGGTCGGCGAGCACGCACCAGCAACCCGTCGCGATGCGCCGCGAGTGGCTCGTGAGCTACCGCCGCTACCTCGCGACGCACGGTACGCGGCGCTCCGGCCGCGCGCAGCTCGGGCTGCTGCGCGCGTTCGCGCTCGCGCGCACGCAGCGCGATCGCGTCCGGCTGCACCTCGAGCGCGGTCCCGAGCGCCGGCGGCAGCTGAGCATCGCCGTCGAAGGCTGGAGCGCGCTGCTGCGCGAGCGCGAGCTGTGGAAGCTGTGAGACGCAGGATCCTGCTCGTCGCGCCGTTCGCGCCCGCCGCCGCGGGGCGCCACGGCGGCGCGCGCGCGCTGCACGGCCTGATCGGCGAGCTCGCACGCCGCCACGACGTCGTCCTGCTGCACCTCGACGTGGGCGAGCTCGATCCCGCGCTCGCCGAGCGCTGCGCGGCCGTCCATGTCGTGCGGGTCGCCGACCCGGGGCGCTGGGGTGTGCGCGCACGCGGCGCGGTGGCCTTCGCACGCGGGGTGTCGCTGAAGGCCGCCGCGTCGGCCGTGCCGCTGCTGCGACGGCGCGTGAGCGAGCTGACGCGGACCGTCTCGCCCGGCGTCGTGCAGGTCGAGTTCGGCTATCTCGGCGACGCGCTCGGCGGTGTGCGCGGGCCGCTGCGCGTCGTGACGTTGCACGACCCGGCCGCGACGCTCGGCGAGAGCCTCGCGCTGCGTGACGACGGTCTGCCGTTCGTGCACCACGCCGACGCGCGCGTCGCGCTGCGCGAGGAGCGGCGCGTGCTCGCGCGGGCCGACGCCGCGGTCGTCTTCTCCGAGCGCGACCGCGAGGTGGTCGCGCGCACCGCGCCCGCGGGCGCCGAGCTCGTGACGATCCCGCTCGGCTGGGACGTGCCCGCCGCCGCATCCGATCCCGCCGGACACGACCCGCCGACGCTGCTGTTCGTCGGCAACTTTGTGCACCCGCCGAACGTCGACGCGGCGCTGACGCTCGCAACGCGGATCCTGCCGCTCGTCCGTGCCGAGCATCCGGACATCCGTCTAGAGGTCGTCGGCGCCAACCCGCCACCGGTGCTGCGGGCGCTGGCATCGGATCACATCGACGTCACGGGCGAGGTCGAAAGCGTCGCGCCGTATCTGGATCGGGCGGCGCTCGTCGTGGTCCCGATCGCGCTCGGCGGAGGGATGCGCGTCAAGCTGCTCGAGGCGCTCGGCGCCGGCAAGGCGGTCGTCGCCAGCACGCGCGCGGCCGAGGGCATCGCCACCGTCTCCGGGACGCATCTGGTCGTCACGGACGGCGACGCGCTGACAGCGGCGGCCGTGAGCCGGCTGCTGGCCAGCGGCGCCGCGCGACGCCGGCTCGGCGGGTCCGCGCGCGCCTGGGCCGTGCGCGAGCTGAGCTGGGCGACGATGGCCGACCGCTACGACGAGCTGTACGACCGACACGAACGGCGAGCATGAGGGCCGGTATCGTCCGCAGCGTGGCCAGTGGCACCCCGATGGCGCGTCTGCTCGACCGGCCGCCTGCGCGCCGCAAGCCTGCCTCGCTGCGCCTCGGCCCCGTGGTCGACGCACTGCGACGGCGCCGCGGACCCGTCTGGCTCGGTCGCTCGGCCGGCCGCCGGCGTTCGGCGCCGACTGGGGCTATGACCGTGGCACGCCGGTCGACCGCTGGTACATCGAGCGGTTCATCGCCGCCCACCACGCCGACATCACCGGCCGCGTGCTCGAGGTCGAGGACAGCGGCTACACGGAGCGCTTCGGGCACGAATTGACCGAGCGTGCGGTGCTCGACGTCGATCCCGCCAACCCGCGGGCGACCTACGTCGCAGATCTCACCGTCTGCGCCCGCGCCGTGCGAGCCGAGTGACGATGCTGAGGCGGGGACGAGCGATGGCGGCTCGACAAGCGTGTCGGGCGTGACACCCAGCCGGCGCGGGCGGTCGAGCACGGCGTCGGCCGCCTCGCCGGTCGGGCTGTGCCAGTACTGCGACGCGCCGTAGACCATCGCCGCGCGCGGCCGGCTGCGCAGGATCGCGACCTGGCGCTCGTGCTTCTCGGGCCGGTAGACGTCGTCGGAGTCGAGGAACGCGATCAGCTCGCCGCGCGACGCCGCAATGCCGGCGTTGCGCGACGCGCTCATGCCGCGGTTGGCGTGTCCGTCGTGCTCGACGTAGCGCACCTGCCGGTCGCAGCTCGGCGTGGCGGCGTGCGATGCGCGTGCTGGCGTCGCTCGATCCGTCGTCGACGAGGACCAGCTCCCACGCCGCGTAGGTCTGCGACGGCACGCTGTCGATCCCGTCCTCGCTCCGCGTCGAGGAGATCATGATCACGGAGACGAGGGGCATCTAGGGTGCGGTGTCGGCGCTCGGCGAACCCCCCGCATTGTCGGCGTCGGGCACGTGCGTGAAGTAGCGTGAGCGGCCACTCCTCTATGCAAGTCAAGCCCTCAGCCCCACCCGAAACCGTCTTGCCGGACAAGCCCGAGCGCGAGCCGGCGGTCGGCCGTCAGCGCGGCGGCGGTCCCGTGCGCGAGGTCCCGCGCACCGCTTGGGTCGTCAACCGCGCACCGACCAAGCGCTGGCAGGGCGTCGACCTCGCGGAGGCGTGGCGCTACCGCGAGCTCGCGTACATGCTCGCCCTGCGGACGCTCAAGCTGCGCTATCGCCAGACGTTCTTCGGCGTTGCGTGGGCGCTGCTGCAACCGCTCGTCGCGCT
>Ga0136637_1000191_pt1 | contig 12791 bp, 12 predicted proteins | sample AntDrymUQ8572106_2_FD_105497 | JGI IMG/M metagenome (GOLD analysis project Ga0136637, IMG submission 105497) | Polar desert sand microbial communities from Dry Valleys, Antarctica - metaG UQ857 (21.06) | ecosystem: Environmental > Terrestrial > Soil > Desert | place: Antarctica: Dry Valley... | reverse complement strand
TCGGCAAACGGCGCATCCGACACGTCCGCCGGCACCGGCGCGCCCGAGCGCAGGACGTGGCGGAAGCTCTCGAGCCGCTCGCCGACTGCCTCCACGCGCTCCGCCACCTCGGGCTCGCAGATCGCCGCCACCGCCTCGCAGTGAGCGAGCAGGTAGCCGAGCTTCTCCTCCTTGGCGGTCGGGTTCAGCGGCACGAACGCCGCGCCCGCCCGCAGGATCGCGTAGATCGCGACGGCCGCGTCGGCGCTGTTGCGCATGATCACGGCGACGCGATCGCCGCGCACGACACCGAGCGCTCGCAACGTACGAGCCAGCTGTCCCACCCGCTCGTCCAGCTCGGCGTAGGTCAAGCGCTTCCCGCGGGCGACGACCGCTGTCTGCTCGGGCCGCGTGGCGGCCAACGCGCGCAGGTCGCCGTCCAGCGTGCCGGCCATCAGTGCGCTCGCTTGCTCCCGACGAAACGTACGATGGCGTTGACGGAGCTGAAGTTCTGCTCCGTGATCTCAACGTCCTGGACGTCGATTCCGTAGCGGTCCTGGACCTCCTCGACGAGCTCGACGAAACCCAGGGAGTCGACCAGCGCGAAGTCCGTGAGGTCGTCATCGGGCTGCAGGACGTGATCGGGGCGCATGTAGAGGAAGTTCTCCTTGATGAACTCGCTGATCTCCTTGCGCACCACGTCATCGCGCGGATCCGCGCTCACCGCTTTGACGTCCGTCATGTGACTCCCCCCAATGCCGATTTGACATCCATATCGATGAACACCTTTGGCTCCGCCGTCTCTTCGGGGTAGGCGGTTCGCGCCGCCCCACAGAACTGCTCGTGCCATAGCTGCGTTGACAGTATCCCGACGAGCGCCATTCCCTCACGCATGCCGGTCGCCCGGCCAGAGCGGCAGCGGCGCACTAGGCCGGCCACGCTGCGGTCGTCGAACAGGCCGCTGTCGCGCAGCGAGTCCGGCGCCAGCGCCTCCTCGATCCATGCCGGGGAGTCGTCGGCGAAGAACGGCGCCACGGCAGGCGCGCGGTAAGGCTGCTTGGGGCGCTGGGCGATCCCAGAGGGCAGGACCGTCGCTGCCAGCTCGCGCAGCGCGATCTTGTCGTGCAGCGCCGCGTCGAGCTTGCGCTCCTGCGGCAGCCGCGCGGCGTATTCGAAGACGCGGTGGTCGAGAAACGGGTAGCGGCCCTCGACGCCGTGGGCCATGGCGACGCGATCGCCCTGCGCCGCGAGCAGGTAGGGCTCAAGCAGGGTTCGCACCTCGAGGTAGGCGGCGCGCTCGAGCGCGCCCCAGCCGTCGAAGCTCGCCGGCAGGTCGGCCCGGAGCCGCTGCGTCGAATCGTCCTCGATGAGCTCACGCGCGACCTCGTCGCGGTAGAAGGCCTTGACGGCGCCGGTGGCGGCGGCGCGCGTCTGATGGGAGAGGAGCGGGTCGTCGGCCGCGCCGGCCTCGGCGAAGAAGCGCCGCCACACGGGGCCGCGGCTGGCACCTGGAGCGCTCAGGTACGGATACAGCGCGTCGAGGCGTTCGAGCGCCGTCTCGTCGTGCTCGGCCTGCTGGCGCAGCACGAGCTCCTTGAACAGGTCATAGCCCCAGAACAGCTCGTCGGCGCCCTCCCCGGTGGCGATGACCGTGATGCCGTGCTCGCGCGTGGCCTGTGCGAGCAGGTAGAGCGGCACGGGCGCGGAGCGGATGAGCGGTGTCTCGGCGTGATAGACGACGTCCGCGAACGCGTCGGCGATGTCCGCCGTGCCGATGTCGAGCACGTGGTGGTGCGTCCCGAGCGCCGCGGCGACCTCCTCCTGGTGGACGCGCTCGTCGAAGAGCTCGTCGCGGAAGGCGACCGAGAACGTGCGCAGCTCGTGATCGGAGGCGTCCTGCGCGAGCGCGGTGAGGAGGCTCGAGTCCAGCCCACCGGAGAGGTAGGTCCCGACCGGCACGTCCGCGCGCAGGCGCAGGCGCACGCTGTCGCGCATGAGCTCGTCGAGCTCCTCCGCGGTGCCGCCCGTGTCCGCCGGCGCGTACTCCGGCCGCCACCAGGTCCGCTCGGCGACGACGTGGCCGTCCTCCCACACGAGCAGGCTGCCTGCGCCGAGCTGGTGGACGTCCGCAAACGGCGAGCGCGGAGCGCGCGGCCCCCACAGCGTGAAGACGTCGTCGATCCCCTGGAGGTCCGGATCCGCGCGGATCTCGCCCGAGGCGAACAGGCCCTTGGCCTCGGAGGCGAACACGAGGCTGCCGTCGGCGGCGAACGCGTAGTGCAGCGGCCGCACCCCGAAGCGGTCGCGCACGAGCGTCAGCCGGCGCTCACGCGGCTGCCACCACGCGAACGCGAACTGCCCGTTGAGGCGATCCAGCGCGGCGAGCCCGTCGCGCTCGAGCACCTGCAGGACGACCTCCGTGTCGGTCAGCGTCGCGGTGATGATCCCGTCGCGCGCGAGCTCGACGCGCAGCTCCGGGTGGTTGTAGACCTCGCCGTTGTAGACGATGAGCGAGCCGCTGTCGGTGCGGATCGGCTGCCATCCGCCGGGTATGTCGAAGATCGCCAGCCGCGTCGACACGAACCCCGCGCCGGTGCCGGTCGCCAGGCCGTAGCCGTCCGGGCCGCGATGGCGCAGCGCGGCGGCCATGCGCCGCAGCGTCGGCTCGTCGACCGCGGCCGCCGCATCGCGTCGGACGATGCCCCCGATGCCGCACATCTCAGTCGCCGATCATGACGGCGGGCGCGTGCAGGTAGGCGGTCGCGCCGCGGCGGTGAGCTATCTCGCGATACGCCATCGCGACCCCCTCGGGGTCAAGGCCCGTCAGCTGCGCGACCTCGTCCGCCGCGATCCCGTTCTGCTCCCCCCAGACGAGCATGTCCATCTGCTCGTACGGATAGCCGAAGTAGAACTCCTCCTGGGACTGCGGGAGGCTGAAGGTCTCGGTGGTCGGCGCGCGGCCAGAGATGCCTTCGGGCAGCTCGAGGTGGCGCGCTAGCGCGAACACCTGCTGCTTGTACAGGCTGGCGATCGGCTTGATGTCAGCGAGCCCGTCGCCGCTTTTGACGAAGAAGCCCTGGTCGTACTCGAGCAGGTTCGGGGTGCCCGCGACCGCGTAGTGCAGCTTGTCCGCCCACGTGTACTCGATCAGCTTGCGCACCCGCTGCTTCATGTTCGTGGCGCTCAGCAACGCCCGGTAGGCGCCCGAAGGGACACGGCGGCGCTCCTGCTCACCGCTGGGCCGCTCGACGACGAGCGAGAACACGATCACGCCGCCGGTCGGCTCCGAGCGCACGAGCTTGTACGGCCAGCCCGACTCGTACTCCGGGAAGACCAGGCGGATCGCCTCGTTCTGCTGGCGATAGCAGCCAAGCGCCTCGAGCGCCGGGCTGATCGGTTCCTCGACGGTCGGCGCGCCGAGCACCTCCGCGAGCTCAAGCCCGAGGTCCGAGGAACCCTCGCTGAGATCGTGCTCGGGTAGACGCAGCAGCATCACGTGCCGCGGGCCCAACGCGCCGGTGCACAGGCCGGCCACGACGCCCGAGTCGACGCCGCCCGAGACGGCCACGACGACGCCGCGGCGCCCGAGCCGCTGGACGGCGTCCACGATCCCGGCGCGCAGCAGCGGCGCCGCCGCCGCGGGGTCGAAGAGATCCGGCCTGTCCTGGGTGACAATCTCGTCCGTGTGTGTCACTCGTGTTTTCGCTTCCTCGTAGCCCGTCCGACACTGATCAAGCAGCGGACGACCCTTGGTGAACTCATCGTGGGCCTCCGACCAGACGGGCACAGTCTCCCCGATCGCCAGATCGCCGCAAGCGACGAAAGGCTAGGTCCACCGCGGTACGGCCTCAGAGCAGCACCGCGTGGCCGCCCGTGCGCCGCGTGACGCCGCGCAGGTCCAGCGCAACTGAGACGCTCGCGACGGCCGCGTCGTGATCGACGCCGGGATGGGCAGTGACGATGAGGGCGAGGTCTACGTCCTCCAGCGGCTCGCTGCGCAACCCGTGCTCGGCAAGCTCGGGCACGAACGCATCGTGGTAAGCGAGCTCGGCGCCGAGCGCACCAAGCAACGACAGGATCGTCAAAGCCGGCGACTCACGGGTGTCCGCCACGCCGGGCTTGTAGCTCACGCCGAGCACGGCGATCTTCGACCCCTTGACCGGCTTGGCCGCCTCGTTGAGCAGCCGCTCGACCTTCGACACGCAGTGGTAGGGCATCTCTTGCCGGCGAGCTCGATGAACTCGGTGGCCATGTCGAACTCGCGCGCGCACCAGGAGAGGTAGAACGGATCGACGGGTAGGCGGTGGCCGCCCATCCCCGGCCCGGGCTCGAAGCGCATGAAGCCGTAGGGCTTCGTCGACGCCGCGTCGACGACCTCCCAGATATCGATCGCCATGCGGTCACAGAGGATCGCCAGCTCGTTGACGAGCGCGATGTTGACCGAGCGGAAGATGTTCTCCAGCAGCTTGGCCAGCTCGGCGGCTTCGGAGTCGCGACGCGCACGATGGTGTCGCAGACCTCGCTGTTGAGCGCCTCGGCCCGGTCCCCGCAGGCGGGCGTCAGACCACCGACGACCTTGGGAGTCGTGCGCATCGTGACGTCCGTGCGGCCGGGATCGACGCGCTCCGGCGAGAAGGCGAGGTTGAAGTCCTTCCCGGCCACGAGTCCCGACGCGACGAGAATCGGTGCCAGCCGCTCACGGGTGGTCCCCGGGTACGTCGTCGACTCGAGCACGACGAGCTGGCCGGCCTGCAGCACCCCGGCGAGCACCACGCCGAGGCGATCAGCGGTCCCAGCTCGGGCTCGCGATTGCCGATCAGCGGCGTCGGGACGCAGATGAGCACGGCATCGCAGCGCGCCAGCGCCGCCGGGCGCGTTGTCGCCTCGATCTGGCCGAGCACGGCCTGAAGCTGCTCGTCGGGCACGTCCTCGATGTACGAGCGCCCCTCGCGCAGCGCGTCGATCTTGCGCCGGTCGACGTCCATCGCGACCACGTCGCGCCCCGCCTGAGCAAAGGCGACAGCGAGCGGGAGGCCCACGTAGCCGATGCCGGCTACCCCGACGGCCATGATGCGGGCGAGTGTAGGGGACTAAGCGGATCATTCATGGGGGGGACCGCCTTCGCCAGCCACTGGCCGGGCTACACCACCCCAGGCGGCGGGGCCCGTCAGTTCGTCCACTGCACCGCGCGGACCGGCAGCGCGAGGACGGCGACCCACGTGGCGGCATCCGTTTCACCGCTGGCCGGCAGGCCGCGCGAACGCTGAAAACGCTTCAGCGACGCCTCGGTGGATGTGCCGAACGTACCGTTCGTCGGGACCGAGTCGTCGACCGAGGCGAGGTGCTGCTGCAGCCAGACGACCTGATCGCCGGACGTCCCGCGGTCGAGCAGCGGCCAGCCCGGATCGGGCAGGGCCAGTGGCGCCGGGGCCGGCTCGGACAGCGTCGCCCACGTCTTGTCGCTGGCCGACTGCCAGCTCCACCACGACAGCCCGCCCGCGCCGTAGCCGGACCACAGTGCGCGGAAGCGCTGCACGTCGGCGCTGCGGGGCGCGCTGTAGGCCTGGCCGAGCGGCGCCATCGGCACTCCGTAGATGCGGTTGTGGGCGACGGTGCGCGCGCTGACGGCGTCGACCGTGGCGCCGATGTCCTTCCAGTAGACCTGCGGCAGGTTCGCCTGCGCGCCGCCCGGAGCAAGGAAGACCGAATAGGGGAAGCGCGGGTGATAGTCGACATATGGGAACGCCGTCAGGCCAAGCGGGTAGTTGGGCCCGACCGATGCGCGCAGCTTGGTCATGTACCGCTGCGCGGCGACGTAGCGGCCCTCGTAGGCCGTCTCGGCATCGATCACGAGACAGTCGGCTCCGGTCGCCACGGCGTCCGCGCCGACCTTCGCCTCGGCATCGGGGTTCTCGCCGTAGACGAACTGCCACGCGCAGACGCGCAGCCCGCGCAGGTGCAGCCCGAGCACGAGCGCGGGGCTGAACTGACTCCACGGCTTGGAGCCGTCGGAGCTCTTGACGTACACCGTCCGCATCCCCGCTGCGCGGGCACGCGCGGCGATCGCGTCGAGGTCGCCGCCCTCGCTGCTGGACAGGTACCAGATCCACATTCCGTCACCGCGGAAGATCTCCGGCAGCCCGCTCTGTGGCGGTGGCGTCGAGCCTGTGGCCGCGACGACGACGATGCGGCGCTTGTTGGAGCGCCGGCCGGCGCGGTTTCGCACCGTGACCGAGACGCGTCCCGCGCGGGTGCCCTCGGGGACCCGGACAGTCCAGCCGATCCGCGTGCGGCGCAGGCTTGTCGCCAGCGCCCCCTTGGACCAGCGGAACGTGACCCGCATGCCGGGCGCCAGGCGCCGTCCCTTGAGCAGCAGCTGCTTGCCGATCGTCACCCGCACGGCGTTCTTGCAGGCCGGCGCCTTGAGCGGCACGCAGCGCACGCCGGTCAGGCGCGGAGCCTTCGACGCCGCCAGTGCGCCCTGAGCGCCCATGGCGAGCAGCGCGAACAGGGCGATCGCCACACAGAATGCTTGGAGTGAGCCTCGTCTCATCACGTGCATCAACCGCTGAACCTCCACGAAGTAGCGTGGCTGGCCGACCGACGGCGTGCCACGGTTGGCGGTTGCGCCGATTACCAGCGGTAGTGGGCGAAGGCCTTGTTGGCCTGCGCCATGCGGTAAATGTCGTCCTTGCGCTTGTACGCCCCACCCTGCTGGGACTGCGCGTCGAGCAGCTCGTTGGCGAGCCGCTGGGCCATCGTCTTCTCGCGGCGATGACGGGCGAACTCGACAAGCCAGCGGACGGCGAGCGTGCGGGCGCGCGGCGAGGGAACCTCGACCGGCACCTGGTAGGTCGCGCCGCCGACGCGGCGGGAGCGGACCTCGAGCACCGGCGTCAGCGTCTTGATCGACAGCTCGAGCTGCTCGACCGGGTCCTTGCCGGTGCGCTCGGCGATGATCGCCAGCGCGTCGTAGACGATCTTCTCGGCCGTCGACTTCTTGCCGTGCAGCATCACCTTGTTGATGACCTGCTGGACGATCCGCGAGCGGTGCACGGGATCGGGCTCGATCGTACGAATCTGTGCTGCTGCGCGGCGGGGCATGCTCGCTCTACTTCTTCTTCACGCCGTACTGGCTACGGGCCTTCTTACGGTCGCTGACGCCGGCGGCGTCGAGCGTTCCGCGAACAACCTTGTAGCGCACGCCGGGAAGGTCCTTGACGCGGCCGCCACGCACGAGCACGACGGAATGCTCCTGCAGGTTGTGGCCCTCGCCCGGGATGTAGGCGGTCACCTCGATCGAGCCCGTGATGCGAACACGCGCGACCTTGCGCAGCGCGGAGTTCGGCTTCTTGGGCGTCGTCGTGTAGACGCGCGTGCAGACGCCTCGGCGTTGCGGGGCGGCCACCTTTTTCTTGCGACCCTTGCCCGACTTCAGGCCGGGGGTGGCGAGCTTCTTCTTGGGAACCTTTCGGCCCTTGCGGACCAGCTGTGAAGTCGTCGGCATGCGGCGCGGAATGCTAGCAGCGTCGCCGCCGCTCACCGCCTGGCCGGCAGCGGTGAGATAGCCAGGCCGTTCTTGCGCCGTCCGGCCGACCCGGGGTATGTCAGCCGGTAGATCGCGTCGCGACGATGGCGGACGGTGCGCGTGAAGGCCGCCTGGCCGCCGATGGTGAAGCGAGCGATCGTCCTGTAGTCCCCCTTGCCCACGCGGCGCTGCAGCGTCAGCGCCGCCTTGGCCGCGCCCAGGCGCAGCCGGCCGTACAGCAACACGCGGCCGTTGCGGCGAAGCTGCGCGAAGAGGCCGGCGCGGAAGGACCGCGCGGCGGTCTTGGGCGTGCCGTCGGCGTTCAGCAGCCCCGTCGAATACTCGCCGAAGGGGCGCGCCTTGCTCTGTGAAATGACCGTCTCGGCGGGCGGCTGGTCGCGCAGCAGGAACTGTGCGAACGAGCGCACCGCCGGCACGCGATCGGCGAGGTACTCCGACCACGTCAGCCAGCGCGCCTGATTTGACAGCGAGACCGTTGGCCGGCCCGGAACGCGCTTGGTCTCAAAACCGAACTCCGTGATGTAGATGCGCGCGTTCGCACGCGAGATGCGCCCGCGGCGGACCAGCCCGCGCAGCGTGCGCGCCAGCCGTGGCAGGTCGGCCAGGCGGACGTCGTCAAGGTCCGGGGCGCTGCGGGTGTCCGGTGGCTCGTTGCGCGTGTAGGGATGATGCGCCCAGCCGTCGCCGGGCACCTGCGCGAAGCGCGCGCAGTCGCCCTTGCGCCGCGCGCGCAGGCGCTTGTTGACGCACGCCATCTCGCGCAGGAACTCGAGCGGGGCGACCGCGCCCGTGCCGCGATTGCCACCGACGCTCGACGTGTTGCCGATCAGCACGCGCGTGCTGCGTCGCACCTGCTTGATCGCGGGATAGGCGGCCCGCACCATGCGCCGGTAGACGTGCGGGCTGGCGGGCGTGTCGCGGTCGCGCTTCCACTGCGGCAGCAGCAGACCCGTGTGGTTCGGCTCGTTCCACAGGGCGAGCACGTCAACGCGCGGAAGTGGCTGCGGTTGCGGGCCGGGCACGATCGGCAGCGTCGGCTTGGCGGGCTGCCCGAGCAGCGGAGCCAGCAGCTCCGCCAGCTCGTTCTCGTCCGGCGCCGGCGCCGGCGCCGGCGCGTCGGACGGGCGACCGGGGACGACGAATGTCCCCGAGTAGCGCCGTGTGACCGCGACGGCGAAGTCGGCATAGTCGCGAGGCTTGACGTTCGTGCGCGCTCGCGGGCCAGGCGGAGCGCTTGTCGCCCAGCGCGGCGCCCAGAAGCCGACGTCGATCATCGCCGTCATGCCGGCCTCGCGCACCGCGCGCACGGCACCGTCGAGGTTGCTCCAGCGCGACTGCTCGTAGGCGGCGGGGTCGCGGGCGTCGAAAGCCGGCTTCGTCGCGGCGCCGGGATCGCGCGTGAGCACCGACCAGTTCGCCGTGATGCGCACGCGGTCGACGCCGAGCAGCTTCAGGCGCTGGGCCGCGGACCGCAGCTGATCGGGCGGACTGTAGAGCAGGACTCCGTCGTCCTGGACGATCGTCTCCAGCGCGGCCGGGGCCGTGGGCGGGGCAGCGAACGTCGCCGCGGCGACACACGCAAGCAGCAGCGTCCCGGCCCTCGCGCGCATCATCGCCGCGCAGTCTGCCTGGTCACGCCCGGCGATGCCGTGAGGACCGGACCGGCCGAGACGGGCTACCGTGGCTTCAGTGTCCGACTTCAAGCTGCGAGCGGCGACAAGGCAGGACCTCTCGACGATCGCCGACACGCTCACGCTCGGATTTGAGAGCTATCGCCGCTGGGCTCCCGATGGCTGGCATCCGCCAGAGCGCACCGCGATGCTGCTCGGCCTGCTGCACCGCTTTCAGCAAGACGGGTCGTGGTGCGTCATCGCGTTCGACGGCCATGCCCCGGCCGGCCATGTGACTGTCCGCGCCGAGCAGGACGCCGACGGCACGGAGAACCAAGAGCTCGCGCGGCTGACGCACCTCTTCGTGCGCGAGCCCTACTGGGGCAGTGGCCTGGCAGACCAGCTGCACGGGCTGGCCGTCGAGGGCATGAACGAGCGCGGTTTCGGCTCGGCCTGCCTGTGGACGCCGGTCGGCCAGCAGCGGGCGCGGGCCTTCTATGAGCGCCACGGCTGGCGGGCGACGGGCGCTCTCGATCCCGAGAACGAGCTTGAGCTCGATCTGCTCGAGTACGCCCTGAAGCTCGGCGGCTAGTGTCGGTCCTGATTCACACGATGGGCCACTAGCGCTAGTGGTTCGTCCTGATTCACAGGATGGGCCACTAGCTGCTCGCCAGCACGCAGAGCGACGGCCATCCGGCTGTCATGAAGCGTGCCCGCAGCGGCACGAAACCAGCGGCGGCGAGCTCATCCACGGGATCGAGCGGCCGCAGTCCGGATGACCGCGGAAGCAGGCCAAGCGCCGCTCGACTCGCCGCATTCCTGCTGTGCAGCGTCACCGTGACGACGCGCCCGCCGGGACGCAGCACGCGGGCGATCCCAGCGAGCACCTTCCTGCGATCTACGGGATCGAGCAGGTGCAGCAGGTAGCACGCGGTGACGATGTCGAAGCTCTCGGCGGCGAATGGCAGCCGCCGGACGTCGCCGAGCATCGGCTGCCAGGGGGCCGGGAGCCGGGCCTGGGCGACCGCCAGCGCCGAGGCACGGCGATCGATCCCGACCACCTCTGCCGGCCAGTGCTCGCCCCGCGCGAGCTCGCGCAGCAGGCCGCCGGTGCCGGTCGCCACGTCGAGCAGGCGGTCGCCCGGCCCCGCGTCCGAGAGCTGCACGGCTGCGGCGAGCGCCTGGCGCTCGAGCGGCAGTTGGCGGTCATAGGCTCTGGCGGGCAGCCCCATCCGGCCACGCTACGCAATGCCCGTACGATTGGCGAGTCGCCCGCCCACCCTTCTTCATCGAGGCTCGATGACCCGCTATGACCTCGTCGTGCTCGGCGGCGGCGCCGCAGGACTGACCGCCGCGCGGCTCTGCGCGAGCCTCGGCGGCCGTGTGGCGCTCGTCGAGCAGGCGCAGCAACCGGGCGGCGACTGCCTGTTCAGCGGCTGCGTGCCCTCCAAGAGCCTGATCGCCTCGGCCAAGCTGGCGCACTCGATGCGAACTGCCGGCCGGCTCGGCCTGGAGCCGATCGAGCCGGACGTCGACTTTGCGCGCGTGATGGAGCGGGTCGCTGACGTGATCTGGCGGGCCGGCGAGCCGGACAGGGTCGCGACGCTCCAGTCGCTGGGCGTGGAGGTCGTCCAGGGCGCCGGGCGTTTCGCCCGGCCCGGCGTCGTCGAGGTCGCCGACCGCGAGCTGACCTACCGCACCGCCCTGATCGCCACCGGCTCGCGCGCCACGGTTCCGCCGATCCCGGGACTCGCCGATGTCGGCGCGCTGACCAACGAGACGCTGTGGGATCTGCGCGAGCTGCCCAAGCGGCTTGCCGTCCTCGGTGGCGGCCCCGTCGGCGTCGAGCTGGCCCAGGCGTTCGCGCGCCTCGGCAGTCACGTGACGATCGTCGAGGCCGACGCCGAGCTGCTCCCGCGCGAGGACCCCGAGGCCGGCCGCTTCGTGGCGCAGACGCTCGAGTCCGAGGGCGTCGTGGTCCACCGCGCAGCACGGGCCGAGCGCGTGCAGCGCGTTGCCGATGGGACCGGCCTGCTGATGGCCGCAGGCGCGGAGATCGAGTTCGACAGCCTGCTGGTCGCCCTTGGTCGCAGCCCGCTCACCGACGGCCTCGGGTTGGAGAACGTCGGCGTGCAGCTGACCGACTCGGGCGCGGTGCGCGTCGATGATCAGCTGCGCACGACCGGCGATCGCATCTGGGCGGCCGGCGATGTGACCGGGCAGCTGAACTTCACGCACGTTGCCGGCTACCACGCGATCGTCGCGACCGCCAACGCGCTGCTTCGCGCGCGCCGGCGCGTCGATCACTCGACGATCCCGTGGGTGACGTTCACCGATCCGGAGGTGGCGCGCGTCGGGCTGACCGAAGTGCAGGCGCGCGAACGGCTCGGCTCCGAGCCGCTCGTGTTCCGCTACAGCTACGAGGACTCCGATCGCGCGCTGACGACGGCGGAGGCGCACGGCTTCGTGAAGCTCGTCAGCGATCGGCGCGGCCGGATGCTCGGCGCCACGATCGTGGCGCCCAGCGCCGGGGAGTCGATCGCCGAGGTCGCGCGCCTCGTGGGCGAGGGCGCCAAGCTCGCGGCGCTGTCGCAGCAGGTCCATGCCTACCCGACCTACGCCGAGGGCCCAGCGCGCGCCGCCGATGAGTGGTGGACGCACAAGTTCCTCAACCCGCGTGGCCGCCGCCTGTTCAAGCCGATGCTCGCGCTGCTGCGCGCGATCGACCGTCCTCGATCGCGTAAGCGCGCCGGCTGAGCCTCGGGCTCGTCAGCTCGGGCGCCGGGCGGCGATCAGTGCGTAGCCGACGATCTCGTCGGCGATCGCGCGCTGGGTGATCTGCGCGAGCTCGATTGCCGCGTCGAGCTCGCCGCGAAACGGCTCGAGCGCGGGCACGCGCATGATCCGGGCGGCACGCAGGCGCGCCTCGATGCGGTCGGCCATCGCGGCTATCGCGCGGCGATGGGACTCGGAGTGCCCGAGCTGCAGGCCGGCGTCGCGCAGCAGCTGCTCGTAGCCGTCGAGCGCCAGGGCGTCGGCGATGCAGGCGACGCGTGCCGCCGCGGTCTGCAGCGGCGCGGGCAGCGCGCCGGGGCCGACGGTGACGTCGGCGATCACGACGCTCGCCCCCGGACGCAGCACGCGCGCGATCTCGCCGATCGCGGTGGCCTTGTCCTCGAACAGACACAGCGAGCACTCGCACAGGATGGCGTCGACGCTCGCGTCGGGCAGCGGGAGGCTGCGCGCGTCACCGGTCTGAAAACTCACCGCGCCGTCGAGGCCGGCCGCCTGGGCCGCCGTGCTGGCTCGCTGCACCGCCTCGGACCCATGCTCGACGCCGATGACCTCTGCGCCAAGCTTCTCGGCGAGCAGCAGCGCGGTCGTGCCGGCGCCACTGGCGACGTCCAGGACGCGGCTGCCCGCGCCGACACCCGCCAGCTGCGCGGCGCGCAGCGTGAGCTGCTTGCCACCGGGGTGCAGCTGGCCGTCAAGCAACCAGCTGACCGCCGGCTGTTCGTAGAGCTCGGCGCAGCACCCGGCGAACTCTCCCTGCGCCAACGCCGCGAACTGGTCGCTGGCCGTGCTCATCGCGCAGCGCCGCGCTGGGCCGACAGCTCCGCGCGCACCTGCTCGCGGTAGCCGACCGAGTTGTA
>Ga0136637_1000190_pt1 | contig 12795 bp, 12 predicted proteins | sample AntDrymUQ8572106_2_FD_105497 | JGI IMG/M metagenome (GOLD analysis project Ga0136637, IMG submission 105497) | Polar desert sand microbial communities from Dry Valleys, Antarctica - metaG UQ857 (21.06) | ecosystem: Environmental > Terrestrial > Soil > Desert | place: Antarctica: Dry Valley... | reverse complement strand
TCTGAACAAGAGCTCTGGAAGCATCTCGAACTCCACGGGAGAGAAGCCCACGGTGAAGACCCCGCCCTGTGGTCCCAAGAGGAAGTGCAAACGATAAGCGGCCTGATTCGTCGCACTTAGAGTCCGCGGCCCCGTCCTCCTAGAAGGTCACTCCGCCTTCCTCAACGCCTTCCCGAGAGCGTATGGTTACGTGCTGGTGGCGCCGAAGCAGCACCGCGAGCAGGTCACGGGGGACTTCACGGTGGACGAGTACCTGGACCTCCAACGGCTCGTCCACCGCGTTTCGGAGGCGGTGCGCGAGGAGGTGGGGGCGGAGCGGATGTATCTGTATACGTTCGGTTCCAACCAGGGTGTCGCACACGTCCACTGGCACGTGGTCCCCCTGCCGCCCGGCGTGCCGTATGAGGATCAGCAGGGCGCGTGGGCTAGCTGGAGCATGGGTGTGCTGGAGATCCCGCCCCAAGAGATGGCGTCCCTGGCCGCACGCATCGGTCGAAGGCTATAGCGGACGCGGGATTCATCCGCTGCCGCGTATTTCTAGCCGGAGATCAGGGCCTGCAGCCTGTCCCGCACTGCTTTTAGGGGCACGCGCTCCTGCTTTAGGGTGTCGCGGTCGCGGATGGTGACCTGCTTGTCCTCGATGGTGTCGAAGTCCACCGTCACGCAGAAGGGAGTTCCGGCCTCGTCCTGGCGGCGGTAGCGGCGTCCGATGGAGCCCGAGTCGTCGTAGGAGATTCTATAATCGCCCTTGAGGTCATCGTAGAGTTCGCGGGCGATGGTCGAGACGGGCTCCTTCTTGGAGAGCGGGAAGACGGCGGCTTTGATCGGGGCGATGCGCGGGTGCAGCTTGAGGACGGTGCGTTCCTCGCCGTTTACTTCCTCCTCCGTGTAGGCGTCCATGAGGAAGGCAAGCATGATTCTGTCGGGGCCGACGGCGGGCTCGATGACGTATGGGACGTAGCGGTTGTTGGTCGTCTGATCTATGTACTCCAGGTTCTCGCCGGAGAACTTCGAATGCTGCTTGAGATCATAGTCCGTGCGGTTGGCGATGCCTTCGAGTTCGGACCAGCCGGCAAACGGATAGTTGTACTCGATGTCCACCGTGCGCTTTGAATAGTGGGAGAGCTTCTCCTTCGGATGCTCGTAGCGGCGGAGATTTTCTTCTTTGATGCCAAGGTTCAGGTACCAATTCCAGCGTTCTTCGATCCAGTAGTCGTGCCATCCCTCGTCCGTGCCAGGCTCGACGAAGAACTCCATCTCCATCTGCTCGAACTCGCGGGTGCGGAAGATGAAGTTGCCCGGTGTGATCTCATTGCGAAAAGATTTCCCTTGCTGCGCGATCCCAAACGGCACCTTGACCCGGCTTGTCTGCGTGACGTTCTTGAAGTTCACGAAGATGCCCTGCGCCGTCTCCGGCCTCAAGTACGCCAGGTTCTCCTCGCTCTTGACCGGCCCCATGTACGTCTCGAACATCAGGTTGAACGGTCGCACCGGCGCGAAGTCCCGACCGCCGTCCATCGGATCCTTTACCCGTTCGTCTTCCTCGATTATCTTCGTAAGCTCCTCCGCGCTTTTCCCCTCGGCGTCTATGCCGGTGGCGTCTTCGATGAGGTGATCGGCGCGGTAGCGGCGCTTGCTGGTGCGGCTCTCGACGAGCATGTCGTTGAAGGTCTCGGTGTGTCCGGAAGCCTCCCACACCTTCGGGTGCATGATGATGGCGGCGTCGAGGCCGACCACGTCGTCGCGCATGTGGACGACCCTTCGCCACCACTCTTCTTTTATGTTCCGCTTCATCTCGACGCCAAGCGGGCCGTAGTCGTAGGAGGAGCGGAGTCCGCCGTAGATCTCCGAACTCTGGTAAACGAAGCCCCGGCGTTTGCAGAATGCCACGATCTTGTCCATCGTCACGGTCTGAGACATGAAACCCTCCGAACTTCGTCAGATACGCCTTGAAGTCCATCGAGTATAGCTCAGGGCGCGGCGGGATTGACGAACCGCTCGGGTTATATAATGCGGGCATGGAGATCCTTCTGACAATCGGCATCGGCGTTGGACTTGCCTCCGTCGCGGGGGTGCGCGCCTTCTTGCCGCTCGCGCTCGTCGCCCTGTTTTCGTTGCTCGGGCTCTTCGCGTTGCCTGGAGTGGTCGAACCGTTCGTCGGGTGGTCGGTGGCCGGCGGACTGTTCGGGCTGGCGATACTGGAGGGTGTTCTCGACAAGGTGAAGGCTGTCGAGAGAGGACTGAACGCGGCGCTGGTTCCAATCCGGATCGCCTCGGGCGCGCTCCTCTTCTCATCGGCAATGGGGGCCGGACCGAACGTGGAGACCATCCCGTGGCTCGTCTCGGGCGGACTCATCGCCGGCATCATCGCCGTTCTCAAAGTGCTGTTGCGGCCTCCGGCGAGAGTCGAGTCTTCCGGAGTGTCAACCCGGTTCTTGAGCGCTGTGGAGGATCTGGTGGCGCTGGTGGGCGGGGCCGTGGGAGCCTTGATACCTGTTGTGCCGCTGTTCGTGGTGGGGTTCCTGTTATTCTTCTATGCGAGGGTCAGGAAGCGTCGGGGGAGGAAGTACGGGGGTCTTCGCATCCTCGGCGACTGAGGAGGGAAACACTCCGGGGGTATCATGGAAGAGCGTGAGGTCACGATAGTCAAAGGGGGACAGGAGACCCCGTTTTCGCGGGGCATCCTGGCGCGAACCCTCGCCCAGGCCGGGGCGCGGGTCGAGCTGGCGCATCGCATAGCGAACGAGGTGCGCTCGGAGCTTCTTGCGGAACGCCGCTACGTGGTCGAGGAGGAGGAGGTCCTCGCGCGCGTTCGCTCCAAACTCTTGAGGACCGACGCGGTCATCGTCAGTCGGCTCGACAAGTGGCGCGTCCTGCGCGAATCCACCGAACCTGTCGTGGTCCTCCTCGGCGGGGCGACCGGGGTGGGGACGAGCACTCTGGCGGCCGACGTGGCCCGGCGGCTCAACATCCAGAGCGTTATCGGCACCGACTCCATCCGGGAGGTTCTTCGCAAGGCGATAAGTCCCGACCTCCTCCCGATACTTCACAAAAGCTCCTATGGGGTGAAGCGGGAGGACATCCGGATACCGATGGCGGAGGAGGAGCGGGTACTCTATGGTTACCGGGCTCAAGCTTCCCAGGTCTCGGTGGGTGTGGAGGCCATTGTGGACCGGGGTCTCAAGGAGGGGACGAACTTGATCCTCGAAGGCGTGCATCTTGCGCCGGAGATCATCCTGGAACGCTACAAGGATCACCCGAACGTATGCTCGCTCGTCGTGTACCTCTCCGACCCGGACGTTCATGTGGACCGATTCCACGTCCGGGCGCTCGGGACATCCATGCGCCGTCCGGCGGAGGAGTACATCTCACACTTCCGGGAGATACGCCAGATCCACGACCACATCCTCCAGACCGCCCTGCAAACCGGGGTACAGGCCACGGAGAACGTCTCCATAGAGGCCGCCTCCGACGCCGTCGTGGCATTCGTGGCGAACCGGACCTCCGGCATGGCCGAGAAAGCTCGCAAACAGGAACCCTCGCTCCTGTTCGACGCGGGCACGCCACGGGGCGGGGTGCCGGTGCAGCGCGGCGGTAGCGGTTAGAATATCCAGAATGGCGGGAGGTAACGCGGAGATGGACCAGAGACGGTTGAGAACTTTCCTGATCGGCGGGGCGGTTGGAGCCCTGGCCGGAATTCTGCTCGCCCCCCGGAGCGGCAGGGAGTTGCGTGGCTCCATCGCCAACCGCGCCGGGGAAGCCCGTGAGCGGAGCCGTGAGTCTTACTTTCAGGCCCAGGAACGAATGCAGGAGCGTCTCGCCAGCGCCCGCGAAGGCGCCCCCCGGACCCACGACCTTAAAAACGAGCCGTTCGCCGGACCCGCGAATGCCGCGCCCGAGGCAGAGCCCGAGACGGCGGCCCCGCGCGCGCCGTTGCGGGACGTGTCGTGGGACGCTCGCCAGGGAACCTCTGACGAGGAGACATCCGTGGAGGCTGGCGAAGATCGTCTGGATCTTCGCCAGCGGGTGCGGGAGACAAGGGAGCGTCTGAGGGCGCGGCTGGATGAGGGTCGTGATGACGATGACCGTGAAGAGTAGGAAGGTGGGAGCGTGAGGCCAAAGTCCTTCATGCCGGCGGTCACGGAGATATCTCCGGGCGAGGCTGGCGCGATACCTGGTCTCGAGGCGATGGTCGCTTACTGGACCGAGGAGGAGTGCTCCGCCGAAGACTGGCTGTCCGAGGTTCGGGAGGACTGGGGGCCCGCGGCGTTCGCCATGCGCAGGAGCGGGGAGACGCTGGGGTACATCCTGTACGGGCCGCCGGGGCGTCTGCCGCGCGCCGGCCGGTATCCTGTTGGGCCTCTCAGCGAGGACGGGGCTCTTCTGGCCTACGTTGACGGTGATGATCGCGTCCGGCGCCATCTGCTGGTGAGGATGCTTCGGGACCTCCGCGGCCGCGGCATCGAACGGGTGGAGGCGGTGACCAGCGACCTCGGGATGCCCCGGCATATCTCCACCGCGGTGTTGCTTGAGAGCGGTTGGCGGCCCGAACGCCGGGGTTGGCGGCGAGGTTCGCCGTACACGCTGGCTTACACGGAGCTTGGCAGCGCCGTTGAAGTAGGGGAGTTGGCTCGCGATTTTATCCGGAGCGTGAAGTTCCCGCATTTGAAGAAATCTCCCACTCCATCGCCTGGAGCCTTCAATCGGGCGACGTACTACTGGGAGCCGGTCAAGAATCCGCCTGTAGAGGCAGGATCACGGTCCTGACCGCCGAGATGCCTTTTGGCGTAGTGGCCTGTATCTCCACTATGGTCTGAGGCGCTTCGAGGTCTTCCGGGGAGACAGCCCCGCCCGGAACGGCCAGAGGCGAGAGGTCGAGTACGAACCCGACGTTTCTGGATGTTCCCACCGCCAGCTCGTCTACCGTGGCCCGGTAGTAGCGGGCTTCGGTGAGGGCGGTGTCCTCGGAGGTCACCTTCAACGTGAAGGATATATTCGAGAGTTGCTCTTCACCTCCGTTGTGGACGGTGAGGTCCAGGCTCTGGTCCGGGAGATCACCCAGCGCCGCCAGTTGTCCCTGATCGAGATCCAGGTCCAGAGACGGATTGCTGTCGCCAGATGAACCGGAGGGGGCAAGGCTCCTTTCCGGAGAGGTGGCGAAGAGGCCGGCGAGCAACAAAAACGCGGTCGCCGTGAGGACGAACGCCAGGGCCGTCCCCAGCGCCCAGAGGATGCCGCCTCTCATCCGGAATCCCCCACCGGCACGTCGTAGACGTTGTAGAAATCCGCCAGCAGAGCGCCGGCCCGGACCTGATAGACCCGGGAGCCGGAGAGGATGCCGCGGGCAACGATGGCGATGTGGCCGCCGTCCGCGGACCACGAGAGGTCGGGCGGGCTGGTTTTGATCTCCATGTTCTCGTTGGCCGTTACCGCTTCGAGGACGTCGGTTTTCAGGTCTAGCACGTAGAGATCGGTGGGAGAGTTCAGGTTTCGGCGGCCCACGATGGCTAGCCGCTCGCCGTCCGGGGACGCCCGGAGGCTGGACGCGACGAAGTCTTCTCCGACGCCCGGCGCCGGGCCGGGCGTGCCGGAGTCGAGCGGGAGCCGATACATGTAGTAGGGCGCGGCGTCTTCGCTCTGCGCCGCTTTCTCCTCGCCAGCGACGTAGAATACGCCGTGTTCCGTCCACTGCGGCGCGCCGAAGACCTCCTCATCTCGCGGGAGATCAGCGATCCGCCACGAAGTCCCATCCGACAGGTCGAAGCCGAGGATCGCGAACCTCCCGGACCCTTCCGCCCGCATGGCAAGGACCGCCCTGTCTCCGTCCGGCGATACGGAGAGACCGGAGACCTTGCCTTGCACGAGGGAAGGATAGGTCCGGGACACCTGGCCGCTGTCATCCGTCGTGGCTAGCGCGCTCGCGGACGCGCCCTCCTCGCCGGCAATGAGAAGTCCTCCGTCAGGAAGCGGACTCATCGCCAGAACGCTGGTCGAGACTTCATCCACGCTCAGGATCTCGTCCCCTTGGCGCGTACGGTAGATGGCGCTTGAAGTTCCGTCCCTCTTCGAGAGGTCCGCGCTGAGTATCGCGAGGCTATCGCCGGAGGCCCATTCGATCTCCTGGGCGCCAAAGTCCCTGGTCGTCCGGTGCCGAAGGTAGCTAGCGTCCGTTGGCTTTTCCACGACGTACCCGTCCATGATGAATGAGATCCGGACCCCAGATGGACTCCACCGCGGAGATCCCTTGTCGCCAGGCCCCGCCGTTAATGGCCGAACCGAAGGCCCCAGCCCAACGTCTGTCCCGCCGCGTTCCGCTGGCTCGGCTGGTATGACGACTTCCTCGGCCCGTCCGCACCCGACCAGCATGAGTACCATAGTGGCGAGCGCGGCTAATTCCAGAACGCGCCGCGCGGCCCGGCGTCCCACGACGCTACATCGCATGGCTCGTAGAGCGGGTAATGGGAGAACTGGGGAGTTGGATGATGAACGTGGAGCCCGCGCCGGCTTCGCTCTCCACGGAGACGCTTCCGCCGTGCAGTTCGACTATCTCTTTGGTGATGGCGAGACCGAGGCCGCTGCCGCCGGTCGCCCGCGACCGGTCCTTATCCACCCTATAAAAACGCTCGAAGAGCTGGTCCAGGTCTTCATCCGGGATACCGACGCCGGTATCCCGGACCATCACCCAGACGAACGAGTCCTTCTCCTCCACGAAAATGTCCACTCGGTCGCCGGAATCCGAATATTTGATCGCATTGTCCAGCAGATTGAGGAAGACCTGATATAGCTTCTGGGCGTCGCAGACGCACGGGTGCTCGGCGCCGTCCTCGAAACGGACCTCGATGCCGAACCTCTCGGCCTTCGTCCCCAGAGCCTCAACGGAGTTCCGGATAACGGCGCCCAGTTCAGCCGGTCCAAGCTCCAGCGAATAACGCCAGGAGTCCATCTGAGCCAGGGTGAGCAACTCCTCGATCATGCCCCGGATACGCTTTAGTTCCTGATCCGCGAGTTCCAAGGCGCGATGCTCCAGCGGGTCCAACCTCTCCCGCGCCCGCTCCAGCAGCCCCACGGCGCTCTGGATAGTCGTAAGCGGCGTCCGAAGCTCGTGTGAGAAGTCCGAGACGAACGCCGTCTTCGCCCGCTCCAGCGAACGGTGCTCCGTTATGTCCCTCACCGCCAGGATCGCTCCGGATTCCGTACCGTTTTCCGACTCGTCGCCGTTCGAGCCCATCCTGGCCGCGTAGGCCCAGTAAGTCTTCTCTCCCGACTCGAACTCCCGCACGCAGACCCCGGTCGCGGCGGCCTCCTTCAGGCACCATGACACCTCTCCAGGGACCCCGATCTCATCCAATCGGCGGCCGTAGTCGGTGGCGAGGATGCCGAGCATCCCGGCGGCGGCGGGGTTCACCATCGTCACGCGCCCGTCGGGGTCAGCGGCGATGACCGCCTCTGGCGAGGCTTCCAGGACGGCTTCAAGACGGCTTTTCTGCTCCTGGATCTCCCCGACGTAGTGTTCGATCTCCTCTGCCATGTAATTGAAGGCCCGCGCCATCTCGCCTAGTTCGTCATTGCTCGTGACTGGCACGGTCGTCTTGTAGTCCCCCGAGGCGACCCTGATGGCGGCATCGCGGGTCTCCGAGAGTGGCCGCGTGATCTGGCGCGTCAACAACAGGCTCCCGAGTCCCGCAAGCAACATGCTCGCCAGAATAGCTCCCAGTATCCCGTACCGGAGGTAGGCGAGCGTCTGGTCCAATCCCTCCCGAGGCGCGGTGTAGACCATGACGCCCCTCGCCCGGCCATCCGCGTCCAGCAAGGGAAACACCGCGATGTATCGTGGGCCATCCCGCAGTATGAGCCTGCCCTGTCCGCCTGGAGATGTGCTGGCTCGCTCCATGATGCCGTCGTCCAGGCCCAGCCGCCGGTAGGCTCGTTGGGGATCCACGGAGTTCCCGGCTTCGTCCCTGGCGGACATGGGCTCGCCGTCCGGCCCCACGTAAAGTACCTCCAGTCCGGTCGCCCCTGCCACGGCCCGGACCAACTCTCCGCCATAGGTCTCGGGCGCGGGAAGGGTCTGGTCCTCCGGGCGGCGAAGGCCCTCCAGAAACTCCCCGGCCCCGGCGTTAGCCGTCTGGGAGCGTTGGGCGAGTAGGTCGCTCTCGGTGTTCACAATCTGGGTCTGGGCAAAGTAGTAGAGGGTCAGCCCTATAACCAGGCTGGTGACGGCCGAGATCCCGACGAGCGCGGCGAAGATCCGGGCCTTGAAGCTTGGCCTCGAAAAAATCCTGTTCTTGCCTTTCCTGTTTACTTCGCGCCTCCGCTGCTGTTCCGGTTCTCGGACGGTCCTCTCAAACGATCCGGGCGGCCCGGTAGCCCACGCTCGGGACGGTCTGGATGATCCTGGGCTTCGATGGATCTTGTTCGACCTTGCCCCGCAGTCGGCTGATGTGGACATCTATATAGCGGCTTGCCAGGTAATGCTGGCCGGTTGAGGCGGCTTCGGAGATCTGGGTCCGGGTGAACGCCTGCCCCGGACGGCGGATGAGCAGAGCTAGTATCTTGAACTCTGTCGGCGTGAGCTCGAGGTTCTCGCTGTCCCTGGTGACGGTGTAGCCGGTCGGGTCCAACTCCAGCGGCCCGAGCCTAAGGAGCCCGTCCCGTCCCGTCCCTCCCTGGCGGCCGAAACGGCGCAGGATGGCTTTTATTCTGGCGAGCAACTCCTTGGTGTCGAAGGGCTTGGTTATGTAGTCGTCAGCCCCGAGCTCCAGCCCGACCACCTTGTCCACGGACTGGCTCTTGGCCGTCAACATCACCACCGGTACGTCGCTCTGGCCCCGCATTTTCTGCAACACCTCGAACCCGCTAGCCTGCGGCAGCATCACGTCGAGGATCACGAGGTCCAACTTCTCCCGCCCCACAATACGGAGTGCTTCCGCCCCGTCCTCCGCCGTTATGACCTTGTACCCCTCCGAGGCCAACACAATGGATGTGACCTCCAAAAGCGCCGCATCGTCATCCACCAATAAAATAGTCTCGTCCAAACCCCGAAAACCCTCCGTAAACGCTACTCCTCCAGAACCCCTATCCTACCTCATGAGCAAGCATAACCTAACACCCGTCTTCACGCGCCCCATTTTTATTAGCAAGCAAGACTTGAAGGTGGCGCACTTAGATTTTATACTCTCTCCAGTTTAGATATTTCGAGTCAGTATTGGAAGGAATCCGCATGGGCAAGAGCATCGGCATAGATTTGGGGACGACGAACAGTTGCGTGGCGGTATTGGAGGGTGGGGATCCGGCGGTCATCACCAACTCAGAGGGCGAGCGGACGACGCCGTCGGTCGTGGCTTTCGACAGGAAGAGTGGCGAGCGGCTGATCGGGCAGTTGGCGCGCAGGCAGGCCGTGACGAACCCTGACCGCACGATCTACTCGATCAAGCGTTTCATGGGCCAGCGCTATGATCAAGTGAAGCAGGAAGCTTCGCGGGTCGGATATGAGATCAAATCCGGCTCCGGCGGGGACCTGCGCGTGCAAGTGGCGGACAAGGAATACTCGCCACCGGAGATCTCCGCGATGACCCTCCAGAAGCTGAAGCGTGACGCCGAGGAATATCTGGGCGAAGAGGTCACCGAAGCGGTCATCACCGTCCCAGCCTATTTCGAGGATGCCCAGCGGCAGGCGACCAAGGACGCTGGCAAGATCGCCGGCCTCAACGTTAAGCGGATCATCAACGAGCCGACGGCCGCGGCGCTCGCCTACGGTTTGGACAAGGAAAATGACCAGACCATCCTCGTCTTCGACCTGGGCGGTGGCACGTTCGACGTCTCCATCCTGGAGCTTGGCGAGGGCGTCTTCGAGGTCAAGGCGACGAGCGGCAACAACCATCTCGGCGGCGACGACTTCGACGCCAAGATAGTTGATTGGATGGTCTCAGAGTTCAAGAAGGCCGAAGGCATAGACTTGGGCAAGGACAAGATGGCGACCCAGCGGCTCCTCGAAGCGGCTGAGAAGGCTAAAAGAGAGCTGTCCTCGACGACGAGCACCTCGGTCAACCTTCCCTTCATCACCGCCGACGCGAACGGACCGAAACACCTTGACCTGACGCTCTCGCGGGCGCAGTTCAACAACCTGACCGCGGATCTCGTCGAGGCCACCGCCGGCCCGATGCGCCAGGCGATGGGTGACGCGGGCCTGAAGGCCGGCGACATCGACCAGGTGATACTGGTCGGAGGTTCAATCCGCATCCCGGCTGTCCAGGAGAAGGTCAAGGAACTGACCGGCAAGGACCCGCACCGCGGCATCAACCCGGACGAGGTCGTCGCCATCGGCGCCGCCATCCAGGCCGGCGTGCTCGCGGGCGAGGTCAAGGATGTGCTCCTGCTCGACGTGACGCCCCTCAGCCTCGGCATCGAGACCAAAGGCGGCGTGATGACCAAGCTGATCGAACGCAACACCACTATACCTACGCGCAAGGGTGAGACTTTCACGACCGCCGACGACAACCAGGGATCGGTGGAGATCAAGGTTTTTCAGGGCGAGCGCGAGATGGCGATGTACAACAAGCTCATTGGCAACTTCCAACTCGTTGGCATCCCGCCCGCGCCTCGGGGCGTACCTCAGATCGAGGTTGCATTCGACATTGATGCGAACGGCATCGTGAACGTTGGGGCGAAGGACTTGGGGACTGGCAAGGAGCAGCGGATCACGATCACCGCTTCGAGCGGTCTCTCGGATACGGATATCGAGCAGATGGTACGTGACGCGGAGTCGCACGCGGAGGATGACACCCGTCGCCGCGAGGAGGCCGACGTCCGCAACAGCACGGACAACCTAGTCTATTCCGTGGAGCGTTCGCTGAAGGACATGGACGGCAAGGTGGACGCCGAGGCGAAGAACCACATCGAGACGACGATCCGGGAGGCCCGCGAGGCTCTCGCTGGCGATGACCTGGAGGAAATCAAGGCCAAGCAGGAGGCCCTGACGACGGCCTCGCACGCTCTGGCCGAGCAGATCTACAAGCAGGATCCACAGCAGCAGGAATCAGCATCCTCCAGCGACGCGGAGGATCTGGACAACGAAGATGTCGTCGAAGACGCCGAAGTCATTGATGATGAGGACGACAAGGAAGAGCGTCGGTAGCAGGGGCGAGGAACCGCGTGGGCGGAGGACCATCGTGGCTCTCCGCCCGGCCATCCCTCTCATTGACAGGAGGACCGGAAAGTTTTGAGTAGCGAAGAGCAGCGCCGCCGTCAACCCGACGAGGAACCGGACCAGGAGATCGAAGCCACCAACGATGCCTATGAGAACAATGCGGAGAACGCTGGAGGTGGCCCCGGACCGATAGAAGAGCCTCGGGGCTCTGCCTCGGACCCGGCGTCCGTCGAGTACGCCCCAGACGATGTGGAGTATCTGATGGAGGAAGAGCCTGGCGTTGCCGAGGAAGAACTGTCCGTACTGGCGGCGGAGTTGGAGGGCGTTCGCCGGGAGCGCGACGAATACCTCGAATCTCTGCGGCGTCTGAAGGCGGAGTTCTCGAACTCCCGCAAGCGCCAGGAGCGGGACAGGGAGCGCATCCTGCAGTCAGCCTCCGAGAAGCTCGTCGCGGAGTTGTTGCCCGTCCTGGATAACCTGGATCGTGCGTTGGAGGCCGATGGTGACGTGCGCGAGGGCGTGCGGGCAACCCGCGACCATTTCGTGGACGTGCTCGGCCGGGAAGGTCTCGTCTCCGTCGCCTCCGATGGTCAGGCTTTCGATCCCAACGTCCATGAAGCGGTAATGGGACAACCCTCCGACGAACACGAGGACGGCACCATCCTTCAGACCTTCCAGCGGGGCTACATCCTCAACGGCAAGCCCATCCGTGCCGCGAAGGTTGTAGTTGCGAAACAGGTTTAAGAAATGAAGACCAGGGATCTCTACAAAGTTCTGGGGGTCTCCAAAGGAGCTTCGCAGGATGAGATCCGGAGTTCCTACCGGAAGCTGGCGCGTGAGAGTCACCCGGACGCCAACCCCGATGACTCGACCTCCGAGAACCGTTTCAAGGAGATTCAGCACGCCTACGAGGTGCTTTCCAACCCGGAGAAACGGCGCGAATACGACGAAGGACCACGTTCCTTCTTTGGCTCGCCCGGCAGTCCGCAAGGCGGAGCGCGGGGCCAATCTCGGAGTGCCGGTGGCGGTTTCTCGAACGTCTCCGACCTCTTCGATAGCTTCGGTGGTCTCGGAGATGTGTTCGGCGGGAATGTTCGCGCCGGGGCCGCGGCGGCTCGCGGGAGTGACATAAAAGTAAGCGTGAACTTGAAGTTCAAGGATGCGTTGAGTGGGGTGACGACTCGGGTTGGGGTGCCGGTGGAGGAGGGTTGCGAGGAATGCTGGGGCACTAGAGCGGCGCCTGGGACGGTGCCGAAGACGTGTCCTGAGTGTGGGGGGCGGGGGACGAAGAGTCGGGACCAGGGATTCTTCGCGCTCTCGGAGATGTGCTCGCGGTGCGGGGGGAATGGTAGGATCGTCGAGAAGCCTTGCAGCGGGTGTGGGGGGAATGGGCGCGTGCGGCGGAACCGTCATATCACGGTGAAGATACCGGCTGGGGCGAAGGATGGGATGCGGATACGGGTCCCCGGCAGGGGGCATGCAGGCGAGAAGAGTGGTCCGGCCGGCGACCTGTACGTGGTCACGCGGGTTGAGGAGCATCCGGTCTTCAAGCGGCGTGGTGACGACTTCGTGGTCGGTGTGCCGGTCAGCTTCGTGGAGGCGACGCTTGGAGCGGACATTCAGGTTCCGCGTCCCGGCGGTGGCGCGGT